>Ga0210408_10001365_pt1 | contig 25818 bp, 23 predicted proteins | sample IncBWH4MmetaG_FD_155471 | JGI IMG/M metagenome (GOLD analysis project Ga0210408, IMG submission 155471) | Forest soil microbial communities from Barre Woods Harvard Forest LTER site, Petersham, Massachusetts, United States - Inc-BW-H-4-M | ecosystem: Environmental > Terrestrial > Soil >...
GACCCAGGCAAGCACGTGGACAAGCTCGCCGCCACGCCGCGCGAGCTGCCGCTGGTGCTCGTCGGCCCCACCCGTCCCTGGGCGCACGAGCTCCCGGACGTGATCCTCACCGGCCAGGTGACCGACGAGCAGCTGGCGGCGATATACAGCGGCGCCGACGCCCTCGTGCTGCCCTCAGAGCACGAGGGCTTCGGGCTGCCCGCCGTCGAGGCTCTCGCCTGCGGCACGCCGGTCGTCGCCTGCGAGGTTCCGGCGCTGCGCGAGGTGTTGGGCGACCGCGCGACGTTCGTGGACTGCGGTGACATGCAGGCGCTGGTCGCGGCGGCACAGAGCGCCACGCGGCCGGCGCCGCCGCCGCTGCCGTGGACGTGGCAGGACGCCGCACACGCGACATGGGGCGAGTATCAGCGCGCGATCACCGCCGCCGATCAGCCGCGGCCGAGCGCCCGTTCCGTTCGTGCTCGCCGCGCGGGAGCGGGTGGCGTCGACCGCCTCGAGCCTCAGTAGGCGCCGCGCCGCGAGATCACGGCCGGGATCGTCTTCAGCAGGATCGTCAGATCGAGCGCCAGCGACCAGCGCTCGAGGTAGATGAAGTCGAGATGCACGAGATCGTCGAAGTCGAGCTCCGATCGCCCTGAGACCTGCCACAGGCCGGTGATGCCCGGCAGCACGAGATAGCGCTTACGGTGCCAGTCCTCGAGCATCTCGTAGTCGCGCTCGGGAAGCGGCCGCGGCCCGACCAGCGACATCTCACCGCGGAGCACGTTGACGAGCTGTGGCAGCTCGTCGAGCGAGAAGCGTCGCAGCGCACGTCCGACACGCGTCAGGCGCGGGTCCTCGCGGATCTTGAACAGCGCCCCCGAGGCCTCGTTGAACTCTTCGAGGTCCGCCTGATGCTCCTCGGCGTTGGTGTGCATCGTGCGGAACTTCAGGCAGGCGAACGGCTGCTGGCCGATGCCGCGGCGGGTCGAGCGGTAGAACGTGGGCCCGCGCGAGGAGAGGCGCACGGCGAGCATGATCGTCAGCAGCACCGGGCTCAAGAGGATCAGGAGGATGGTCGCCCCGACGATGTCGAAGGTGCGCTTGAGCGCGAAGTCCACGCCCTCGAACACCGGCGGCCCGAGCTCGAACAGCGGCACCGACTGCCCGGGTACGAACTCGGCGCGGTGGATCAGGATCTCCATCGTCGAGGGCGCGAGCCGCACGCGCACGCCGCGCTGGTGGCAACGATCGACCAGCTCGACCGCATCGACCTGCGGGAAGTCTGGGTCCGCGATGATCACCTCGTCGATCCGCTGGCTGCCGAGCACACCTTCCAGGTCGCCGAGCGAGCCCAGCGAGCGAAGGCCGTTGGCGGGCAGCTCCCGCAGCGAGAGGAAGCCGACCACCTCGACAGGCGAGTGCGCGTCCTCGCCCAACGCACGGGCCACGTCGCGGATGTGCGTGCCCGTGCCGACGAGCACCGCCCGCCGGCGATAGCCGGCGCCGCGCAGGATCACGCCGGTCAGCCACTCGTAGCCCGCCCGCATCGATGAGACGTAGAGCAGCGCGAAGGCGAGCGAACCGTAGAAGAGGTAGTAGCTGCTGAAGTGTTCGCCGCTGACGACGGCGAAGATCAGCGCGACGAAAGCGACCTGGAAAAGCGAACCCACGATCCGCGAGAGCCCTGGGCGCAGGGCACGCGCGGCGTACAGCCCGGAGCGGGCGAAGAGCAGGGCCGTGAGCAGGTATGCGAATGGGAGAAACTGTTCGGTGCCGTGCAGGACCCGCGACGCGATCACCTGGCCGTGCAGCGCTTCCTTCAGCAACAGCGCCGTGAAGATCGCCAGGGCAACGCCCACGAAATCGAGCGCCAGCAGTGAGATGACGCGCGCCACACGGCGAGCGGTCGAGATGCGCAGCAGGAACGACAGCGCCGGCGGACGCTTGCGCCGTATGTCGCGTGCGTCGTCGAGGGGCGGCTTCGCCGCTGTCGGCACGGGCCTCGGGGAGGTGGCTGCGGCGGCGTGCGGTAGCGCCGCTCGCGCGCGCCCGTGAGGCGCGGGTCGAGTAGGCGTCCCCGGCGAACGTGGTCCCATCTCGACGCTCACAACACCTCAGCCTTGCAGATGGAGCGGCCGACCACCCGCGCGTTGGACATCGCGATCTGCCGCGGGCCCCTCAGCGCGAGCCGCCGCCCACGAGCAGCTCGACGCCAGACTGCTCGATCGTGCGCTGCAGCCCGTCCCGCAGCGACACCTCGGGCAACCAGCCGAGCAGCTCTCGGGCGAGCGTGATATCCGGCTTGCGCTGCTTCGGATCGTCCACCGGAAGCGCCTCGTACACGATCTCCGAGCTGGCGCCGGCCAGCTCCTTGACCGTCTCGGCGAGTTCCAGCAGCGTGAACTCATCCGGGTTGCCGATGTTGACCGGGTCGTGGTATCCGGACTCCGCCAGGGCGATGAGCCCGCGGATCAGGTCGCTGACGTAGCAGAAGGAACGGGTCTGGCTGCCATCGCCGAACACGGTGATCGGGCGGTTCGCGAGGGCTTGCCGCAGGAAGGTGGGGATCGCGCGTCCGTCGTGGGGCCTCATTCGAGCCCCAAAGGTATTGAAGATACGAACGATTCCCGTGTCGACCCCCTGCTGGCGGTGATAGGCCATCGTGAGGGCCTCCGCGTAGCGCTTTGCCTCGTCGTAGACGCCGCGTGGGCCGATCGGGTTGACGTGGCCCCAGTAGCTCTCGGGCTGCGGGTGCTCGAGCGGGTCGCCGTAGACCTCGCTCGTCGAGGCGATCAGGAAGCGGGCGCGCTTTGCCTTGGCGAGGCCGAGCGTGTGGTGCGTACCGTAGGAGCCGACCTTCAGCGTGTGAAGCGGCAGCCGCAGGTAGTCGATCGGCGAGGCGGGCGAGGCGAGGTGGTAGACGAAGTCGATCGGCTCCTCGATGAAGTAGGACTCGATGATGTCGAGCCCCAGGTGCACGAAACGCTCAGGGTCACGGATGTGCTCGATGTTGTGAAGTGAGCCGGTCTCGAGGTTATCCACGCAGATCACGCGATTGCCGCGCGCGAGCAGCTCGTCACATAGGTGCGAGCCGAGAAAGCCGGCGCCGCCCGTTACGAGGCAGGTGGCCATGGCGGTGAAGCTTAGTGGTTGACGGGACTATCCTTCCGGGACGTGGCGAGCACCGAGGAGAACCTGACCGTCGCGCCGATCGTCGGAGCAGACGACCCGCGCCGCTTCACCGACTCGGGCATCGAGATCGGCGAGCTCTACACCGAGGCCGACCTGCCAGAGCGCGTGGACCTGGGCGAGCCCGGCGAGTACCCCTATACCCGCGGCATCCACCGCGAGATGTACCGCAAGCAGACGTGGACGATGCGCCAGTACGCGGGCTACGCCTCCGCGAAGGAGTCCAACGAGCGCTACCGCTACCTGCTGTCAAAGGGCACGACCGGGCTGTCGATGGCGTTCGATTTGCCGACGCAGCTCGGCCTTGACTCCGACAACCCGCGCAGCCTCGGCGAGGTGGGCCGCACCGGTGTCGCGATCGACACGATCGACGACATGCGCACGGCCTTCGATGGCATTCCGCTGGATCAGGTCTCGACGTCGATGACGATCAACGCCCCCGCGGCCTGCCTGTTGCTCCTATATGAGCTGGTCGGCGAGGAGCAGGGCGTCCCGAGCGAGAAGCTCCGCGGCACGACGCAGAACGACGTGCTCAAGGAGTACATCGCGCGCGGCAACTACATCTACCCGCCCGTGCCGACGATGCGGCTGACGACCGACCTGTTCGAGTACTGCCACGAGCGCATCCCGAGATGGAACACGATCTCGATCTCCGGGTACCACTTCCGCGAGAAGGGGTGCTCGGCCGTTCAGGAGGTCGCGTTCACCCTCTCCTCAGGCATCGCATACGTGCAGGCGGCGATCGACAAGGGCCTCGATGTGAACGAGTTCGCTCCGCGCCTGGCGTTCTTCTTCAACGGCCACAACAACGTCTTCCAGGAGGTCGCCAAGTTCCGTGCCGCGCGGCGCATGTGGGCGCACATCATGCGCGAGCGCTTCGGAGCGAGCAACCCGAAGGCGACGATGCTGCGCTTCCACACCCAGACGGGTGGTGTGACGTTGACGGCCCAGCAGCCGGAGAACAACATCGTGCGCGTCGCGCTGCAGGGCTTCGCCGCGGTCTGCGGCGGAACCCAGTCGCTTCACACCAATGGCTTCGACGAGGCGCTGGCGCTGCCGACCGAGCGGGCGGCGAAAATCGCGGTTCGCACGCAGCAGATCCTCGCCCACGAGTCGGGTGTGGCCGACACCGTGGATCCCTTCGCCGGGTCCTATTTCGTCGAGTCGCTCACGGACGAGATCGAAGCGCGCGCCAACGAGCTGATCGCGAAGGTCGATGCCCTCGGGGGCTCGGTGAACGCGATCGAGTTCATCACGGGCGAGATCGACGAGTCGGCGTGGGGCTACCAGGAGCGCTACCGCATCGGCCAGGACATCGTCGTAGGTGTGAACGCGTATCAGGAGGAGGACATCGAGGTGCCCGACCTGCTGCGCGTCGACCCCGAGTCCGAGCGCGAACAGTTGGAGCGTCTGTCAGCGTTCAAGGCGAACCGGGACCAGGCACTCGTCGAGCGTCGGCTCGAGGAGCTGCGCGCCCTCGCGCGCGGGAGCGAGAACGTCCTGCCCGCGATCCGCCAGGCGCTGAAGGACCGCGCCTCGCTCGGCGAGGTCTGTGGTGCGATGCAGGACGTCTTCGGCAGATACGCGCCGACGTTCTAGAGCTTCACCTCAGCTTGGCAAGGTCGCATGCGACCTTGCCCGGGCCGCACATGTGCGGCCCGCCGACCGGCGCATGCGCCGGTCGAATCCATACGATCTAGACGATGCTGACCCTGGCCGCCTCCGCCTATGAATACGTGCTGGCGCTACACATCATCGCCGTCGTCGTCGCGTTTGGCTGGACGTTCACGCTTCCCATCGTCTACGCCGTAGGCATGAAAGCCGACCCGCGCAGCCTGCCGGTGCTGCATCGGATCGAATACATGATCGCGCGGCTGATCCTGAACCCCGCGCTCGTTGTGCTGCTCGGCGCCGGGATCTTCCTGGCGAGCGACGGACACCACTGGAGCGAGTTCTTCGTGCAATGGGGGCTGGGCGCCGCGATCGTGATTGGCGGCGTGGCGGGGGCGGTCTTGATCCCGACCTCCAAACGGGCCGAGGAGGCGGCGCGTCGAGATCTCGCGGGCTGGAGCGGCGGCGAGTTCGAGCCGGGCGAGGAGTACCGCGCCGCGATACGCCTGCTCAATGTCGTCGGCTCGGCCGCGTCACTGCTCGTGCTCGTGACGATCGTGATCATGGCCGTCAAGCCGTAGCTACGGGATCGTCCGAGCACGCTCGGCGCCTTCGGCGGGCGAGGCGGTCCTCTACGCTGCGGGCATGAGCTTCGCGGGCTATCGGGTTGCGGTCGTGGGCGCCACCGGGCAGGTGGGCACGCTGATGCTCGATCTGTTGCGGGAGCGCGCCTTCCCAGCTGGGGAGATAGTCGCCTTCGCCTCCGAGCGCTCGGTCGGGCGCGAGCTCGACGGTGGGCTAGTGGTGCGCGGACTCAGCGAGGAGTCGATCCAGGGCTTCGACCTCGCGCTGTTCTCCGCCGGCGGCTCCACATCGGGCGAGTGGGCACCGCGCTTCGTGGCCGCGGGCGCGACCGTGATCGACAACTCCTCGCGCTGGCGGATGCACGATGACGTTCCGCTAGTCGTGAGCGAGGTCAACCCGCAGGCGCTCGACTCACACCGCGGGATCGTCGCCAACCCGAACTGCTCGACCATGCAGATGGTCGTGGCGCTCAAGCCGCTTCACGACGAGGCTCATATCGAGCGGCTGGTGATCAGCACCTACCAGGCGGTCTCGGGCACCGGCAGGCGCGCCGTGGAGGAGCTGCTCGAGCAGTCGCATGCCCTCCTGCACGAGCTGGAGATCTCCCCACCGCGAGAGTACGCGCACCAGATCGCGTTCAACGCGCTTCCCCAGGCCGGCAGCTTCGCCGAGGGTGAGGATCACACCGACGAGGAGCGCAAGCTGATGAACGAGACGCGCAAGATCCTCGGCGACCCTTCGATCCGCGTCAGCGCCACCTGCGTGCGGGTCCCCGTCGTGACTGGGCATTCCGAGGCGGTGAACGTCCAGACCCGCGAGCCGCTCTCGCCCGAGCGGGCCCGTCAGCTGCTGCGCGAGGCTCCCGGCGTGACCGTGGTGGACGATCCGCAGGACGCGCGTTACCCGCTCGCGATCGACGCGGCGGGCAAGGACGACGTGTACGTCGGGCGAATCCGCCGCGATCCCGGCCACGACGGGGCGCTCGACATCTGGATCGTTGCGGACAACCTGCGCAAGGGCGCCGCCACGAACGCCGTCCAGCTGGCCGAGCTCCTTCACGAGCGCAAGCGGCTTGGGGTCCAGCGCACGCCTTCGCCCGCATAGGTCTTTTCAGAAGGAGTAGGGCAACATCGCTCGAAATGGTGGGCGATGATCTCCTCGGAGGTGCAGCGCACGCTGGTCAAGTCTCCGCCCGAGCTGTGGGCCGAGCTGAGCGATCCGGCCCTACTCGCCCGTCACCTGGGCGAGCTGGGGGAGATCCGGATCACGCGCGTCGAGCCTGAGCAGACGGTCGAGTGGGAGGCCGAAAACACGAGCGGCACGGTGCAGATCAAGCCCTCCGGCTGGGGCACCCGGGTGACGTTGACGGCCACCCGCGAGCTGCCCGAGGAGGAGGCGGCGGAAGCCGGCGCTCCGTGCGCATCGGAGCCCACGGGCGAAATGGACTGCGACCCTGCCCGGCCGGCCGAGCGTCATGCCTCGTTCGCGCCCGAGTCGCCGCCGGCAGAGCCAGCGGAGGAGGCGGCCGCCGAGATGCAACCCGAGGTCGCCGAAGCTGAGCCGGAGCCGGTCGGCGACGACGCGCTCCAGTCCTACTCCTACGTTTGGCTGATCGACGACGAGCCCGAACGACGTCGCGGGTTCTTCGCACGGCTGTTCGGCCGTCGACGCGCGCCGAGGGTGATCGAGCCCGAGCCGATCGAGGTCCCCGACGAGATGGATCCCGCGAGCGAGCTAGCCGAGGAGATCGCGCCCGCCCCTGAATCGTGGCAGCCGGGCGCGTCCGGCGAGCCCTTCTTCGATCGCGCACCCGTCGACGACGCGCGTGCTTTCGTGCAGGTCGATCAGCCCGAGGATGCCCCGCCAGAGCCGCGTGCGCCCGACGTCGCGAGCGAGCTGAAGACAGCCGAGGAGGCCGCGCCGGGACAGGGCCCGACTGCCGAAGAGGCCGCTCCAGCCGCGGAGCTCGCTACGGCCGACGAGGCCGCTACAGGCGGGGAGCGCGCGACAGGCGGGGAGCGCGCCACGGCCGAGGAGACGAGCGCCGCGGAGGCCGCGACGGCCGAGGTGACGGCGGTGCTGAGCTCGGTGCTCGACCGCCTCGGGGCGGCGCACCACCGGCCGTTCTCCCGCTCCTAGCCGGGCTGCGAGGCACCCGCGGGCTAGGATCCTGGTCCGATGGCAAGCAGCCCACACGATCGCCAGTCCGACGCGGCGCTGCTCGCGGCCTCACGCAGCGGGCATCGGCGCCCGGCGAGGCAGAAGGCGCCCGAGACCTACGAGGAAAAGCTCGCCCAGCTGAACGAGCTGCGCGAGGCCGCCGCCCATTCGGCGCCGGAGGCCGAGGAGAAGCAGCACGCCCGCGGCAAGCTCACGGCGCGGGAGCGCGTCGAGAAGCTGCTGGACCCGGGTTCGTTCCAGGAGCTGGACACGTTCGTGCGCCACCGCACGTACGACTTCGACATGCAGAAAAACCGGCCCTGGGGCGATGCGGTCGTGACCGGCCACGGCACGATCGACGGCCGCACGGTGTGCGTGTTCAGCCAGGACTTCACCGTCTTCGGAGGCTCGCTGGGCGAGGTGATGGGCGAGAAGATGTGCAAGATCATGGATCTGGCGGCCAAGATCGGCTGCCCTGTGATCGGCATCAACGACTCCGGCGGAGCGCGCATCCAGGAGGGCGTGGTCTCGCTCGGCGCCTACGGCGACGTGTTCGTGCGGAACGTGAGGTGCTCGGGGGTGATCCCCCAGATCAGCCTGATCATGGGGCCGTGCGCCGGCGGCGCCGTCTACTCGCCGGCGATCACCGACTTCATCTTCATGGTGAAGGAGACCTCGCACATGTTCATCACGGGCCCCGATGTGATCAAGACGGTCACCGGCGAGGAGGTCGGCTTTGAGGAGCTCGGCGGCGCGATGTCGCACAACACGAAGTCCGGCGTCGCCCATTTCGCCTCCGAGGACGAGGAGGCGTGCCTCGAGGACTGCCGCTATCTGATCGGCTTCCTGCCCCAGAACAACCTGCAGACGGCGCCCCGCGTGCAGGCCACGGACGATCCGCAGCGCATGGATCCGGAGCTGGACCACGTCGTGCCCGACAACCCGAACAAGCCCTACGACATGCGCAACGTCGTCAAATTGATCGTCGATGACGCGGAGTTCTTCGAGGTCCACGAGCACTACGCGAAGAACATCATCTGCGGCTTCGCGCGGCTGGACGGCTTCTCGATCGGCATCGTCGGCAACCAGCCGGCCCAGCTCGCGGGCGTCCTCGATATCGACGCCTCGTCGAAGGCCGCCCGCTTCGTGCGCACCTGCGACGCGTTCAACATCCCGCTGCTGACGTTCGTCGACGTGCCCGGCTTCCTGCCGGGGACGAGCCAGGAGTGGGGCGGGATCATCCGCCATGGGGCCAAGCTCCTGTACGCCTTCACCGAGGCGACAGTTCCGAAGCTGACCGTGATCACGCGCAAGGCCTACGGCGGCGCCTACGACGTGATGGCGTCGAAGCACATGCTCGCCGACTTCAACTTCGCCTGGCCGACGTCTGAGGTGGCGGTGATGGGCCCCGAGGGGGCGGTGAACATCATCTACCGGCGCGACATCGCCGGCAGCCCAACCCCGGAGGAGCGGCGCAGGAAGCTGATGGAGGATTACAAGGCGCGCTTCGCCAACCCCTATACGGCCGCGGAGCGTGGCTACATCGACGACGTGATCATCCCGCACGAGACGCGCCCGAAGCTGATCGTCGCGCTGCATACTCTGCAGAGCAAGCGCGAACCCGGACCGAAACGAAAGCACGGCAACATCCCGCTCTGATCCACTCGAGCCCGTCCTCCCGCCAGATGGCCGAACGCGCCGCACACCTCCAGCTGATCCCGCCGGCAGCCTCGCGCGAGGAAGCGGCCGCGATCGTCGCTGCGCTCGAGCGCTTCGTGCGCGCTACGGCTCCTGTCCGCACTCCGCCGGCCAGCGCTCCCGGCGCGTGGCGCCGAGCGGCGCTGCTCGAGGGCGTGCGTGGGGAAGGCCAGGGCGATCTGGCAGACCCCTGGATAAACACCTGAAAGCCGCTAGGCTTTACTGCAATATCTCGCCGCCGGCAGCCAACGACGAGCACCCGGCCTCGCGCCGGGATCAGGAGGTCCGCAGATGGAGCCAGTTTCGATTCCCACGCACCGCGGCACGCTCGAGGACCCTGAGGTCCTTCAGAACGTGCCCGGGCATGTGATTCCGATCCTCCAACGCGAGTACGACGACTTCAAGACCGAGGCCACGAAGTTCCTGGCGGGCGAGGAGCCGGAGGACGAGTTCATCAAGTTCCGACTGAAGCAGGGCGTCTACGGACAGCGCCAGCCGGACGTGCAGATGATCCGCGTGAAGCTGCCCTTCGGCGGCATCACGCCCGAACAGATGGAGAAGTTCGCCGAGGTGATCGAGAAGTACGTGCCGCTGCGCAAGGGCCACATCACGACGCGCCAGAACATCCAGATGCACCACATCCCGCTTCTCGACGCCGAGAAGGCGATCCGCGAGCTCGGCGAGGCCGGGCTCTCCAGCAGGGAGGGCTGCGGCAACACGATCAGGAACGTCACCGGCGACCCCTGGGCCGGCGTCGCGAAGGACGAGCTCTTCGATCTGACCCCCTATGCGGGCGCGTATGTGCGCTACTTCGTGCGCCACCCCACGACGCAGGCGATGCCGCGCAAGGTCAAGACCGCCTTCGACGCGAGCGCCCAAGGCCGGGCGATCAGCGAAATCCATGACATCGCCTTCCGCGCCCGCATCCGCGAGTCTGAGGACCCCGGTGATGGGACGCCCACCCACCCGGTGCGCGGGGTCGAGATGCTGGTTGGCGGCGGCACGTCGATCATGCCGCGCACCGCGCCCGTGCTCTATGACTTCGTCGAGCTGGACAACGGCGAGTACCTGAAGATCGCCGAGGCGGTGTTCAGGATCTTCGACCGCCAGGAGTGGCTGCGCGTCAACCGCGCCCGGGCGCGAATCAAGGTGTTCGTCGACAAGTACGGGATCGACGAGCTCCGCAACCAGGTCGAGGAGGAGCTGAAGGGTGATTGGGTCTCCGAACGCGACTTCTCGATCGAGGACCGCCTGTTCCTCGATGACGAGCGCGAGTCCGCGCCGTCGCCGCCGGTCACGTACGGCACTCCGAATGGCGAGGACGCCGAGTTCGAGCGTTTCCGCGCCGCGAACGTAGCCGAGCAAAAGCAGGACGGCTTCGTGACCGTCGAGGTGAAGGTCACGCGCGGCGATCTTACGCCCGAGCAGCTGCGGGGTCTTGCCGATATCACGCGCACCTACGCGGGTGGATACGCGCGGGTGACGGTTCAGCAGAACCTCGTGCTGCGCTGGGTGCGCCAGGAGAGCGTCTACGACGTTTGGCGGGCGCTGTCCGAGCTCGGGTTCGGCGATGCCGGCTCGCGGGAAATCAACGACGTCGTCTCGTGCCCCGGCACCGACTCGTGCAAGCTGGGGATCACGAGCTCGATGGGCCTCAACCAGGCGGTCCAGGAGCGAATCGAAGCGATGCAGATCACCGATGAGCTGACACGCCAGATCCATATCAAGATGAGCGGCTGCCCGAACGGGTGCGCCCAGCACCACGTGGCAGACATCGGCTTCTACGGCGCGTCGATCAAAGTCGGCGAGCACACGATCCCGGCCTACATCCCCCACGTCGGCGGCGTCTACGAAGGCGGCGGCGTGGCCTTCGGCCAGCGGCTGAAACTGCGCCTGCCGGCGAAGCGCGTGCCCGAGGCGATCGACCGCTGGCTGCGCCACTACGAGTCAGAGCGCACCGACGGCGAGGATTGGAAGGCCTTCGTGAGCGCGTCGGCACGAGCCGAGCTGGAGGGCCAGGTCAAGGATCTCTCGATGCCAGTCGACTTCGGGCTCGAGACGATGAACGAGTTCATCGACTGGAACCGCGACGTTCCCTTCCAGGTCATCCGCGGCGAGGGCGAGTGCGCGGTATAGGCGCAAGTTGCCGATATACAAGGAAGAGATGACGAACGGACACCAAACAGACCGGATTCCTCCGCTGAGCAGCGAGGTAGCCTCGGTGAGCTCCGGGATCGATCCTTCGGTTGGCCTTCGTGAGACGCTGCGCGAGGCGCTCGCGCGCCACGGCGATCGCGCGGTGCTGCTGTGCTCCTTCCAGAAGGAGGAGTCGGTTCTGATCGACGAGCTGCTGAGCGTGAGCGGACGGCCTGACGGTGTCAGGATCGTGACGATCGACACCGGCGTCCTGTTCGAGGAGTCGCTTCAGACCTGGCGCACGTTCGAGGAGCGCTTCGGGGTCAAAATCGAGGTGCAGGACGCGAGCGGGCCCGGCGGACCGTGGACGGGGCCTGAGAACTGCTGCTCGGTGGCGAAGGTCGCAGCGCTCGAGCGCGCGCTCGATGGCGCCGAGTGCTGGATTAGCGGCATCCGCCGCGAGCAGGGGCCCACGCGGGCCGCGACCGAGCTGATCGAACGCGACGAGCGGCGCGGCTTGTGGAAGTACAACCCGCTCGCCTTCTGGAGCGACGCGGACCTGTGGCGGCGGATCTACGAGCGTGACTTGCCGTACAACCCGCTTCACGACCAGGGCTATGAGTCGATTGGCTGCGCGACGTGCACGCTTCCCGGCAGCGGCCGCGAGGGCCGCTGGGCGGGGACCGAGAAGACCGAGTGCGGCCTGCACGTCGAGTCGATGCCGCTATGAGCGTGGCAGTGCGTCCCCAGCTCAGCCACCTGCGCGCGCTCGAGTCCGAGGCGATCCACGTGATGCGTGAGGTCGCCGCCGAATTCGAGCGCCCGGTGCTGCTGTTCAGCGGCGGCAAGGACTCGATCGTGCTGCTGCGGCTCGCGGAGAAGGCGTTCCGCCCCGCGCCGTTTCCCTTCCCGCTGATGCACGTCGATACGGGCCACAACTTCCCCGAGGTGATCGAGTTTCGCGACCGCCGCGTGGCGGAGCTCGGCGAGCGCCTGATCGTGGCGAGCGTCCAGGACTCGATCGACAGCGGCAGGGTCGTCGAGGAGAGCGGTCCGCGGGCGTCGCGCAACCGTCTGCAGACGGTGACGCTGCTCGACGCGATCGCCGAGCACGGCTTCGACGCGGCGTTCGGAGGCGCTCGGCGTGACGAGGAGCGCGCGCGGGCGAAGGAGCGCGTGTTCTCATTCCGCGACGACTTCGGACAGTGGGACCCCAAAAACCAGCGCCCCGAGCTGTGGAACCTCTACAACGGGCGCATCCGCAAGGGCGAGAACGTGCGCGTGTTCCCCCTCTCGAATTGGACCGAGCTCGATGTCTGGGAGTACATCGACCAGGAGCAGCTCGAGGTTCCCTCGATCTACTTCGCGCACGAGCGCGAGGTCTTCAGCCGCGACGGCATGCTCTACGCCTTGTGGCCCGGCACCGAGCTGATCGACGGCGAGAAAGTGTTCACCGACACCGTCCGCTACCGCACAGTGGGCGACATGAGCTGCACCGGAGGCGTGCGCTCGGAGGCCGCGACGCTCGCGGAGGTCGTGCTCGAGATCGCCGCCACGCGCGTGACCGAGCGTGGCGAGACGCGAGCCGATGACAAAGTCACCGAGGCCGCCATGGAGGACCGCAAGAAGGCCGGGTATTTCTGATGCGCCGCCGGGGCGCGTCCCGCGACCCGAGGGACCTCTCCTCGCCTCCCGCGAGTCGATGACGCTCGACCTGCTGCGCTTTACGACGGCGGGCTCGGTCGACGACGGCAAGAGCACCCTGATCGGGAGGCTCCTCTACGACGCCAAGCAGGTCTTCGAGGACCAACTCGAGCACGTCGCGCTGGCGAGCCGGCGCCGAGGCGGCGAGGGGACCCTGGATCTCGCGCTGCTGACCGACGGGCTGCGGGCCGAGCGCGAGCAGGGGATCACGATCGACGTCGCCTACCGGTATTTCGCGACGGCACGGCGGCGGTTCATCATCGCCGACTGCCCCGGCCACCAGCAGTACACCCGCAACATGGTCACAGGCGCCTCGACCGCGGACGTGGCGGTCGTCCTGATCGATGCCCGTCGCGGCGTGCTCGAGCAGTCCAAGCGCCACGCGTTCATCAGCGCGCTGCTCGGGATCCCGGAGATGGTCGTCGCAATCAACAAGATGGATCTCGTCGATTACTCCCAGGCGCGCTTCGAGGAGATCGTGGGGGAGTTCGAAGGATTTGCCGCGAAGCTGAACGGAGGACATCGCCGCACGATCACCTACATCCCGCTGTCTGCGCTCAACGGCGACAACGTGGTAGAGCGCTCTGAGGTTATGCGCTGGTACGACGGGCCCGTGCTGCTCGACCTGCTCGAGCAGGTCGAGGTCGCCTACGATCACCCCTACGAGAGGCCTGCACGCTTTCCGGTGCAATGGGTGATCCGTCCGGCGACCGGCACGCTGACCGGTGACTACCGTGCCTACGGCGGCCAGCTGGCGAGCGGCGCGCTGCGTAGGGGCGACGAGGTCGCGGTGCTCCCCAGCGGCGGACGTACGCGGATCGCGGCGATCGACACCTACGACGGGGAGCTCGAGGAGGCGATGGCGCCGATGTCCTTCGCGCTGCGGCTCGAAGACGAGCTCGACGTCTCGCGGGGCGAGCTGATCTGTCATCCCGATGAGTCGCCCACGGTCACGCGCGAGCTCGAAGCCGATGTCTGCTGGATGGCACAGGAGCCGATGCGGCCGGGCGGGCGCTATGTGATCAAGCACACTTCGCGCAAAGCGACCGCGATCGTCGAGGGGATCGGGGAGATCGTCGATGTGCACACGCTCGAACGCGACGACCCTCCGGCGGAGCTCAATCTCAACGACATCGCCCGCGTGCGCCTGCGCACGAGCGCGCCGCTGGTGCTCGACCCGTACACGAGCAACCGTCGCACCGGCAGCTTCATCCTGATCGACGAGTCCAGCAACGGCACCGTCGGAGCCGGCATGATCACCGAGGCCGCCCCTACGCCCTGATCGGCCCGATCGCACGCATCGAGGTGCAGGGCCGACTAACCTTCCCCGCCCGATGTTCGAGAAGGTACTGGTCGCCAACCGCGGAGAGATTGCGGTCCGCATCATGCGTGCGCTGGAGGAGCTCGGCGTCGCGAGCGTCGCCGTCTACTCCGAGCTCGACCGGGACGCGCCGCACGTGCGGCGCGCCGGCGAGGCCTACAACCTCGGCGACGGGCCAGCGGCGGCGAACTACCTGAACATCGAGAAGATCCTCGACATTGCCGTGCGCGCGGGCGCCGAGGCGATCCATCCAGGCTACGGCTTTCTCGCCGAGAACGCGCCCTTCGCCCAGGCCTGCGAGACCGCCGGCATCGTCTTCATCGGCCCGCCCGCGAGCGCGATCGAGGCGATGGGATCAAAGACACGGGCGCGGGAGCTGATGCAGGCTGCGGGCGTGCCGATCGTGCCCGGGACGACCGAGCCCGTGGCGAGCGCCGCCGACGCGCTGAAGATCGCCGAGGGGCAGATCGGCTTTCCGGTCGCGGTCAAGGCCGCCGGCGGGGGCGGCGGCAAGGGGTTCCGCGTCGCGCTGAGCGCCGGTGAGCTCGAGGCGGCCTTCGAGGGCTCCAGCCGCGAAGGTGAGAAGTTCTTCTCCGACCCGACGGTCTATCTCGAGCGCTACCTCGACGACCCCCGCCACGTCGAGGTGCAGGTGCTGGCCGACCGCCACGCCAACGTGATCCACCTGGGCGAGCGCGACTGCTCGATCCAACGCCGCCACCAGAAGTTGATCGAGGAGTCGCCGGCGCCGGAGTGGATAGTCGACGCCGAGATGCGCCGGCGCATAGGTGAGATCGGGGTGAACGCGGCGAAGGCCGTCGACTACGTCGGCGCGGGGACGATCGAGGGCCTGTTCTCCGCCCGCGAGGAGGCCGAGCCTGAGTACTTCTTCCTCGAGATGAACACGCGCGTGCAGGTCGAGCACTGCGTGACCGAGATGACGACCGGGATCGACATCGTCAAGGAGGGCATCCGCGCGGCCGCCGGGGAGGAGCTCGCCTACCGCCAGGAGGACGTCGTGCTTCGAGGGCACGCGATCGAGTGCCGCATCAACGCCGAGGACGCATCCAAGAACTTCGCCCCCGCGCCCGGCAGGATCGGCAGATACCGGGAGCCCGCAGGCCCCGGGGTTCGGGTGGACTCGGGCGTCGAGGAAGGCATGGAAGTCTCGCCGATGTACGACCCGATGGTGGCGAAGCTGATCGTCTGGGATGCCGACCGCGAGCAGGCGACGCGGCGCATGCTGCGCGCGCTGGGCGAATTCGAGATCGAGGGCCTGAAGACGCTGATCCCGTTTCACGAGGCCCTGCTCGCGACCGGGCAGTGGGCGCGCGGTGAGACGTGCCGGGATCTTCTGGAGGACAAGCGGTGGCTGAAGACGCTCGCCTTCCCCACACCCGCAGCGGCGGACACGGCGGGCGTGCAGGAGCAGGCGAAGGTCGAGCAGACCTACGCCGTCGAGGTCAACGGCAGGCGCTTTGACGTGCGCGTCGTGGGACCGCCTCTCGCCGCGGGTGCTGACGCCGCGCGCAACGGCGCCGGCCCGGCGCTGCGCAAGGCGCCGCGGCGCAGCACCACTCCAAGATCGACCGATCAGAGATCTGCCGTGAGCTCCGGAGGTCCGGACACGCTGCCCTCGCCGCTGCAGGGGAACATGTGGAAGGTGCTCGTCAAGCAGGGCGACGCCGTCGAGGAGGGCCAGCTGCTGTGCATCATCGAGGCGATGAAGATGGAGAACGAGATCACCGCGCACAAGTCGGGCACGATCGTCGAACTGCCGATCGTCGAGGGCGAGCCGATCCAGGCGGGAGCGCCGATCGCGACGATCCGCAGCAGTGAGAGCTGAGCCGTGGCGTTCAGCGATCCGCGCCGGTGAGTATCGCCACGTTCGCCGCGTGCAGCTCGCGTTGCGCCCGTGAGCGGCGGCCGACCGGGAGCTCGGCGCCGGATCCGCGCTGGCGCAGCGACCGCAGATAAGCGTCGTCCTCGGCGAGCACAGCCAGCGCCGAGGAGCCGTCGATCGTGGGCCCGTGGCCGGGCACCACGTGCTCGGCCCGCGCGAGCAGCGAGCGCAGGCGCTCGAGCGTGTCGAGGTATGCGCCGATGCCCTCGGGGGCGCTGATCGTCGGGATCTCGACGCTCGAGAGATAGTCGCCCACAGCGAGCACCCGCGCCCAGGGGACCCAGACGGCCATCCCGTCTGCGGTGTGCCCCTCGGCCGGGTACAGCTCGAGCTCGGCCTCCTCGATCCCGCAGCCGCCAGGCACTGCCAGCGCCTGCACGGCCCCGAGCGCCAGCGGGGCCTCGCGTACGATGTAGAGCTCATCGTCGAACGCCCGCAGCTCGCGCTGCGCGGCGCCGGGCTTGGCGTGCAGCCGGGCGGCGCTGCTCTCGGCGCAGCCGAGGGTGGCATCCGGGAAGGGGAACCGCGCAAGCAGGTGATCCCAGTCGGCGTGCGTCGCGAGCAGGCCGCGCGGCTCCGGGAAGCGCGCCTGCTCCAGCAGCGAGGGCAGCAGACCAAGCTCGTCGGGCAGAATCGGCGAGTCCACGACGAACGTCTCCGCGAGCGCCGGGGAGACGTCCTCGCCAAGCGAGCGCTCAGGTGCGACCGGGCCGCGCAGGATCGTGCAGTTTGTCTGCAGCAGGCGGCTCGTGACGACGATCACGTCCGGGTGGAGCGAGATGGCTCGCACGCTCAGGAGCGCTCTAGGAGATGCCGAGCAGCTTGGCTGCCTCGCGCAGGTTCGGCACCTCAGCCGTGGGCTTTTTCTGGTTTGAGTCCAGCGTCTCCTTGCCGCGGTTGACCCATATCACGGGGACCCGCTGCTTCAGGCATGGCGCGACGTCGTGGTAATAGCTCGCGGCCACGTGCACCCATCCGCGCTTGCCCCCGATGCGCCTTGCGCACTCTGTGAAGTGCGCCGGCTCCGGCTTGTAGGAGCGGACCTGCTGGGCCGTGACGACGAGGTCGAAGTCGGTCGGGATGTGACGCCGGGTCTGCCCGAGCAGCTTGTCGTCGATGTTCGACAGAAGTCCGAGCTTGTATTTTTTGGCGAGCTTCTGCAGCTGTGGATTGGTCTCTTTGAAGGGTTTCCAGCGCTGCACCGAATCTGGCAGAAAGCCCGAGCGCGAGGGCTCCAGCGGCCACTCGATGCGTTTGGCGATCTCGATCGCCGTGCGTCTCAGGACCTCGGCGTAGAGCTCGTAGGAGCCCCCCTCGATTTCTTGGGAGATCTCGTGGAAGAGCGGGATCACCACGTTGCGATCGATCTCGAAGTCGTCGCGCGCGGCCTCGGCGGCAAACGCGTCGTAGATCCCGGTCTCCCAGTCGATCAGGGTGCCGTAGACGTCGAAAGTGACGAAAGTGATGTTTTTCGGGATCGGCATCGCGCGGGCATTATGCCCTGCCGGCGCTCCTCGGCGCGCTGACCCGCGGGACGAAGCGCGAGTTTCGTTAGAGTCCCGCCTGCGCAATGGACCTTTTGGAGTACGAGGGAAAGCAGCTCTTCGCGCGCCACGGACTGAACGTGTCCTCGGGCAAGGCCGTACGCACCGCCGAGGACGCCGTGGCCGCGGCGAACGAGATCGGCTATCCGGTGGTCGTCAAGGCGCAGGTCCTGATTGGCGGACGCGGGAAGGCAGGGGGTGTCCAGCTCGCCGCCGACGAGAGCGAGGCGCGCGAGCGCGCCGAGAGCATCCTCGGCATGGACATCAAGGGGCACACCGTGCGCACGCTGTGGATCGAGCATGCGTCTGACATCGCCGCCGAGTACTACGCCTCCGTGCTGCTCGACCGCTCGGCCAAGCAACCGTTGGTGATGTTCAGCGTCGAGGGCGGCGTCGACATCGAACAGGTGGCCGAGGAGACCCCGGAGAAGCTGATTCGCCATCACGTCGACCCGCTCCAGGGCCTCTCGCGCGAGGAGGCCGTCAAGATCGCGACCGACGGCGGGGTCGACGCGGATGTCCTCGACGGTGTGGCGGATGCGCTCGTGGCGTTGTACGAGGTGTGGACGCAGGAGGACGCCACGCTGGCGGAGATCAACCCGTTGATCGTAACCCGGGACCGTGAGGTGAAGGCGCTCGACGCGAAGGTCTCGCTCGACGGCAACGCCCTCTACCGCCACCCGGAGAGCCAGTCACTGTCGGACACCGAGAACGAAGACCCGATCGAGCGCCAGGCGAAGGAGCAGGGAGTCCAGTACGTCAAGCTCGACGGCGACATCGGCATCCTCGGAAACGGCGCGGGCCTGGTGATGTCGACGCTCGACGTCGTCGCGCAGGCAGGGGGCTCGCCGGCGAACTTCCTGGACGCGGGCGGGGGCTCCGACGCGGAGAAGATCAAGCAGGCCGTGCGCCTCATCCTGGCCAATGACGCCGTCAAGGCCGTGCTCTTCAACATCTTCGGGGGCATCACACGCGGTGACGAGGTCGCCAGGGGCCTGATCGCCGCCTTCGCGGAGATCAAACCGTCCGTTCCGTTCGTCGTGCGCTTGGACGGCACCAACGATGTCGAGGGCCGTCGCCTACTCGACGAGGCCCACCTGCCCAACGTCTACGCCGCGCGCACGATGGACGAGGCCGCCGAGAAGGTCGTGGCGCTCGCCGCGGGGCAGAGCGTGCCGGCGGCCGCCTGATGTCGATCCTCGTCGACCAGGAGACGCGGCTGGCGGTCGCGGGCATAACCGGACGTGAGGGCTCCTTCCACACGCTCAACGACCGCCGCTACGGCACCAACGTCGTCGGCGGCGTGACGCCCGGCAAGGGCGGGGAGGATGTCGAGGGCATCCCCGTCTTCGACAGCTGGGAGCAGGCGATGGAGGAGGTGCAGCCAAACACGGCGATGATCTTCGTGCCTCCGCGTTTTGCCGCCGACTCGATCCTCGAGGCGGCGGCCGCCGGCGTCGAGCTCGTCGTCGCGATCACCGAGGGCATCCCGGCGCATGACGAGCTGCGCGTCTACAACCTCCTCAAGCGAGACCATCCGGGGACACGCTTGATCGGCCCCAACTGCCCGGGGATCCTCTCTCCCGGCAAGGCAAACGTCGGCATCATCCCCGCGGCGTTCTTCGAGGAGGGCAATGTCGGGGTCGTCTCCCGGTCGGGAACGCTGACGTATCAGATCGGCAACGAGATCGCCCAGGCCGGCTTCGGCTGCAGCACGATCGTGGGAATCGGCGGTGACCCGGTGCCCGGCTCCTCCTTCGTGGACGTGCTCGAGCTGTTCGGAGCCGATGAGCAGACGGATCTGATCGTGCTCTCCGGCGAGATCGGCGGCTCCGCCGAGGAGGAGGCCGCCGAGTACATCGCAGACTCGGTTACCAAGCCTGTCGTGGCATACATCGCCGGCTTCACCGCCCCGGCAGGCAAGCAGATGGGCCACGCCGGTGCGATCGTCTCGGGATCCGCGGGGACGGCTGCGGCGAAGGCCGAGGCGCTCGAAGCGAAGGGCGTTCGCGTGGGACGCACTCCGACCGAAGTGGCGGGGATCGCCGTGGAGGTCCTCGGCGGCAACCCGATCTCGACTCGCTGATCGGACTCGGGCTTGGCGCCCGGCACGCCATCACGGCGCCGGCGCCACACGCACTCCCGCTACGCTTGCGGCCATGGACCCGGACGTAGCCAAGACGCTCAGCGACCTGGAGGGCAAGCTGCTCGAGCTGGAGCAGACGCTGGGCGCGATCGGCCGTGGCGAGGAGCCGCTCCAGGAGCACGAGGAGGAGCCGGCTCAGGCGCCGGCAGCGACGCGCGAGAGCGCAGGCCGCCTCGTCGACGAGGCGGTCGAGCCCGAGCTCAGCCCCCGGACCGTCCCCACACAAATGCCTGCCGCCGGCGCTTTCGCAGGTGGGAGCCTTGGTGGAGGCACGCAGACGAGCGTTCGAGCGACGCCCCCCACGCCGTCAGGCCTTCAGCCGCCCACCGCGGCCGAGCTGCTTCGCTTCCGGGAACGGCTCGAGCGCACGGCTCGCGAGCTGACGCATGACTACGACCAGCTGCTCGGACGCCTAAGCTTCGCCGCCATGCCAAGCCCCACCGCCGGTCCGACGGCCGGCGGGCCGACCATCTCCTTTGCCCGCGGCGCCCCCTCGCTCGACATCGTCGACGTCGAGGGCCTTCGCGACGCTGCGCTGCGCGCGTTCGAGAGCGACCCCGCGGGGACGACTGCATACGGGACATCCGTCGGCTACCCCCGGCTGCGAAGCTGGATCGCCGACCGGCACGGCGTCGAGCCCGAGCGGGTGCTGGTCACGAACGGATCGATGCAGGCGGACGCCTTCCTGTTCGAGCATCTCGTACGTCCTGGCGACGAGGTGATCGTCGAGCGACCCTCCTACGACCGCACGCTGCTGTCGCTGCGAGCGCGGGGAGCGCGGCTGCACGACATCGAGCTGGAGCCCGACGGCATCGACATCGACGCGCTCGAGCGGCTACTCGGCGGGGGCGCGGGGGCGCGGCCAAAACTCGCCCACATCATCCCCAACTTCCAGAACCCCGCCGGATACACGCTGTCGCTGAGCAAGCGACGCGCGCTGCTGCAACTCGCCGCCGAACACGGGTTCGTCGTCTTCGAGGACGACCCCTACGTCGAGCTGCGCTTCAGCGGCGAGTCGCTGCCGACGATGCTCTCGATGGACCACGACCGCGTCGTCTACGCGTCCTCCTTCTCGAAGACCGTCTGCCCAGGCATCCGCGTCGGCTACCTGGTCGGACCGCCCGACGTGATCGGCGCCGTGGCGCAGCTCGCGACCAACACCTACATATCGCCGAACATGGTCGCCCAGTCGATCGTGTACGAGTTCTGTGTGTCGGGAGCGATCGAGCGCTCGATCGAGACGGTGAAGCGCGCGCTGGCGCAGCGCGCGGAGACGCTCGCGAGCGCGCTGGCTCGCGAGCTGCCGGAGGCCGAGTTCGTGCTGCCTCAGGGCGGCTACTTCATGTGGGTCACGCTGCCTCCCGGCACCGACGTTCACGCCCTGCACCACGCGGCCGCCGAGCGCGGGGTGTCATTCGTGAAGGGGACCGACTTCCTGCTGGAGGGAGGCGAGAACACGCTGCGCCTCGCCTATGCGGGTGTCACGCCGGAGCAGATCGAGACGGGCGTGGCGCGCCTGGCCGAAGCGGTTCGCGCGCTCTAGCCGCTCGCCACTACTCCGTAAGCCCAACCGCTTCGAGGGCTTCGCTGGGACGGTTGAACCAGCGGAAGCGAACTGCGCGGCCGTCGCGAACGGTCCACACGTATCCCTGGCGCCACTGCGCCTCAACGCCGCTCGCCGAGATTCCCCGCGCGGTACCGATCACGACGATCTCCTCACCGGCGTCCACGAAGCGCTCGGGCTCCACCCGGAAGTCGGGGTAGACCTCGTGTACCTTGCCCAGCGCGCGCCGGTCGCGGCGAGTACCTGACTCAACCGCATAGGGCGGATTCACGTACTCGAGATCCGGGTCGATCAGGTGGCCAGCCGACTCTTTTTCGCCCCAGAGGCGATAGATCGTGCGGACCAGCTCCAGGTTCTGCCGCGACATGGTCTAACAGATGTTGGCCGTTCCGACGGTCGCCACGCCGTCTAACGGCCGTATCGCTGGCCGAGCACCAGCCGCTCCGGCAAAGCGGTCCGCGGGGGAGGCGAAGGATCGGCGATCACCGAGACGGTCTCGGCAACGCTCGGAGTGATCGCCAGGCGCTCCCCATCCCCGCCCGCCAGGACCACCTTGTGCCCGTCGCGCTCGGCCAGCACACCCTCCAGCCCCGGCTCAAATCCGGACGCCTTCAGGTAGTGCAGCAGGTCCTCGGCCTCGTTCTCGAAGCGCAGCACGCGCACCGAGGCGCCGACCTCGACGTCCGCCAGCGGCACACCTGCCAGGCGCGCGCCGGCGATGATCGGGTGACCGTGCGGGCACGTCTTGGCGTCGCCGATCGCCGCGCGCATGCGTTCCTCCAGCACCGGCGACATCGCGTGCTCGAGACGCTCGGCCTCCTCGTGGACCTCGTCCCACGGCACGCCGAGAATGTCGGTGAGGAAGCGCTCGATCAGGCGGTGCCGGCGCACGATCCCCTCCGCGTGCTCGGCGCCGGCGGCTGTGAAGGCGATCGCCCTGTCCGGCGCGCGGCTGATGTAGCCGTCGCGTTCGAGGCGACCCACCATCTCGTGCACCGTGGGCGCCGACAGCTGCATCGCGCGCGCGAGGTTGGCCCCCGTCATCGGCAGGCCCGCCTCCTGCAGCCAGAAGAGGCTCTGCAAGTACTCCTCCTCGGCGACGGTGGCCGTTGGCGAGATCTCGTCGCTCACCCTTTGATGCTAGACGACGGCTCAACTCGAGAGCTGCTCGAAAGTGCACTCGGCCGGCGGCTTGTCATCGCGCCAGCGACGCAGCTTCGCGCCGTGGCGAATGCGCCCAGAGGAGACGTGGTCGAAGTCGATCTCGACTACGAGCTCCGGGCGCAGGGCGATCCACTCGAGCTCCTTGCCCGAGCTCCAGCGGCTCGGGTCGGCCGAGCCGCGCTCGCCGGTCTCATACGGCGCGAGGAAGCCGACCAGGCGACGCTTCTCCTTCGCGGTCAGGCCCGAGCAGTGACCCACCACCCGCAACTCCCCTCCGTCGTAGAGGCCCAGGATCAGCGCTCCAACGGTCTCCGGCTCCTTGCCGGGGCGCCAGCCGACTACGACCGCGTCGATCGTGCGGACGCGCTTGACCTTGACCATCCCCTTGCGCTCACCCGGGCGGTAGGGCGCCGCGCGCTCCTTGGCGATCGCGCCCTCAGCGTTCTGGAGCCAGCCCTGCGCCTCCTGGGCCGTGGCGACCGTCTCCATCTGCTCGACGGGCGACGCTGCGAACTCCTCGCCCCGCAAGAGAGTCTCGAGCGCGGCGCGCCGGTCCGCGAACGAGCGCTCCAGCAGCGACTCGCCCCGCTCCGCGAGCAGGTCGAAGGCGACATAGACGGCGGGCGTCTCCACCGACAACCGCTGCACCCGCGAGTCAGCCGGGTGCACGCGCTGACCGAGCGCATCGAAGTCCTCCCGGCCGTCTGCGTCGCGCACGACGATCTCGCCGTCGAGCACATAGTGGCCGGCGGGAAACGTGAGCTCGGGGAAGTAGCGCCCGAGCGGCCTGCCGTTGCGCGACTGCAGGAAGAGGAGATCGCCGTCGACGAACGCCAGGCAGCGAAAGCCGTCCAGCTTGACCTCGTAGCTGTAGTCCTCCCCCGTGGGCAGCTCCTTGCGCGAGAGCGCGAGCTGCGGCGCAAGCGGAGGCTCGAGCGGCAGGCTCACGCTCGCTCCCCGCGGGCGCCGCGTGCCCGGCTCGGCTGCACGCGGGGGGGCTCGCTTGCGCGCTTGCGAAAGTGGGGCGGCCAGGGCGCGTCGCCGAGCCCCTCGCGCTCGTCCCGGGCCGCGAGCTCGAGCAGCGCGTCGAGCACGTAGTGGTGCTCGTCGATCGCGGCTGAGGGGTCACCCCGCTTGCGCAGCCGAGCAGGAACCGTCTCCATCGTCAGCCCGGCGGGCTCCAGATCCGCGACCTCATCCCACTCGACGGGGCAGGACACACGTGCGTCGGATACGGCCCTGACCGAGTACGCCGATGCGATCGTGCGATCGCGCGCGTTCTGGTTGTAGTCGATGAAGACTCCCTCCCGTTCCTCCTTCCACCAGCGGCTCGTCGCCCGGCCGGGCATCCGACGCTCGACTTCGCGCGCAAGCGCGAGCGCGGAGCGGCGCACTTCTTCGAAGCTCTGGCTGGGCGCGATGCGCACGTAGACGTGCATCCCGCGCGAGCCCGAGGTCTTGGGAAAGCCGCACATACCGTGCTCCTCGAGCACGGCGCGGACCTCGAGCGCGACCTCGCGCACCTCGGCGAACGGCACCCCGGGACCGGGATCGAGGTCGACGCGCAGCTCGTCGGGATGGTCCAGGTCCGAGCGGCGCACGGGCCATGGGTTCCAGTCGATCACGCCGAGGTTCACACCCCACACCAGATGCGCGGCGTCGTTCGGCACGAGCTCGCGGGCGTGGCGGCCGCTCGGGAACGTGACCGTGGCTGTCTCGAGCCAATCCGGCGCGGTGGCGGGGACGCGCTTCTGAAAGAAGGGCTCGCCTCCCACCCCATCCACCCAGCGCTTCATCACCGTCGGACGATCTCGCAGATGGCGCACCACCGCGTCATCGCATTCCAGGTAGTAGTTCACGAGGTCAAGCTTCGTGATCCCGCGCTCGGGGAAGAACACCTTGCTGGGGCTGCTCACGCGGAGCTCATGCCCGGCTGCCTCGACGATGACGTGCTCCTTGGCCACGGCCTGAAAGGATGACCGATCTCCTCGAGCGGCAGGCTGCGCCCGACCGCTCCGCGTGAGGAGACCCCGACCGCATGCTGATAGCCACGACGCCGCTCATCGTGACGGGAGCCTTCGGCTCCGGACTGTCCGCGGCGCGGGTGGCGAGGGCGCTGGCGCGGGGACTGCAGGCGGGCGGGCGTCCAGCGGCGGACCTGTGCCCGCTCGCGCCAAGTCTCGAGGACGGCGCGATCCGCGCAGGACTCGACGCGCTGGAGCTGCATGAGCGAATGCTGCGCTCGCGAGCCGTGATCCTGGGCGAGTGGCTGCTCGAGGAGCGAGCGCTCGCTCAGAGCACCACGTTCGAGCTCGCCACCCGTGCGCGCCAGTCGGGCGTGCCCGCCTATGCGGTGACCGGGGAGAACCGCCTGAGCGCCTTCGACGCGCGCATGCTCGACCTGCAACTGATCGTCGAAGCCCGCAGCGTCCGGGCGCTCACAGCGGCTGGGCGGAAGCTCGCGAGGGTGATGTAGCTGCCGACGCGGCAAGTTTGCGCGCAAGCTCATACACCAGGCGCGTCACGTCGGCGACGGTGTCGTAGTCGAGGTTCTCGGGTATGTCGCTCGGCAGGTGATAGTTGGCAGGCGCGCGCCAGTCCGTCATCGAGACGAGCGTCGCCGTCGGGTAGCCGGCGCGGCTCGGGATGATGCTGTCCGTCGAGGCACGCGCGCGGAATCCCCGCTGGAGGGGAATCTGGAGGCGCCCGGCGCACGCCGCGAGCTCGTCACGCAGCCATGGACCCGCGTAGCGCTCCATCCAGACGGGCCCCTCCGCCTCGAGCATCACAGGGTGCGGCGAGCCGATCGTGTCCAGGTTGACGAAGCACGTGCGCCCGGGGGCGAGATCGGGCCGGTGGCGCGCGATGAATGCGCGCACGCCGTCCTGGAGCGTCTCCTCGGCGCCGCAGGAGACGAGCAGCACGCGCAGGTCGGGCAGCGGGCGCTCGCGCAGCAGCTCGGCCAGCGCGACGAGGCCCGCGACGCCGGACAGGTTGTCGTTTGCGCCGGGAACCGTCTTGCTTCGCCAGACATCCGCGACGAGCGCCGCACCGAACAGGCCGACGAGCAAACCGCGGCGGGCGAGCCGTGGCCTGGCTCGGGCCGCCGCC
>Ga0210408_10001366_pt1 | contig 25803 bp, 29 predicted proteins | sample IncBWH4MmetaG_FD_155471 | JGI IMG/M metagenome (GOLD analysis project Ga0210408, IMG submission 155471) | Forest soil microbial communities from Barre Woods Harvard Forest LTER site, Petersham, Massachusetts, United States - Inc-BW-H-4-M | ecosystem: Environmental > Terrestrial > Soil >...
GTCGCGGAACGTCTCGACGACCCGCATCGGGCCAAGCGCATTCGTCAGCATCAACGCGACGAAATCGCTTTCCGCCACGTCGATCGGCGTGTTGTCCTTCGCGATGCAGATGCCGGCGTTCACGAAGAGCGTGTCGAACTCGCTTTCCTGAAATTCGTCCTTCAGACGGGCGATCGAGTCCGGATCGGTCGTGTCCGCCGACTTGATCCGGAGACTGGACGGGAACCGCTCGCGCAGCCGTTCGAGGGCCGGAGAGGACGTCCGGATGGTGGCCACGACTTCGTAGTCGACTGCGCAGTATTCCTCGGCGAGCGCGAGGCCCAAACCGCGCGACGCGCCCAGAATGAGGACAGATTTCTTTCTCGCCATGATTGCCTCCGCTCGACATGCGCAAAGGCTCTCTCACGTCTGCCTTGATGACTCCAGTGCGTAAGAGTCAGCCGATCGTTGACCGACAGTCAACGTCGCGTGCCCGACACGCCCTTGGCTTTCGCGGCCTTCAGGGCAAACTCGATGAAGGCCCGCACCTTGGCCGGCGGATGCTGCCGCGAAGGGTGCAGCGCATACAGGGGAAAGACCTCGTCCGGCCAATCCGGAAAGAGATCGACGAGCCTGCCGGAGGCGAGGAGGGGCTGGACGCTGATGCTGAGGATCTGCGCCACGCCCGTCCCCGCGAGGCATTCGTTGATCATGGTACCGACGTCGCTCAGCTGAAGGCGCCCCTTCACCTTGACGGAAACGACCTTCTTGGCCGCCCGGAACTCCCATTCGTACGGGCGAGCGGTGATGGGGTCGAGAAACTGGATGCATTCGTGCGATGTCAGGTCGGTCGGGTGCTTCGGCTTCCCATGCTTCTTGACGTACTGCGGCGAGGCGAGGGTGAGCACCCGCGTCTCCAGCAGTTTCCGCGCGATCATCGCATCCGAGGCGGGCTCGCCGAACCGGACGGCCACGTCTATGCCGTCTGCGACCAGATCGCTCACGTGTTCGCGCGTGACCATCTCGAGTACCAGGTCCGGATGCGTGGCTAGAAAACTCCCGATCTTGCCCGAAAGGATCAGGCGCGAGAAATAGGGGTCGATGTCGACGCGGAGGCGTCCCTGGACCGCGCTTGCCGATCCAGAGACCGAGTTGGCCGCATCCTCGATCGTGGAAAGCAGAGGTCCCACCTGCTCGTAGAACCGCTTCCCTTCATCGGTCAGCGCGACCGATCGCGGCGTCCTGTCCAGAAGGCGTATCCCCAGGCGTTCTTCGAGCCTGGCGATCGAGCGGCTGACGCCCGACGTGGTGATACCCAAGGCCTCGCCGGCGCGGACGAAACTCCGACCCTGCACCACCGCTGCCAGGACGGTGATACCTGCAAGCAGACGGCCATCGAATGACATGTGAACTCCGTTGACATCAAGTCAACGACAATCGCTGGACATCGATATTCTGTCAATTAACGTATGGTCTTTTGGTTTCTGTCGCTTAACGACGGCTGTTGTTTCTGCTTGCCGAGGTCCGGGCTAACTTGAAAAGAGCGGACGACGGAGAACGCAGATGCCTGCCAGCGAAATCCGCGTTGAGCTTCCTCGGGCAGTGACCTCCGGGGGACGCACCGCCTCATGCGAGGGATCGGATGAGATATGGTAGGTTCGGTTGGTGTGTGGAAAAACTCTAGCGCTCCCGTGACTCGAACCCCCGACGAGCGAGTTCAATAGAAAGAGAACCGCTCCCGCCGCGCTACAACCTTCGGCGAGGTCTAGAACTAGATAGCGATCTCAATTATATAAGAGTCGCAGTTTAATTCTGAATGGCGCGCCAGTTCACCCGAGATAAAGCCGTAGGGTTGCATCGCGGTCAGCGTGTCCTTACGCCGCCGCGAGGACTGGTTGCGCCGGCCGCCCGGTGATCATCAGTGACAGGACGGCCGCGACGATGCCGGTGGCGCCGGCGATCATGAAGGCCTGCAGATAATCGCCCTCCGCGGAGCGCATGAAGCCGGCGAAGAACGCGGCGCTGGCGGCGCCGAGCTGATGACCGGCTACCACCCAGCCGAACACCAGCGGTGCGTTCTTGTCGCCGAATGCTTCGTTGGCGATGCGCACTGTCGGCGGCACGGTCGCGATCCAGTCGAGACCATAGAACACCGCGAACACCGACAGGCTGACCAGCGAGAAATCCGAGTAGGGCAGGTAGATCAGCGAGAGGCCCCGCAGTCCATAATAGAAGAACAGCAGCTTGCGCGGATCGAAACGGTCGGTGAGCCAGCCTGAGAATGTGGTGCCGAACAGATCGAAGAACCCCATCAATGCGAGCAAGCTCGCCGCCTGCACTTCGACGATGCCATGGTCGCTGCAGAACGCGATCAGATGGGTGCCGACGAGACCGTTGGTGGTGAAGCCGCAGATGAAGAAGGTGGCGAACAGGAACCAGAACGCCCGCGTCTTCGCTGCGCGCGCGAGGTTGCTGAACGCGGCGGTGAACGGATTGCCCTGCGCCGGCGGCGCGGGATGATCATCGTGCTGGCTGCCGAACGAGCGCAGGCCGATCGCGGCGGGCCGCTCGGGCACCAGAAAGTACACCAGCGGAATGAGCGCCGCGCAGCACGCGGCCACTGTCAGCACCACGGGCCTCCAGCCGCCCCATTCCACCAGCGCCGCGAGGCCCGGCATGAATATGAGCGTGCCGGTCGCGGTGCTCGCCGTCAGCAGCCCCATGACGACGCCTCGATTGGTGGTGAACCAGCGATTGACGATGGTGGCGCCGAGCACGTTGGCGACCGCGCCTGAACCCACGCCGGAGAGCAGTCCCCATGACAGGAACAATTGCCATGGCGCGGTCATGAAATAGCTGGCGCCGGTCGACGCCGCCATCAGCGCGAGCGCACCCAGCACCGTGCGGCGGATGCCGAAGCGTTGCATCACGGCCGCGGCGAACGGGCCCGCGAGGCCGTAGAGGAAGATGCCGATCGCGGCGGACGATGAGATCACGCCGACGTTCCAGCCGAAGGCCTGCTGCAGCGGCAGCATCAGGACGCCCGGCGTCGCGCGCAGGCCGGCCGAAGAGAGCAGCGCAAGGAAGATCACGGCGACGACGACGAACGCGTACTTCTGGCCGAACGGGCGTCTCGACACGGGGGCGGCTTGAACGGAGGTGCTGGGCATGTTACTTACCGGTACGTATTGCGATGCGGTATGTATACGTACCGGTAAGTAACATTGTCAAGCGTGCCGTGCGGGAGGAGCCGGAGAGCCGTCATGAAGAAGACCGTCGATACATCTGCGGAGCGTCCGGCGCGGGCCGCCGACCGGATCCGCGCCTCCGCGAGCGAGCTGTTCTATCGCGAGGGCATCCGCGCTGTCGGTGTCGATGAGGTGGTCGACCGGGCCGGCGTCACCAAGCCGAGCCTCTATCGCAGCTTCGCGTCCAAGGACGATCTCGCCGCCGCCTATATGCGCGACTATGACCTGGACTTCTGGGAGAAATTCGAGAAGCCCGGCGGAAAGCCCTACAGCGATGCGCGTGAGCAGGTGCTCGCCTATATTCGTGAGCTGTCCACGCGCGCCGTGCGCAAAGGCTATCGCGGCTGCGGTCTCAGCAACGCCACCGTGGAATATCCGTCTCGGGACAATCCCGCGCGGCAGGTCGCCGAAGCGCACAAGAAAGTCTTTCGCAAGCGCCTGCGCGAGCTCGCGGCTGCCATGGGCGCGCGTCACCCCGGCGTGCTCGGCGACGCCCTGCTGTTGCTCATCGAAGGCATCTACGTCACTGGCCAGCAGTCGGAAGAGGGGCCGGCGCAGTCGGCGCTCACGGTGGCGAAGCTGTTGATCGATGTGAGCGTGGCGAAGGCGTGAGGTGGATGAGAGCCCGATGACCAGCGGAAAAGCCGACGGGCAAAGCCCGCTTGAATTTATATCGCAATTTCGATGATATAAGAGTTCGCAGTTTTATTCTGGGTGGCGCGCCATGCCTGGATTTCCTGCCTAAATTCCCCTGCCATCACCTCCACCCATCACGCAGCGCCATCCGGCAAGGCGCTCGGCCGGATGTTGCCTCATCCACTCAGCGAGCTGCGGCGCGCCCATCAGGCAGGACTGCATCGACACATAGGCGAAGTCCGACGTGGTGACGGTCTGCTCGTGACAACTTGCCGGCGCGGAGAGGCTGCAGAGCACGGCGATGATCTTGATCATGGCTGGAGAGCCCCGTCGCGGCGAAAGGCTTTGACGCCTCCGGCCGCACGACTTGCCGGTCCCTGCTCCGGCCCGATCACCGGCTCACTCGGGAAGATGCTGTCATAGATCGCGCGCGCTTCGCGAATGAGGCGGAGGCGCTCGCGTTCGGACTTCGGGATGAATCGAATGACTTCGCCCATGTTGGCTCCACACTAACGCTTGATCGCGAAGCGTATTGGATGATGATCAACATTCAATATGGGATATCGACGGCGGCTTTGAAGGCTTGTCGGCACTAACGAAGATAAAAAATTGGTGAGCAGGCCGGGTGCTTGCCAGCCGCCATAGCGGGTGATCAGCGATGCGTCACGCCGTCCACTTCAAGCACAGCGCTTCCAACGCCAATGCCGTTGCCTCGTCATCGGGGAGCTCTGCGGCCGCCAGGGCCAGGAGGTCCGGCCGCTGACGTCTTGCGATCGCAAGGAACGGATCATTGGGGATCGGATGCCAGAGCCAATACGCCGCCGGCTGTTTGGCGGTGAACCCATCGACATGGACGGCGAGCCTTTGGGTGAAGTCGGAAGCGGCATCCTGGACAGGCATCCATGCGCAGTAATCCAGCGGCTCCAGGATGTTCATCGAAAAGCCCTCCGCGTCACGGCTTGATGCAAAGCCGGGAAGAACGAGCGTCCCCGACCGCGCGTACCGGGCTGGTCCGGGTGGATATCGGAACCCGGCGTCATGGGTCGTGACGGATATTCCCTTGTATTTGGCGCTTGGATAGACATCCACGACCATCAGCACGAGGCCATTGTTCCGAAGAACCTTCGATATCTCGGCTCCGGTGTTTCTTCGCCCGAACGCAACCGGTGTGGCGCGCGTGGCACTTCGGCCTTCATAAATCCATCGTTCGGTAGCCGTTGGTTTGTCGCCGATCGTGTAGACGAAACCGACGTTGAAACCACGGTCTTTGAGGTGCGCCGCGAACAGTTCGATGCTCCCTGTGTGGGGGACCGCGAGGATGCAGCCGTTGCGCGACCTCGAAACAGCGCGAGCAAGCCGGTCCACGGCTTCGTCCGGGATTTTGGCTTCGAGCTCCATTGCTCTGTTTCGGTCGTGCCGCAGGTTGGCGAGATCGAAGAGAACGGTGACCCACGCCGCCAAGCCATCGATCACATGACCATGGCTTGCGGTGCCACGGCGGATGATGCTTTGACGCAGGAACATGTTGTTGCCCATCGAACTGCGCTTGCTTGCGATCACACTTGCGATTTTTCGCGCAAGAGCCGGCTGAAATGTCACGGGAACGACTGGCGCCAGGCGATCGACAAGGGTCACAACAGCGGTTTGGATGTCGCCGTGCTCACGGGGAAAGGAAACCTTTCTCATGTCCCGCGATTCGACGCCCAGAACTACTCCTTGAAGAAGGACTGCTCCTTGAAGAGTCATTTTGAAGTTTTTACCCGGCACAGCTGAGAGGGTCGCGGAAAATTCCAACACACAAGTGTTACCAGCTGCTGTATGTTTCCTTTACAAAACGGCGGAACGCGCCCGGCAACAGCACGATCTCGCCTTGCCTGTCTGTGACAGGTGACCCAAGATCACAATTCCCGTCGTCCGACACTTTCGGAGAACTCCATGGTCGCCCAACCCAATTCGCTCGCAGGCCGCGATGTCGCCAGCGTCATTCACCCCTACACCAATCTCGAGGCGCACAAGACGGTCGGTCCGACCGTCATCGCGCGGGGCGAGGGCGTCTATGTCTACGACGACAGCGGCAAGCGATATCTGGAGGGGATGGCCGGCCTCTGGAGCACCTCGCTCGGCTTCAACGAGAAGCGGCTGGTCGAGGCGGTGGTGCGCCAGATGGAGAAGCTGCCGACCTATCACATCTTCCAGGGCCGCTCGAACGAGCCGATGATCGAGCTCGCAGAGGCGCTGCTGAAGATCGCGCCCAAGAGTCTTGGCCAGGAAGGTCTCGGCAAGGTGCTGTTTGCCAATTCCGGTTCGGAAGCCAACGACCAGGCGGCCAAGCTCGTCTGGTTCTACAACAACGCGATCGGCCGCCCGCGCAAGAAGAAGATCATCAGCCGCGTGCGCGCTTATCACGGCATCACCGTGTTCTCCGGCAGCATGACGGGGCTTGCGCCCAACCACACGGATTTCGACCTGCCGGTCGGCGGCGTGCTTCGCACCGACTGCCCAAGCCATTATCTCTACGGCCTGCCGAACGAGAGCGAGCAAGCCTTCGTCGATCGCCTCGTCGGCAATCTCGAACAGATGATCATCCGCGAAGGGCCCGACACCATCGCGGCCTTCATCGCCGAGCCGGTGAACGGCGCGGGCGGCGTGATCGTGCCACCGCGCGACTATTTTCCCCGCGTCCAGGAGGTGCTGCGCCGCTACGACATCCTGTTCATCGCCGACGAGGTGATCACGGGTTTTGGCCGCACCGGCAACATGTTCGGCTGCGAAACCTTTGGCATCGAGCCCGACATCATGACGGTGGCGAAGGCGCTGTCATCAGCCTATCTGCCGATCTCGGCGACGGTGATCAGCGAGAAGATCGCCGACGCCATCACCGCGCATGCCGGCAAGCTCGGCAACTTCGCCCACGGCTTCACCTATGCCGGACATCCCGTATCGGCCGCGGTCGGCCTCGAGACGCTGAAGATCTACGCCGAGCGTGACATCCTCTCCCATGTGAGGCAAGTCGGCCCCTATCTGCAGGAGAAACTGCAGGCGCTCTCCGCCCATCCGCTGGTCGGCGAAGCCCGCGGCGTCGGATTGATCGGCGCGGTCCACCTCGTCGCCGACAAGGCAAGCCGCGCGCCGTTGCCTCCGGCGGCCGGCATCGGTCCGCTGATCCAGCAAAGCGCCATGGACCGCGGTCTGCTCATCCGCGCCGCGCCGGATGCGGTGTATGTCTGTCCGCCGCTGATCATCACCAGGGCCGAGATCGACGAGTTGGTGGACGCGCTCAAGGCTGCGCTGGATGATGGATATGCGGAAGCCGAGCGGCGCGGGGTGGCTGGAGGCGAGGTGAAACAAGCCGTGGGGTAAAGGTCGAGAGCGCCGCGCCTGCCTTTCCACGCCAGGCGGTAAAGGCCCATCACGAAGTCGAGCGAAAGGTTTGTTTGATGGAAGGCGCGTGCCCTTAAAAGGCGCAGCGCGAGTTGTTTTCGCTTGATTCATCGGCGTGACACGGGGACAAGTCAGCCATGGATAACGCCAGCCGCTCCGAACGATCCCGCAACGTCGCGCTCGACGCGGCCCTCGTCATCATTGCGCGCGACGGACCGGGCCGGCTGACGCTCGACGCCATTGCCCGCGAAAGCGGCCTGAGCAAGGGCGGCGTGATGCACCAATTCCGCACCAAGGAAGGGGTGCTCAAGGCGCTGTTGGAGCGGCAGATGGCGCACTTTGCGGAATTCTCGACCGCCTTCCGGGCGAAAGTGCGCGCGACTTCAGCGAATCCCGAATTGGCCACGGAGATCGCCACGGTGCGTGAGGCCGCCAACACGCCGAATTCAGCGGCGCTCGCGCTGCTGGCCGCGATGGTCGAGAGCCCGGATTTGATGGCGCTTCCTCGGGACAGCGAACTCAAGGCCATTGCCGCCATCAGGGCAGAGGCCGCCGATCCGGATCTGGCGATGCTGCGCTGGGCCGCAGCGAGGGGCCTGATGTTGGGTGCGCTGTTCGGCCTGTCTCCGATCGGCAGGCCGGAGCGCGATCAGCTGTTCGCGCGTCTGCTGGATGACAGCCAGTGGAGCGCGCTGGAAAAGCCCGCCAAGCCGCGCACCGAGAACAAGCCGCGCACCGTGAACAAGCCGCGCGCCGTGAAAGCGGCTGCGGCGGCGAAGACCAAGGCGCGAAAGCGCGCCTGATCTTGCGTTAAGAATTCCGAAAAGCGTCCGCATCCAACCCCGGACTGCGACCAAATGCGCCGGTGCATTTGAGGACTTTACAAACCGTCTGGTCGGTTTTATTGTGCGTGGCACTGAGGCTTCGCTCCGTGTCCCGATCGGGGCCTCGGGCTGGCAATGGTGACGACCGCAGCCGCGCTTGGTCCCGGATGTGGCTGCGGTCGTGCGCCACGGCTCGTTACGCCGCCTCTGAAGGAGTTTTGGAATGGACAGCTCGATCGCCATGCGCGGTCTGGGAGCGCTGGCGCTTTGCGCGATCGCGGCCGGATGCGCGACCGTTACGCCCGTGCCTTATTCGGAGATGGCGTCGTCTGCCTATATGGCGCCCGACACATCCGACCAGTCCGGCCGCGTGCCCTACCGCTATTCCACGTCGGTCGACTGGCGCACCTATAACAAGGTGATCCTCGAGCCCGTCGTGATTTATCGCGGGAAGGATCACCAGTTCGGCGATATGTCGGACAAGGACAGGGCGACGCTTGCCGCCTATATGCAGACCAGTTTCGCCGACAGGCTGCGCAGCCGCTTCACCCTTGTCAATGTTCGCGGCCCGAACACGCTTCGCGTGCGGCTGACCCTGACCGGCGCCGTCGCCAACACGCCGGTGCTCGGCACGCTGTCGCGCTTCGATGTCGCGGGCGCCGTCTATAACGGCGTGCAGGCGGCGCGCGACGGCGAGGGCACGATGACCGGTTCGGTCATCTACGGCGTCGAGATCTTCGACGCGCCGAGCTCGCGGCTGCTCAGTGCCTACGTCACCAAGCAATATCCGAACGCCTACGACATCAAGGCCAGCGTTGGCGCGCTCGCTGCCGCTACCACCGGTATCGACAAGGGCGCGGACGCCCTCATCGCGCAACTGAACTGATGCCCCGCATGCTGCAACGATTGAACCGAAAGGTCCCGCTGATGAAGAAGATTGCTCTTCGCCTGACCGCGCGTGCTCTGATTGCCATCGTGATGATGAGCTCCGCCAACCGCGGCGAGGCCGCGGCCCCCGCAGATCCCAGCGGCATCTGGCTTGTCGAGGACGGGCGCGCCCGCATCCGCCTCGAGCGCTGCGGGCCGGCGCGGGAACGCATCTGCGGCTATATCGTCTGGATGAAGAACCCGGTCGACGCCCGCGGCGAGCCCTACCGCGACAGCAAGAACCCGGATCCCGACAAGCGGGCGCGCGCATTGCTTGGCCATCAACTGCTGATGGGACTGCAGGCGATACCGGACGGACGGTTCGCCGGCGACATCTACAATGCCGAAGATGGAAAGTTCTATTCGGTTTCGCTGTGGCGCGAGCAGTCCGACAGGCTGAAGCTCAAGGGTTGCCTGATCGGCGTGTTTTGCCAGACCCAGACCTGGCAGCAGACGGTCGACGTCCAGCCCGGACAGCTCGTCGGCCTCACCGGCGATCTGAACGGCCCGCATGCCGACAAGGAATGGGCGGCTGTGCCGGCAGCGAGGGCGACGCAAGCGAAAGCGAAGTAGGCGCGCGCCGGCAAATGCTCATACCGCACCCGCCCTGCTGATCGAAACCGCAACCCAGTTTGGACGTCCAAGGAGAAATCTCATGAATGCCTTGCAGATCATTCCGACGAAGCCTGTGGCCAGGGTTCGTAGATCCGCGCTTCGGTTCCGCGCTTCGGACGCGATCCTCCTCCTCGCCCTCATCGGAGCCATGAGCATGTCGCGAGGTGAAGAGGGCGCTGCCTCGGAAGCGGGCGCTGCCGTTGTCGTAAACGACAGCCGGGACAAAGCGGGTGACAACGACAAAGCTCCATCAGTCACGCAGCCTGCCGCCGCATCGGTCGGCGCGGCGACGGAAGCTTCCGGCAGCGTCAAGACGGAGCAGAAGGCCGGCGATGACGTGGGAGAGGGGGCCGCAGCAGAAGCGAAATCGGACGCGGCAGTGCGCGCCGAGACCAGGGATCGTAACGCCCACGATCGCGACAGCAGCCGCGTCGTCGCGAAGCTTTCGACAGCCGCTCCGGCATCCACCGCATCGAAGAGCGATCTCGCGTCCAAATCTGAAAGCGCAAAGGTCCCGAAGACGGCACCCCATACGATGGCCGTTCGCTCGGCAGGGATGGTTCGGCGGCCCAGCCAACCAGGAAGTGAAGCAGACGACCGAAGCTGGAAGGCAGTCGACGGAGTGCCCGTTCGGGCCGGTCCGCCGCCCATCATCTATGGATACGGCGCAGGCGCGAGGGCGCCATACGCAGCCGCTCCCGCATATGCGACGAACAGACAGGATTGGATGTCTTCGGCCGTGACCGGCACCCTGGAGCGTGTGGTGGACGCACCCGTCGTCGTGCTCAGCGGCGGAAAGCAGGCGCTGTACGGCGTCCTCGATTCGCTATGGTGATCCGGATTCCGCATTCCGGTGCGTGCAGGCGCTCGCCGCCCATCCGCTGGTCGGCGAAGCCCGCGGCGTCGGCCTGGTCGGCGCCGTTCACCTCACAGCCGACAAGGCGAGCCGCGCAGCCCTGCCTCCCGCCGCCGGCATCGGCCCGCTGATCCAGCAAAGCGCCATGGACCGCGGCGTCCTCCTCCGCGCCGCGCCGGATGCAGTGTATGTCTGCTCGCCGCTGATCATCACCAGGGCGGAAATCGACGAGTTGGTGGAGGCGCTGAAGGCTGCGCTGGATGATGGGCATGCGGAGGCGGAGAGGCGGGGGTTCGTGGGAGGGGCTGTGAAGCAGGCAGTGGGGTGAACGTGGATGGGTTCAGGCCGGAGAGGGATTTGGCTGAGCGCCCTTTTCCCGGACATGTGTCGCCCACAGAGTCTCCGCGAAACGCGCACAATAGACTTGCGCGAGCCGGCGCTGGTCAAACTGTCGTAGCTCAACAGCTTCTGGCCAGTTATAGGTGAATTCCAGCAGTTTTTCTTTGGGCGTGTCCGAGTGGCTCCCCCACAAGAAGTCAAAAGCATCAAGCGGTTCGTTTATTTCGTACGAGACATCCTTGATGATACCGAAGAAAGTCTCTGGAGATCGTTTGTACGCGGCCATTTCTGCGTCGCTGAGAGCGTTCACACATCTGACGTGCGATCCATCTGCACATCTGTACGTCCCATAGGCTTGCCGTTCGGATTCAAGGACCACGGCATCTACCAGAACAGCAGGCGCTTCCTGGCCGTCAGCGAGTGGAATCAGATACGTCGATCCGATCATAAGGCGCGGCAAAGAGTCATCCCTCGGCTCCTCGGAAAGCCGGTCGTCAAATGTGTTTGGGACTGATTGTTTTCGGTGAAGCGCCTTGCGCAGCCAGTGTAGCTCCAGATGCTTTTCGCGCGCATCGACAAGTTCCAGTATGGACTTTGCCGGTGTTCGCTCGGCAAAGTCCGGAATCTTGAATCCACACGCGAGCCCGACGTCCGCGTAAACCGTACTGTCGAGTGAATGCACTGCGCTAAGGTTCGTTACCATGACATAAGCGGCGGGCGCGGGATGACCGTCGATCGTGAGGTCTTTTTCGGCTTGCTCCATCTCGACGTCGATATGTTGCATCCAGTCCGGGATCTCATCGGGGCGTCCAGTTCCGGCGCGGTTCAATTCGATAAAGATCATGCGCTCGTGATCTGCCTGTTTGCATAAGGCCTTGTAGAGCTGATTGCGTATGCGAGGTGGATCGGCACTTGATCCCGCCCGGGTACTCATGGACGTGATAGCCTTGGCCTCGACGGAAAACTTCCGGCCGGTATCTTTGTGCGTTGCTGTCAATTCGCAATGCGAGCGCTCGGAGTCGGTCTCATCTTCCAGTTCGATATGAAAACCCGCTCTGGCGAGGCTGCCGATGACGCGTGCTTCGTAAACAGCACCTTCAAATGTTTGCGGATTGCGTAGACGCTTGAGCAAAAGCTCAGGCAATTCGGCGTGGTGCGCGCACAGGTAAAGATCGTAGGCGAGACCGAGATAAGCCCGCACAGCTCCGGTCATCTCGGCAGAGTAGACACCATCCTGTCCCTTGGGCTGTGCCCGCTGCAGCATGCAAACCCTATAATACCAATGTAGAAGCGGGTGACGCTCAGTTTCCGGCTTGGCTAACTCGGCATTGCCCCATTCGGATGTGAGCTTCACCTTTATGTAGTCAAAGAGAAAATTGGGAAAGGTGCGCCATGACTTCGACCAGCGTACCTCGTTGCCGATGCAAACTACCCGATAGCCGTGGCTCTCGAATGAGATGATGGGCTTGCCCAGCCCCTGCATCAATCGGCGCTGGTGCTCGCGGGCCTCTTGCCGCGCGGCTTCCAACTGTACCCAGGCGAGGGCTTCGGGAGAAGGACCGGTCATGCGCCTTCCAACATGCTAGGTCCAGTGTTCAGTACGGCCGTCAATGGGGTGAACGGCAAGAGGATCATCCAAGAAGCGAACCTTGACTCGTGCCTCACATGTTCTCATTATGTTCTCGTTGAGATAATCCGTCAACACCCCGCATCCGAGCCCCCGGATGGCCCCTCCCGCCACCATCCTCCACGCGGACCTCGATGCCTTCTACGCTTCGGTCGAGCAGTTGCTTGACCCGTCGTTGCGTGGCAAGCCGATCGCGGTCGGGGGCGGGGTGGTGCTGGCCGCTTCCTATGAGGCGAGGGCGTTTGGGGTTCGTGGCGGGATGCCGGGGCGGCGGGCGCGGGAGCTTTGTCCGGAGCTCGTTTTTGTCGGCGGCCACTTCAAGGAGTATCAGCGGCTGGGTGACGCCGCGATCAAGGTGCTCGGCGATTTCACGCCGCTGGTTGAGCGGATTTCCATCGACGAGGCGTTTGCCGATGTGGCGGGCTGCACGCATCTGTTCGGTTCGCCGGCTGAGATTGCTGTCGCCATTCGCGGGCGCGTTCGCAACGAGTTGGGCCTTCCGATTTCGGTCGGTGTCGCGCGCACAAAACATCTGGCGAAGATCGCGTCGCAGGTGGCAAAGCCCGACGGGCTCGTGGTGGTCGATCCCGCGCGCGAGCTGGACTTTCTGCACGGGCTGAATGTCGAGTTGATGTGGGGCGTGGGCCCGGTGACGAAAGCGCGGCTGGCCGCGATCGGCGTGGAGACGATCGGGCAGCTCGCCAACACGCGAGGCGAGTCGCTCGAGCGGTTACTCGGTCCGGCGGCCGGAGAAAAACTGGCAAGCCTGGCGTGGAATCGCGATGCGAGGCGGATCAGGACGCACCATCGCGCGCGATCGGCCGGGGCGCAGTCGGCGCTCGGGCGGAAGCCTGCCGTGGAGCGCGTCTTTCGGCCAACCCTGCTTCATCTCGCCGATCGCATCGCGACACGGCTTCGCGCGAAGTCGCGGCCAGGCCGGACCGTGACAGTGCGCGTTCGCTTCGCCGACATGAGCGCCGTCACGCGCTCAGTGACGCTCGCAGCCCCGATCTCCGCGACCGTGATCCTCGCTCGCCTCGCCGAGGAACTGGTGCGCGCCATCCTTCGGGATTACCCGCAAGAGAAAACCATCTCGCTGCTGGCGATCTCCGTGTCGCATCTGGAAGAGCACTGGGATCTGGCGCTGGAGCTGCCGCTTGGTCTTGCGGATGAAGCCCGTCGCCCTGGCTCCAGGATGGGGCTCGCCCGCTCGGAGGCCGACCGCGCCGTCGACAAGATCCGCGATCGCTTCGGATGGGAAGCGATCGGCTACGGCTCGACGGTGCTGGGTATCTCCCGTTCCGTGCCCGACGATTTCCGCAAGCTCGCCGAAAAGGACCTGTGATCGCGCTGAGTCTCGAAATTCCGAACGGCGGTTGTGTCTCCTGCTGATTGACCGAATCGGTGGTTTTTCCGAATTTTGATATAAAAATCCTGCAATCTCAGCCATTTGCGGCGTTTTTTTATATTGTGCTCCTGCCTGGAACCGGTCTAGGCTTTCGGCTGCATCACCAAACCGACCACGATGGGCTGGGGTCGGAGTCGAGATGTTAAGGACTAGAATTTTTATTGTTGCTGCTGCGGCAGCGGTTTGTTCGGTCATTCTGGTTGCGGCGAGCGCGAGCTTCCGCAACGCGCGCCACGAGTCGCCGCGGACGAGCGTCCAGAATACCCAGGATCATTTCAGCAAAGACGATTTCACCGAGAACGATTTTGCCACGCGCTGGACGTCGCGCGGGAAGGGCGACCGTCTGCCCTTGTTCGGCTCGCTGCCGAACGCGGTGGCGAACGCGGCGCCAGTCGCGCCCACGCCGGTCGAGCCCAAGCCGGAGCCGCAACCCCAGCTCGCGACCGAGGACGATCTGCGGCAGGCCGACGAAGAACATCACCGCCATCGCGACATCTGCGCGCGCGGCCGGACCTGGTTCACCATGAACAATCACAGGTACTGGCGTTGCAAATTGTGACGACGCCGCGCCGGAGGAGCGTCGTGGCGCAACTGCCACAGACGTTGTTTAACGGTCCAGCCAGCTTGGAATTCCTCACCCGCGCAAGCGGGGGCGAGGTGAAGCAAGTCCTGATTCAGCTAATAACCATCGCTTTATTCGGCGCACTACCACTCGATCGGCGTGAACTTCAGGCGACGCCGGTCCATTTCCTCGCGAAGCCGCTCGGCCTGTTGCTTGGCAGTATCGCCCATGAAGCGGTGCGGGCTGCCGGACTGCGCGTCCTTGGCGACCTGGTCCCGGATGCTGTTGTAAAGCCTGCGAATACTGTCGTCCGTCAGGCCCTGAAGTTCGCTCATTCCATCACTCCGTCCGCGGCAGGAGCATGATCCGGAAAAGTGGCAACCGGTTTTCCCTCGCGACAAACGCGTAGCGTTTGCGCGGAGATCATGCTCAATCAAAAGGGACCGCCGGAAGGATTGAAAAATTCCAGCGGACCATGCCGCATATCTGCAATCCGGCCGCTACCCCTTTGGGGTCGCTGGCCAGGACGTTCGGCAGCCGAAACGATAGGTGACGGCACGAAGTCGGTTCAATCGCCGCTTCGTTTTAACCTAACCAGTCAAGCTTAACCGGCCTTGCCGGGATTGCCCGATATCGACGGATATTCCCGTTTCGTGCCCGGCGGGTTTCACAAGCTTGCCGAAAAGGACCTATAACCTCCACGCCCCGGGGCCGGCGATGGGCCCGCCCCGAGCCCGCGAGGACGTCATGAGAAGAATCTACCACACGATGCACTTTGAGGTGCACGACGAGAAGGCGCTGCACGAGTTCGTTCGCAAGCACGCCGAGCCGGAAGAATTTGCGGGCATGGAGCAAATGGACGCCAGCCAGGCCGAAGGTGAGCCGATCGATCATGTCTATTCGGACATCGAGTGGATCGTTGAAAATGGCCATGCCTTCGAGGCTGACGGCCTCGAACATACCGGCGGGGAGACCGGCGACAGCGACGAGGAAGAAGACGACGAAGAGGATGACGAGGATTGATGAGGGAAGGTCAGGGCCCGGAGCCGGGCCCTGACCGCTCGGAAGCGCAAATCATTGTTGTGCTCCGTTCGGGTCGAATTGAAGGGGGTTGACTGAAACAGAGTGCTGCCCGTCCGGTGTCTGTTCTACCCTGAAATCCACCTGCTTCTGCGCGATGTCGCCTTCCACCGTCGTGATCATCATGCCGCTGCATGTCACGGTTCGCTTGTCCCTGCTCTTTGAATTGGTGGTGATGGCATCGCCCAATCGATACACGGCACTTTGCCGGGCTTTCGCCGATATCGCGGATTTGTCGGCTTCGCTGCTCGCAGCGTCTAACTTTTTCTTGAGGGCGTCCGAATTTTGACGGTGTAGTCGACGAGCGCATTGTTGCTGTCGCCGGAGACAGTCTTGATCACCGAATCACGGGTGTCCGCGGAGTTGCAGTCGGGATCGGCCCCGCCACAGCCGGACAGCAGAAGCAAAACGGGGACGATCCCCACGGACCTGCACGGTTTCGATCGACGATCGCGAACCTGCACGCTGGACCGATCTCCTACCAGTGACCGCGCCGGCGTCCCCAATATCCGCCGCCGCCGAACAACAACACCAGCACAATGATGATGAGGATCAATTCCATGGAAGTCTCCTTCGGTTATGACTTCAAGGAGGGAACTGCCCGTTATGAACTAAGTTCCGTCTCGTGCCGAAGAGCGGATCGTCGTCGCGACGGAAAGAGCCCTGCAACGTTTGCACCTGCACGGCGTTGTCGGTCAGGAGCCTGAAATGTCAAACGACCGCCCGAACCTTCTGTTCTTTGGCCTGATCGCAGCCAGCCTGTGTGCGGCGGTGGTCCTGATCGGGTTGTTGGTTGCGGGCGATGTCGCCGGTCCAAGCGTAGCAATGAACATTTCGCCGCCGCATCCCCACCATGGTAACCGGCAGTGAGTTGCCTGGGGCGCGAAGCGCGAATGTTTACGATGGGCGTTCCGACAGCAGCATGAACAAGGCGTTGTCGCCCCGGATCTGGGCGGTTTCGCGCGACGTCTCGAAGCCATACATGATCTCAACACCACGCTCGGAAATGTCCCACTTCCAGAGGGTCGGCTGTTGAGCCGTCACCGTCACTTCGAGGAGGCGTGCGCGGAAGGGTTGAGCCATCTCTCTCTCATCTGAGGCGGAGAAATCGTCCGTCTGGAAAAGCAGGAGCCGTCCCGCGCTGCTCCAATGCGCGGCATGCATCGATGCGAAAGGCCCAGGGATGACCCCGGGCCTTTCGCGTCCGACTATTTCTGCTGCTGGCTCTTCGAATGAGCCTGGTCGCTATGCTGGTTTGCCGTCTGCGAGTGCTGTTTGGCACTGCCGGCGTGCTCGCGGCCCTTGGCGTGATCGCCCTTGCCGTGATGTTCGGCGGCCGCGCGATGGGACTTGGCCGCGTTCTCGTGATGCTCGGCGGCCTTGTTATGTTCGTCTTTGGCCATGAAAAACCTCGTTGGTTGTCAGCTCCCAGTCAGCACGAACCCGCCGCACCCCTGCAACGTTCCCAACAATCGGACGGCCGGCGAAGAAACCGCAGCAATCCGCCGCGACGAGACCGCTTTGATCATCATCGGCGCCGTGCGATGGCAACGCCCAGCAGGAATGCGATCAGAAGCGAGCCGAGAGGTGCTTCGCGGGCGATATTGCTCAGCACGCTCAGCGGCATTCCCGGCCTCCGGCCCGCCTCGATCGCACCGCTCACGCGATTGACGGTGCCTCTTACGGCGTCGGAAACTTCCGTGATGGCAGATTTGGGTTCTGGCACAGGATCGAGTCCCTCGTAGACGTGCGGGACCAATGAGGGTTCATCATTCACGATTCATCTCCCGGGTTCATATCTCCGAGGCAGCAAACACCACGTGACCGACGTCTCAACCGTAATAGCGCGAGCGCGGCGTGCGGCGCGGCTGGCGCGACATCAACAATGCCAGCGCAAAGCCGATTCCGCCCGCGATCAACACGGCGCCGAGCGGGTTTTCCTGCACCTTCTTCGCAATGGCTTGCGAACCGTCACGGAACGTGTCGCCGCTGTTGTCATAAGCATCCTGGGCATAACCGACGGCAGCGTCGGACGCGCCGCGCACGGCGTCCTTGGCCTGGCCGTAAAGGTTTTGCGCCGTGCCCGCCGCCTCGCGAGCCCGGCCGGCGGCCTGGGTCCCTGCATCGCCGGCGATACCGCCGACGGTGCCCTCAACTTTACCGGCGAAGTCCTTCGCCGAGCCTGCAATTCGATCCTTGTCCATGGTGCTGCACCGTTTCTGAGAGGAAATCATCGGGGCTAACCGGTGGTGCCCCTATCGGTTCCTATCCCGGCGAGTCCGAGGGCGTTGTGCCACGTCTCGTGCACTGTCCTGAAGGCCAAGGCGGTGAACTGATTTGCCCGACGGGCTGATTTTCCGAAATCGTGTCAATCCCCTTTGACGAAAATATTTCGCTTTTTCAGAAGCGCAAATCGGGTGTATGTCTTAGCCGTCCCGTTCCTCAGAGGGGCGTTTCGCGATCGTCACGGACGTGGGCGCGGGATGCGATGGACGTGCTGGCTGCACGAGACGAGCGCGGGCATGCGCGGACGGCAAAGCCGTGTGGTCCTGGCACCCCGACGCTGGTGTCAAGTCTTGCGTGTTGGCGATATCGGCCCTTCGGTCCGATACGCCGCGCAAGGCGACGGAGGCTAACAAGCCCGGCACTCCGGGGAGAGCGCGGAATAAGCCTGTAAACCGTCGCGCAGGGAGTGCCGGACTGTTCCGGCAAGCCTGCGGTGACTAACGCGTGTGCTTTCTACCAATGCACGCGCGGCTGCGGGTGCGCCAAGCATCCGGCATTCCCTGCGCCCTCTGCTTTCGAGGGGCGAGACCAACGCAAAGCTCGGGCAGATCCTGCCGCGAGATCGCGGAGACGTCTCCATTTCTCTCTTGCTGTATGACACGTCAACTGCGCCCGCGCAGCGGATCAAGGCTGCTGCAACGATGACACGCTCGCCGTGATGTTATCCGCGAGTGCCTGTACCAGCGGCACATGGCGGAGGATCTCCGCGCGATCGAGTGCCGACGTGAAGTAGGTCATGCCGACGGTCGCCAGCACGCGCTCGCCCGCGACGACGGGCACCGCGATCGTGTTCGAGGAGCGCGGTTCGACCACTGGATCACGTTCGGCAAAGCCCTGCTTGCGGATCGCGGCCAGCAGCGACAGCGCGCGTTTGCGCTCGCTGGCGAGCCTGTCTTCCGCGGCTTGCGACCTTGTCAGCATGTCGAGCAGCATCGATCGCTCGCTGACAGGACAGAAGGCGAGGTAGGCGCGCCCCAGCGCGCGCCCGAGCAGGGAAAGGCGCATGTTCAGCGTGCCGTGAAACGGCGAGACCGGGCTATCGGGAATGGTGCTGAAGCGGACCACGACGGCATTCCGGTCGAGGACGGCGATCGCGATCGGCCATTGATATTGCCGCGTGAAGGCGATCGCCCAGGCTCGCGCAGCCTCCACCACCAGCGGATCGCCGTGAAAGCCGTTGCTCAGCGATTTCACGCGAGAGGCGACGGCATAGCCGCCCTGCCTGCGGTCGTTCGCCGCATAGCCCATCGCGCACAGCGACTTCATCAGCCGCACCACGGTCGATTTCGGCAGCCTTGTGGCCCTGTGCAGGCGATCGATTGAGGCAACGCGGTGGCGATTGAGCTCCTCCAGCAAGAGAAGCGTGCGGGCGGCGGCTTCGACGGTATCGGATTTCAATGGCATGGGAAGGGAATTCCACCTGGTGGAACGCTGCGGATTAGTGATGGCCGATCCGCCCGCGCCCTGCAATGGTTTTTGCAAGACGCCACGCCGCACGCCGCTTTCTCGCGGCCCTGAAGCAGATGGCCGGGGAGGAGTGCCGTGTCCGGAGACATCGTCAGGCCGCATTATTCATCGTTTCGTCGCCGCTTCTCGGCGCGGCAGACCGTCGTCGGCTCCTTCATCAAGACCCCGACCACGCACGCGACCGAGATCATCGGCGCGCTCGGCTATGATTTCGTCGTGATCGACGAGGAGCATGCGCCGTTCGATCGCGAGACCACGGATGTCGTGCTGCTCGCCGCACGCGCGAGCAATCTCGCCGGCATCGTGCGGGTGTCGTCGGATGATCCGGCCAAGATATTGTCGTGTCTCGACTGCGGCGCGAGCGGCGTGCTGGTGCCGCATGTCGCGTCGGTGGAGAAGGCGCGCGCGGTCGCAGCAGCCGCGCGATATCGCGGCGGGCGACGCGGCTATTCCGGCTCGCCCCGTGCCGGCGGGTATGGCGCAACACCAATGTGGACCTATGTCGAAGAGCAGGATGCGTCGGTCTGCACCATCGCGATGATCGAGGACCCGGAAGCGCTGGATCATATCGACGCCATTGCGGCGGTCGATGGCATCCACGGGCTCTTCATCGGTCGCGGCGATCTCACCGTCGCGCTCGGCGCCAAGTCGTCCGCCGATGCGTCGGTGAAGGACGCGGTCACACGTGTGATTGCTGCCGCAAGGAAAGCCGCAAAACCCGTCTGCGTGATGGTCGCGAATGCCGCGGAAGCCAAGAGCTTCGCCGACATCGGCGCCAGCGCCTTCATCATCGCGTCGGACCAGAGTTTCTTGCGCCGGGCGGCGGCGCAAACGCTCACCGATTTCAAATCCCTCGTTCAAACCACGGAAAGCTCCCATGTATCACAGCACTGATCCCCGCGCGGCGCTCGCAGCCGCGACCGCCGGCGCAAAGCCCGCCGCCACGCATTTTGCCGGCGCGGAGTATGCGAAGTTCTACGAGCAGATGCCGGCCGAGGATCAGAACGGCGCGCGCACCTGGTACGCCCGCGGCCAGAATTTCATCATCGCCTACAGCGATGCGGAGAAGGGCGGCGTGCTGAGCCGCACCAACCAGCCCGACGAATATGTCGTGCTACTGCCCGATCCCGGTGCGGGCGCTGAGATCGCGTGGGGCCACGAACGCGTCACCGTCAGCGGCCACTCCATCACCTTTGTTCCGGCAGGTGCAAGCTCCGTGACCTTGCTCGGCGCGGCCGAGGTCGTGCGCATGATGACGACGCGATCGGAAGATCTCAATCGGTTGTGCTCCAACGCTGCGTCCTACGCCGCGGCGCATCCCAACCTGCCGCCGTTCGAGCCGTGGCCGGAGGCGACCGGTGGCCGCAAGATCCGCAGCTACAGTCTCGACGTCGCGGTGACGCCGGGCCGGTTCGGCCGTATCTTCCGCTGCTCGACCTTCATGGTGAATTTCCTCGAGCCGAAGAACGGGCCGCGCGACACCACCAAGATGTCGCCGCACCACCATGACGATTTCGAGCAATGCTCGCTGGCGCTGGCCGGCACCTTCATCCACCACATGCGCTGGCCGTGGACGACCGATATGGGCCAGTGGCGCAATGACGATCACGAGCGCTGCGGATCGCCGTCCATCGCCGTGATCCCGCCGCCGGCCATCCACACCTCGCAGGCCATGGATCCCAAGCTCAACATCCTCGTCGACGTGTTCTGCCCGCCGCGGGTGGATTTTTCGGAGAAGCCGGGCTGGGTGCTGAACGAGGCCGACTATCCGATGCCCGCGCCGATCGCCGGCAAGTCCGCCGCCTGACAAGACTTCAATAGAAAGGGCCCCGGCCATGGCCGACAACAGCAAAGTCTACCCGATCACCGTGCCGCTGCCGCCGCTCTCGCGTGCGGCCGAAGTCGACGAACTCCTGGTCGGCGCGATCGATCTGCATTGCCATAGCGGTCCGGCGGCGATGCCGCGCATCCTCGATCACCATGAGGAGTTGATGGATGCGGCGGCCGCGAAATTCCGCGCCGTGCTCTACAAGGATCACTTCTATGGCGGCATGGCGCACGCCATCCTGCTCGAGAAGCTGTTCCCCGAAACCAATGTGAAGCTTTACTCCGGAATCGCGCTGAACAATGCGTCGGGCGGCATCAACCCGCATGCGGTCGACCATGCAATCAAGCTCGGTGGCAAGATCGTCTGGATGCCGACGTTGTCGGCGGCCAATCACATCGAGGTGCTGTCGAGGGGAAACTCGACCTTCCCGAAGACCTCGAAGAAGATGCTCAATCCCATTCCGCTGTCTGCGCTGGATGCGAACGGCAAGCTCACGGACGACACCAGGAAGGTCATCGATCTCATCGCGGAAGCCGACATCATCCTGGCCGGCGGCCATTTGCCTGCCAGCGAGCTGCATATCCTGTTCGACGAGGCGGCGCGGCGCGGCGTCAAGAAGATGATGGTCAACCATCCGACCTACATCGTCGGCTGCAACGACACCGATATCCGTCAGCTCGTCGCGCGCGGCGTCAAGATGGAGCACTCGATCTGCATGTTCATCGAGGGCAAGTCGCTGAAGTACAGCCCCGATGATCTCGCGCATCTGATCGAAGTGGCCGGCGTGGACAACACCATCCTGTCCTCCGATCTCGGGCTGCAGCATTCGCAGCGCCCGGTCGACGGCTTCCGCAGTGTCACGCAGATCCTGCTCGATCTGCAGATGCCGCGTGCCTCGATCAGGAAGCTGATCAGTGACAACGCCGCGGGGTTCCTGAACCTTCCGGTGATGCAGTCTGCGGCGCAGAACGCCGCCTGAGCCAGGCAAGCGTAAGCGCGTAAAGACCGCGACAAGCGGCGCGCGTTCCGACCAGAACTGGGTGAGAGCAGGGGAGGTGACCATGGACCACGCCGATCGCGATGGCGACGCGCTGATGTACCGCATCATGTGGCGGATCATGCCACTGATGGTGGCCTTCATGATGTTGTCGGTGATCGACCGCTCCAACGTCAGCTACGCCAAGCTGCAGATGGTCTCTGGCCTCGGCATGTCGGAGACCGCCTATGGCCTCGCCTCGTCGCTGTTCTTCATCGGCTCGCTGATATTCGAGGTGCCGAGTGCGCTCGCCGCGCACCGGTTTGGCGCCCGGTTCTGGTTCGCGCGCATCCTGCTGACATGGGGGCTGCTCACCGTCCTGCTCGGCTTCACCTTCTCCGGCTCGCTCTTCGCCGGGTTGCGCTTTCTGATTGGCGCTGCGGAAGCCGGCGCCTATCCCGGCATCATCTATTATCTGACGCTGTGGTTTCCCAAGCGCTATCGCGTGCAGGCGCTTGCGCTGATGACGATCGGCAGCCCGTTCGGCAACATGTTCGGCTCGCTGTTCGGTGGGCTATTGCTCAATCTTGATGGCGTGGTCGGCCTCGGCGGCTGGCAATGGGTGTTCATCGCGACCGGCTTTCCGGCGGTCGTGCTGTTTGCGCTGATCGTGACATATCTGCCCAACGGGCCGCAGGACGCGCGGTTCATCAACGAGCGGGAGAAGTCCTGGCTCGCCAGTGAGCTCGCGCGCGGCGAAATCTCGCAAACGCTGCATACCAATCCGCTGCGGGTGCTGCTGGACTGGCGGGTGTGGGCCTTCTCGGCCGTCTACTCGATGATCACGCTATCGCTCTATTGCGTGATCTACTGGCTGCCCACGGTGGTGAAAGGATTCGGCGCGACGTCGACGCAGAACGGCTTGCTGAATTCTCTGCCCTGGGCGGCGGTGGCGCTGACCTTGATGTGGCTCCCGCGGCACCTGCGCGAGCATCGCAGCGTGCTCATCGGCATGGCGCTGATCGCGCTCACCGGCTCGGCGGCCTTCCTGATGTCGACGGTGCTTCCCGAGAACTGGATGCGCTACGTCGCCTTCGTGCTCGGCACGCCCTGCATCTCCTTGATGTTTCCCTGCTTCTGGTATCTGCCGTCGCAGATCTTCAAGGGCGCCCATGCCGCAGCCGCCATGGCGGCCATCACGACACTCGGCAGCCTCGGCGGTTTCCTGTCGCAGAACGTGATGCCCTGGGTCGCGCATTGGTCCGGCAGTGCGCTTGCCGCGATGATCGTTCCGTCGATGGGCCTCGCTTTGCTGTCGCTGAGCGCCATCATCATGCTGGCAGCATGGCGCTCGCCGCCGAGTGCGGGCTTTGATTTCGCCGCCCCACCATCAGCAGATTCGAAGCATCCGCAGCCTGCGTCGTAAGCGAAGGGCGTAGGGGAGGCGGAGATGAGCGTGCGCGGTGCAAGAGATTGGAAACAGCTGAAGCGGTGTGCCGCGGTTCTGCTGTTTGCCGCACCGGGCTATGCGGCCGTCGCCGGCGACGCGTCAAAGCCTCCGATCGTTCTGGAGTCGACAGGCGCGTATGAAGTCGGCGGCAAGGTCATTACGAACCCCGCCGATCCCGGTCAGACGCTCTCCTGCGACCACGGTTATGTCGAGTATTTCATCCCCGCGAAGCGGCGCAGCGTCGGCCTCATCATGTGGCACTCTTCCAGCACCAAGGTGTGGGAGAACCGCTGGGACGGCGGCGAAGGCTACAAGAGCATTTTCCTGCGCAAGGGATATCCCGTCTACCTCTGGGACGGCCCGCGCGTCGGTCGCGCGAATTGGAGCTGCGAACCGATCACCTACACCCCGCAATATTTCGATCAGAAAAATTTTGCCGCCTGGCGCTTCGGCGTGACCTGGCCGAACTGGAATGCTGGCGTGCAATTCCCGACGGCCGATCAGGAAGCCTGGAACCAGGCGACGCGCGCCCGTTACGACGAGTTCGATACGCTGGATAATGTATTGTTGCAGGCCGATGCCGGCGGCCAGGCCATCGACAAGATCGGACCCGTCGTGGCGCTGACCAATTCCGCGGGCGGCTGGCGCGCGATGATGTCGGCCGTCAGGGCCAAGGGTGACAACATGAAAGGCATCGTCGCCTACGAAACCCCGGGCTTTGTATTCCCGCAAGGCGAGGGGCCCGAGCCGCAGCCGAAGGCGCCGTTCGGCCCCAATGCCGTGCCGCTCGACGAGTTCATGAAGCTGACGAAGTTTCCGATTCAACTCGTGTTCGGCGACTATACCGACACCCGTCCGATCTGGGCCAGTTCGGTCAAGCTGGCGCACACCTTCTGTGATACCGTCAATCGCCACGGCGGCGATTGCGAGGTCTTGCGGCTGCCCGATGTGGGCTTGCACGGCAACACCCACATCGCCTTTGCCGATCTCAACAACGAGGCGGTAGCGGATGAGCTCTCCAAATGGCTGCACCGCAAGGGTCTCGACAAGTTCGCCGGAGAATAGGTCCGCTCAGCTCCAGGGCGGCTTTGACAGTTGCGCTGATATCCATTCCACGAAGGCGCGCGTCTTGCTGGGCGTAAAGCGGCCGGGTGGTCTGACGACGTAAACGGCACCCTCGCCAACCACGGTCCAATCCTGCAACACGACTTGGAGGCGGGCATCGGCGCGCTCCTGTGACGTGAGCCAATCGGAGCACATCACGATTCCCGTGCCCTTCACGGCCGCGGTAACAAGCGTTTGGGCGTCGTCGGCGGTCAGTGGTCCAGAGACCTGAACCGAGGTGATCCGGTTCTCTTTCTTGAACCGCCATTCCGGATGGCGGGCGAGACGCGAGAAGCGCAGGCATGAATGGTTTGCGAGATCGGCAGGCGTTCTCGGCACCCCTCGCGTTTCCAGATAGTCCGGGGAAGCGCAAATCAGCCTTTGGTGCTCGGCAATCTTCTTGGCAACCAACTGGCTATCTTCCAGCGCTCCCAACCTGATCGCGACGTCGAACCCTTCCGCCACCAGATCAACGTAACGATCGGCGTATTCAAGGACGACCGATACGCCTGGATGCTCTTTCAAGAACGCCGGCACGATGGGCGCGATCCAGAGCCGCCCGAATGTTGCGGGAACCGCGATCTTGAGCGTGCCGGTTGCCGCACGGCTTGCCTGAGCGGCCTCCGCCTCCGCTTCCTGAATGGCGGAGAGGGCCAGTCGCATTCGCTCGGCGAAGCGCGTGCCGGCCTCCGTCGGAATGACCCTTCTGGTCGAGCGCTCGACGAGCCTGATCCCGAGGCGAGCTTCGAGCGCGGTTACGCGCCTCGACACCACGGAGGCATCGCGTTCGATCAAGCGGCCTGCCGCCGTGAAGTTCTGCGTGTCGAGAACCGCGAGGAATGCATTGATCTCGTCCATCTGGGCCGCGTCCATTCCCGTCTCCCCATGCAGGGTCGCCCTGCGAAGCACCGATATTATCGTTTCGAAAGCACGAAGTTAGCATTCCCTGCAAATGGCACGAGCCGAGCAGCCGCTTTGCCGGAGTGCCGTCATAACGCAAACGGCAGCCGAGCCGACGGTCGGCTGCGAAAGGAAGATGATGTCCAAATCCAGCGATCTTCGCAGCCTGGAAGTGCGCTCCAAAGTGACCTCACAGGGCGAGTTGGAGCTATGGCTGGATGAGTTCGGCGTGAGCGAGCCTTCGGCCGGCGAACTCGTTGTCAGGATCGATGCCGCGCCGGTCAATCCGTCCGACATGATCCTCATGTTT
>Ga0210408_10001367_pt1 | contig 25802 bp, 18 predicted proteins | sample IncBWH4MmetaG_FD_155471 | JGI IMG/M metagenome (GOLD analysis project Ga0210408, IMG submission 155471) | Forest soil microbial communities from Barre Woods Harvard Forest LTER site, Petersham, Massachusetts, United States - Inc-BW-H-4-M | ecosystem: Environmental > Terrestrial > Soil >...
GCCGATCGTGTACCGGCTCAGTTTCTGCGAACCCGGAAGCAACACCCCGAGCTTCCATTTCGCTTTGCTCAGTTCAAACGCTAGGTAAATCGTGGCATGCTCCGGTGCGGCGGGTGTGTCAGCGCGATCGAGCTTAATCATCTTGATCCTCCGAGGCTGGATGGTTTCGCTAATCCAATCCTAAACCTCTCCTGGCCACCCGCCGCCCATAGGATCTGTGGTTCCTTCCCCGTGCTTTTTTCACTGCACGGGGGCCATGGGTATCAGTCGATACCCGGCCTTCCCTGCGCCCTCATTGCAGAGGGATACGCGAATGTATCACTCGGGCGCAAACCGCGCCGCGAGAAGGCGGACCCGTATCCTCAACTGCTCTTTGACATCGGAAATCAGAAAAGTGCGTTTCCTGGCGTCTCGGCGAACCTGCGAGCGAGCAGGGAGCGTGTGCTGCGAACGACACGCCCGCAACCCGGTTGCAGCGCGCGGCCGTGCATCCACAGGGGTCATCGTGGAGCTATGTTTCGGCCACGGTGGCGCCGCAAACCGCCATTTTCATCGTCATGTTCGGCGCGAAATCATTTTCCGGTCCACAAGCCATCATTGAGGCGGGGATCTCTTTGGGCGGGCAGGAATGACGAGGGCAGTTTCCGTAACTGATCGGACATCGCTGGACATTGCCCGACGGTCGCTCGCCGAATGCACCCTGTTTCGCGGCCTTTCGGATGACGAGAAGGAGACGCTGGCGGCGCGCGCGCGGCTGCGCCGCTTCGAGGCCGGCGAGACCATCTTTCTCATGGGGTCGCTCGGCAACAGCATGATGGCGGTGCTGAGCGGCGATGTCCGCATCAGCGTGCCGTCGGCGGACGGGCGCGAGATCGTGCTCGCGATCCTGCACGAGAACGAATATTTCGGCGAGATCGCGATGCTCGACGGCAAGGAGCGCACGGCCGATGCCCGGGCGCTGACCTCATGCATGCTGGCCGTCCTGGAACGTCGCGACGTGCTGGCGCTGTTCGAGCGTCACCCGGGCGCCTGGGCCCGCATGGTCGAGGTGTTGTGCGAGCGGCTGCGCGCGACCGACCGGCATGTCGCCGAGATCGCGCTGCTGAAGCTGCCGACCCGTCTCGCCAAGGCGCTGCTGCGCGCCGCCAAGGCGGACAGCGACGATCGCCCGACCGCGATCCCGCTGTCGCAGCGCGAACTCGGCGCGCTGGTGGGCGCCGCGCGCGAAAGCGTCAATCGGTGCCTGCGCGAATGGCAGCGCTCCGGCCTGGTCCGGGTCGACGGCAACATCATCACGATCCTCGACCGCGGCACGCTCGAGGACCTGGCTCACCAGGATTGATCGGCACAGGGGCTTGCCCGCGTTCAGGTCGCCTCGAGCGCCTCGAGGTTCGGTGTGGCGGCGGCTTCGGAATCAAGCGGAGGCAGCACGCGATCGATGACCAGCACCGACATCAGGCGATCGCCGGAGCGGGCGACGTGCGAGATCGGCAGCAATGGATGCGCCGTGATGTCGTCGACATCCTCGTCGGGAACGTCCTCGATGCGCAGTACCTGGTCGACTGCAAGTCCCGCCAGCGCGCCTTCGATCTTCACGAGCGTGCAGGGTGGATTGGGCGCCGAGCCCGCCTCCGGGATGCGCAGCCTGAGGTCGAGGACCGGGACGGTGGCATCGCCGACATCGGCCATGGCATGAAAGCCGGTGCCGGGTTCGGGCAGCGGCGTCAGCACCACCGAGGCCTGGATGCGCTCGACGCGATCGAGCGGCAGCGCGAAAAACTCGCGGCCGACGCGGACGGCGAGCAGCTTGCGCGACAGCTTTGGCGTGCTCACGATCTGCGTCTCGCCGGTGCTACCTGCCACGCGCGGAACCAGCGCGGCGATCGCGGCGCCGACCTGGCCGATCAGCGCGGCGGGGTCGATGATGCCGACGATCCGCCCGCGGCCGATGACGAAGTAGCTGGCGACGCCGGCCATGTCCTGCGCCACGTCATGGATGTCGGCGTGATCGATGCGCTCGATGCCGACGGCGCGGTCGATCAGGATTCCGACCTCGCCCGCGTCGGGCATGTCGACGACCAGGACGATCGCCGCCCCGTCACCGCCGGGCCGGCCGAGCAGGGACGCGGCGGACAGGACGAGAAGGGGACTGCCGCGCCGGTCGACCAGGCCCGCGACCCAGCCAGGGGCACCCGGCATCGAGCGGATGCTGCCAGGGACGAGGATCTCGATGATGTCGGAGGTCGCCACCGCATAGCTTTCGCGGCCGATGTCGACGAGCAGCAACGGCTGCCGCGTGTCGGCGAGCTCGGCGGGCGGGGCTTGCGCGGCACTCTCGCCCGCCGCGCCGAGGAACGCCGCGCCGCTCTGCACGCCGGTCGCCATCATCGGCTGATCGCCGGTCAGTCTGGCATAGTCGAGCACGCGCCATTCCGCTGATAGCGCCGTGAAGCGCGCGGTCAACAACGGCTGGCGCGCGTGCTCCTCGTCGTCGAGGCGATCGATCGCCTGCACGTCGACCTGCACCATGCCGGCGACCTGATCGACCCGCAGCGCGCGTGCGTCATCGCTGCCGGCCGCCACGACCAGGACGCCGCCGTCGCGGCATGGCTCGTTCAGCGCCGCGGCCAGCGGCATCTGCGGCAGCACACGGCCGAGCGCCATCACCAGCCCTTCGACCTGGTCCGGGCTGAACGGCAGCGGGGTCAACGGCCCGGCCTCCTCGACCGACAGCACGAGGCTGAGCGGAATGGCGATCCGCAAAGTCCCCGCGATCACGCACAGGAAGTCGAGCCGTTCCATCGCGAAAAAACCTCACCGTTCGTCGAGACTCCAGTATCCGGTCCATTCGCCTGGCTTGAGCAGGGCCAGACGCCGGCAGCGCTGCGCGAGCACGCGCGTCGCGGTGTCCTCGGGATTGGCGGCGCTGGCGCGAGCCAGATGATCCAGTGCCACCGTGATCTCGCCGTCGAGATAGGCCTTGAGCCCGGCGCCGAAGGCTGCGAGCCACCCCGCGGCCATCGCCTCCGGCTCATGCACGAAGACATCGTGGACCACGGTTGGCGTCTCGATGCCCGGCACTTTCACCACGTCGATCTGGCGCACCGGCACCGTTCGTCTGAGCCGCGAGCGGGTTTCGCCGCAGATCAGGATCTGGCTGCCATAAAGCTTGGTGGCCGCTTCGAGGCGCGAGGCGAGGTTCACGGCCTCGCCGATCACCGTATAGTTCATGCGCGCAGGCGAGCCGATCTGGCCCGCGAGGACCGGGCCGGTGCAGACACCGATGCCGATGCGGAGCGGAGGGCCTGCGTGCCGCTCGCTGAGCAAGGTGAGCGCGCGCTGCATCTTGCGCGCAGCCGCCACGGCGCGGTCCGCGTCGTCGCCATGCGGGTTGGGGACGCCGAACAGCGCCATCAGGCCGTCGCCGATGAACTTGTCGACCATGCCGCCTTCGGCCGTGATCACGTCGGTCATGTAGGAGAAATATTCGTTGAGGAGATCGACGATCGCATGCGCGCCGAGCGCCGTGGCGAGCGCGGTGAAGCCGCGAATGTCGGCGAACAGGACCGTCACGTCGCGCATCTCGCCACCGAGCGTCGGCGAGGTGGCGGTCATGGCGGCCTGCGCGACCTCGGACGACATGGTCTTGTTCAGGAGCGCCTGCAGCCGCCGCTTCTCGCTGATGTCCTCAAGAACCAGGAGAACGCCGCGTGCCTGTCCGGGCAACTCGACCGGCATGATGGTCCGGCCGAGCGGGATCCAGCTGTAGTCTGGCATTGCGAAGTCGATCTCGTCGGGCGCGGGCGCATCGCCGCCTCCAATGAGGTCCCACAGCTCGCTCGCAAGCGTGTGGTTGAAGGTGTCGCAGATGCTGGCGATCGTGGCCCGCCCGGGTTCCAGGTCGCAGCCGTGCAGGATGCGCCCGGCGGCATCGGAGGCGCGCATCAGGTGTCCGGTGTGATCGAACAGCAGCACGGCGATGTCGAGCCCGGCGAACAGCAGTTCCGCGATCGGACCGGCGATCAGATCGGCCGTCGGGCTGGCTGCTGGCGTGATGGGAGGATCGGCGATCGCCGGCAGCCCGAGCGCCTGGCGCAGCACGCCGACGATCTCCGAGGCGCGCTTCTGCTTCAGATCCAGGCTCACGCCGCCGGACGGTTTTCCGATCACTGCGGCCGCGCCCAGGCGCAGCGCCTCGACGCGTTCGGATGCATCCTGGTTCGTGACCAGCGATGACAGGATGATGACCTTGCAGGGCGAGCGCAGGCCGAGCCGCCGCAAGGTCTCGAGCCCCGTCATTTCCGGCATGTCGATATCCAGCAGCACCGCGTCGGGCGCGAGCTGCCGCACCTTCTGGATTGCGACACGCCCGTTCTCGGCGGTCCCGACCACCGCGAGATCGGGATCGCTGTCGACGATCTCGCTGACCAGCTGGCGCATGATCAGGCTGTCGTCGACGACAAGGATGCGCTTGCGCGTGTCGGTCATTTTGGCCGCGAGCGCCGTCATTGCACGCTCTCGCCGAGGGGCGTCGAAGGCGGCGCCAGCGCCGCGCCACGCACGCGCCGCCGCCAACTCCGGCTGTTGACCGGCAGTTCCGAATGCGGCCGGACGCAGAACAGATATTCCGACGCCGCGACGTCCCGCCAGACCCCGGAGAACAGCGGCCGCAGGCCCGCCACCGCGCGCGGCAGCGGTTCGATCTCCTCGGGATCGCAGCGGATCAGGGCGCCGACCTGGTCGACGACGATGCAGGTTGTGATCCCCTCATGGAGTGAGGGACGCAGCGCGACGCCGTGGGTGAGGGCTTTTGCGCGATGGCCGGTGGCGAGTGCATGACCATCGAGCCACATCAGCGCGCGCGGCGCGCGGCGTCCGGCGAACGGTTTCAGATCGCCCTCGATCACCTCGATCGCGTCGATTTCCGCGCTCGCGACCAGGAAGCGATTTCGGCCGCAGCGGATCTCAAGAAACTCGGTCATCCCGCCTGCTCCCTGGCTTTTTCGATTGCGAGGCGCTGGTCTGGAACCCGCAACCCGAACACGGAGGCCTTGCGCGCAAGATCAAAAATCTCGTCGGGGTCGAGCACGAGGACGATGCGGTCGAAACCCATCGTCGAGATTCCGCCGATCCCCGGAAGCGCCGCGATGCGGGGGTGGGTTTCGCGGATCAGCATCTCGCCGCGGCGCAGGATGCGATGAACCTCGATGCCCATCCGCTGGCCCGACCATTCGCACAACACGATCGGCAGATCGGCGCGGCGCTGCGTCGGAGGTTCAGGCAGCCGCAGCAGCTCGGTGACCTTGAAGAGCGGCAGGAAGCGGTCGCGCAGCAGGATCGAGCGCTGGCCGTTGACATGCTGAAGCGCGGCGGCGGGGAACACCAGGGCCTCGCTGACCATCGCTTCGGGAAATCCGATCGGCTGGATGCCGGTGTCGGCCAGCAGCATCGGCTGGATCGCGGCCGACAGCGGCAAATCGAGCCGAAAAATCGTGCCTTCGCCCGGGGTCGTGGCGATGTCGATCTTGCCGCCGAGCTTCGTGACATTCACCAGCGCCACGTCAAGTCCGACACCGCGTCCCGAGACGTCGCTGACCTCGGCGGCGGTCGAGAAGCCGGGCGTGAAGATGAAGCGCGTCACCTGCTCGTCGCTCATGCGCTGGACTTCCTGCTCGGAGGCCAGCCGGGAGGCGATCGCACGCCGCTTGACCCGCTCGATATCGATGCCGCGGCCATCATCGCCGATTTCCACCACGATGCGGTTGGCCTGCTGATGGGCGGACATGCGCAAGGTGGCCGAGCGCGGCTTGCCGGCGGCGAGACGTTCGGGCTCGGTCTCGATCCCGTGGTCGACGGCGTTGCGCAGCATATGCGTGAAGGGATCGGCGAGCATGTCCGACATGCCCTTGTCGATGCGGATGCCGCCGGTCTCGGTGATGAACCTGACCTGCTTGCCCTGGCTGCGCGCCGTTTCGCGCACCATCCGCGGAAAGCGGCCGACCAGGGTGTCGAGCGGGATCACGCGCAGGCCAAGCGTGCTCTCGTGGATCAGGCTGATGAGGCGGCCGACATCCACTTCGACCGAGGAGAAGTCGCGGTACTGGCGTATCAGGGTCTCGACGTCCTCCCGCAGCTCGGGCGCACGCGTGACCGCAAAGTCGTTCAGGCGCCGCAAGGCGTCTGGCACGTTGGATTCGGTTGCGAGCACGTTGAGCCGGCTGCTGAGCGAGAAGAACTCGCCGATCCGGCCGAACAGCTTGTCGAGCACCTCGACCGGGACCCGCACCTGGGTTTCGGCATCAGGCTGAGGGCCGCTCGCGGGCGGGCGCGTAGACGAAAACGCACCGGCGCCCTGGCCGGGGTCGACCCTGCGGAGTTCATGGATGCTGTCTCCGGCGACAGCGCGCAACCGTTCCGCGAGCGCATCCGCGTCCTCGTCACCGATCAGCAGGACCGCGAGCACCGGGCGTTCGCCGGATTTGGTGACCTGCGCGAGCAACGGCTCCTGCTGCGCGAGCCCGATGAGACACTCGAGCTTCGGCATCTCCATGATCAGCTCTTTGATGGTCGTGCCGTCTCCCTCGATCAGCATCGCCAATCGCGTCATCCGAGTGGGCGGCCCGGGCGTGAACAGCCTGGTGTCGAAACCGAACTTGCGCAGCTGCGCGGCGATCTCGTCGCTGGCCAGATACGGCGCGCGCAAGGTCTCGCGCAGCGCGGAAAGCCGTGCCTCGGTGTCGGGGCTGCGATCGAGCGCGCGCTTCAGCGTGGCGAGGGCCGCGGCGATCAGCGGGTCGAGATCGCGATCGTTCGTCGCCGTCACGGGCAACACAGCGACGATGTCTGCGATCAGTTCGGCCGCGCCCGCGTGCGGCAGCAGCAATTCGGACAGCTTTGCACAACGCGCCGCCAGCGCCGTGCGCTTCCGCGGCCCCGCCATAAGCGCTTCGTCGATCGATTGCGTCAGGATGGATGTGAAGGTCGGATGCAGGATCTCGATGGTTTCCGGCACGCCGCATTCGTCGCCAGTCAAATGACCGAACCGCGCAGCCTGGCGCAAGATCTCGCTCGAGTCCCACAAGCGGTCGATGCCGCGCCGCCCTGCCAGGCGGCGAGCGACCGCTTCCATGCGATCGAGACCGAGGCGCGAGCAGGCATGCGCGATGGTTCCGACCAGCGCATCCCACTCCCGATCGTCACCGCCGAGCATTGCCCGCGCAGCCTCGGGCAGGAGTTCGTGCAACAGCTCGGCGAACGCCTTGAGCAGGTCCGGATCGTCTCCGAGATGCCGCCACGGCTCACCACCCGCGACGGATGCCGGTGCGTCCGTGCCGTCGTCGTGCTCCGACCCGTCGCTTGCCTGCCGCAGCGCTTCGAAGATCGACGGCGGCGCCGGCGCCGACAACGGAGCGCCCAACGCAGTCTTGAGCCAGTCGGCGACTGCGATCAGAGGTTCCTGGCAGCTCGCATCAAAACCGCGGGCGCCGCGCCGTATCTGCGACAACAGATTCTCGGCCTGATGGGCGAGCGCTTCCATGCCCGTTGCATCGACCACGCGCGCGAGGCCCTTGATCGAGTGAAACCCGCGAAACAGGAGATCGATTTCCGGACGCTCCAGGGCGTCGAAATCCGCGGCCAGCAGCAGCGGCTCGATCGCGGCGAGATGCTGGCCGACCTCGATCTTGAACTGGGAGCGCAGGTCCGAATCCAGTTGACTGGTCACGTCGCATTCTCGGATGAGCGATTGACGAGATCGGCAAACCATCGTGCATAGGCGTCGCGGTCTGCGCCTGCGAGCGTCGGGGAGGCGGGTCCGGATGGTTTTGGCAGAACCGCGTCGGCGCCGGTGCGGCGCCAAGCGAAGGCCGCATCCGATCCGGGCCATGCCTCGCTCGAGATGGCAACGACGATCGCGGAGGTGGTGAGCGAGGCCGCGCCGATCAGCGATCGGGCATAGCGAACCGAATCGACATCGACGGCCAGAATGTCGGGCCGGTCGCGGCGGCTGACGGCCACCGCGTCCTCGGGATTGACCCGCCTGATCGCGAGCGTGTCGCCCGCAAGCGCCGCAGCGGCAGTCGCGAAAGCGTCGTCCTCGGTGATCAGCACGATCTCGACCATCTAGTCTCCCGCGCGGCCTCTCAGGGTGCATCCGCCTACGCCAGTCCATCGTGACAAACGCTCGGCAATTTCCTTCAGGCTGGCGACGGTCGCCGAAGGACAGGCGGCGAATGTGGCCATGGGCATTCCGGCGACCACGCAGCTCGCAAACTCCTGAACCAGCACCCGTCCGCCGCGCGAGGCGAGGACTGTCGCACCGCGCGCGCCATCCTCACCCATGCCGCTCAGCACCACGGCGAGCGCAGCGATGCCGGTCTCCGCGGCCGAGGCGAACAGCAGGTCGGCGTTGGGATGAAACACGTTACCCTCGCGGCTGGCCTGCAGCAGGCGCAGTTGTCCTGTCCTGCCGCGGCTGATGCGGTAATCAGTCCCGCCGTGCAGCACGGTGACGACCGGGGCCGGCGGGACTTCGCCGCCGGCGCGCTCGGCAACCTCGATGCCGGTCTCGGCGGCCAGATGCCGCGCAAAGCCCGCGGTCTGGTCGGCCGGCATGTGCTGGGCCACGACAATCGGCAGGCGCGACCGTCCGATCCGCTTGAGAAGGGACGTCAGCGCAGTCGGCCCGCCGGTCGATGCGGCGACGAGAATGATTTCAGGACATCGAGACGAAACGGCGGGCGGAGCGGTCGCGGACGGCGCGTGGCGCCGTCTCGGCCGGGCGGCCAGATTTTCGAGCGCTTGCGGCAGTGCGGATGCGATCGCGCCCATGTTGAGGACCCCCTCGATCTCGCCATCGATCACCAGGAAGGATTCGCGGATCTGCGGCGCCAGCGGAGGCGCGGTGCCCGTCGCGATCAAGATCGTGCGTCTGGCATCGAGACCGGGTGCGGCAGCGAAGTTTTCTACCGTCAACGCCGCCAACAGGGCCTCGTCGACGATCGCGATCTCGATCGTGCCCTCGCTCAGAATGAGCCTCGCCTCTGCGGCGCTTGAGGCCTCGAAGGTTTGAAGGCTCTCGCGTCGCTGCTTCAGCTGCCGCACCAGGCTCATGCGCAGGAAGGCCGATGGCGACGCGACGAGCACAGGGACCATGGTCATGACCCCGTGGTTTTGCGATAGGCGGTGGCCCGGTGGCTTGCGATCGACTCGAATCCACACGAGATGCGAAGCGTATCGGCCGCCCCCAGCACGAGCACGCCGCCCGGCCGCAACGCCGCTGCCAGATTGTTCTGGACGCTGCGATTGGCCGGCTCGTCGAAATAGATCAGCGTGTTTCGGCACACGATGAGATCGGCACCCGCAAGCGGTGGCGGATCGAGCAGATTGTGGCGCAGGAAGCTGACGGAGCGCCGCAGGCCGTCCGGCACGCGCCAGGCCGAGGCGTCGCGGTTACGGAAATGCCCGATCGCCCAGGGCGGAATGGCGCGAAAGCTGTCGAGACCGTGCAGGCGGTCGTAGATGCCGCCGCGCGCTTTCACAAGCGCCGGCTCGCTCAGGTCGGTCGCCAGGATCGACAGCGGGACGGCCGAACCCTCGTCGGCATCGCCCGCGAGCAGCGCAAGCGTCCAGGTCTCCTCGCCGGTCGAGCAGCCGGCATTCCACACGACGAGGGCGCTGCGTCCTGCCAACCGGCGTTGTGCGTCGAGCTCCGGCAGAACCTGGTCGCGCAACAGTTCGAGCTGCGCCGGATGCCGGAAGAAGTAGGTCTCATGGACCAGCGTGCGCTCGACAAAATCGAGCCAGACGGGGTCGTTCGGGGCTGCCATCATCAAACGCCCGGCATAGCCAAAGCGCTCGGTTGGGGGCAATTGCGCCAGACACGCTGCCACTTTCGGAGCGACGTCGACGCGCCTGAACCCGACGCGACGGACAATTGCCTCGGCGAGGCGCGCGAGCATTTCGTCTTCCTCGAACTCGACAAGCGTCACGTCGCAGCACTCCCGTCAAGCGGTCTTGAACTGAGCGATGCGGCCGCGCGTCTCCTCGGCGAGCTGCGAGAGCTGGACCATCGTGGCGGCGATCTCCTCGGCAGCCGCCGAGTTCGAGGTGGCGATCGAACGCAACTGCGACATGCTGGCATCGAGCTGGGTGATGCTCGCCTGCTGCTGTTCGATGGCGGCGGCGGACGAGTGGATCATCAGCGTCGTCTGCTGCGTCTCTGAGGCGATTCCCTGCATCGCCGCGCGAACCACCTCGGTCGCCGACTTGCCGTCATTGGCCTCGACGGTCGCCTGCTCGACGATGTCGGCGATCTGCTTGGCATTCTGCCCGGCGCTCTCGGCGAGCTTGCCGACTTCCTGGGCGACCACGACAAAGCCCTTGCCGTGCTCGCCGGCGCGTGCGGCCTCGATCGCCGCATTGAGCGACAGGATGTGGGTGCGGTTTGCGATCTGGGCGATCACCTCCGTGATCTGATTGACCTTGCGGCTGTTCTCGGCGATCGCCTCGACGATGCCGGTCAGTCGCTCGACGGAGCCCAGGCCCTTCTGCACGAGCTGGGCCGCATTGGTGGCCTTGTCGCTGGCTGCCCGCGTGTTGTCCGAGACGCTGCGCAGCGCCTCGGTCGACTCCTTCAACGCAGTCGCCACCTGCGACAGCGCGGTATTCTGCGAGCGGGCGCCGTCGGAGACCTGGCTCACGGCGGCCGTCGCCTCGCCCACCGAGATTGCGGTTCGCCGCGCCTTGTCGCCGAAATCCTTGAAGGTGACATGGGAGGTCTCGAACAGCCGGTTGACCTCGGTGCCGATGTCCTTGAGAAAACCCACCTTGTTCGCCAGCGGAACGCGCACCGTGAGGTCGCCGCCCGCGGCCTTGGAGATGACGTCGCCGATTTCGCGCGTCGTCGCCTCGGCCGCCAGCATCGCGGCGATCTTGTCGGCATTCTGCTTGAACACGTCGATGGCGCGCGCCATCGCGCCGAGCTCGCTCCTGCTCTGCATTTCCGGAATCTCGACGCTGCCGTCGCCGGACGCGAGCCGGGTCATCGCGGCCGTCATACCGTTCAACGGCACGATGATGCCGCGCGAGATCAGCCATGACAGAACGCTGCCGAGGATCAGGACCAGCGCGCTGATGGCGAGAACAGTCCGTGACAGCGACGCGGACGTCACCTTGGCGCCATTGGCGATCTCGTCGCTGAACTCGGTGAGCTGGTCCCTCAGGCGGCGCAATTTGTCAGTCAGCGGCCCCTCGGCCTGATCAAGCTTCTCCTTATTTGCGATGATCGCTCGTGCCGCAGCGGCGGTGTCCTTGGCGGCGAGCAGAAGGCGGCTGGCCAGATCGCTGCCGGGCGGCGCGTCGCCGATCGACTGCACCGCGGCCGCATAATGGCCAAGGGTCGCCGCGGACGGATTGAGCGCGACCAGCTCGGCGGCTTCGCCGATCCGTTGCAGGGCGGCGGCCTGGCGTCCAGCCGCGCTCCCGAGCTCGACGTCCGGCTTTGGCGGATCTGGAAGGGGGTCGGCCTCGGCCATCGCGCCGGCGGGCTCCGCAGCTGCAAGCCCCGCGGCGCCCAGGCGCGTATCCCGCCCGCTGCTAGCACCGTGCTGAAGCCTTGCGCCACTTGGCCTGACGGCGATCTGCGGTGGAGTCCGCGAGCTGTCTGCGACCGCGACGCGCGAAACCTGATTGAGACTTGAATTGCGCTCCTTGCCGCTCGGCACGGCGAGCGCCGAAAGCGCATCCCTGATCATGCTCACGCGCTGGCGCAAGGCCTTGCGGTCCCGCATGACCGCGTCGGCCGTCACCATGAAGTCCTTCACGCTCTGGTGGCCATCGAGCATCGCCTGGCGGCGACCGGCATCGTGGACCAGATCCAGTGCGCCGACGAAGGCCGCATCCGATGCAGCCTTACGCTTTTCATAGACCTGTTCGTCCTCGTCCGCGGCGGCTTGCACATAGCTGACGAGGCTGCGATCCGCCCCGGCAAACTCGCGGATCGCGACGATGACGAACTGCGCCTGCTTGGCGACCCGGACGCTTTCCGACAAGCTCGCCGAAATGTCCGAGATCGCGTACCAGCCGATTGCCGCAATTGCAGACGCCAGCAACATCAAAAGACCGGCGAGCAGCAGGATCCGCAGGCGGATCGTGAGCCTCTTCAACATTTCTTCGCTCTGATGAGATTAAGATTGCGTCATAGCGGCACATCAAAGCGGCCACTCTGGGGCGAGCAAGCCAATTTTGTCTTACGGCAGTAACAAGCAGCAACAGAACGACGGCGGCGACTCCAGCGATGCCGGACTATGACGGCCTCACGTCGCAGTTCACGGAACGTTTTGAACATCTGCCCCATTGGCGCCGCGTTCGAGCCAGCTTTCGTCTCGCATTTTGTCGCACTTGAGCTAGCCGCCCGCGAGAGACGAGGCCGGAGCGGTGCCGAGATATCCACGTCGCTTAATTTCGTCCGGCTGTGACCGCGGTCACAGGGATGCGCCGCGCTCACCATGCATGAGTATCGCATGCGACGCCCCGGGCGAACCGGAGCAGGGGTTGTGTTTCGGGGGCTTTCGGTCGCGGCGAAGACGCGACCCAGCAGGGAGATGTAAGTCGTGAGCACCACTGAAATTGCGCAATCCGTTCCGATTCCGCCATCGCTGTCGTCGGGGCCGAGCAGGAACCCGATCGTCCGCCGCATGCTTCCGGAGGAACTCGCAAGGCGCATGCGCGACATGATTGTTGCCGGCGAACTCCGACCGGGAGGCCGCATCACGATGCAGCGGCTGTGCGCGCGTTTCGGCGTATCGCGCACGCCGGTTCGCGAGGCGCTCAAGGTGCTCGCGGCCGAGGGCCTCGTGCGGCTGATTCCCAACTGCAGCGCCGTGGTCGAGCCGATCACGCTGGCGAAGATCGACGAGGTCATGCCGATTGTCGGCGCACTCGAAATCCTGGCGGGCCAGCTTGCCTGCGCCCAGGTCAATGCCTTGATGCTCAGCCGCCTCGAAGCGTTGCACGAGCGGCTTGCGCATCATTTCCGTCACGGCGAAGAGCGGGCCTATATGGAGACCGCGGACGCGATCTGCAGCGTGGTCTTTGCGGTCGCAGCCAATGACAGCCTGTCGAAAATTCACCAGATGCTGCTGCGGCAGCTGCGCTGGTCGCATGTTGCCGACAGGGCGCCGCCGGAGTGGAGCAAGGCCGCGGAGGAGCAGGAGCAGATGTTGCGCGCCCTGCAGGTGCGGGACGCAGACTTGTGGACGCTGCTCGCGAGCCGGCATCTGCGTCATCGCACCGCGCTGCTGCGACTGGCCTTCAGTCCCGTGGCGAAGCTCAAGGCCTTGGCGCGCGCGCAATCGCGCCAGGTCGCGCGGAAGGCCGGATGACATCGCATGCACGTGCCATTGGTCGGAACGTTTCCTGCCAATGGCGGTGATCAAGGGTTGCAGTGTGGAGACGTTGGATGTGTTTGCTCACGCATATCGGTCATTTTTTCAATGGTGTCGGAAAAGACATCCAGTTTCACCTGGAAGGCGCCGTGATGGACTTCCGCGATTTCGCCCGAGCTGCGAACCGAACGCGGGGCGAGGCGAGCCGCGACAACGTGCCCGATCTCCTCGCGTCGATGGCGAGCTTCGAGCGCATGCTGCGGTTGCTCGAGGAAAACAGGGTATGGCCGGATGAAAGCCTTCATCTGGAAGACGATGAGGATTTCGACACTTGGCGCGATTGGCCGATGTCGATTTGCGGCGGCAGGATAGTTTCCGCTGCAGCGCTTTGAGCGGAGCCCGCGCGTCGTGCGAGCCTGTTTCCTGCGAGGATGGTCCTGGCCAGCGACAGGCCGCAGAATACCGGCGATCGCCGTCGCCGGTATCGGGTTGCGCATCCCACCGGCGCGACAAAAATCCCAAACGGTTTCGGTTGCGGCCGCGAAGGTGTGGCCGGATAACCTGTGGTTGCAGTCGCTTCTTTCCTGCGCATTGCAGCAGACGTCGTGATCGCGCTAGCTCGCGAGCGGCGTGGCCATCTTCGATGACGCGTCACGTTGACGCGGGCGAGATGCGCCGATCTTTCTGCGCGTGACAATCCGGCGCTTCGCTGTCGCTGCAAAATGTGAAGCACTTCATACGGACATGATGATCCGCGCCGTTACGCTGCGGACCGACGTGATTGCACCCTGTGCTCGACTGAGTAATTGACTCGGCCTCCAGGCGAGCACTAACCTAAGATAGAGGAGCGGAAAAATGTTGACCGCGATCTATTCGATCGCGGCGCGAAGCTCTGCGCGCGCAAAGCGCGCAAAAGATTGAGAAACTGCTTCCCGATCGATCTGCTTTTTTTCAACGAACTCTGATCAGCGCGGCCGCCCGCAAAGCCGCGGGCTCGAAGAGGAAACGTATTCGGATTTGACAGAGGAGAACGGTCGATGCCTGTTCAAGTCAGCTATCCCGGCGTTTACGTTCAGGAAATACCAAGCGGCGTTCGCACCATCACAGGCGTTGCCACCTCCATCACCGCATTCGTCGGGCGCGCGCTCTACGGGCCGGACGACAAACCGGTCACGGTGAACAGTTTCGGCGATTTCGAGCGGATTTTCGGCGGCCTGTGGACCGGCAGCGCCCTCGGCTACGCGGTGCGCGATTTCTTCCAGAACGGCGGCGGACAGGCCATCATCGTCAGGTTGTACAATCCCGAGACCGGCGCAAACGCCAAGCCCGCCAAGAGCAAGGTGAAGGTCGGCGATTTTCACTTCGAGGCCGCCGACAAGGGCGCATGGGGCGCGAACCTGCGGGCCGTCATCGATACGGCAATATCTGCCGACGTGGCCAAGCAGATGGGCTTCACCGCGCAAGACCTTTTCAATCTCACCATCACGGAAGTGGATGCATCGGACAACGTCGTCGCGCGGGAGGTGTTGCGCAACCTGACCGTCAAGGATGGTCCGCGGCGCATCGACAATGTCCTGCTTGCGGAATCGCAGCTGCTGCGCTGGGATGGTGCACTACCGTGGCCTCCCAATCCGCTGCCGGCGATCGCCGCCGGCGGCGACGATGTCACCAAGGCCCAGCAGGCACTCGCCACCGCGAAAAACGCCAATCCGCAGGTCCCCCAGGACATCGCCAACGATCAGCTGGCGGTCAACAACGCCAAGGCGGCGATGGCGGCCGCCGTCTCCGACGGCCTGTCCCTGACGCTGGTCGACAATTTCAACCCGCAGAATGCGCAGGCGAACAAGCACGGGCTTTTCGCGCTGGAAAAGGCCGATCTCTTCAACCTGCTGTGCATCCCGCCCTACACCGCGAGCAACGACGTCGATGTCGCGCTGATCTCGCTGGCGGCGGCCTATTGCGAGAGCCGGCGGGCCATGCTGCTGGTCGATCCGCGCAGCGATTGGGTCGATGCGGCAAGCGCGCAGACCAAATTCACCGACGTGAACAACGACAATGTCGGGACCCGCAGCCGGAACGCCGCCTTGTTCTTTCCACGGCTCAAAATACCCAACCCGTTGCATGGCAATCAGATCGAGGAGTACGCGCCGAGCGGTGCCGTCGCCGGCATCTTTGCCAGAACCGACGCCACGCGCGGGGTCTGGAAGGCTCCTGCCGGTCTCGATGCCACATTGAACGGCGTTCCGCAGCTCAAGCTCGTCCTGACCGATGCCGACAATGGCCAGCTCAACCAGCTCGGCATCAACTGCCTGCGCTCCTTCCCGGCGGCGGGACGCGTGGTCTGGGGCGCGCGGACGCTGCGCGGCGCCGACCAGCTGGCCGATGAATACAAATACATCCCCGTTCGCCGCACCGCGCTGTTCATCGAGGAAAGCCTGTTTCGCGGCCTGCAATGGGTCGTGTTCGAGCCCAATGACGAACCGCTATGGGCGCAGATCCGGCTCAACGCCGGCGCGTTCATGCAGACCATGTTCCGGCAGGGCGCCTTCCAGGGGCAGTCGCCGCGGGATGCCTATTTCGTCAAATGCGACAAGGAGACCACGACCCAGAACGATATCAATCTCGGCGTGGTGAATGTGCTGGTCGGCTTCGCGCCGCTCAAGCCGGCCGAATTCGTCATCATCAGTATCCAGCAGATGGCTGGCCAGATAGCTGCCTGAGGAGAGGGCCATGGCTTCTTTCAGCGTCAACGCGCAGCGCTTCGATCCCTACAAGAACTTCAAGTTCAGGGTGAAATGGGACGGCATCTATGTGGCCGGCGTCAGCAAGGTCGGCGCGTTCAAGCGCACCACCGAAGTGGTGAAGCATCGCGAGGGCGGCGATCCCTCGAGCTCGCGCAAATCGCCCGGACGATCCGAATATGAAGCCATCACGCTGGAGCGCGGCGTCACCCACGACAAGGCGTTCGAGCAATGGGCCAACAAGGTGTGGAATTTCGGCGCCGGCCTCGGGCAGGAAGTCTCGCTGAAGGATTTCCGCAAGGACATCATCATCGAGGTCTACAACGAGGCCGGCCAGCTCGCGATCGCCTACAAGGTGTTCCGCTGCTGGGTTTCCGAATTCCAGGCCGAGGCCGATCTCGACGCCAATGCCAACGCGGTCCTGATCCAGAGCATCAAGCTCGAGAATGAGGGGTGGGAACGCGACGTCGACGTCAACGAACCGTCGGAGCCGACATTCACCGTGCCGCCGTAGCGTTCATGAGGTCGTCGTTCGCCTAGGACTCCGACCAGCGCGGGTCGAGTTTTCAAAACCGAGGGACGCTCGAGGGGCATGTCATGCTTACCTTCCCGACGGCGGCGCTGCTTCAGGCCTGGGAACGCGGACACGACGCGTCGCCAGGACGACGCGGCCTGATCCTGCTGGTGCTGGCGCATCCCGACGTACCGGTCGCGCTGCTCGAGAACTGGTCGGTCGGGCAACGCGACGCGGCGCTGCTCGGCCTGTTCGAGCGTCTGTTTGGCGGCCGGCTGGCTGCGCAAGCGGAATGCCCGCATTGCAGCGCCGCGCTGCAGATGGATATTCCGGTCGCGGCGGTCTTGGCGCCGGTTCCAGAGCTGACGTCGAACCGGTTCGTGCTGGAGCATGCCGGCTACCGTCTCACCTATCGCCTGCCGACCGCCGGCGATCTCGCCGCGCTCGCGGACCCGGCCTCTGTCTCCCGCGACGACGCCAGCAGCAAATGGCTGCTGCAGCAATGCCTGCTGGGCGTGAGCGAACGCGATGACGCCGGTTCGCAGGACGGCGACGGTTCGGATCCGCGTGAGTCGGAGCCTGCCGGCCCGGTATCAATTCAGGACATCCCGGGCGAGGTGATCGGTGCTCTCGAAGCGTCGATCGCATCGACCGCGTCGTCGCTCGACCCCCTGGCCGAGATCGAGCTGAAGCTCGATTGCCCGGAATGCGCGTTTTGCTGGCAGTCGCCGTTCGACATCGTGAGCTTCCTGTGGAGCGAGCTTGATGCCTGGGCTGCGCGGATGCTGCGGGAGATCCACATCCTGGCCTCGCATTACGGCTGGAGCGAAGCCGACATCATCGCGCTCAGCCCGCGGCGGCGGCTGTATTATCGGGGGCTGATCGGCATATGACCTCGTGGCTGGGCTATCTCGTCGAACGCAGCGTGCGCAGCCGGCCTCCGGCCGCAGCCGGCGCCGCGCCAGGCGTCGACGATGGCCTTGCGGCCGACGCACGGGCGCCGTCATTGCCCGCGTCGCGGCCCGGCATGATACGTCCGCGGATCCGCAGCCGCCACGAACCCTGGCCACAGGTCACGCCATCGGATCCCGACGCGTTCGGGCCGACGGAGGAGATACGGGAATCGCCGGCGGCGCCCGGCGCAGAGGTGCCGCTGGCCGAGCCGCCGGAAGAGGCGTCGGTAATGGAGCGTACCGGCCCGCGCACGCCTGCGCCTCTGACCATCAGGCCAAAAGATGCATCGCCGGCCGTGGCTGCACGCCGGACGGCGATCGAGCGTCGGGATGCGCAACGGCCCGAACCGGAAATGGGCGATCCAGCGGATGTCGCAATTGCCGTTGACGAGGAATTGTCGCGGCCGGATCGCCATCGTGCCTCCGCTCATCACACCTCGGCTGTCGCGCACGAAGATCGTCAGATGGCGTTCGAGGCATTGGCTCAATCCGCGGAGCCTACGCAGCCGACACGGCGACCGAGCCCGGCGCAGCAAGGGGAAAATGCCTCGCCGTCCGAGGCCGATCGGCCGCGCGGCGTGGTCAATCCGGTGTCGAGAGCGCAGGCACCCGATGTGGCGAGCCCGACACCGGACCGACCAGGACGCCGCGAGGACAGCAGCGCCCTGCGTGCGCCGGTCGCGGTATCGCCGGTCGTGTCGCCGCGGACCACTTCCGCGCCAAGCGCGCCGCCCCGCATCGAGGTGACTATCGGCCGTGTCGAGGTGCGTGCCGTTTATGCGCCACCATCGCCCGGGCCTGCGCGCAAGCCGCCTTCGTTGCCGACGACGTCGCTCGACGACTATCTCAAGCAGCGTGACAGATCCGCATGAGCAACTTCCGCGCCATCGCGACGGTCACCGCGACCTTGCAGCGGGCGCTGCAGGCGGCGATCCAGTCCGATGTCGCGGGTGCGACCGTGTCGACGGTCCGGCCCGCGGAGGGAACCAACACCCATCTGCCGACCACAGGGGTCAATCTCTATCTCTATCAGGTCAGCCAGAATCCGCATCGCTCTAACCTCGATCTGCCGACGCGGCGATCCCAGGGCGATCTGGTGCAGCGGCCGCAGATCGCGATCGACCTTCACTACCTTCTGAGCTTTTATGGCGACGATTTGAGCCTCGAGCCGCAGCGGCTGCTCGGCAGCACGGTGGCGTTTCTGCACAGCCAGCCGATGATCACGCGGACGCAGATCGAGGCGGTGATCGCAGATCCCGCCAAGACCTTCCTCGCCCAGTCCGATCTTGCCGACCAGCCGGAGCTCGTGCGCTTCACGCCGCTGACCATTTCGCTCGAAGAGCTGTCGCGGCTGTGGTCGGTGCTGCTGCAGGTGCAATACGTGCTGTCGGTCGCCTACAAGGCTTCCGTCGTGCTGGTCGAGCGCCAGTTGACACCGCAGCCGGTGCTGCCGGCCCGCGCCATCAACCTCTCCGCCATCCCGTTGCGCCAGCCCTTCATCCGGCAGATCGTTGCCGACGCGGGCGAGGATCTTCCGATTACGTCAGGCGCCGCAATCCGCATCGTCGGCGCCGATCTGCAGGGCCTCGCCACGCAGGTCGCGATCGACAATGCGCAAGCGAACACGACCGCGGTGACCGGCGACCACATCACGCTCAACCTTCCCGCCGCGCTCAGTGCGGGACCACACCGCGTCCAGGTCTTGCAGGGGGTGCAGTTCGATCCGGCGAGCACGCCACGGCTGGCGTTGAAATCGAACCTCGGCGTCTTCGTCCTGCATCCTTCGATCACCCAGACCGCGGGCCAGCCCGACATCGTGATCTCGAACGTGCAGGGCGCGGGCAACGCGCCGCGATCGGCCGTTGTCACGATCGGCGTCGCGCCGGCGGTTGCGCAGAGCCAGATGCTGACGCTCGAACTATTGAAGCTCCAGCAGGTGCTTTTCACCTTCGCAGCCGCGCCGCGAACGGACGCAGCCGCATCGCTGGTCTTTCCGATCAGTGGCGTACCGGCGGGCGATTATCTGTTTCGGGTGCGGGTCGATGGCGCCGAAAGCGCGCTCCAGCTCGATGCCAATCGCGTTCCGGTCGGGCCGAAGGGGACGATCCCATGACAAGGGCTGGCGAGACCGAGTGGACCGCGCAGAACCAGGCCTATCTCGCCGCGATACTCGCGCGGGTGCAGCGCGCGCTCGAACGGCATCTTGGGCGCACGCCGCCCGAAACCGGCCTGGAGACGGAGCCGGCTGCGCCTGCCGCGGCGTTGCCACGCCGGCCCGCGCTCGATGTGCTGGCCGACCGGTTCGGCCTGTCGCGCTTCGAGCGCGATATCTTGGTGCTCTGCGCAGGCGTGGAGCTCGACGCGGGCCTTGCCGCACTCTGCCGCGACGCCGGAGCCGGGACTGGTCCGACCTTCAGCCTGGCGCTGGCGGCCTTGCCCGACGCGCATTGGAGCGCGCTCACCCCGAACGGCCCTTTGCGCTATTGGAAGATGATCGAAGTCGGGCCGGGCGATGTGCTGGTCAATGCGCGCCTGCGGATCGACGAGCGCATCCTGCATTTCCTGGCGGGTGTTTCCTATACCGACGAACGGCTGCAATTCGTCACCACGGCCTACCGGCCCTCCGGCGCCGAGCTGTCGGCGACCCATCGCGCCGTTGCACAGCGCATGGCGGCGCTCTGGGCGGCGGCTGCGGCGGATGGAGAAGGGTTGCCCGCGGTCCAGATCGTCGGCGAGGATGACGCCGGCCTGCCCGAAGTCGCAGCCTGCGCCTTGCAGTTGCGCGGGCTCGACATGCGCATCATTCGCGCTCACGAGATTCCGCCTGCTGCCGCCGACCGCCAGCTGCTGGTGCGTGTCTGGCAGCGCGAAGCGGCGCTGGCCAGCAGCGGGCTCCTGGTCATGCTCGACGAGACCGCGCAAAGCGAGATGCAGCGCACTGTCGCCGCCTTCGTCGAGCGGGCGGACGTCGTGCTGGTGCTGGCCGGACGCGAGCCCCTGCAACTGCCCGGGCGCGCGCTGCCGCGTTTCGATATCAAGAAGCCGGAGCGGGCCGAGCAGGCGGCGCTGTGGCGGCGCGCGCTGGCTGCGGGCGATCGAGAAGCCGGCGACGACACCGAGCCGGAAGCCGATGAGACCCTCGACACCGCGATCGACGGGCTGGTGAACCAGTTCAATCTCGGTGCCGCCGCCATCGCCAACGCCGGCGCAATGGCCGGCCGCGGTGACAGCGCAACGCGTCGGGCCGTTGCCGCCGATCTGTGGGAGATCTGCCGCTCCCAGGCCCGCGCGCGGCTCGACGATCTCGCCCAGCGCGTCGAGGCGAGTGCAGGCTGGGACGACCTGGTGCTGCCCGCCTTCCAGAAGCAGATTTTGCGCGACATCGTCGTCAACGTGCGCCAGCGGGCGCGGGTGCACGATCACTGGGGGTTCGCGGCCAAGAGCAGCCGCGGGCTCGGCATCTCCGCGCTGTTCTCCGGCGCGAGCGGGACCGGCAAGACGCTCGCCGCGGAGATCATGGCCGACGAATTGTGCCTCGATCTCTACCGCATCGATCTCAGCCAGGTGGTCAGCAAATATATCGGCGAAACTGAAAAGAACCTGCGCCGGGTGTTCGATGCGGCCGAGACCGCCGGCGCCGTGCTGCTGTTCGACGAGGCGGATGCGCTGTTCGGCAAGCGCAGCGAGGTGAAGGACAGCCACGACCGCTACGCCAATATCGAGGTGAGCTACCTGCTGCAGCGCATGGAGGCCTATCGCGGGCTCGCCATTCTCACGACCAACATGAAGCAGGCGCTCGATCCCGCTTTCATGCGGCGCATCCGCTTCGTCGTGCAGTTTCCGTTCCCCGATTTTGCCGAGCGCGAGGAGATCTGGAGGCGCGTTTTCCCGCAGGCGACGCCGACTGCGGAACTCGACGTCGCGCGGCTGGCCAGGCTCAACGTGTCCGGCGGCAACATCCGCAACATCGCGCTCGGCGCGGCCTTCGTCGCGGCCGACGAGAACAAGCCCGTCACCATGGCGCATCTGCTGCGCGCCGCCCGCGCCGAATACGCCAAGCTGGAGCGGCCGTTGACCGAGAGCGAGATCGGAGGGTGGGGCTAGCGATGACCGGCCGTGCCAGACCCTTCGATACGCCCTCTTGCGTCCTGCGCATCGACGAACTCGTGCTGCACGGCTTTCAGGCTGGCGATCGCGACGCGATAGCGGATGCCGTAACGCACGAGCTCGGCCGTCTGCTCGGCGAGGCTGGAACGGAGCAGGCATTGCGCTCGCGCGAGACGCGAGGCGTCGACCATCGGTTGGATGCCGGCTCCTTCGTCGTGCCATCAGGTGCAACACCCCACGCCGTCGGCATTCAGGTCGCGCGCGCGATTCATCGCGGCCTCGAAACTCCGCGCTCCCGCGCGGAGAGGGGTCTGCCTCCCGTCCGCGGTCCCTCTCCTCCAGGAGGGACGCGATGAGCAATCGCGCGACGACATCGGCGACAGCGAAACGGCCGGCCTTCGATGTCGATCGTGCCAGAGTGTCGAATACGGGCCGCGCGCTCACGAGCGACGCGACGGGACGCGGCTGGTCGCCAGATGCGGACTCTGCCAGCTCGCCACCGACGTTGCATTCGTTCGGTGGAATTTCGACGAGTGCGCCGGCGGGAATGACGATCGGTCGGCCCGATGATCAATACGAGGCCGCAGCGGAGCGCGCCGCTGAGGCAGTGATTGCTGGCAACGGGGCGTCAGAAGCGCCGGCAATCGGTGGCGGAGCGCCGCGCGTACAGGCGAGGGCCGTGGCTGGCGCGGCGCCGCAGGTCACCGCGGAATTGCCGAGGCAGATGCAGGCCGCGGCGACCGAAGGACGCGCACTCCCGACCTCGCAGCGCACGTTCTACGAAGATCGCCTCGGGCATGATTTCGGTGCAGTCCGGATCCATGCCGGGCCGGCCGCGGCCGCGGCGGCCTCGTCGGTCCAGGCGCAGGCGTTCGCACATGGCAGCGATGTCTATTTCGGCGAGAATTTTTATCAGCCGGATTCCCCCTCCGGCCAAAGGCTGATCGCCCACGAGCTTGCGCACACGGTGCAGCAGCGGCCGAACGTGATCGCACGGCGGGCGCTGGACGACGCGCCTTCGAGCGATGGTCCTGATGTTGCACCCTCTCGCGGCGCGGATGAGGAGGGCAGCCAGCCGCCCGGTGCCATCGCGGATCAGCTCGGATCGACCCTGGAAGACGACCAGTCGGATAGGTCAGGTCAGGTACGCGACCGGCTCTCGCGATTGTCACCCTCCTCACGCCGTCGGGCCACCGCCGCCTTGCAGGGGCGCCAGGCGAGCGATCCCTCGCAGGACGAGGGACGCAGGAACGTCGCCGTCACCAGGCCCGCGCCGCCAGCGGAGAAGCCCGATGCCGGCAAGCCATCCACCGATGCGGCGGCCAGGCGTGAGGGCGATCGCAAACCCGAACAGCGACCGGGTACGCCAGAGGCACGCGCTGCGCAGTCCGGCATTGCCAGCGCGCGCCCGCCGGCCGTGGCATCGGCTTCGACGGCAGCGCCGGCCGCGGCGCCGGCGGCGCCCCCGAGCAGCATCACCACATCGGCGATGCCACAGACCGAGCAGAAACCCGCGCCGTCGCAGCGTGCCGAAGCCTCAGGCCCGCCGGACGCCGCGCGCATGCCACCGCACGCTGCCCCGTCTTCGCTCGAGACCCCCGCACATGCGGGGACCCCCGGCGGTGGCGGCGCGAGCCATGCGGTTGGTCCGGCGGCTGACGATGATCGCCCATTGCGGTTGGCCGACCTGTTCGAGCAGCCCCAGGCGAAGACCTCAAATGGCGCGACCAGCGCGGAAGGTGGCGCGACCGGTGCTGACGAAAAAGCACAAACCATGCCTTTGCGCGCGGCGCCATCGCTTGTGCCGGACGAACATCCGGCCGGCGAGCCGGCGCAGCGGGATGTCGTTTCGGAGCCGGCCCAGGAGGAGTCCGCGGCGACGGAGGGATCGTCGGTTGCGCAGATGGAAGCGCTGGCCAGCGTTCTCGAGACGGCGTCGGCGGCCGCCACGCAGGCGCTGAAGACGCAGTCGACGACCGTCAGCGCGCATGCTCGCCAGCAGGCCGCGACGGCGCGTGGCGGCATCCGCGCCGAAGTCAATCAGGCCATCAAGCAGATACAGGCGGGGCAGGCGGGCCTCCTGTCCGAACTGTCGACCAAGGTCACCGCGACCCACGCCCTGATCGATACCAGTCTCGCCGCGCGCAAGAGCGGGGCGATCGCTGCCGGGCTCACCAACCAGAAGAACGTCAAGGACATTTTCAGCGGCCATCGTGCGAGCGTCGATGACACGGTGATCAAGAAGACCAAGGCCGCCGAAGCCCTGCGCGACAAGAAAGGCGAGGTCGTCCGCCAGCGCAACCAGGCCGACATCAAGACGGCCTACAGGATGGGCGGCGCGGCAATGCGCCGTTACCCGAACACGATGCGTGGTGCCTATATCGGCGGGGCGGCATTCGACGTCGCCGAGGCAACCGCCAAGAAAATGCGCGAGCAGGAGCCCGACCTCGTCAGCGCGATCAAGGAAAATACCGAGCCGCTCGCAGAGTATTTCCGCACGCAGGGCGCCAAGGCGCTCGAGGGCTTCGATGTCAATCTTCCGAAGATCCTCGCCAGCGCCGATGACGGAGTCGCAAAGACACTCGCGGACCAGGACAAGCGGGCGCGCGAGGCGCATACGCAACTCGACACGATTGCAAGCCAGACGCGCAGCGAAATCAGCGCCATCGGGCTGGAAGCGGTTGCGCAGGCGGCTGCTTTCGGACCCCAGGTCGAAAGCCGGCTCGATGCCGAATTGGGACGCGTGCTGAAGGCGATCTCGGACGAGCCCGGCGATGTGATGCGGCGGATCTCCCCGCCGATCGAGGAAGCCATCACGCTGTTTCGCTCCGCCGACCAGCCGGACGTCGACGCCGCCAAGGCGCTGACCGGCGGTCTCAAGGGTTTTGTCGACGGTTCCGTCGCATCGGCGGTCGATACGATGGAGCACGCGGCCGCAGCAAGCGGCGAGCGCTTCCAGGGCATGCACGGTAGTGCGCGGCAAGCGATGGCCGCGCAGGTGGCGCGGACCAACAAGGTCTGGGATGGCACGCGGGCCGGCATCGCCAAGACGACGGGGACGTTGCATTCCAATTTCGACAACGCCGTCGCCGGCAGCGTCAGCATTCTCAGCGAGACCCTGACCGGCACGGAAAACACCATCCGCACGCAGCTCGCGCCGATCGTCGACCAGATCGGCGCGAGCTTCGACGATACGCTGCGCGATGCCGAGGGAAAGATCGATGCGCGCATCGATGAAGGCATGGCCAAGAACACCGAGGCGCTGGCCGATCTCGGCGGCCAGATGGACGAGGCTGCCGTGCAGGCCGCGTTCGAATATGATCACCCGGTCCTGAGCTCGATCGAGACCGGGCTCGAGTTTCTCACGGGCATCATCGCCGGCATCATTGCGGTGCTGGCGGTGGTGGCGTTCTTCCTGCTCGTCGGCTGGATCATCGCGTCGGTGCTCGGTGTGTCGATGTTGGTTGCCGGTCTGATTATCCTGGCCGGGACCGTTGGGTTCGCCATTGGACTTTCGCTAGGAGCGCGGCTCGCCGCGGGGCAGGGCTTTGGCGAAGCGCTGCTCGGCGCGGTCGGCGACTTCGGACGGTCCGTGCCAGGCATGCTTTACGACATGACCGGCATCCCAAAGCTTCGCAAGGCGTTCAGCGACGAGCCCATGACGCCGTACCAGCGCGGCAAGCTCATCGGCGAAGGCGGCACCGAACTGGTGCTGGCGATCTTCATGGTTCGCGGCGCCGCGAAGGGCATCGCGGCGGGCTTCAAAAATCTGCCGCGGTTCAAGCCGCCGGTGGCCACGCCCGAAATCACCGCCATACCCGAGATTGCGGCGCCGCGCGGGCCGCCCGCCGCCGCTGCTCCGGTCGAAGCGCCCGTCGAGCTTCCGGGCAAGGGCGTGGGCGCGATCGAGCCGCGGCCTCCGACTGCGCCGCCCGAGCCGGTCCCGAACGCGCCGCGTCGCGCGATCGGCTTTGGTGACCGCGAGCCGATTGCGCCAAAGGCCGAGCCTGCGCCGGGTGCGCCGCGCCGCGCGATCGGCTTTGGTGACCGCGAGCCGATTGCGCCAAAGGCCGAGCCTGCGCCCGGTGCGCCGCGCCGTGCG
>Ga0210408_10001370_pt1 | contig 25787 bp, 18 predicted proteins | sample IncBWH4MmetaG_FD_155471 | JGI IMG/M metagenome (GOLD analysis project Ga0210408, IMG submission 155471) | Forest soil microbial communities from Barre Woods Harvard Forest LTER site, Petersham, Massachusetts, United States - Inc-BW-H-4-M | ecosystem: Environmental > Terrestrial > Soil >...
TGCTCGAGCGCAAACAACTTGAGTTATGGGCCGACGACATCTCCTCCTCAACCAGCTCGCCCATCCTCGTCGGAGACCTGATCTATATCGTGGCCGAGAAGGGCGACCTGTGCTGCATCGAGGCGAATAGCGGCGCGATCAAATGGAAACTCAAGCTCGGCATCGAGCAGCGCAACTCCTGTCCGCTGTTTGCTGACGGCAAACTTTACGTGCCCATCCTCGATGACCCCGCGACGAAGAGCAGTGGAGAGGGTGGGGCCGGAACGAAGGGCGGCTTTTACATCATAAAACCGACTGACAAGGAAGATGAAGTGCTGTGCCACGCCGAACTCGACGGCCGGTGCTTCGGCACGCCGGTCGCCTACAACGGCAAGCTTTACCTGCAAACCACGCGCCACCTGTATTGCTGGGGCCGGAAGCAGGACAACTCTGGCTTGCCGGCAGCGCTGCCGGAGAAGCCTTGGCCTGCGGCGGGCAAGGCGACGCAGCTTCAGGTGATTCCGTCGGAAGTGCTGTTGCATCCGGGCGAGAAGGCGACCTTCCGGGTGCGTTCGCTGGACGCGGACGGTTTCACGGTTGAGGAATCAATTACGCCAACCCAGGTGAAGTGGGCCAGCTATATTCCCGCGACGGCGAAGGTAAAGGCGACCCTGAAAGGCGCCTTCAATGACATGGGCGAGCTCGTGGTCGCGCCCGACCCGCTGGTGTCGGCGGGCGCGTTTGAAGCGACCGTGGGAGGGTTGAAAGGCTACTTGCGCGGCCGGGTAATGCCTAACCTGCCGATAAAGCAGGACTTCGAGTCGTTCGTTCTCTCGGAGACGAACTCCGAAGGCACCGCGTTTGCCTATCCGCCACTGCCGTGGATCGGGGCGCGGTTCAAGTTCGACGTGCGTGAAAAGGATGGCAGCAAAGTCCTGGCAAAGACCACCGACAACCGGTTTTTCCAGCGTGCGACCGTCTTCATTGGCACGCCGGACATGAAACATTACACTCTTCAGGCGGATGTGATGAGCGATGGCAACCGGCGCAAGATGTCCGAAGTCGGTCTGATCAACCAGCGTTACCTAATCGTGCTCAAGGGCAATGAACAAAAGCTGGAGGTCAACTCGAATCAGGAGCGGCTGCGCGTGGCCGAGGACTTCAAATGGTCGCCGAACGTTTGGTATCACCTCAAGACCAGAGTGGACATGAACCCGGATAGTTCGGCCGCGGTCCGGGCCAAGGCCTGGAAGCGCGATGAGGCCGAACCGGAAAAGTGGACTATCGAGGTTCCCCACAAGACCGCCCACGCGGCCGGGTCGCCCGGGTTGTTTGGCTTTTCCCCGCAGGACATGCGGGTTTATATTGACAATATCGAGGTAACACCGGATTGACGTTAAATGAGTTACATCGCTTCTCCGCTCGCCGCAGTCTTACTCGCCTCTTCCCTGCACGCCCAGGATTGGCCCCAATGGGGCGGCGCCCCCGCGCGCAATATGTATTGCCCCGCCAAGGGTCTGCCCGACCATTTCACCAAGGACAGGTCCAACGATATCAAGTTCAAGCCGGGGACCGAGGAAATCGACCGCTCCAATCTTGAAAACCTGAAGTGGGTCGCCAAACTCGGCTCGCAGAGCTACGGAAACGTCACTGTCGCTCATGGCAAAGTCTTCATCGGGACCAATAACGAGAACCCACGCGATCCGCGGCACGTTGGCGACCGTAGCATCCTGATGTGCTTCGACGAGAACACCGGCGAGTTGCTGTGGCAACAGGTGGTGCCCAAGCTGGCTTCCGGGAAGGTCAACGATTGGGAGAGCCTAGGCCTGCTGTCCTCCCCGACCATCGAAAACGACCGCGTCTATGTTGTGAGCAGCCGTTGCGAGGTGCTGTGTTTGGACATCAACGGCATGGCCAACGGCAACGACGGCCCCTTCAAGGATGAGGCAAAATATGTGGTCAAGGACGTCATTCTCGACAAGGGCAAGCCCACTGAGCGGCCGGCTCCTCCCATCGAACCCGGTCCCAAGGACGGCGACATCATCTGGCGATTCGACATGATCGACGAGCTCGGCGTCTTTCCCCACAACGCCTCGGACGGCGCGCCGCTGATCGTTGAGGACATCGTTTATGTCAACACTTCCAATGGCCAGGACTGGACGCACTCGAACATCCCGGCGCCCAACGCGCCCAGCCTGATCGCGTTGAACAAACGCACCGGCGAGTTTCTTGGCGAGGATGATGCGAAGGTCGGCCCGCGCATTTTTCACGGCCTGTGGAGTTCCCCCTCCGCCGGCGTTGTCAACGGGCGCCAGCTCATATTCTACGGTGGCGGCGACGGCGTTTGCTATGCATTTGACCCCAAACCCGTCAAAGAAGGCGACAGCAGTTACCTGAAAAAGGTCTGGTGGTGTGACGTCAATCCTCCCGAGCGCAAGAAGTTCAAATACCCCGAGGCCGAGGGTCCGAGTGAAATCAATGCCACACCCGTCTTTTGGAAGAACCGTGTTTATACGGCGGTTGGCCAGGACCCCGAACATGGCGAAGGCGTTGGCATCCTCACTTGCATTGACGCTACCAAGACCGGTGACAGCACCAAGACCGGGAAAATCTGGTCGTACGACAAAATCCACCGCAGCCTTTCGACCGTCTCGCTCACGCCCGACGGCTTGCTCTTTATCGGTGATTTCTCGGGTTACGTCTATTGCTTCGACGCCGAGACCGGCAAGCTCTACTGGACGCACGACCTCAAGGCGCACATCTGGGGCTCGACCCTAGTGGCCGACGGCAAGGTCTATGTGGGCGACGAGGACGGCGGCCTGGCGGTTTTCGCGGCCAGCAAGGAGAAAAAGCTTCTCAGCGAAACAAACCTGGGCGCGCCGGTCTATTCGACTCCGGTAGTCGCCAACGGCGTCCTGTACATTTCCTCGAACACGCACTTGTTTGCTTTTTCCACTGCGATTCAACCTGCCAACCTGAAACCCTAGGGAGATGAAGGCCGCCAAAACCATCCTCCTCACCCTTCTGGTCATTGCGGTGTACGTGCTGCACCAGGATTTCTGGAACTGGAAGAAAGCCGAACCGCTGGTTTTGGGTTTCCTGCCTGTGGGCCTGGCCTACCACGCCGGCTACTCGATTCTTGCGGCGATAACCATGGCTGTGTTGGTCAAATTCGCCTGGCCAAAACATCTGGAAAATGTCGAGCCGGCCAATAAAGACCCGCTACAACCTCCAGGCGATTCCGATGGCCACCGGTGACGCTCTCGACCCGATGCTCACGGCACTTCTCCCTCTCCTTCTCGGGAGGAGAGGGTTGGGGAGAGGAGGCCGTTACCTAGCACTCACCCCACGCTGCCGTCGCCACTGACCACTGATTACTGATTACTTCCCACTGACCCCATGATCCCGGTCATTGTCATCCTCCTCTACCTCGCCGTCATCGCCTTCGTTGGGAGCATTGCCTTCCGCCGCGGCAAGACCAACACGGAAGATTTTTTCCTCGCGAACCGCTCGGTGGGCGAGATGGTGTTCTTCCTGTCGATCTTCGCCACCAACATGACCGCCTTTGCCATCCTCGGCAGTTCCGGACAGGCTTATCGCCAGGGCATCGGCATCTATGGTTTGATGGCCTCGTCCTCAGGCCTGGTTATTCCCCTGACCATCTTCCTCATCGGCACGCGGCTTTGGGCGCTGGGCAAGCGATTCGGCCACCAGACTCAGGTCGCTTTCTTTCGGGACCGCTGGGAGTGCGACTCCATCGGGACGGTGATCTTTGCGCTGAGCGCGGCGATGCTGGTGCCTTATATGATCATCAGCATCATGGGGGGCGGCACTGTGCTGGCCCACCTGTCGGACTCGGGCGGCGCCAGCGCACCGCTCATTCCCTATTGGCTCGGCTGTGCGGTCGTGGTGGTGGTAGTGACACTCGGTGTCTTTCTGGGCGGGATGCGCGGCACCGTTTGGGTGAACATTTTGCAGACCACCCTTTTCCTCTGCTTCGGAGCCGTGGCCGTGCTGACGATCAGCCACGCGCTCCCGGGCGGCTTCGGCCAGTATATCGCGAAGCTCGCCGGCGATCCCAAAACCAGATTTCTGGTCACGCGCGAGAAGATGCCGCCCCAAGCCTTCTGGAGCTATACCCTGATTCCACTGTCGAGCATCATGTTCCCCCATATGGCGATCATGTGCTTTTCAGCGAGGAAGGTTACGGCGTTTCGGCGGACCGTCGTCTTGTATCCGCTCGCCATTCTGTTGATCTGGCTGCCTTGCGTTTTCTTGGGGGTGCTGGGCGCCGCCGCGCTGGGCAAGGTGGCCGATGCCGACGGCATCCTCTTGCTGATGCTGGAGAAGTACGCGCCAGCCTGGTTGGCGGGCCTTCTCGGCGCCGGCATCATTTCCGCAGTGATGGGCTCCGATGCTCACCAGGTGCTGGCGCTCAGCACGATGTTCACCAAAGACATCTACCAGCACTACGGTGGCCGGGAGAAATACGGCGAAAAGGGCGCCGTCCATTTCGCCCGCGCGTTCATTGTTGTCGTAACCCTCGCGGCCTACGTCATCGCGCTGGGACTCAAAGAGAAACAGGGAATTTTCGAAATCGCCGTGCGCTACGCGTTTTCCGGTTTCGCCGCCATGGCACCGGTGATGGTTGCTGCCCTGTTTTGGAGGCGCAGCTCCAAATGGGGCGCCTTGGCCGCCACGCTCTTCACCGCCGGCTGCCTGCTCTATTTCGCCGTGCTCCAAAACTCCCGCCACGCAGGCGACATCATCTGGCAAATTGGCCAGGGTAAAGATGCGATCAAAGTGCTCTTCCTCAACCCTCGCGGCGACGTCAGCTTCTGGAACGGGTTCATGACTGTCGTCCCAATGGTCTTCGGCTCCACCTTGTGCATGATTCTCGGCTCCCTGCTCACACACCCCCCTTCCCAGGCTACCATCGATAAGTACTTCTCCGCCCAAAAACAACAGCCCACCGCCGCACCGGTCGCAGCTTGATTAGAGCCTGACCCGCCAGCTCCGACTATAAATCTTTGCCGCCACCCTGAAGTGAAACGAACACTACTCCTACTCCCATTCGTCGCCGCAATCATCGCCGGCAGTCTCTCGGCTCAGGACATCAATCTGCCTGCCCCTCAAAAATCCGGCGGTATGCCGCTGATGGATGCTTTAGCCAAGCGCTCCACTTCCAGAGCTTTTGATCCCAGGGAACTGTCGCCCCAGCAACTTTCCGGCCTGCTTTGGGCTGCCTTTGGCATCAATCGACCCGACGGTAAGCGCACGGCTCCCTCTGCCAACAATCAACAGGCGACGGATGTGTATGTGCTCCTCAAGCAGGGGGCGTATGTTTATGAGGTCAAATCCACCAAGCTTTCGCTGGTCCTGCCGGAAGACATCCGAAATCTCGGTGCCACCCAGGCGTTCGCGACAAACGCTCCGGTGACGTTGCTCTTTGTTGCTGACTTTTCAAAGATGGGCGATGCAAGCCAGGAAGCAAAAAGGAATACAGCCAACGTCAATGTCGGCTATATATCCCAGAATGCTTATCTCTTCTGCGCCTCTGAAGGATTGGTCACCGGGGCAAGAGCTTCGGTGGACCGAAAGGCACTCGGGCCGAAGTTGAAGTTGCGGCCGGACCAGGAAATTATTTTGGCGCAATCGGTTGGTCACCCGAAACCTTGAAGTCTGATTGCCCGTCCCACCTGTGCCTAAAATCTCCGGAAAGTTGTGTTGCGACGCAAGATAGGCTACTTCTAGTCGTGTTTTGACCCATGATTAGCGACCAAAACGCGAGGGACGCCGCCCAGGTCCGGCTCGACACGCATGTGCGCGAGATCATCGCCTGGCATTTCTCGATCGAGACCGGTTGCCCGTTCTGGCTGGACTGGGCCCGGAACGCCGGCTGGGACCCGCGTGAGAAAGTGAAATCCTTCGCCGACCTAATCGGGGTGTTCCCGCATTTCCAGGATGAATGGCTGCGCGAGCTTCAGCCTGAGGTATGGGTGCCTGCCCCGTTCAAGGGCCGCCCCTACAACGTCTTCGAGACCGGCGGCACCACCGGAATGCCGAAGCAGCGCATCGGCTGGGACGATTACAAGACCGATTACGAGGAGTTCTCCGCGAAGATCTCGGACGCACATTTCCCGCGCGGCGCGGCCTGGCTGATGGTCGGCCCCACCGGCCCGCGCCGCCTCCGCCTCGCCATCGAGCACCTTGCCAATTTCCGTGGCAGCCCTTGCTATTTTGTCGATCTCGACCCGCGCTGGGTCAAGAAAGTCATCGCCGAGAAAAAGTTCGACCAGGCCCGCGCCTACATGGACCACGTGGTGGACCAGGCTGTGACCATCCTCAAGCACCGCAAGGTCAGCGGCCTGTTCACGACGCCAAAGCTCCTCGAGGCGCTGGGGGAGAAACTTAACCTGTACGAGGCGGGCATCCGCGGGGTGTTTTGCGGCGGCACAACGATGGCGCCGCAAACGGTGCGCTTCATTAGGGAGGAAGTATTGGAGGGCCGGGTCGGTTTCTATCCAACTTATGGCAATACGCTGATGGGCCTGGCGGCCAGCGCGGGCCTTCGACCCGAAGATAATTACTCGATCACTTACTATGCCCCGCAACCGCGCGCCGTGCTCCGCGTCGTCAACCCCGCCCGGACCGAGCAGCTTGTGCATTACGGAGACTGGGGCCGCGTCGAACTGACCACCCTGACGAAGGAATTGTTCCTGCCGCGTTTTCTGGAACGCGACGAAGCAATCCGGCGTGAACCGCGTGCGCCTTACGCCTGGGACGGAGTGGGCGAGGTGCGCCCCTTCGGGTCCATGGAAAAAACCATCGTCGAGGGAGTTTATTAAGCGTCGTTGACTCTCATGCTCCCGCACATTCCAGCTTTACGTCGCGGCAAGAGTTACGCGAGCCTCGACCAGGCGAACGTAAACGACTGCCGGACCGGCGAGCCGGTCGCCCGCATCAGCCAGATCAACGTGGGCATTATTCGGAAAGACCTTGCCAAAACCAGCGAGTCGCGCGCGGCGCTCAAGCAGTTGTCTTGTGGCCGGCTAATCGAGATTTGCGTCAAAGCCGCCGGGTTATTCCTGAATGAGACGCTGCCCCTGGGCGAACACACTCAATCGCCGGACCAATACGTCGAGACCTTGTCGGCCACGAGCGGCCTGCCTTTCGTGATGGTGCGGCGGAACATGCAAAAGCTGGCGCAGGCCCTCCAAAACATGCGCAGCGTTCTCAACGGCCTGACGCGGGGCCTGGACCTGAGCATGCTGGACCGGGGCCACGGAGAGCAGTGGGGCACGCGCATCAGTTTTCATCCGACGGCTCAGTGCCTGGGGCTGGTCATGCCGAGCAATTCGCCCGGCGTGAATTCTCTTTGGCTTCCCGCTATCCCGCTCAAGGTGCCGGTCATGCTTAAGCCGGGCCGCGAAGAGCCGTTGACCCCGTACCGGCTTATCCAGGCACTGATCGCGGCTGGGTGCCCCGCGGAAGCCTTCGGCTTTTACCCTACCGATCATGAAGGCGCCGCAGAGATACTCCGCTCCTGTGGTCGCTCTTTGGCATTCGGTGACAAAAGCACCACGGCCCAATATGCCAACAACCCGGCCATACAGATCCACGGCCCTGGTTTCAGCAAAATTCTCGTGGGCGATGACCAAATCGAGCGGTGGCCGGAGCTCCTCGACATCATGGCCTCTTCGATTGCCGACAACGGCGGCCGCAGTTGCATCAATGCCTCGGCGGTGGTCGTGTCGAAATGCGCTGCCGAAATCGCCGATGCCCTCGGGCGGAGGCTTGGTCCCGTGGCGCCGTTGCCGGCCCGCGATGAAAGGGCGGGACTCGCCGCCTTTGCAAATCCGGCGATGGCTGACGGTATCGAAAGTATGATCGAAGCAGGGCTGCGAACACCCGGCGCGACGGAGATGACGGCCAAGTACCGCGGAGGTCCGCGCAAGGTAAGCTTCGAAGGGGGCGTGTATCTGCGTCCCGCGGTGGTTCATTGCGATTCCTTTGCTCATCCGCTGGCGAACCGCGAATTTCTGTTTCCTTACGCCAGTGTCATCCAGGTTCCTCAATCGGAGATGCTCGAGCAAATCGGTCCTTCGCTGGTGGTCACGGCCATCACCAACGATGCCGGGTTCCGTGAAGCGCTGCTGGAATCGCCCCTGATCGACCGGCTGAATCTTGGCCCCATTTCGACCATGAAGGTATCCTGGGACCAGCCGCACGAAGGCAACCTTTTCGAGTTTCTCTACCGCCGCCGCGCCATCGAGCTTGCGTAGCCCTCCTTAGCCCTGTTTATGCCACCGAATCTCAACGCAAAGACGGAAAAACGGCAAGACGCAACCAAAGTAGCGCAGATTTGCAATCTGCTGTATCGCCGATTTGCAATCGGCAGTCTTCCGAACTTGCCCGAGATCCAGGAGATGTCGTGCGGCCAGCAGATTAGAAATCCGCGATACAGCAGACTGCAAATCTGCGCTACGGGGTTGACTGCGAACTATGCAGCCTAATCCGGACACCCCCCCGCCTTCCCCGGCGTCCTTCGATTATCGGCCACGGACCCGGATTGTCTTTGGCGTCAATAGTGTCGAGCGTGCCGGCGAACTGGCCCGAGAGATTGGCGCCAGGAACGTGTTGCTTGTGACGGACCCGGGAATCGTTTCCGCCGGCCACGCCGGAAGGGTGAAGGGGTTGTTGGAAGCCGCCGGGCTCGCTATAACGTGCTTCGACCAGGTCGAGGAAAATCCCACCACGCGGTGCGTGGAAAGCTGTGTCGAGGCAGCTCGAAGGTCTCCCATAGACACCATCATTGGCCTCGGGGGCGGCAGCAGCATGGATACGGCCAAAGGATGCAATTTCATTTTGACCAACGGTGGCCGCATGAAGGACTACTGGGGTGTCGGCAAAGCGAAGCTTCCCATGTTGCCGCTCATCGCCATCCCCACCACCGGTGGCACCGGCAGCGAATGCCAATCGTTCGCACTCATCACCGATGGACAGACCCATCAGAAGATGGCCTGTGGCGACCCAAAAGCCGGGGCACGCATCGCGATTCTCGATCCGGCGCTGACCCTGTCGCAGCCGACCCGCGTCACCGCCTGCAGCGGCATCGACGCCATCGCTCATGCTGTGGAAACCGCGGTGACCCGGAGTCGTTCTCCGCTCTCGTTGGCCTTTTCGCGTGAGGCTTTCAGGCTCACCATGACGGGTCTGCCGCGCGTCCTCAACGCGCCTGGAGACCTTGAAGCCCGAGGCTGGATGCTGCTGGGAGCGGCCTGGGGCGGCACCGCGATCGAGAACAGCATGCTCGGCGCGGCCCACTCGGCGGCTAATCCGCTAACGGCGCATTTCGGCATCCCCCACGGCCACGCGGTCGGGCTGATGCTGCCTCACGTGGTCCGGTTCAACGGCGGCGAGCCGGCCACCGCTCGGGCTTATGCTGAACTCGCGTGGCCCGCCGAAAGCGCCCAACCGCCGGCAGGTCCAAAGGATGTCGCCGAACAACTGGCCAGCCGCGTGGAAGGCCTGCTCGAGCTCGCCGGGTTGTCTCGCTCCCTCAAGGAGTGCGGAGTCAAGCCGGAGGATATTCCTCGCCTGGCCGAAGAGGCCGCCTGTCAGTGGACAGCCCAATTCAACCCGCGACCGGTTGCTACCGCGGACTTCGAAGTCCTCTACGCTGCGGCTCTGGAGCCGCTAACTGCTAATCCCTAATGTTGTAGCACCAGAGCGTGCCGATGTCGCGGATGTAGAGCCGGCCATCGGCGACAACCGGGTAAGCCCAGGCTTTCGCCGAGCCACGCTCTGGCGGGTCCGGGGGTGTGAACCGTCCCTTCTCCCGGCAGCCATCCGGCGTCGCCTCGACCAACGCCACCTCGCCGTTCTCGCCGTGCAGGTACAACCGGTCCTCCGCAACGCAAAGCGAAGCCGCGCCGAGGCTCCGCTCGTCCCACTTCACGGCGCCGGTCTTAAACTCCAGGCACTGGAGCGTCTGGCTGGTGCCGTAGAGATAATCAGCCAGCTTCACCGCCCCGCCGATGCTGGTGGGGAATTTCGGTGAGAAATAGGCCTCCTTGACCTCAACCCCGCCATCCTTCGCTTTCAGGTTGACCAAACCACCGCCGGTTCCAACGGAGCCACCATAGATGGAACCGCCTTCAGCCACTGGAGTGGGGACGTTGTTGTTGTAGCGGCTGACCAGCTTTCCGTAGCGCCACAGAAATTGGCCGGTTGTGGCATTGACGCCCACCAGGCCTTTTTGCAGCAGTTGAACGCATTGCCTGACGCCGCAAGCCTCGACAATGATGGCAGATGCGTACGCGGCTTCGTCACCGCCCGGCACGGCACATTTCCAGATGACGTCCCCAGTCTTTTTGTTTAGGGCCACAAGAGTCACCTGGCTCCCGCCCGGAGTGCAGATGAGGATATCCCCGTCAATCAGCGGCGACTCTGCATAGGCCCAATTCCCAGGCTTGCCGCCGAACTCCGTCCGCAGATTTTTCCGCCAGCGGACTTTGCCTGAGGCTGTCTCGAGGCAGGCGAGGTCCCCATCGGAGCCGAGGGCATAAAGCAGTTTCCCATCCACGGTCGGTGTGGACCGGGCGGCGGGGTAATTCGGCTGCTGGTCGGGGTTGCCGACTTTGCCGAGGTGCGTCGCCCAGATATTCTGGCCGTCCTTGACCGCCAGCGCCTGCACGAATTCGTCGTCCAGTCCGCGGTTGCTTAACAGATAGAGTCGCTCACCTACCACCGAGGGTGTCGAGAAGCCGGAACCGATGTCTTTGACCCGCCAAGCAAGTTTGGGCCCTTCCTTAGGCCACTCTTTGAGCAGACCGGTTTCCTGGGATACGCCGTTCCGCTGCGGCCCCCGCCACTGTGGCCAGTCAGCAGCGTGGAGCACCATCGAAACGAAACAAAAGCTAAGGGTAATCCTGCACCATGCAACCGAGCAGTGAGGCTTGGGAGGTCTCTTCATAATGTCCTGGGAGAGTGGCCGCTTGCAGCCTCTTACGCAAGACCCGGTGTATGGCTCCGTGAAGGCAGGTGCATCTGAAACGTAAAACGTGAAACGTGAATTTGCCGACGCCAGGTTCACGTTTCACGTTTCACGCCTACCCTCCATTCTGTTTGCATTTTAGCTTTACCCGGGACAACATGCGCGGCGTTTGACGCACCTCATTATGAACAAGCTCCAATCTCTCACCGCCACCCTGCTTCTGTTTTCTCTGGCGGCAATCGCGCCGGCCACCGCTTCCGACTGGCCCCAATGGCGTGGTCCCCATCGCGACGGCGTTTCCAGCGAGACCGGCCTGCTGAAGGACTGGCCGGCGGGCGGACCGCCTCTGGTGTGGGAAGCCACCGGACTCGGAAGCGGCTTCGCGACCGTTTCGGTGGTTGACGAGCGCATTTATACGGCCGGCGAAAAAGAAGCTTCCAGTTTTGTCTTCGCCCTGAACGTGGCTGATGGCAAACAGGTTTGGTCCGCCAAACTTGGCAAGCCAGCCGCCCCGGCTGGTGTCGTCGGCCCTCGCGCCGCGCCGACGGTCGATGGGAATTTGCTTTTCGTTGTGGAGCAAACGGGTGAATTGTTATGTCTCGAAACGGGGAGCGGCACTGAAAAGTGGCGCAAGAGCTTTACCAAAGACTTTGGCGGCGGACAGCCTAACTGGGGGTTTACGGAATCTCCGTTGGTCGATGGGGACCAAGTGGCAGTAACGCCTGGCGGAGCGAAAGGGGCGGTTGTCGCTTTGAATAAACAAACCGGCGCTTTGCTGTGGCAGAGCACGGGCTTCACCGACCCGGCGCATTACTCGTCGCTCATCCTCGCCGAGATTGGCGGCGTGAAGCAATATGTTGTGCTCACCCCAAGCAGCGTGGCGGGCATTGCGGCGGCGGACGGCAAACTGCTCTGGCGCGCCCCGCGCCGGGGGCAGACCGCCGTTATCCCCACACCGATTTGGACAGGTGATTTCGTGTACGTCACCTCGGGTTATGGAGCGGGTTGCAATCTCTTCAAACTCAGCGCGAACTCAGGCAGCTTCACTGCGCAAGAGGTTTATGCGAACAAGGTCATCGTCAATCATCACGGCGGCGCGATTAAGGTGGGCGATTATGTTTATGGCTACTCGGACGGCAAAGGCTGGACCTGCCAGACCTTCCTTACCGGCGAGGCCAAATGGCAAAACAAGGAAAAGCTCGGGAAGGGGGGCCTCGTATATGCCGACGGTCATTTTTATCTGCGCCAGGAAGACGGCCCAGGGACCGTTGCGCTCATCGAGGCCACGCCCGACGGCTACAAGGAACACGGGCGCTTCAACCAGCCTCACCGCAGCAAGGAGCACAGTTGGCCGCACCCGGTCATCGCTAATGGTAAACTCTACCTCCGCGATCAAGACGTGCTGCTGTGCTACGACGTGAAAGCCCGATAGGAGGGGTTACTCGTTACGCAACGCCGGGAGCAGCGGCCCATGCAAGGCGGCCAACGCGGCCAACCAGCTCCAGAGCATGCCACCTAGCGCCAGACCGGCCAGCGTCAGGGTCAGCCATACCACCGGCACCTCGGTTCCGGGAGAACGCAACGCGGGCCATAACGCCAGCACCGCTGCCACCAGCCCGCTCGCCAACCCGAGGAAAATCAGCAGCCAATGCTCGCTGAGCACGAGCCATTGCAACGCTCGGCGACGGAACCCGACTGCCTGCAGCAAAGCCAACTCACCACGGCGCTCCAAAACATTTCTCAACACCACGATCCCCAGCCCGACGCTGCCGAGCCACAAGCCCAAACCGCCGAGCGCCTGGAAAATCGCCAGGTAGGTGTTTTCCACTTCCAGGAAGTCTGCCAGCCGCCGCCAGGCCGGTGTGACTTCCAATCCCCGGTCCTGCAAACCGCGTGATAACGCCTCCGCTACTTCGGCGGTACAGTCCCGGCGTGCGTCGATCAGGAACGCGCGATAGCCGCCGGTGTCGGGAAACCGCTCGACAAAATGCTGTTCCGAAATCAAAAGGCTGCCTTGCAGGATGGAATTCGCCACTATGCCGACGATGCGGATGGTGAACGTCTTCCCGCGCTCGTCAGTATATGGCAGCGTGTCTCCGACTTTCTTCCCCAACGACCAACGGACCGTCTGCTCATCGCCAACCGCCGGCACCGCGCCATCAGGAGCCAGTTGATTTAGCAACCCCCAGTTGCCGGCTTGGCTCACGAAGGTAAAGGCCTTGCGCCGCTCCAACTCCTCCGCCCGCAAGCCCACCAAACGCGGTCGCACCGCCCTGTTCAGATTCAGACAGCTCGCGTCATCGCCTTCCCGGACGCGCAGTGGCACCGCGCTCACGTCCTTCATCAGTTCACTCGGCAAGCCGAACAACTCGCGGCCGGCGGCGCTGTTTAAGTCGTCATACACCGGCAGTGCCGACCGCGCGTAGAGCGCAAAGCCGCCCGTGCCGGAACGCCGGTGCTGTGCCTCCTGCTGCGGATTCTGCCGGAACGCATTGACGGCCACGACCAGAAAAACGCCGCTCGCCAGCACGCTAATGCTGGTCAAACTGCGCCCACGACGCCGGGCGGCATTCCGCCGGCCCATGGCTCCCAGACTTCGCGCCAGCCTGGTCATGGCCGCGAGCAATCGCTGGCTGAACGCAATCCCGGCGAGCAACAACAAGGCGCCGACGCTGAAGAATGTCTCAGGGTCCTTCTCACGACCGGCGCAAACCACTAAGACTACTGCGCCAGCCAGGGAAACACCAAACACCAAGCCCCAAACTCCAGAGAAACACCAAACTCCAACATCCAAAACCCAGTGGCGACCTGGTTTTCGGGTTTGGTGTTTGGTGTTTGGTGTTTGGTGTTTCCCTGGAGCTTGGTGTTTGGAGCTTGGTGTTTCATTTGCATCCGCCCCGCTGCCCAGCAACTCAGCGGGCGCGCGCCTGGCCTGGCCGCGCTGGGCCAGCCACATTGCCCCCACGGCGGCGGCCAAACTTAACCCCGCACCGAGCAGCACGGTCGCCGGTTCGGCGTGATACCGAAATTCTGAAGTGCCAACGGCCTTCTGCCACACGGTGGACAAACCATACAAGGCCAGCTTCGTATAAAGCACTCCGGTGGCCACGCCGATGACTGTGCCGAGAATTGCTAGCGAGCCTCCTTCCGACAGAAGGATTCGTTGCACCTGGCGCGGCCGGAACCCGAGCGCGCGCAGCAATCCGGCTTCCTCGTGCCGCTGTTCCACGTTGAACGCATAGAGCATCCCGGTCAGCAGCAGCGCCGCCACGATGAGGAAGAAGCTGAAGCCGATGAACAATTGGCCGAAATCCAGCGATTGCCGGCTGGCTTGCAACCCCAACTCGCGCACTGGCGTGAAAAACAAGCCGAGCGCCCCAGGCTCGAGTGTTTGCCTCAGTTTCGACTCCACAGGAGTTCCCGCCGGATACCGCACTGCCGTAAGATTCCCGAACCGGTTCGACCACAACCTCTGACCCGCGGCCAGCGTTACGAAGGCCTTCGGCGTGCCGCGATACTTTTTCCAATAATCTTCGTCTTTGGGACGGATGCGCCCGGTATCAATCGGTGTGCCCGGCTCCCAATCGCGGCAGTTGCCGACATCCGCCAGCCCTGGAAAATCCGGCATCCAGGACGAATCCGGTTCCAGCGGCGTAATCTCATGCACGCGGAATGTGGCGGTCTGCTCGGCCAGCTCCCGCCGTTCGCCGATGACGAAGTAGCGCAGCGCCAGTTCATCGCCCACTTTCGCTCTGAGGTCTTCCGCCAGCCACGAGTTGATGGTAATCTCGTCATCCCGTTGCTGGTGGCCCGCAGCCGTGATAAACGAGTAGGGCGTCGTACGCTGGCCCAACCGGAATTCGTTCACGAAGTAGGTCAATGCGCCGACGGCGACGGGTGACAGGGTGAGCGCGCTCCGTGCCACCTCCGGCTCGAGGAACACGCGGTCGGTGCGCAACTCGATTTGTTTGCTGCCGGGCAGTTCGCGCACTTCCAAACCCGTATCCGCCAAAGCCCAATCGGCGCGCAAGGCTGGGTTGGCGTTCGTACCGGCGCTGGTCAGCAGCAGGTTGGCCTGGTTAGTGTGTTTGAGTTGCTCCTGCAAGGCACGCAGCGGGACGAACACCGACATCTGCGCCACCTGGTTGGCTTGCAGGCTGAACCGGCCGAAGGCACCCTCGCCCGCCATCGCGCGCACCCGGCCGCGCAGAGGGATGGAGACATCGCTGCGGCCCGACAAGGGCGCTTCTCGCGAGATGAGCGACGGTCTTTCGACGCGCAGGATGAGCGTGTCATTGAGGCCCACACCAAGATGTTTTGCGAGCCGCTCATTGACGACCAATTCATCGCTCTCGGCGTTCTGAAGCAGGTTGCTGGTCCCCCCCAGCTTCCAAAACCGTTCTTCAACCCCGACAATTTGCACATCGTTAGCGCGCGCCCGGCCATCGGGGAGGGCCGCCGAACCGCGCAGCATGATTGCAGGGGCTACCGTCGCCTTAAGGTCGCGTTCCAGCTCGTCCGCCAGCCTGGCGCGAACAAAATGCTCCTCCGTCTTCAGTGCCATTTCCGTTTTGCCCAGCCGTGCCCGCCCCATTTGTTCGAGCGTGTAGCGCTCCGAATCTCCCACCACCAGGGCGCCGGTGAGAATCGCGCAGCTCACGCAGGTGCCCGCCAGGACCCCAAGGTGTCCCCGCCAATAAAACCGCAAGCTTCGGAAAACAAGGGTCCGGGTTGTCATTTCAACGCAGCACACCGCCGTCGAGTTCGAGCACCCGCGGCAGGCGTCGGGCGAGTTCCTGCGAATGGGTCACGAGCACCAGCGCAACACCTTCCCTGGTATTAAGCTCGACCAATAACTCGCCAAGCTTCATCGCCGCGGCCCGGTCGAGCGAGCCGGTCGGTTCGTCGGCCAACAGCAGTTTTGGCCGGTTGATCAACGCCCGCACCACGGCTACGCGCTGGCGTTCACCCCCGGAGAGCTGGCCTGGCCGGTGCGAATGCCGCTGTTTCAGGCCGACCCAATCGAGCAGCCGTTCGGCTCGTTCGAGTGTCGCGGCTGTATGCAATTTAGCCGGCGCGGTGAGCGTGGGAATCAGCACATTTTCCAGGACCGTGCATTGCGGCAGGAGGTGGTGCAGTTGAAAGATGAAACCGATGCTGCGGTTGCGCATCGTGGCCAGTTCGGCTTCGTTCAAGCTGCGCAAATCGCGGCCGTCCAGCCGCACCTGGCCATCGGTCGGCAGGTCCAACGCTCCCATGATGTTCAACAGCGTGCTCTTTCCCGAACCCGACGGGCCGATGATCGCGACCGCCTCGCCGGCAGCAAGTTGCAGGTCAACGTCTTTGAGCACCTCCACCGCCGGGCCGCCATCCGGTGACGCGTAAGCTTTCGAGACACGGGTCAGTTCAAGCAGCATGGGTGGCCTTGCGCAGCACGGCTTCAGTTTTGTCCGTCATCGTTTCAATCGTGAAATGTTGCCGGGCCGCTTTGCGGCCGGCTTCGCCGTACTGCCGGGCCCTGGCCGGGTCCAGCAGCAATTGTTGGAGCGCCTCGGCCAAAGCATTCGGACTATCCGGCTCGCAAAGAATGCCACCCCCGGTTTGCGCCAGCAGTTCCGGAAAAGCCGCGTGGCGCGGCTGGACGACCGGCACGCCCGAAGCCCAGGCTTCCAACAGATAAAGTCCAAACGCCTCACCGTAGTTGGCGGGCACGGACAACACGGTGATGGTGCGCAAGAATTCAAGTTTCGCGTGCCGGTCCAGGTTAGGCAGGAACTCGACGTCTGGCGAAAGCCGTGAAAGCCGTTTCTTCAAAGAATCCACAAAGCGGTTATCCGCGCCCGCCATGGCGCCGGCAATCCGGAGCCGCAACCCGGGCACTCGGTTCCATTCCTTCAGTTTGAGGAAGGCCTCGACCAGGGTGTCCAGGCCCTTGGCGGGGTGCATCCGGGCCAGGTAGGCGATGACGGGCGGATTGGGCGGTGCCACAGCCTGCGCAAAGTCTTCCACTGCGATGCCAGGATACACCACTGTGACCCGCTCGGCTGGCAACCCCAGCCGGCTGCGCATCGAGTCGCCGAAGTACTGGCTGACGGCGATGAATTGGTCGATTTCGGCGCAGCGCCTGGCCAGCAGGTCCCAGGATTGTTTGCGATAGGGCTCAGGCAGGGCGTCGAGGAAGGAATCTTCCCCTTGCATGGTGCAGACAATCGGGACGTGGAATTCTTCCTTAAGCCGATGGGTCAACCCGCTGAGCAGGGAGTTGGACAAACAAAACACCTCAGGGGCGGGTTGGCTGCGCAACCAGGTGACGAGTCGTTCGACTTCCTGAGCCTGGCGGCTTTGTTCGCCTTGCAGCATCGAAACCGCCGCTTCGCCGAGCTCCCGGGCCGTGGTCATGCCGGCCAGGTTTGCTGCCAGCCGCAACAGCGCCGGCGAGCTCAAGGCGCGGTTCAGCCAGTCCGGCGTGTGCCGGAAGGCGGGAATTTTCTGTTCGAGAAAGACGCTGATGCCGCTCAGGAAGATAGGCGCATCTTCGTTCTCGGCTGGTTCGTCAATGACCAGGGGCAGATACAGCGGCACCATCAGCACCTCGTGGCCTTTGGCCCGCAAGCCGCGCACCAGCGCGTTGTCCCGCAGACAACTGCCGCAATAAAAATTTCCCGTGCCTGGGGTCAACTGAACGATGCGCATACGGTCAACGCTTTTTCTTCGAGCGGAAGGCGTACACCACTCCGTCTTCCGAGCCGAGCACCAACAGGCCCTTGCCCACCGCAGGCGAAGCGGTGAGGGCCTTGCCGATGTCATACGACCAGAGCTGTTTGCCTGCCGCCAGGCTCACCACGTACAACCGCCCGTCGGACGAGCCGAATACGACCTTTTGCCCGCAAACGACGGGAGAACTGTCCACGTCGCCGTTGGTCGTAAATGTCCAAAGCTCCTTCCCATCGGCGCAAGCCAGGCAAAACACCCGCTTGCCGCGGCCGCCAATGACCAGAGAGCTGTCGGCCACCGCGGGTGAGGAAAAAAAAGGGGCGTTGTGTTCCTTCGAGCGCCACACGACCTCCCCCGTGGCGATATCCGCGCAAAGCACCTGGCTGCCGTAATGGCCGACAAACGCCCGCGTGCCCTTCACGGCCGGCGAACCGGGGATGTAGCCACCCGCTTCCACCGAGCGGAGCACCTTGCCGTTGGCGCCATCGACCACGTGCAGGTCGCCGTCACAGCCCCCGAAGATGATCTTGCCGTCGGCCACCGCGGGCGTGCCGTTGATGAAATTCGAGGTCTCGCACGTCCACACTGCCTTGCCCGTGGAAGCATCCACGCAGTGGACGGAATTATCGTAGCTGCCCACCACGATGCGGGCGGACGGCGCCCCGGGCAGGCGAAACCAGTTGGCTCCGCCGGCAATCTTCCCCTCGGTCTTGTACTTCCATTTCAGCGCGCCCGTTACCTGGTCGAGCGCATACAGGAAGCCGTCCGCCGAGCCGGCATAAACAACGCCTTCCAGGACCAGGGGCGTTGCTTCGACCGCATCACCGGTTTTGAAGGCCCACAGTTGCCTGCCCTTATCCGCCGCCAACGCATACACGTTGGCGTCGTCTGACCCGACAAATACCCGGGTGCCATCCAACGCGGCGGACGATTTGACTGGCCCTGCCGTCTTGAAGGTCCAGGCCAACTCCAGTGGTTCGGAGAGTTCGGCGGGTGATGCGCCCAACAGCGCCTGGCTGCCGCGAAACATCGGCCAAACCGCCGTCTCCGCGCCGAACACCGGTTGGCAGACAAACAGAACGCCACCCAGCGCAGACATAAGGTCGGCAACGCGGCACATGATGCCACCAATGAACCACAACCATCCACCTCGCACAAGGACTTGAGGCCGGCCTCGCGAGCCATCGGGCCAGGAAGTGGAAAATCACCTCGTTTTACCGAATGGAGCCAATGGCCGGGATTGAACCGGCGACCGACGGTTTACGAAACCGTTGCTCTACCGCTGAGCTACATTGGCACCCAGGTCAGAAACAGCCGCAAATGCTCAGAACTTCAAGCCCTTCCGGCTGTGCTCCTATTCTTACCTGATGGCTCCACCCGATGCAAGCCATTGAGTGGCGCTAGCGCGCAGCCGGCAGGACAGAATTCTTCGCGAGCCAGGCGCTAACTAAAGGATGGACCGACCGAATCATGGCAGGACTGAATCATAAGTTCGATTCAACCAGGGACCAACGAATCAACACCCAACACCAGGTCCGCGGCCAGAAAGGAGCTCGGCGGTGTTTCTTCCGCTCATTAAATTGGATCCTGGGAATAACAGGCGCACAAAGCATTGCACGGCAAGTATTTACTTGGCGCGAGGGTCGAATGCGATCGAATGGCATTTCCACTCAAATTTGGAATGAAACCAGCTGCTTTTTGCTCCAAATGACCTCGTGCATCATTACCTTTTAAGCCAAAATCGCCCTATGGCAAAACTCGTTGTGATCTCGAAGTCACAGGCCGGTTTGTCCTGCCGGTTAGGCGACCACTGGGTGACGATTGGCCGCGGCCCGGACAACGAATTCCAGATAGCGGAGCCATCGGTATCCGGCCGGCACTGCGAAGTTTTATTTCGCGACGACGAATTGCTGGTGAGGGACTTGCGCTCGACGAATGGCACCTATCTCAAAGACGCCCTGATCACCGAAGGGGTGCTGCGCGTTGGCCAGGTCTTGCGCCTGGGCGAAGTAGAACTCCGGCTTGAGGTTTCCCCGACCGCATCCGCGCCTCTGCAGGACCCGGAACCGGTCAATGGACACCGGCACATCCCTGCCTGTCAGCAGTTGTCGAGCGGGGGTGCCGGCCTTAGAAAGCATCCCGTGCTGCTCGTGGATGATAGCATGGCATTTCTGGAAGTGGCGGGCGACGTGTTCGACGCGCTCGCCAATGGGGCGTGGGAGCTCCATCGAGCCTGCGGCGCGGATCAGGCGCTGCGCATCATCCAGCAACGGCAGATCGAACTTGCCGTGCTCGACATTAACATGCCGATGCTGGATGGCTTGCAGTTGCTGACGATGCTCCACCGGCGGCACCCGGACGTGAAGTTGGTGATGTTAACGGCGCTGGCAACGGAGGCCCACCGGGCCCAGTGCCTGGCGGCCGGCGCGGAACTTTTCCTCGAAAAACCCGTGACCCGGGATGGTCTGCAATTTGTTTTCAACATCTTGAATGACCTGCTCACCTGGCAGCATCGGGAAGGTTTCTCCGGGACCTTGCAACAGATCGGCCTGGCCGACCTCATTCAGGTGGAGTGTCTCCGGCGCAATTCCTGCATTCTGGAAATCTTCATCGCCCGGCCCGAAGGCGAAATCTACATTGAATCCGGCGCGATCGTTCATGCCGTAGCGGGCGGGCTGTGGGGCGTGCCGGCCTTGCATCGGTTGCTCGCTCTGAACGACGGACAATTTCGTTCCCATCCGTACCGGCCGCCGGCGGCGCGGACCGTTCAAGGCTCGTGGGAACTATTGCTGATGGAATCAGCCCGCCTCCATGACGAACAACGAGGCGCCCGGGATGACGATAAAACGACGCTCTTCCGCCGGCCGGCCTCCCCAGCAAATCCGGGGACAGCCGGGCCCTCACCGGCTGCTCCGAAACCGGCGACGCTGGAAAACAACACGCCTCAGCCCGAGGAACTCCAGTTGCCGGAACTCGGCCATGACGTCGTGGTGGTTTCCACCTATGACGGCCAGTGGACTAAGGTGGACAGCGACAAGGCCAAGGGGCGATGAGCCGGCAAGCACGGTCCAAAGTCCAAAGGTCCACGGTCCACAGTCCACGGTCCACAGTCCACGGTCCACGGTCCACAGTCCACAGTCCACGGTCCACAGTCCACAGTCCACGGTCCACAGTCCACAGTCCATAGTCCATAGTCCATAGTCCATAGTCCATAGTCCATAGTCCATAGTCCATAGTCCTGCAGTCCATAGTCCCTTTCCCACTACGGTTCAATACGCCCGTCATTCCCGAGATTGCTTTTCCAGTTTGCGGAGCCTCTCAGCCACGTCAATGACGGGTGCTTTCGGCTGCTGCTTTTTCGAGGTAGGCCGCGATTTCCTTGTGCTCGTTCCTCGCGGCGTCCATCGCCGGGGTCCGTCCGGCACTGTCTCGAACCGATGGGTCAGCGCCCCGTTCCAGGAGGAGTTTGACGGTATTTAAATCGCCACCCACCGCCGCCCAGTGGAGCGGTGTGCGTTGTTTGGCCGTGCGGCCATTGATATTGGCGGAATGATCGAGAAGGATTTGGACCAGGGTTATATTGCACAAATTAGCGGCTTGATGCAGGGGAGTCACTCCGTCCAGGTCGCCGGCATTCACTTCCGCCCCTTCGCCCAGCAGCCAGACGACGGCGTTGGTGCGGAACATGTACACCGCGTAATGCAGCGCGGTAAAGCGATGGGGCTCCAGTTCCTCAAATGGGGGTGGTGTGGCCGCCGTTCGCTTTGGGAAATGAAAAACCCTGCCCGGCTCAGAGCGTGATTCAAGCACAGCAGGGGCCTGTTCAAACTTTTGGCGCATCCTCTCCAGGTTTCCTTGATACGCCGCGCGACGGAATTCCTCCGCCACCTTTGCTTGTTCCTTTGAGGTCTGGCACCCGGCCAGGCCGCAGGCGAGCAGCGTCCAAATAACCAGATGCTCGCCAATTCGATGCATGTGCCTTGCCAGACGGTACGGACTGCGCCCGATTCGTCAACTCAGCAAAAACAGGGTATCTGAACTGCGATGTGTTCGAGACGTTTGCGCGGGCCCAAACGCAGTGAGGACGGCAAGGTGCGGGAGGCGTTTGTGGTTAAATTAGGTTGAAATAACCTAAATTAGGCTGAATTAGGCTAAAGTGGATTTAATGAATGTGGTCGCGGTTAGCCGCGGTTAGTCGATGTTAGTCGATGTTTGGGATAGATGGACAAAGCAGGACGAGGTGATGTGAGGGGTATTGGTATAAATGTATATAGTATCCCCCCTTTCATCCGTCAGGTCGTCAGGACATCGGTAAACACGGGCGATTTTGAGTTTTTAATCCGTCAGGTTATCCGTCAGCATCCGTCAGCATCCGTCAGGACCCGGTAAACACGGGCGATCGTGAATCTGCAATCCGTCAGGACGCGGTAAACACGGGCTGTTTTTGGTGTTCGAAGCATCAGGGCACGGTAGATACCGTGGATCGTGAATCTCAAATCTGTAGGGACACGGTAAACACGGACGATTGTTGATTCCGAAGGCATCATGGCACGGTAAATACGGGCAGATAATGATGTTGTGCCCTGTTTTATGGCCTGCATCCTTCATCCTTGTTTTGTCCTGTGGTCCATAGTCCCGTTGTCCTGCAAGTGCAATGATTGGGGCAGACATTGGGTGCCGGCTCGCGAAGTGCGGAGGGCCCAGCGGAGTGCGGAATGCAGATGGGCGCAAAAAGAGGGGTACGTGTCCATTCGTGGTTAGATCCGCACGTCGATCTCCAACCCCACCCACACCGCCCATTGCCGCATGATCTCAACCGAACGACCTCCCGGCCGCAGATTGCATTTCGCGCGCGCCTGGATGATCGCACGCCTCCGCGGGTCCACCTCGATCGTCACCATCCGTTTCTCCCCGTCTTTGACCCGCAACCGCAACGACCAGATCGTCGTCTCACCACAACGGCACAGGTTCGCGTAGCTAAGCGCCCATGCCCCACACACCTTGAATCACCCCAACCAGGGGTTGCACGATCTGACTGTCATCGCCGGCATGGAACTTCCCCAGTTGGTCGCGGTTGAGCAGGTAAATGGTTTTCCCCTTACCCGCTTGGACCATCAGGTGCGTGGGCTGGGCCGGTTGGTCGGGCAAGACCAGCACGCCGCCCGAACCTAAATCTGTATCGCCACTTTCGAGGGTGGCCTGATCGTGCGGCGTGAAAAAATCGCCGGCCTTTAAACCCCATCCATTCGCATTCGGGTTCGCTGCCGAGGACGCCGTATCTCCCACGAGTTTCAGCACCGAATCGCCAAAATCTGCCTGGTTCGGGAAACCTCCAGCGTTGAATGAGGTGTCGAAGACGCCGTTGCCGGTAGCAAAATAAAGCGCTCCCTGTGCGTCGGCAGCTGGCGCGGCGCCTCCTTGCCAGACCCCGCCGCCTGCCAGCCCACTCCCACCAGAGGTGGCATTCGGGGTGGTATTGAACACCCTGACTGCGTCGAGGGTCTGAGCATCGAAGCCCAACACCCAACCATGATACGGGGGTCGATCGCAGTGCGATGCCCAGGCCGCATACACCACTCCGTTAACCAACGCCAGACCAGACCGCTGGGCCTGGCGCAGCGCGTTGAAAAAAACGTTGCCCTGGCCGTAGTTGCTCTCCCCGCTCCCGGGAACTTTGGGCCCGCTCACGTACTGGTATTGGTCCGACCCGGCATCATCGCAGATTGTCTCCGCAATTACCTTGGGACCTCCGAACTTCTCGCCTCCAGTGCTCACGTCGAGCGCGTGCAAACGCTGCACATAGTGCCCGTGGCCGCCGCTGGTTTCTAAAGTTTTCGCGACGACATAAAGAGTCTTTGTGCTCGGGTCAATGACCGGTGTGCCCGTAATACCAATCTCGGTAGCAACGTCGCCGCACGGCGCCGGGGCGCTATCAATCCCCGCACTTTTGTTAATAAAGCTAACGTGCCAAAGCGGGGTAGAATTGGGTCCGCCGTTGGAGTCAGCGTCAAAGGCGTAAACACTGTCGTGTTCGGTCGCCGCGAACACCACGTTGTGAGTGCCCTTGCCGGGAATCGGGAGCTGCGACAGGTAAAGCGGCTGGGCGTAAACGTAGCCATCCACCTGCTGCGAGAACAGCTTGCCAAAATTGTTGGGGTTGACGTTGGCGAGCGTCAGAAGCTTCTCGTCCGGGTTAAGTCCGGTCCGCGCGTTGTCATTGTGATACGTTATCACATCGTTGCAGGCGCCCACTGTCACCGGAGCGGAGGATGGCCCAAGAGTGGTTCCCATGTATTGGACCGCCGTCAACACGTCGCCCGAGCTCAAGTGGATTCCCCCGCCCACCTGCAACACCAGGTCGCCCGGCACTGCACCCCCGTATCCTACAATTTTGGAGCCGCCGCGAAGCAGGACCACGGTCGCATTAATCTGCGTGCCCCGAATCGTAACCTGCTGCGCGCCGTTGCAGACCGGCGGAAGAATGATCGGCGCGTTGAGAGGCACCGTCTTCGTTTGGGGCGGCGACAGCGCACTCGGGCTGCAAAGCGTCTGCCTGGCTTGGACGCTCGGATTTGCCGGGATGGGTGGGTTAACAGGGCACCAGTTCTCCGTTGCCGTTGCCAGGCCCCCGCCGACGACGCTCCCGTGCTCCCTCACCTCAATCTGGGCGCCTGCGAAAAGCCCGCGCAGCACGACGGCATTGTTGCCGACGATCGTCGGATCCACCGAGGGCCAGGGCGGGGGATTTGGTGATGGCTTCACGTTCACCGCTACTGACATCGGCCCCTTCAACGCCAACGCCGGCTGCTCGGTGCAGGCCGTTTGTTGCGCCGTAATTGGATGCCCTTGCTTCAGTGGAGAAGTGATCACCGGGTCCCATGTGCCCGTCGTCTCGTCGGTGCCGATCTTGCTCCCGCTGTCGAATACATTTACCCAGGCGCTCGCCTCCAACTGGTCCACCGGAACGACTTGACCGCAATCGTAGATGTCCTTGCTTACGACCGGCTGGGTCAGGCCGCTCGGATCGTAGGCTTCAACCAAAACCGGGTAATATGACTGTGCGCTGGTGAAGCCGCCTGCTGTCTGGGTCGCGGTGATCTTTTCCCCCGCGTTGAGTTCCCGGTTCAGGTGCACCACAGTGAAGCCGAAGACAGTGTTGTTCTCCTGCCCCACTAGTTGGCTGCCACCCGAAAAAACGGTCACCGCGGCGCCAGGAATGAACCCATAAACGAACGCAATCTGTGCGCACTGGTGAATCCGTGAAACACTGGGCGGCGACAACTCCGCCGCGACCTTGATTCGAAAGCGTTCATTAATCCTGGTTTGGTCGGCCTGGGCGGCGAGCGCGCTGAAAAGTGCCGCGCAGTCCAGAGCCACCCACAACGTCAGGAGGGAGCGTCGGCAAATGGTGGTGCTCATAGGTTTAAGCCTCCTCTCTCGTCCTCCTCGGGACAAGCACGAGTCATTGTCTAAAAGCGACAGCATTGTCTAAAACCGACAGTGGTCCCCCCCCCATGCCCGTCATGCAAACGGTCAAACTAAAGTCCGATATACACTTCCCTGCACGTTTGCATTCGAGGTGCCAAGACAGAACGAAACCGCTATACCGATAGTCTCAGATGAGCACATACTGACCGCGAACATCGGCAGCATCGTTTACCTCAGCCGCAAAAGTTTCCGCCAATTTGCGGCCCTTTACCGTGCCGAGCAGGATCGCGAGGCACTCCGGAAACACGTTGAGAAGCGGGTGCGGAAACGCTCCCACCGCTAACCGGGCCCCCCCCGCCGGACGAGGTGTATGAAAGGGGGGCAACGGCCGCTTTCGCATTTCACCTGCTCGGACCCGAACATTTCGCAGAATTGTAACATTACCGCCCGCCTTGCCTGTTATCATCCGCAAGCCAGTAAAATACCCTTTGCTGAATGAAACATTTATCGGCTGTAATTCCAGGATTGATAGGCCTCGCCTTGGCGGTGTCACTCTTCGTAACCAAACGTAATGACAATGCGCAGCATGAAAAGGATGCCGAAGCAATCACCAGTGCCTCGAACCTGCTGTCCTCAGCCCAGATGGAAGTCGCCGCTGGCAAAGAAG
>Ga0210408_10001371_pt1 | contig 25774 bp, 24 predicted proteins | sample IncBWH4MmetaG_FD_155471 | JGI IMG/M metagenome (GOLD analysis project Ga0210408, IMG submission 155471) | Forest soil microbial communities from Barre Woods Harvard Forest LTER site, Petersham, Massachusetts, United States - Inc-BW-H-4-M | ecosystem: Environmental > Terrestrial > Soil >...
GGCGAGCCGTTGGCCGGGTGCAGGATGTTGTTGGTCGACATCATCAGCACGCGCGCCTCGAGCTGCGCCTCGAGCGAGAGCGGCACGTGCACCGCCATCTGGTCGCCGTCGAAGTCGGCGTTGAAGGCGGCGCAGACCAGCGGGTGCAGCTGGATCGCCTTGCCCTCGATCAGCACCGGCTCGAACGCCTGAATGCCGAGGCGGTGCAAGGTGGGTGCGCGGTTGAGCAGCACCGGGTGCTCGCGGATCACCTCGTCGAGGATGTCCCAGACTTCCGGCTTCTCTTTCTCGACGAGCTTCTTGGCCTGCTTGACCGTGGTCGAGAGCCCTTTGGCGTCGAGCCGCGAATAGATGAACGGCTTGAACAGCTCGAGCGCCATCTTCTTGGGGAGCCCGCACTGGTGCAGCTTGAGCTCGGGGCCGACCACGATCACCGAGCGGCCGGAATAGTCGACGCGCTTGCCGAGCAGGTTCTGCCGGAACCGGCCCTGCTTGCCCTTGAGCATGTCGGCGAGCGACTTGAGCGGCCGCTTGTTGGCGCCGGTGATGACGCGGCCGCGCCGGCCGTTGTCGAACAGCGCGTCGACCGCTTCCTGCAGCATCCGCTTCTCGTTGCGGATGATGATGTCGGGCGCGCGCAGCTCGATCAGCCGCTTGAGGCGGTTGTTACGGTTGATGACGCGGCGATAGAGGTCGTTGAGGTCCGACGTGGCGAAACGCCCGCCGTCGAGCGGAACGAGCGGCCGCAGGTCCGGCGGGATCACCGGCACGACGGTGAGGATCATCCACTCGGGCTTGTTGTGCGACTGGACGAAGGCCTCGATCAGCTTGAGGCGCTTGGCGAGCTTTTTCGGCTTGAGCTCGGATGTCGACTCGGCGATCTCCTGACGCAGATCGATCGCCATCTTCTCGAGGTCGAGCCCGCGCAGCATGCCACGGATCGCCTCGGCGCCGATCATCGCGGTGAAGGAATCCGCGCCGTATTCCTCCTGGGCGCGCAGATACTCTTCTTCGCTCAAGAGCTGTCGGTCCTTGAGCGGCGTGAGCCCCGGCTCGATGACGACGTAGTTCTCGAAATAGAGAATCCGCTCGAGGTCCTTGAGCGTCATGTCGAGCAGCAGGCCGATGCGGCTCGGCAGCGACTTGAGGAACCAGATGTGCGCCACCGGCGCAGCCAATTCGATATGGCCCATGCGCTCGCGCCGCACGCGCGAGAGCGTCACCTCGACGCCGCACTTCTCGCAGATGATGCCCTTGTACTTCATGCGCTTGTACTTGCCGCACAAGCACTCGTAGTCCTTGATCGGCCCGAAGATGCGGGCGCAGAACAGGCCGTCGCGTTCCGGCTTGAACGTGCGGTAGTTGATCGTCTCCGGCTTTTTGATCTCGCCGTAGGACCACGACAGAATCTTGTCCGGGCTCGCGATCGAGATCCGGATCTGGTCGAAGACCTGCGCCGGGACCTGCGGGCTGAAAAGATTCATCACTTCTTGGTTCATTTATCGCTCCGTTTCGGAGGACAGAGGACGGACGACGGACGACGGATAATCACTGCGTCCATTGTCAAATCCGGCTTCTGCTCTCCCTGGTCAGTTTCCGACTGATCCGAACTGGCTAGCGGACGACAGAGGGAAGCTATCTGTCTTCTGTCGTCCGTCGTCTGTCCTCTGCTTACTCGGCGGCTTCGGCGCTCTCGCCGCCGCCGGAACCGGACCGCTGCTTGGAATTGTGCAGGTCGACGTTGAGACCGAGCGAACGCATCTCCTTGACGAGCACGTTGAACGACTCGGGGATGCCCGCCTCGAACGTGTCGTCGCCGCGCACGATCGCCTCGTAAACCTTGGTGCGGCCGGCCACGTCGTCCGATTTGACGGTGAGCATCTCTTGCAGCGTGTAGGCGGCACCGTAAGCTTCGAGCGCCCACACCTCCATTTCGCCGAAGCGCTGGCCGCCGAACTGCGCCTTGCCTCCCAGCGGCTGCTGGGTGACGAGGCTGTAGGGGCCGATCGAGCGGGCGTGGATCTTGTCGTCCACCAGGTGATGCAGCTTCATCATGTAGATGTAGCCGACCGTCACCTTACGATCGAACTCCTCGCCGGTGCGGCCGTCATGCAGCGCCACCTGCCCGGAGTGATCAAGGCCTGCGAGATCGAGCATGCGCTCGATGTCCGCCTCCTTCGCCCCGTCGAACACCGGCGTGGCGATCGGCACGCCGTGGCGCAGGTTGCCGCCGAGTTCCACCAGCTCGTTTTCGCCGAGCGATTTGATGGTCTCGTCCTCGCCGTAGACCTTCTTCAACGTCTCGCGCAGCGGCTTGAGGTCGTGACGCGAGTAATAGGCGTCGACCGCCTGGCCGATGCGCTGGCCGAGGCCGGCGCAGGCCCAGCCGAGGTGCGTCTCGAGGATCTGCCCGACGTTCATCCGGCTCGGCACGCCGAGCGGATTGAGAACGATGTCGACCTGCGTGCCATCTTCGAGGAAAGGCATGTCCTCGGTTGGCACGATTTTCGACACCACGCCCTTATTGCCGTGACGGCCGGCCATCTTGTCGCCGGGCTGGATCTTGCGCTTCACCGCGACGAAGACCTTGACCATCTTCATCACGCCGGGCGGCAGCTCGTCGCCGCGCTGGAGCTTTTCGACCTTGTCGAGGAAGCGCTGCTCGAGTCCCTTCTTCGACTCGTCGTATTGCTTGCGGATCGCCTCGACCTCGCCCATCAGCCGGTCGTTGGACACGGCGAACAGCCACCACTGCGAACGCGGGTGCTCGTCGAGCACCGCGCGGGTGATGCGACTGTCCTTCTTGAAGCCCTTGGGGCCGGCGATGCCGGTCTTGCCCTCGAGCATCTCGCCGAGACGGCCGTAGACGTTGCGGTCGAGGATCGCCTGCTCGTCGTCGCGGTCCTTGGCGAGCCGCTCGATCTCCTCGCGCTCGATCGCGAGGGCGCGCTCGTCCTTCTCGACCCCGTGCCGGTTGAACACCCGCACTTCGACCACGGTGCCCTGGACGCCCGGCGGCACGCGCAGCGACGTGTCGCGCACGTCGGAGGCCTTTTCGCCGAAGATCGCGCGCAGGAGCTTCTCTTCCGGCGTCATCGGGCTTTCGCCCTTGGGCGTGATCTTGCCCACCAGGATGTCGCCGGCGCGCACCTCGGCGCCGATGTAAACGATTCCCGCCTCGTCGAGGTTCTTGAGCGCCTCTTCTGAGACGTTCGGGATGTCGCGGGTGATTTCCTCGGGACCGAGCTTGGTGTCGCGCGCCATCACCTCGAATTCTTCGATGTGAATCGAGGTGAAGACGTCGTCCTTGACGATCCGCTCGGACAACAGGATCGAGTCCTCGAAGTTGTAGCCGTTCCACGGCATGAACGCGACGAGGACGTTGCGCCCGAGCGCCAGCTCGCCGAGTTCAGTCGAGGGACCGTCGGCGATGATGTCGCCCTTGTGCACCACGTCGCCCACCTTCACCAGCGGCCGCTGGTTGATGCAGGTGTTCTGGTTCGAACGCTGGAACTTCTGCAGCCGATAGATGTCGACGCCCGAGCGGGTGGGATCGAGGTCCTCGGTGGCGCGCACCACGATACGGGTGGCGTCGACCTGGTCGATCACGCCGGTGCGTCGCGCGCCGATGGCGGCGCCGGAATCGCGCGCCACTACGCCTTCCATGCCGGTGCCCACGAACGGGGCCTCGGCACGCACGAGCGGCACCGCCTGGCGCTGCATGTTCGAGCCCATGAGCGCGCGGTTGGCGTCGTCGTTCTCCAGGAACGGAATGAGCGCCGCGGCGACCGACACGAGCTGCTTGGGCGATACGTCCATATAATCGACCTTGTCGGGTGCGATCATCTGAACGTCGCCGGCGTGCCGGCACACAATCAAGTCGTCGGTGAAGCGCCCTTTTGGATCGAGTTGCGCGTTGGCCTGGGCGACGTAGTAGCGACCCTCCTCCATGGCGGAGAGATAGATCACCTCAGCGGTGACCCGGCCGTCCTTGACCTTGCGGTAGGGCGTCTCGACGAAACCGTATTTGTTCACCCGCGCGTAGGTCGCCAGCGAATTGATCAATCCGATGTTCGGCCCTTCCGGCGTCTCGATCGGGCAGATGCGGCCGTAGTGGGTCGGGTGCACGTCGCGCACCTCGAAGCCGGCGCGCTCGCGCGTGAGCCCGCCCGGGCCGAGCGCCGAGAGACGCCGTTTGTGGGTGATCTCGGAGAGCGGGTTCGTCTGGTCCATGAACTGCGAGAGCTGCGAGGAGCCGAAGAACTCGCGGACCGCCGCCGCCGCCGGTTTGGCGTTGATCAGGTCCTGCGGCATCACGGTGTCGATGTCGACCGAACTCATGCGCTCCTTGATCGCACGCTCCATGCGCAACAGGCCGATGCGATACTGATTTTCCATCAGTTCGCCGACCGAGCGCACCCGGCGGTTGCCGAGGTGGTCGATGTCGTCGATCTCCCCCTTGCCGTCGCGCAGATCGAGGAGCGTGCGGATCACCGCGAGGATGTCTTCCTTGCGCAGCACGCGCACGGTGTCCTCGGCGTCGAGGTCGAGCCGCATGTTCATCTTCACGCGGCCGACCGCCGATAGGTCGTAGCGCTCGGGATCGAAGAACAGCGACTGGAACATCGACTGGGCCGTATCGAGCGTCGGCGGCTCGCCCGGGCGCATGACGCGGTAGATGTCGAACAGCGCGTCCTCGCGCGTCATGTTCTTGTCGACCGACAGCGTGTTGCGGATGTAGGCGCCGACGTTGACGTGATCGATGTCGAGCACCGGGATTTCTTTGTAGCCGGCCTCGTTGAGCAAGCCCAAATTCTTCTCGGTGATCTCCTCGCCCGCCTCGACGTAGATTTCGCCGGTCTTCGGGTTGACGAGGTCTTCGGCGATGTAATGGCCGATCAGTTCCTCGTCGGTCATCCGCAGCGCCTTGAGCCCGCGCTCGGCGAGCTGGCGCGCCTGCCGCACGGTGATCTTCTTGCCGGCCTCGACCACCACTTTGCCGGAGTCGGCATCGACGAGGTCGTTGACCGCCTTGTAGCCGCGCAGCCGGTTGGCATCGAACGGCACGCGCCAGCCGTCCTTGGCGCGCTTGTAGTGCACCTGGCGATAGAAGGTGTTGAGGATTTCCTCGCCGTCCATGCCGAGCGCGTAGAGCAGCGACGTCACCGGAATCTTCCGGCGCCGGTCGATGCGGGCGTGGACGATGTCCTTGGCATCGAACTCGATGTCGAGCCAGGACCCGCGATACGGAATGATGCGCGCGGCAAACAGCAGCTTGCCGGACGAATGGGTCTTGCCCTTGTCGTGGTCGAAGAACACGCCGGGCGAACGGTGCATCTGGCTGACGATGACGCGCTCGGTGCCATTGACGACGAAGGTGCCGTTCGCCGTCATGAGCGGAATGTCGCCCATGTAGACGTCCTGCTCCTTGATGTCCTTGACCGACTTCGCGCCGGTCTCCTCGTCGACGTCGAACACGATCAGGCGCAACGTCACCTTGAGCGGCGCCGCATAGGTCATGCCGCGCTGGCGGCATTCGTCGACGTCGTATTTCGGCGGCTCGAACTCATACTTGACGAACTCGAGTTGCGACGTGTTCGAAAAATCGTTGATCGGAAATACCGAGTGGAAGACGGCCTGCAAGCCCTCGTCCGGCCGCCCGCCCTTCGGCTCCTGGATCAAGAGGAATTGGTCGTAAGACGCCTTCTGAACCTCGATGAGGTTCGGCATCTCGGCGACTTCCTCGATCTTGCCGAAGAATTTGCGGACCCGCTTGCGACCGGTAAATGTCTGCGCCATGTTGGCCTCGTGCTCACGTCGCAGCCCCATGCCGCGACGATTTCCCGGCGGCCGATGAAGGCCGTGTGCCGGGACAGGTATTACTCAGGCCAAACCCACCGAGCTGCCGTCAGTCGGACCAGCCGGCGGGTTCACCTCCACTGTCTGCGCATGATCGTGTCCGAAAGCGCCAAGCGCTTTCCCGGACCATGCTCTAAATCGACGATCCGGGCCCCAAGTTCCCGAATCGCATGCAAGTTTAGCGCCATTAGGCGTCGATCATGGCGATTCCGGGGGTGACAACCCCGGAATCGCTTGAATCCACTCACGATTATTTCAATTCGACCTTAGCCCCTACCTTCTCGAGGGTCGCCTTGATCTTTGCGGCCTCATCCTTGTTCACGCCTTCCTTCACCGGCTTGGGAGCGCCCTCGACCAAGTCCTTGGCTTCCTTGAGTCCAAGGCCCGTCATTGCGCGCACTTCCTTGATCACCTCGATCTTCTTGTCGCCGATCGCGGCGAGAACGACGGTGAACTCGGTCTTCTCCTCGACGGGTGCGGCCGCCGCCGCTGCGGGACCCGCCGCTACCGCGACCGCGGCCGCAGCGGATACGCCCCACTTCTCCTCAAGCATCTTCGCAAGCTCGGCCGCCTCAAGGACGGTCAGGCTGCTCAGGTCGTCCACCAGTTTTGACAGATCAGTCATCTAGATAGTCCTTTTTCGGTTCGAACCAAGTCCCGGCGAGGCAGCTACGCCGCTTCGCCCGCTGCGGCCTCGCCCGTTTCGGCTTGGCCCTTGTCGGCGTAGGCCTGAACGACGCGCGCGAGCTTGCTCGCGGGAGCGTTGACGAGCTGAGCGACTTTGGTCGCCGGTGCCTGGATAAGGCCGACGATCTTCGCGCGGAGCTCATCGAGCGACGGCAAGGCGGCAAGCGCCTTGACCCCGTTCACGTCCAGGGAGGTTTTGCCCATCGCTCCGCCGAGAATGACCAATCGCTCGTTGGTCTTGGCGAAGTCGACAGCAACCTTGGGCGCCGCGACCGGATCGCCCGAATAGGCAATCAGGGCCGGCCCCTTGAGCAGGGGCGCGATGGTTGCGACGTCCGTGCCGTCAAGAGCGATCTTGGCGAGACGGTTTTTCGCGACCCGCACGGCGGCGCCCGCCTGCTTCATCTGCCGGCGCAGAGTCTGCATCTGGACGACCGTGAGGCCGGAATAGTGAGCAACGACGACGACGTTCGCGTCCTTGAAGATCGCATTGAGCGTCGCGACGAGCTCCTTTTTTTCCGCTCGATCCACGTGGATCCTCTTTCCGGTCCGCGGCTCCGGCCGATGGCCGGAGACCGTTGGGTTGCACCAGTCGCCCCGGCGAACCGGGACGACGCTCCGATGCCCTGCCCCCCGGTCCGGCGGAAGCCGCTCCAGGTCTCGAGGTTCGAACCGGCGCCGGGCTTACGCCCGAAAACGTCGGCCTTCTCCCCGTCTATGCAGGCATGATTAAGCCGGTTGCCCGGCGCCCGCAGTCTCGGACAGGACGGGCCGAACCGATCCCGAGGGACCTATCCGACCCTTTCCGCCGGGCACCGCCCGACGGAAAACTTCATCTCCAGTGTGGGCTTGGAATTCCAAGCCGCGGAAAACTCATGCTTTCGCGCCTTCGGCGCGGAACACGGTCGAAAGCTCGATCTTCACCCCCGGCCCCATGGTCGAGGAAATCGAAATCTTGTTCACGAAAGAGCCCTTGGCACCGGCCGGCTTGGCCTTCTGCACGGCGTCGGCGAACGCCCGCACGTTCTCGACGAGCTTCTCCTCCGAAAACGACGCCTTGCCCACGCCCGCGTGCACGATGCCCGCCTTCTCGACGCGAAACTCGACCGACCCGCCCTTGGCGCCGCGCACCGCGGTGGTCACGTCCGCGGTCACAGTGCCGACCTTGGGGTTGGGCATCAGGCCGCGCGGGCCGAGCACCTTGCCGAGCCGACCGACGAGCGGCATCAGGTCCGGGGTCGCGATGCAGCGGTCGAAGTCGATCTGCCCGGCGTTGACTTTCTCGACGAGGTCTTCGGCGCCGACAATGTCGGCGCCCGCGGCCTTCGCCTCTTCGGCCTTGGCGCCGCGCGCGAATACCGCGACGCGCTGGGTGCGGCCGGAACCGTTCGGCAGGTTGACCACCCCGCGCACCATCTGATCGGCGTGGCGTGGATCGACCCCGAGGTTCATCGCCACCTCGATCGTCTCGTCGAACTTCGCCTTCGCCCGGTCCTTAACCATCTTCACGGCGTCGGGAAGCGGATAGAATTTCTCTCGATCAAGGCCTTCGCGCGCCTTCTCGGTACGTTTGCCGTGTGCCATCGCCTTACCCTCCCACCTCGAGACCCATCGAGCGCGCCGATCCTTCGACCATGCGCATCGCGGCCTCGACCGTATCGCAGTTGAGGTCCTTCATCTTCTTCTCGGCGATCTCGCGTACCTGCGCCTTGGTGACGGAACCAATCGCGCCGCGACCCGGCGTCTTCGACCCGCTCTCGACGTTCGCTGCCTTCTTGAGGAAGTACGACACCGGGGGCGTGCGCATTTCGAAGCTGAACGAACGGTCCGCGTAAATCGTGATCACGACCGGGATCGGCGAATTGCGCTCCAGGTTCTGGCTCTGCGCGTTGAACGCCTTGCAGAACTCCATGATGTTGAGGCCGCGCTGACCGAGCGCCGGCCCGATCGGCGGCGACGGATTGGCCGCCCCGGCCGGCACCTGCAGCTTGAGATACCCGGTAATCTTCTTTGCCATGATGCTTGCTTCTTAGAGTTTCTCGACCTGCCCGAACTCGAGTTCGACCGGCGTGGCGCGGCCGAAGATCGACACCGCGACCTTGACCCGCGAACGCGCGTCATCCACTTCCTCGACCGTGCCGTTGAACGAGGCAAACGGGCCGTCGGAAACGCGCACCTGCTCGCCCACCTCGAAGGTGATCGACGGCTTCGGCCGTTCGATGCCCTCCTGCACCTGGTGCAGGATGCGCGCGGCCTCGGCGTCGCTGATCGGCGTCGGCTTCGACTTGTCGGCGCCGAGAAAGCCCGTGACCTTCGGCGTGTTCTTGATCAGGTGATAGGCCTCGTCGGTGAGCTCCACCTTGACCAGCACGTAGCCGGGGAAGAACTTCTTCTCCGCCTCGGTCTTACGACCGCGCCGCACCTCGACCACCTTCTCCATCGGCACCATGACGCCGCTTTGGCCCACTTCCTGGTCGAACAGATGCGAGAGCCCGCGCGCCTTCGCCTGATCGCGGATCGACTCGGCGACCTTGTTTTCGAAATTGGAATAGGCATGCACGATGTACCAGCGCTTGGCCATGGCCGGTGATCCCGCCGTTCGTTCCCTAACCGTCTGTTCAGCTAGCAAAGGTCAACACCGTCGTTACCAGCAACCGGATGAACTGATCCGCTACCAGGAAGAACACCGACGCGATCGCCACCATTACGAACACCATCGCAGTGGTAATCGCGGTCTCGCGACGCGTAGGCCAAGTGACCTTCTGCGTCTCGTCGCGCACCTCCTGCATGAACTTGAATAGGTTTGCCTTGGCCATGATCGGATAATCGGAGAACGGACGACAAGAGGACGGATATATAGGTATCCAGTCCGGAATTTTTATCTGTCGTCTGTCATCCGTCTTCTGTCCTCTGCTTTTGGCAGGAGTGGAGGGACTCGAACCCCCAACCCCCGGTTTTGGAGACCGGTGCTCTAGCCAGTTGAGCTACACTCCTAGTCAGATGATCCTCTATTCGATGATCTGGGCGACGACGCCGGCGCCCACGGTGCGGCCGCCCTCGCGGATGGCAAAGCGCAGCTTCTCCTCCATCGCGATCGGCACGATCAGCTCCACCGTCATCGTCACGTTGTCGCCCGGCATCACCATCTCGGTGCCCTCGGGCAGCTGCACCACCCCGGTTACGTCCGTCGTGCGGAAGTAAAACTGCGGCCGGTAGTTGGTGAAGAACGGCGTGTGCCGGCCCCCCTCCTCCTTGGTCAGGATGTAGGCCTCCGCCTTGAACTTCGTGTGCGGCTTGACCGAGCCCGGCTTGCACAGCACCTGCCCGCGCTCGACCTTGTCGCGGTCGATCCCGCGCAACAGGCAGCCCACGTTGTCGCCCGCCTCCCCCTGGTCGAGCAGCTTGCGGAACATCTCGACCCCGGTCACCGTCGTCTTCTGGGTCTCCTTGAGGCCGACGATCTCGACCTCCTCGCCCACCTTGATCACCCCGCGCTCGATCCGGCCCGTCACCACCGTGCCGCGACCGGAAATCGAGAACACGTCCTCGACCGGCATCAGGAACGGCTGGTCCTTGGGACGCTCAGGCTGCGGGATGTAGGCGTCGACCGCCTTCATCAGCTCCAGCACCGAGTTCTTGCCGAGCTCCGGCTTCTCGTCGTTGAGCGCGCAGGTCGCAGACCCCTTCACCACCGGGATATCGTCCCCGGGAAACTCGTACTTCGAGAGCAGCTCGCGCACCTCAAGCTCGACCAACTCGAGCAGCTCCGGGTCGTCCACCATGTCGACCTTGTTGAGATACACGACCAATGCAGGCACGCCGACTTGGCGTGCCAAGAGAATATGTTCGCGCGTCTGCGGCATCGGGCCGTCCGCCGCCGACACCACCAGGATCGCGCCGTCCATCTGCGCCGCCCCGGTGATCATGTTCTTCACGTAGTCGGCGTGCCCGGGGCAGTCGACGTGCGCGTAGTGGCGCTTGTCGGTCTCGTATTCCACGTGCGCGGTCGCAATCGTGATCCCGCGCGCCTTCTCCTCCGGCGCCTTGTCGATCTGATCGTAGGCCGTGTATTTCGCCTTGCCCTGCTCCGCCAATATCTTGGTGATCGCGGCCGTGAGCGACGTCTTCCCGTGGTCGACGTGCCCAATCGTCCCGATGTTGCAATGCGGCTTGTTCCGTTCGAATTTCTCTTTGGCCATGACGCGCTCCGCGCTCGGAGAACAGAAGACAGACGACGGACGACAGAAAGATGCCAGATCGCCGCTCGTTGCCTATTACTTCTGCTATCTCCGTCCTCCGTCTTCTGTCCTCAGTCGTCCGCTTTGTGGAGCGGGTGAAGGGAATCGAACCCTCGTCATCAGCTTGGAAGGCTGTTGCTCTACCATTGAGCTACACCCGCGCGCTTCTGACCGGTGGGCTGGTGGAGGGGGTTGGATTCGAACCAACGTAGGCTAAGCCAACGGATTTACAGTCCGTCCCCTTTAACCACTCGGGCACCCCTCCGGAACAAGCCACCGACGGAGCGTTGAGGATGCTGGCAAACAGAAACGCCCCGCCGGCGAGCAGGGATTCCCGTGGCCGGTGTTATGGTGACCAGCCCGCTTGGTGTCAACCTAAAAAGCGCTCCGATAATAGCCACCGGGCGCGCGTCCTGCAAATCGGACGAGCGGCTGCTGGCGTGGATCGCCGGGACAAAATTGCCAAACCCGCGGGCGCGTGACAAGTACCCTTAAAGCCAGGATTAGCGTTCGATATGGGCTCCAAACCAATGCGCGAGCGCCGCTGGACCCCGCGACCGACCGGCCCCGGCGGCCGGAACCAATCGCGCGAGCGCAGCGGCGGCCAGCAGAAGCGCCATTTCCGCCAGCGGCCGCGCGCCGCAGACGGCCCGGCACTCCTTTACGGCTGGCACACCGTCAAGGCGGCCCTGGAAAACCCGCAGCGGCGGTTTCGCCGGCTGTTGGCGACGGAAAATGCCGTCCGGCGTCTTGCCGAGGACGGCGTGAAGCTGCCGCTGACACCCGAACTGGTGCGCCCGGACGCGATTGCCGCCCAATTGTCTCCGGATGCGGTCCATCAAGGCCTGCTGGCCGAGGCAGACCCGCTGCCGTCGCCGGCGATCGAGGAATTGCCCGCCGAGGGCATCGTCCTCGCCCTCGACCAGATCACGGACCCGCATAACGTCGGCGCCATTCTGCGTTCGGCGGCGGCTTTCGGGGTCAAGAGCGTCGTCATGACGACCCGCCACAGCCCGGAGATGACCGGGGTGCTGGCGAAATCGGCTTCGGGCGCGCTCGAGTATGTGCCGATTGCCGAGGTCGCCAACCTGGCGCGTGCACTCGAAGCCCTCAAGGACCGCGGGTTCCTGCTGGTCGGCCTCGACAGCTCAGGGACCGGCGACCTTGCCGACCTGCCGCTAGCCTCCCCGCTGACGCTTATCCTCGGCGCGGAAGGCAGAGGGCTGCGCCAACTCACCCGCACCACGTGCGATTACGTGGCGAGGCTCGACCTGCCCGGGGCCATCAAGGATCTCAACGTATCGAACGCGGCGGCGCTTGCACTTTATATAGCGACCACCCGACTCAAAACGGTGGCCGGATAGCAAAACGCCGCCCGGAAACCGGGCGGCGCTTGTATTGCTCGGCCGTATTGCTCGGCTTGCGTCAGGAGAGAACGTTACCAACGGCGGCCGATGCCGCGGTAGCCGCGGTAGCCGCCACCCCAGCCGCGGTAGCCGGCGCGGTGAACCATCCCGCCGCGATAGCCCCAGCCACGGTAGCCGTAGCCGCGATAGCCCCGGTAACCGAGACCACGGTAGCCCCAGCCCCTGTATCCGAGGCCACGATAGCCGCCGTAGCCATACCCGTAGCCAATCTCATCCGCGACCGGCCCGGTCACCACCGGCGCCGGGACGGTAAGGGGCGGGCCTTGATCAGCCCAATAGCTTGGCTGGACCGGCGCGTAGACAGAGAAGCCGTAGCCATAACCGGAGCCGTAGCCACAGCCCGAGCTATAGCCATAGCCACCATAGCCCGAACCGCAGCCGCAGCCGCAGCCGCCGCAACAGGCCGAGGCGGTGCTGACGGAGAAGACCAGGGCCGCCAACGCCACGGCACCCGCAACGATACGCATAAGAACCGACATCAAAGACGCTCCCTTTTTGTTTGCTTCCGTGTGGAAGCTTTGGACGACTGGGGCGTTCGCCCCCACTTCATTCCGGCTTGATGCCGGCGACGACAATTTCTCCGCGTTACCTTGGCCTTGGGACAGGCGGCGCCACGACGACGGCAGGCGGCGCAAACGGCGGGTATTCCGTGACCGGACCCGGTTGCGACTCGATCTGCCAGGACTTGTGATATTCGGGCGCAAGACCGCGGCGATGCGGGCCGGGGTCGATCTCTTTGCGGCCGTAGGCCGGCGTGCGGCCCGTTGCCGGGAAGTAATGGGGCGGTTCGGGTAAGGGCGCCAAGACCCCCGGCGGCCAGATTCCACCCTCGATCACAACGGCGCCGCCGGGCCGGAAGAGGCCCCAATCGCCGTAGACCACCGCCCCGGTCGCATCGACGCCGTTGATGAACACCGGCACGCCCAGCCGGCCCGGAACCACGACGACAGGTTGGTTATCTGCGTAAGCCGACGCGCTGGCGAACAGCAGGCCGGCAATGCCAAACAAAAGAATGCGCGCGCGTTGGGCCATGGGTCCAAATCCGCCCGCATTCTACGCTGGCAGTGCGGCAGAAGCCGTTAACGCCTTGAGAAATCAATTAGTAACATTAACGACGGCGCCGGCCACGCGGACCCCGGCGACCGCCCCGGGAGCGCCTACGACTTTAGGCGTAAGACCAGTGGCGCACAGACAAATCAGCCGGCAGAGGCGTACGGTCCGCGCACGGGGTGGTTGCGCGCGGTCGACGCGCTCGGGCGCAAAACGCTTGCGCCGTCATCCGGGCGACGACATCATGACAGGCTTGACTGCGGGCAGCATGCGCCGTGCGGGTTCGACGCCCTGATAACGGCTGTGTCACGAACCCGCGGCACACACCAGGGGAGGCTGAACCATGGTTGCTCAAGTTCCGCAGAATTTCCGCCGCGTGATTACCGCTGCGGCGGCGGGAAACGTCATCGAGTGGTATGACTTCTATATTTTCGGGAGCTTGGCCGCGATCTTGTCGGTCAAATTCTTCGAGAAGTCCCATCCGGTTGCCGCGCTGCTCAGCACGATCGCGTTGTTCACCGCCGGGTTTCTGATCCGGCCGTTGGGGGCATTCCTGTTCGGCTGGCTCGGAGACGTCGTCGGCCGCAAATATACCTTCCTGATCACGCTCATGGGCATGGCGATCGGCACCGGCGCCATCGGGTTGATCCCGACCTTTGACTCGATCGGCTTGGCCGCCGCGATCATCCTGTTCCTCTTGCGGATGGTGCAAGGCCTTTGCCTAGGCGGCCAATACGGCGGCGCCATCACCTACGTCGCCGAGCACGTGTCGGACGAGAAGCGCGGCTACTATACCGGCTGGCTGCAGACCTCGCCCACCCTCGGGATCGTGCTGTCGCTCCTCGTGATCATCATCGTACGCACGTACCTGGGCGAGCAGGCGTTCAACGACTGGGGGTGGCGCATCCCGTTCCTGTTTTCCTTCCTGCTGCTCTTCGTCGCGGGCTACGTCCGCGCCCAATTCGAAGAGTCCCCGGTCTACGCGGAGATCAAGGCCAAGGGCCAAACCAGCAAGAATCCATGGCGGGAAGCCTTCGGCAACTGGGCAAATGGGAAGTACGTGCTCATCGCCACCATCGTGGTGCTCGGGCAGGGCGTGGTCTGGTACAGCGGTCAGTTCTGGGCGCTGTACTTCCTGCAGCAGGTTTCCAAGCTGGACGCGTTGACCACCTCCTACATCGTTGGCATCGGGCTGATCATCGGAACGCCGTCGCTCATCTTCTTCGGCTGGCTGTCCGACATCATCGGCCGCAAGCCGGTGATTCTTGGCGGCATGCTGATCGCGGCGATCACTTATTATCCGCTCTACACGTGGCTCGGAGCGGTTTCGCATCCCGGCAACGTCAACTACCCGGTCGCGATCCTCATCGTCGCGATCCTCGTGTGCTACGTCGGGATGGTCTATGGCCCGATCGGCGCGTTCCTGGCCGAGTTCTTCCCGGGCCGCATCCGCTACTCGTCGGTGTCTGTACCCTATCACATCGGCAACGGTTGGGGCGGCGGCCTGGTGCCGTTCATCACCACGGCGGCTTGGACGGCGACGGGCAGCCTCGGCTACGCCCTGATCTATCCGATCGCGGTTCCGCTCGTGTGTTTCCTGCTCAGCCTGTTCCTGATGCCGGAGACCAAGCAAAACAGCATCTGGGACGAGGCCAGCGCAACCGCTAAAGCATGATCCGGGCGCGACGGCGTGCGCCGTCCCGTGCTTTCTCAGTGGCCCCGCTTCGGCGGGGCCTTTCGTTTCAAACGATCTTCAAAAATTTCGATTTGCCGCCGGCGATCTGCTGATAGCGGAATTTGCAGTCGATGATGTCGCCGATGTCGGTGAAGTCGCAGGGGCCGCTCGCACCCTCGTAGTTGATCTCCTTGCCGGCCGCGAGCGCCTTGAGCCCCTCGACCGCGGAATAAACCTTCATGCCCTGCCCTTGCGAAATCTTGCGCACGTTGTCGCGCAGCGCCGTGCCGGTCACCTCCTTGGCCTTGCCGATGGTGAGACACACGAGGCTGATCCAGTCGGTCGCCTGGGTCTCGTAGGAATCCGGATCGGCGATGCCGAGGCGCTTCGTCGCGAGCGCATAGGCGGGCGAACCGACGTCGGCCGAGGGCTGCACCGTGTAGAGGCCTTCGGTGGCGTCCGGCGGCAGGGCCTCGATCACCTTCGTCGTCGCCGCATAGGATTGCGTGAGCCGCCCGCCCTCGAAGCCGGCGCGATAGAGATCGCGCAAGAGCACGGTCACGTCGGGCGCATAGCCGTTGAGATAGAGGAAGTCCGGCTTGTCGCGCAGCGCCTGGTCGACCTCCGAGCGATAGCTGGTCTTGTCCTTCTCGTAGATGAGCGCGCCGATGAGCGCCGAGCCGTGCTGCGGCAGCACCTGTTGGAGCCGCTGCTGGGTGGGCAGCGAAAACGGCGCCTGGATCGAGAGGCAGAACACGCGCTTGGCGCCGAGCGAGCCGATGAACTCGGCGTGTTTTGCCGCCTGCAAATGATTATTAGGCTGGGTGCGGATGAGATAACCCTGGTGCGGCAGCAGCGTGATCGAATCCGCGCCCGAGACCGTGGTGAGAAACGTCTTGCTCTCCCAGCACACCGGCGCCACCGCCGATGTGACCGCCGAGGCCCAGGTGCCCATGATCACCGGCACCTTCGAGACGTCGATGAGCTTGCGCGCGGCGCGCACGGCGGCTTCCGGATTGGTCTGGTCGTCCTCGACGGTGAGCTCGATCTGCCGGCCGATGACGCCGCCGGCTTCATTCACCTCGGCGGCCACCGCTTGCATGGCCTTGAGCATGCGCGGCCCGTCGAAGCCGCCGGCCCCGGTGAGCGGCGTGAGCACGCCGAGCACGAGCGGCGCGCCCTGCGCGCGCAGAAGCGAGGGCGCGGCCACGCCGGCCGCCGCAACCGTAAATGCTTGCAACGCGCGGCGGCGCGAGATCGATCGGGCCATGTCGTCCTCCAAGTCTTCGCAGCTTGACGGCCGAATTTGCGGCAAACTAAAACCTACGGCAACGTCCGATATCAAGGAGAGCGACATGGCCGCCCGCATTGGCTGGGAAGGCGTATTTCCCGCGGTCACCACGCAATTCCGCGACGACTATTCTCTCGACCTCGACGCCACGCGCCGCGTGATCGAGGCGCTCATCCGCGACGGGGTTGCCGGGCTCATCGTGTGCGGCACCGTGGGCGAGAACTGCTCGCTCGCGCGCAACGAGAAGATCGCCGTGCTGGAGGCCGCACGCGACGTCGCCAAGGGAGGGGTGCCGGTGATCGCCGGGGTTGCCGAATACACCACGGCGTTTGCCGCCGATTTCGCGCGCGAGGCACAGCACGCCGGTGTCGACGGCCTGATGGTGCTCCCCGCCATGGTCTATTCGGCGAAACCCGCCGAAACGCTCGCGCACTTCCGCGGCGTCGCCCGCGCGACCGACCTGCCGATCATGATCTACAACAACCCGCCTATCTATAAGACCGACGTGACGCCGGCGATCCTCGCCGGGCTTGCCGATTGCGACACGATCGTTTGCTTCAAGGAATCCTCCGGCGACACCCGCCGGTTCGTCGATTTGCGCGCGCTCACCGGCGATCGCTTCGTGCCGTTCTGCGGCCTCGACGACGTGATCGTGGAAAGCGTCCTGATGGGCGCGGTCGGCTGGGTCTCGGGCCTTTCCAACGTGTTCCCGCACGAAGGCGAACGCCTGTTCCGCCTGGCGCGCACCGGGGGCATCGCCGAGGCGATGCCGCTTTATCAGTGGTTCATGCCGCTGTTGCACCTCGACGCGCGCCCCGACCTCGTGCAGTGCATCAAATTGTGCGAGTACATCGCCGGCCGCGGCAGCTTCGTCACGCGACCGCCGCGGCTGCCGCTCGAAGGCGCCGACAAGGCCGAGGTCGAGCGCCTCATGCGCACCGCGCTCGCGACGCGGCCGATGCTCGCCGCCGCCTGAGCAATTTCTAATAATGTCGCGCCACACCTTCTTCTGCATCGACGGCCACACCTGCGGCAATCCGGTGCGCGTGGTCACGGGCGGCAGCGTGCCGGCGCTGCCCGGCGCGAGCATGTTCGAGCGGCGCCAGCATTTCGTCGCGCACTACGATTGGATCCGCACCGGGCTGATGTTTGAGCCGCGCGGCCACGACGTGATGTCCGGCGCGATCCTTTACCCGCCGACGCGGGCCGACTGCGACATCGGCATCCTGTTCATCGAGGTCTCCGGCTGCCTGCCCATGTGCGGGCACGGCACCATCGGCACGGTGACGATCGCGTTGGAGCATGGCTTGGTGCAGCCGCGCGCGCCGGACGTGCTGCGCCTCGATACGCCCGCCGGGCTCGTCGAAGCGCGCTTCAACCGCGAGGGGCCGTACGTCGAGAGCGTGCGCATCACCAACGTGCCGTCGTATCTGCACGGCCGCGACTATGAGGTCGACGTGGAAGGGCTCGGCACCTTGCGCGTCGACGTCGCCTATGGCGGAAACTTCTATGCCATCGTCGAGCCGCAGGAGAATTTCTCCGATGTCTCCGACGTGCCGCCGTCGGAATTGATCCGCCTGAGCGGCCGCCTGCGCACGGCGTTCAACGCGCGCCACCAGATCGCGCATCCGGAGAATCCGGCGATCGATCGGGTGACCCACATCATGTGGACCGGCAAGCCGCGCACCGCGAACGGAAGCGCGCGCAACGCGGTGTTCTACGGCGACAAGGCGATCGACCGCTCGCCGTGCGGAACCGGCACCTCGGCGCGGATGGCGCAGCTCGCCGCCACCGGGCGGCTGAAAGAAGGCGAGACCTTCGTGCATGAGAGCATCATCGGGTCGGCCTTCGTCGGCCGCATCGAGGGCCGCACCAAACTCGGCAACAGCGAGGCGATCATTCCCTCGATCGAAGGCTGGGCGCGCGTCACCGGGCTCAACACCATCATCATCGACGATCGCGACCCCTTTGCTCACGGGTTCCAGGTGAAGGATTAGAGCATGATCCCGAAAAGTGGGTACCGGTTTTCGGAAAAGATCATGCTCCAGCAAGAAGTCTGACGCCATGTCCGATCGCGACGACCGGGGAAACGCCTGGCGCGTGCCGCCGTCGGCCTATTTGGCGCGGCGGCCGGCGGAATTCGCTTTCCCGGCCCAGCCGCTCTCGCGTTATCTCACGATGGCGGACGGCTGTCGGCTCGCGGTGGACGTTCACTTGCCTGGCGCAACATCGTCCGGCCCTGCGCCGCCCGCGCGCTTTCCGACCATCTGCGTGTTCACGCCCTACTACCGGCGCTTCGCGCTCGCGCCCGGCGCCCGCGGCACCGAGCCGAGCCCAAATATTTTCAAATACCGCGACATGTTCGTGCCGCGCGGCTATGCGCTTGTGGTGGTCGACGTGCGCGGCACCGGCGCGAGCTTCGGCACCCGTGACAGTTTCCGTTCGCCCAAGGAACGCGATGATTCACGCGCGGTCGCCGATTGGATCGTGACCGAGCCGTGGTCCGACGGCCGCATCGGCGCGACCGGGATTTCCTATCTCGGCGCGGCGGCGGATTTCCTCGCCAGCACCGGCCACCCCGCCGTCAAGGCGATCGCGCCGCTGTTCTCGGTGTGGGACACCTACGGCGATCATTATTATCCCGGCGGCGTGCTGCTCACCGGACTAGCGGAGACCTACGAGAAACTAATTCGCGCGCTCGATGAAGACCGGCGCGAGATCCTGCGCACCTTCGCCTATTACGCCGACCCGAATCTCGCCGGCCCCTGCCCGGTCGACGAAGACACCGACGGCAGCCTCGTGCGGGCGGCGGTCGCTGAGCATCGCGGCAATTTCCGCATGCCCGACTTCATCACCGAGTTTCGCTTCAAGGAAGAGCCCCTGCCCTACGACGCGACCTTCTCGTCGGCCTCGTTCAGTCCGTACCATTACGCGCAAGGCATCCGGCCCGATGTCGCGGTCTATTCCGTCTCCGGCTGGATGGACGGCGCCGGCTACACCAACGGCGCGATTTCGCGCCATCTGACGCTACCCAATCGCCAAAAATATTTGCTGCTCGGTCCGTGGGACCACGGCGCGCGGGTGAATGTGTCGCCCTGGCGCGCGCAGGTCGAGCCGGAGTTCCCGCTGCTCGCCGAGGTGTTGCGGTTCTTCGATCAGCATCTCGCCGAAATCGACACCGGGCTCATCGCCGAGGCGCCGGTGCATTACTTCACCATGGCCGAGGAAGCCTGGCACGCAGCCGCGCAATGGCCACCCATCGGCGACGCGCCGGCGCGTTTGTTTTTAGCCGGCGGAGAGGCCCTCGACCGCGACGGCGGCGTTCCGGGAAGCGAGCGTTACAAAGTCGATTTCGGCTTCGGCACCGGCAGCCATACCCGCTACGAGCGGATCGCGGCCATCGATAACCGCGACTACTACAGCGATTGGCACGGGCGCGACGCCACGCTGTTGCGTTACACCTCGCCGCCGCTCGAAGCCGACGCCGAGCTGACCGGCCACGTCACCGCCGAGCTGTGGCTCGCATCGAGCGAGCCCGACGCCGCGATCCACCTTTATCTCACCGAAGTCGAAGCCGACGGGAGCGAGCGCTACATCACCGAAGGCGTGCTGCGCGCGCTTCATCGCAAGGCCGCGTCCGACGCGCCGGCGCACCGGACCAAATGGCCGACCCACAGCTACCGCCGGCAGGACGCCGCGCCGCTTGAGCCGGGCGAGGCGACGCGCCTGACTATCGCGCTGCTGCCGACCTCGTGGCGCCTGCGCAAGGGCAGCCGCCTGCGCCTCGCCATCGCCGGGGCGGACGCCGACCACTACGCCCAGGTTCCGCACGGCCGCCCGCCGACGCTGACGTTGCACCACGGCGGTGAGCGGGCGTCGCGGCTCGAACTGCCGCTGCGCATGTAGCTATTGCCACCGTATGACGGCACAGCCGACATAGCGCGCGTGATCAATTCCTTCCGCATCGCGCAGTCGTCGCGCCACCGGCAGGGCCAGTAGCAGCTGCGAGCCTCTAACGGTCGCTCCCGCCGCGCTCAATCCGCGCCAGCTCGTTGCGCAGCCTGACGACCAGCAAATAAATCCCGGGCGGCATCGCGCCGCCGTCGTAGCGTGCTTCGAGCTGGGCGATTTCCGAGCGCAGGCGCGCCGCGTCCTCGCTCACTTGCCCTCGCGATTGAGCTTGTTGCAATTCTTGCACAGCGGCTTGCCCGCGGCACCCACGACCCGGTTGTGCGGCGGGATCCTGATGCCGAGGCCGCAGTTCGAATTGTCGTGATGAAAGCTCTCTTTCTTCGAATTGAATGCCGGAACATTGGGCATAATTTAATTCCTCGACTCGAGGCGGCGGGCCGCATCGGCCAACCCTAGCGCCATAAAGGCCGTGATTGCGGCGAAATGCGCACCGCCGATACTCGTAGTTGGGGTGTCCCCGCGCTCCGCGCAAGGCGCGTCCCGAACTCTCGCCGGCGCACCGCACCAAATGGACCGACCCACAGCTTCCGCCGGCAGGATGCCGCGCCGCTTAAGCCAGGTGGGGCCACGCGGCTGACCATCGCGCTGCTGCCGACCTCGCGGCGCCTGTGCAAGGGCAGCCGCCTGCGCCTCGCCATCGCCGGGGCCAATGCCGACCACTACGCCCAGGTTCCGCCCAGCCGCCCGCCGACGCTGACGTTGCACCACGGCGGCACCATGGCCTCGCGGCTGGACCTGCCGCTGCGGTGGGAAGTTTCGTAGGGTGGGCTAAGCGAGCGGAGCGAAGCGGAGACCGCGTGCCCACGCGAATGGGCGTGCGCCGACGCGTGGCCCACCGCCGTCCCGCATGCTAAGAATCGCGCCGCGCCGGCTTAGCTCAGCTGGTAGAGCACGTGATTTGTAATCACGGGGTCGGGGGTTCGAATCCCTCAGCCGGCACCGGCAACGCTAAGTTAGTGGAGAAAATACGCCCAAGAGTAAACCATGAAACCTTCCGGGTAACAGGTCGGGTAACGTTCTGGGTGGCTCGCCCTGCTCATATAGAACCCGCCCATTGCAGAAAACTGACAGGTCCCTACCCTCGCCTACTTCGCAGCCCGCGCCGATTCCTATGACCCCCGCCGAACGATTGAGACGATCGAAGAGCCAAGAAGTCGCCCGCCGCGCCGAAGAGCTTCTCGCAGCCATCGAGAGCGGTACAGTTCCGTTCGATATCCTCGTCGCGAAGGCGCTCGGGCTTGCGCGAGATGTTGGAGATGTGGAAGCAGTCGAATGGCTCGCCTGCGAAGCCGGCGGGTATGCTCTTTCCACTGACGTCCGCAAAAGATATGCGATGCTTACCGACCGATGGGACGGCACATCGGAGGAGCACTATCCTGGCTCAGCAGCGAAAATAGCGCACGCGGTCACCGCGATGAACCACGCGTTAGACGCAAACAAACAGTTCGAACCGGGGACAAGCACCGCGTCTCTCATGCTGCTGAACCAGAAAGTCAAAAATATAAACACCTGGACGACTGCGATCCAACCCCTTGAAGATATCCTGTCGGCCGTAAGAGCCCACCTTCATCTGTTCGCGTCCCGTATTTTAGTTGAGGCGCAGTTCTCCGAAACGAGCAGGTCGCTGTTCGAGCGCTATCAATCGCAGGTGGATGCACAGCTTGCTGCCCAGGCGGCGACGGCATTTGAAAAGATCCCCTCTGTGTTCGAGCGCCTTCAAGCGGGCGAGCCAGAAGCAATCAGTCATGCATTGACGAGTTGTCGCAGGATTATCGATTCGTTCGCTGATGCCGTTTTCCCACCGAGGCCGACCCCAGTCATCATCGACGGCACCGAGCTTGATTGCGGCGCGGACAAGACCAAGAACCGCATTCGCGCTTTCATCGCGAGCAAGGTTAGCTCCCGGAGTAGAAGGGACCGCATTAACCGGAACCTCGCCTCGCTCTACGACAGAGTATCGGCGGGCGTTCACAGCGACGTTGCGGTGGACGAGGCGCAGGCATTGGTGCTTAACACCTATCTCTTGCTTGGCGAGCTCATCTCATTACCCGCCACCTAAGAAAAACCGGGCCGCGCCGCCAACTGGAGAAGGGCCGTTGCGCGGAGCGGCCCATGCCAGCGCGACAAACGCCGACCGGCATTTGCCTACGGCGTTCCGGCGTCGAGAATTGAGCTGGTTGCAATAAACCGCTGAATATCGGATCAGCATGTTGCCCCTCGTACGCCTCATCTTAGGAGTACTCATCGCCATCTGCGCGATGTATGTGGCATTTAAATTCACCGCATCTGCGTTCGGCATCGGCTGGGCCATTCCGATCGGGGGCGTCGTGTTCGCTCTCACCGCCATGGCACTCGATCGGACTTGGCGCTGAGGCCTCCGCGCCTCCCGGACCCGCCGCTAGACCGTGATGAATTTCTTCGAATCGTCATCACGCTCTCGCTTCTTCTTTGAGCATGATCTTTTCCGAAAACCGGTTCCCACTTTTCGGGATCATGCTTTACCCCCGCAACACCAGCTTCTGCACGCGCCAGTTCAGCAGCTCGGCGACGTAGAGCACGTTGTCGGCGGGGCACGCGATCTGATGAATCCAGCCGAATTGTTTGAGCTGTTTACCCGATTGGCCCAGCATCCCGAGCAGCTTGCCGTCGAGGCTCAGTCGGTAGATGCGGCCGGGCCAAGCGTCCGAGCTGTAGAGCACCTGGTTGGGCCCGGGTGAAATGCAGATCGCCCACGGCGCGCCGGGCGCCAGAGTTCCGGCGGCGATCTGCGCCTCGCCCGGAATGTTGCCGATCGCCGGCCGCGCGTCGGGCGGGACGGGCACGTCGATGGTGAACTGGCGAAGGATTTTGCCTTCGCCGTCGAACACTTGGATGCGGCGGTTGGCGCGGTCGGCGACGTAGATGTTGTTCTGCGCGTCGGTCGCGATCGAGTGCGGCGTGTTGAACTGCCCCGGCCCGGTACCGCGGTCGCCCCAGGACTTTATCCAGTTGCCGTCCTTGTCGACCTTGGCGACGCGCGAATTGATATAGCCGTCGCTGATGTAGGCGTTGTCGGCGGCATCCCAGGTCACGTCGGTGACCTGGCGGAAACGCCCGGGCTCGGCCGGCAGCGGCGGGTTTGGATGTTTGAGTGGGCCGGTGCTTTCATCGGAGGCTTCCTGCTTGCGGCCGAACACCATGTCCACGCGGGCGTCGGGGGTGAACTTGATCACCATGTCTGAGCCCTTGTCGGTGACCCACACGTTGTCGTGGCGGTCGACCTTGACGGTGTGGGCAAACGACCAAGCGTAAAGATTACGGCCGATTTCGCGGACGAAGCGGCCGTTCGGACCGAACTCGAGCAATTGCGTCGCCGCCGCCGCGTAGGCCGGGCCGGTCGTGTTGCCGCGCGAGAGCGCGAACACGTGGCCCTTGGAATTGAGCGCGACGCCGGACACCTCGCCGAAATACATGTTGGTCGGCAGATGCAGCGGATTGGGCACCGAGTCATAGGGAATGAGCGGCGGGGTATCGGCCGCTGCCCGGCGCGGACGCACGGCAAGCGCCGCCAGCCCGCCACCGGCCGCGGCCAGCAAACGGCGGCGATTAAATGCACCGCGCAGCATCAGCCCGCTGCAGCATGAACAAACCGATTGAAAGTTCATGGGACCTTCCTGGCGGCGCCCCTGTAGCGACCAGGAGTTATAGCACGGCCAGGCGCACAGCGGTCGTCCCCCACTCGCGGCAGACAAGGCTCATCTGCTCGCCGTCCAGAAGGCGGGCCACGAAACGCAGGCGTTCGTCCATCACGGCATCGACACCCCCCCCATGCAATTGCATGGGGGAGATGTTACCCATGTGTCCGGTACGATGTGTCAGCCCTGTCTCGGGTCGCTCAGCGTCGGCCTTAGCCGACTTGGAAGGTCGGACCGTAATTCCCCTTGTTTGGGCCGATTGGAATTTTCATCAGCTCAATTGCGTTAGAGCCCAGACCGTCCATCAGGATTTCAGCACTGCTCAAATCCTGCTGCCCTGGATCCCCGCCCTTCTCCCAGGCAGATTGAAGTAAACTCAGTATTTTCTTGTAGTCACCATTGAATTTTCCAAGCAAATCAGCCACGTGGGGAGGCAGACCTGCCGCCGGATAGCCGCCCTTGGGAATGTCCGCCATCGGATAAACCGCAGGGAAATCGAAGAAGTCTCCGCTCAGGCTCCAATTTTTGTTCGCCAACTGCACAAAATTGCGTCCAACCTGAATCTGTTTGAATTTGTAATAGTGCGCGAGTTCGTTCCCGAACGCCGGCGTATCCGGCGTGGTTGGCGTGCCTTCGCCCTGCTCCTTGATATGTTCGATGGCTTCGAACGCCTCCTTCGGCGAAGTGATCGGCTTCAACACATTCTGCTGGTTTTCGTCGTGACCGGTAAAAGGCTCGGAAAGTTGCTTCTGACCCGTAATCGTGACCGCGCCCGATTTAAGGAGGTGCTGCAAGGTTTCGGCAAGACCGTCGTAGAATTCTCCGATCGTGTGGTATCTTACTCGCGTCACATCGGCAAACGCGATCAACAGTTCAACCGGCCCTTTCTCGGGATACTCAATTATCATAAAAACATCAGAAACGACGGCTGCCGTCAGGCGCGACAGCCCCACCGTCCATTCGATTACGTTCGGCGGCTTTACTTTCGGATAAATGTCGCAGGGTAGCCTTGTCGGATAGTCCGGGACAAAGTCCTTGTCGGTAATCGCCGGGGTACCGCCAATCGTCGTCAACAGGTTGCAGACTGTGCCAAAGTGGCCCATTTCTTCGTACACAATACTGCGCAAAATTTTATAGGCCGGATGTTTTTTATCTGTAATTGACCACATTGCCGTGAGGTAAGGAGGAAGGGTCGCGTGCTCAAGTTTTATGGCGCATCGAATCATTTCTATCAGATCCTGCTTGGTCCGTTTATCTACCGGCTTGCTAAGCAGATGAATTGCCGAGGTCATGGTGATTTCCCCTCAAACAGGATCGTTGGGCGTGCGATTCGGAAGCCTCCGGAACGGAATCCCTAGTCCGACGTTCCTGGGGCCGCCCATGGGTCCGCTACGACCCCGATATAGAACCGAGCGGTGCGATGCGGGCAATAGTGTCATCGTGAAATAATCGTGAAAAAGCTGCATCTATCAATCGGCAGATGCGGCCGGCAACCCGACCGATGTACCCCTCAATAAATCTCCTTCACGAACCGTTGCGTCGACTTGCGCGGCCGTTTGTAGCCGGTGTCCGGCTGGCGCGGCGGCACCTCGATCTCGACCGGCCGCATGTCGCGATAGGGAATCTGCGTGAGCAGATGGGCGATGCAATTGAGCCGCGCGCGCTTCTTGTCGTCGGCGTTGACGACGTACCACGGCGCGCGCTTGCGGTCGGTGTGGGCGAACATCTCGTCCTTCGCCTGGGAATATTCGACCCAATGCCTGCGGGACTCGAGATCCATCGGGCTCAGCTTCCAGCGTTTGATCGGATTGCGGATGCGCTCCTGGAAGCGCCGCTCCTGCTCCTCGTCGTTGACCGAAAACCAGTATTTGACGAGGTAGATGCCCGAGCGCACCAGCATT
>Ga0210408_10001372_pt1 | contig 25773 bp, 27 predicted proteins | sample IncBWH4MmetaG_FD_155471 | JGI IMG/M metagenome (GOLD analysis project Ga0210408, IMG submission 155471) | Forest soil microbial communities from Barre Woods Harvard Forest LTER site, Petersham, Massachusetts, United States - Inc-BW-H-4-M | ecosystem: Environmental > Terrestrial > Soil >...
AGCGGCAACTTCCCCGAAGTAAAGAAGCGCAGCTCCGAGGAGAACCGCTCGAGCTCACGGGCACCATCGGCGATCAGCACGTACAGCCGGTGATCCGCGCGCGCGGCTTCCGCGAGCGCGAGCGCCGCAGCGCTGCCGTACAGCTGATGCCAGTGCAGGCGTGGCGCGGCGCCGCCCGGCGTCGGTGGGAGAAGGAGGGCGGACATCGGGTCAGCTTACCTAAGTGCGCCCACCGCCGTGGACCCACCCCCGCGGAAATCAGGCTGCGATCGGCCCTTCCGTCACCTGCATGCGCCTCATGCGCGGCACGCAGTAGATGTCGATCGGGTGCGAGCGGCCGCGCAGCCGCAGCGCGGGCAGTGCGGTCGCACCGACGTCCACACCACGCGTATCGAGCGAGTGCTTGAGCGCGCTCGAGAACAGGATCTCGCCCGCCCGCGCCCGCTGGCACAGCCGCGCGGCGATGTTCACCGTGTCGCCGATGATCGTGTAGCTCATGTAGGCGGAGGAGCCGATGTTGCCCGCCACCACGTCTCCTTCGTTGATGCCGATCCCGAGGCCCGCTTCGACGTGGTAGCGCTCCTTCCACGAGCGCGCGAGCGCGCCGAAGCTCTCGAGCATCTCGCGCGCGGTGCACACCGCCCGCTGCGCGCTGTCCGGTTGCTCGAGCGGCACGCCGAAGCCGAGCATCAGGCAGTCCCCGGCCATGTGGAATACAGTGCCCTCGTGGCGGAAGGTGATCTCGGTCAGCAGCGAGAAGTACTCATTCAGCAGCGGCACGACTCGTGGCGCCTCGAGCTGTTCTGAGATGCTGGTGAAGCCGCGCAGGTCGGCAAACAGCACGACCGCGTGGGCGCGCGCCTGGGGCGTCGACAGGAGCGTATCGCGCAGCTGCGCGTCCTCGAGGATCTTGTCGGCGACCTTCGGGGAGACGTAGCGGCGGAAGGTCTGCCTCAGAATCTCCTCGCGCCGGCGGATTTCCGCTTCGAGCTGTGCGGCGGCAGTTTTCCTGCGCACCGCCCCGGCACGTACCAGGGTCTCGATGTGTGCCCTTAAGGCTTCGTCCAATCCCACTGAATCCTCAAGAAATTCTTCTCTTGAGCGGGAGCCTAGCACATTAAAGTTAAATGTCTTGCTCTCTGCGGAGATACGGGAAAGCACTCAGTGCCGCCGGCGCGGGCGGCCGTGTAGATGAGAGTTAAGGAGGCGCGGAAATCGGCTCGCGGGCCGAAAGCGAGGCTAGGTGCCCGCCGTCACCGAGTTGCCCGTGGCCATCGCGTTGCCGGTGACCACCGAGTCGATCACGCGATCATGCTCGAAAAACACCGCGAAACCACTGTAGTCCCAGCGGGTGATCGGCGGTTGCTGCTGCGAGCTGCCGCCGACTGCGGGATGTCGAGTGGACGGCGCGCCGAACTGCTTCTCGACCTGGTCCATGGTGAGGCCACGCTTTGGACGTTCGAGCTGGGAGTCGCGCACCTGCACCTGATCGTTCACCACGATGGTTTCGGCAACAGCGGCGCTGATGAGCGCACAGCCGCACAGCAATGCGGCGAGAATGCGGGTCTGCATGCCAAGACTCTCCTCGAGACTCGTTGCGACTATAACACTGCAAGAAATCTGTCAAAGCCCGCCCCGCGGGCACCGTGCCGATTTGTGACGCAGGTCTGATAAGGGGCCCAACTGTGGTTAAATCGCGACGATGTTTCATCCACTGCCGATCTATGTCGGCCTGCGCTACGTGCGCGCGCGCTCGAGCCGTTTCTTCGTGTCCTTCATCACCTGGGCTTCGCTCATCGGGGTGTGCGTGGGAGTGGCGGCGCTGATCGTCATTCTCTCGGTGATGAATGGCTTCGAGAGCGAGCTGCGCGATCGGCTGCTCTCGCTCAGCGCCCCGGTGCGGGTCACGGCGGCGCCCACCTACGCGCAGGCATCCGCCGCCGCGGGCGATGCGGCGCAACCGGACTGGCCGCATGTCGCGCAGCTCGCGCGCGCCACCGACGGCGTCACGGATGCCGCGCCTTACGCTGAGGTTCAGGCGCTCGCGGTGCACGGGCCGGAGATGGTCCCGGTGCTGTTGCGTGGCATCGATCCTGCCGCCCCTGCCACCGTCGCCGAACTCGGGCACTCCATCGCACAGGGGCGCCTCGAGGATCTCAGCGCGAGGTCCGGACGAGCGATCGTTGGCGAGGTGATCGCCGAGCGGCTCGGGCTCTCGCCAGGCGACCGCCTCACGCTTCTCGTGCCGACGCTGGCTGCGGATGGCACTCCCGCCCCGAAGCTGCGCGAGTTACAGGTCGCAGGCGTGTTCGAGGTGGGGCTGCAGGACCACGATGCCACGCTGATATTCGCCAACCTCGAGGACGTACGCGGTCTCGGGCCCGCGGGCACGGTGAGCGAGGGGTTGCGGGTGCGCGTGCAGGATGTGCTCGCCGCACCTGTGGTGGCCGCGCGGCTGCGGGCGCAGCTGCCGCGGGCGCTCGAGGTGAGCGACTGGACGCGGGACAACGCCAACTACTTTCGCGCCATCCGCATCGAGAAGACCATGATGTCGCTCATCCTGCTGCTGATCGTCGCGGTCGCCGCGTTCAACATCGTCGCGATGCTCGTGATGGTGGTGACCGACAAACGCACGGACATCGCCATCATGCGCACCTTCGGGGCCGCGCCTCGACGGGTAATGGGTATCTTCATCACGCAGGGACTGGTGATCGGTTGGCTCGGGGTCGCCCTCGGGGCGGCGCTCGGACTGCTGCTGGCGCTGCACGTCGACAGCATCGTGCCCTTTCTCGAGCGCACCTTCCGCTTCCAGATCATGGATGCGGATGTCTACTACATCACGGCGATTCCCTCCGAGGTCCATTGGGGCAACGTGGCCACCATCGCACTCGCGGCGCTGCTGCTGACCGCCCTCGCCACGATCTACCCCGCCGTCCGCGCGGCGCGCACCGCGCCCGCTGAGGCGCTGCGTTACGAATAGTCCGATGAGCGCCTACGAATGGCTGATCGGCACACGTTACCTGCGCTCGACGCACCGGCGCGGATTCGTGTCCTTCGTGGCGCTGATGTCCGTCTGCGGGCTGATGCTCGGTGTGGCCACGCTGATCGTGGTGCTGTCGGTGATGAACGGCTTCGAGCGCGAGCTGCGCAATCGCATTCTCGCGGTCACCTCGCACGCCACCATCGCCGGGCTCGACGGCACCCTGCCCGAGTGGCAGGCGGTGCAGGATGCGGTGCGCCGGCAGAGCGGGGTGCAGGCAGCAGTTCCCTACATCGCGAGCCAGGCCATGTTCGCCCACGATACGGTCATGGCGGGGGCCAGCGTGCGCGGGGTGCTGCCGCAGGAAGAGCGCACCGCCACCGGTCTCGCGCAGCATCTCGTGGCAGGCCGGCTCGAGGACCTCACGGCGGGCGGATACGGCATCATCCTCGGCAGTGCGCTCGCGCACGAGCTGCACGCGGGCGTCGGTGACAGCATCGTGCTGATTGCACCGGAAGGCACTGCGACGCCCACGGGCGTGGTGCCGCGCATGCGCCGCTTCCGCGTGGTGGGGCTCTTCAGCAGCGGCATGTACGAGTTCGACCGCGGGCTCGCACTCACGCATCTGGAGGATGCGGCGCGGCTGTTTCGCTCCGCCCGCGGAGTGACCGGGCTGCGCCTGGCGTTTACCAACCCGCTGCAGGCCCCGACACTGGTGCGTCAGGTTGCCCGCCGGGTGTCACAGGAGCTCGGCATCCCGGGGTTCTACGTCACCGACTGGACCCAGGACCACGCCAATTTCTTCCGCTCCATCGAGATCACCAAGTCGATGCTGTTCGTGATCCTGCTCATGCTGGTCGCCGTGGCAGCGTTCAACATCGTCGCAACGCTGGTCATGATCGTGAAGGAGAAGCAGACGGACATTGCCATCCTGCGCACGCTCGGGGCCGCGCCGCGCAACGTGTTGCTGACCTTCGCGATACAGGGGGTGCTCATCGGGCTGGCCGGCACGCTGGCCGGAGCCGCGCTCGGTACGCTGCTCGCTGACAATCTCGAGAGCCTGGTGGCGGCGCTCGAGCGGCTGCTCGGCACGCAGTTCCTGGACGCGCGCGTCTACTACATGAGCGACTTGCCGGCCTATGTGGAGCTCGTCGATGTGCTCAGGGTGTGCGCGGTCGCGCTGGTGCTGTGCGTGCTCGCCACCATCTACCCGGCGTGGCGCGCGGCGCGCACCGCGCCCGCGGAAGCGCTGCGCCATGAGTGACAGCGTTCTCGAGGCGCAGGCGGTACACAAGAGCTTCCGCCAGGGGCCGGTGGTGCTCGAGGTGCTGCGCGGCGTGGCGCTGCGGGTGGCGCCGGGAGAGCGCGTGGCGATCGTGGGCGCATCGGGCTCGGGCAAGACCACGCTGCTGCAGATTCTCGGCGGACTCGATCCCCCGAGCTCCGGGGTGGTGCGCGTCGCGGGACGCGACATCCACTCACTCAGCGAAAGTGAGCGCGGAGTGCTGCGTAACCGCACGCTCGGCTTCGTCTATCAGTTCCACCACCTCCTGCCGGAGTTCTCGGCGCTGGAGAACGTAGCCATGCCGCTTCTGGTCCGGCGCAGCACGGTCGCCGCAGCACGCAGCGCGGCTTGCGCCCTGCTCGAGCGAGTAGGCCTCCGCGAGCGGCTCGATCACCGGCCGCACCAGCTCTCCGGAGGCGAGCGTCAGCGGGCCGCGGTCGCACGCGCACTGGTGACGCAGCCGAGCGTCGTGCTCGCGGACGAGCCCACCGGCAATCTCGATGGCACCAACGCCGAGAGCGTCTTCGCCCTGATGCTCGAGCTCAATCGCGAGCGCGGTACGAGCCTGGTGGTGGTGACGCACGACGTGCGACTCGCCGGCCGCATGGAGCGCGTCTACGAGCTCGAGGGCGGGACGCTCAACACTCGAGCCGAGAAATGAGGAGGTGTGTGCCGGCTCATGCCGAGGCGGATTGAGTGGCGTGACGCTCGTGGCGTGTGCGATAGCGGCTGGTCACGTTCCAGCGCCACACCAGCTCGAGGGAGATCCATCCGAGCACGCCGAACAGCACAGCACACGCGACGCAACCGACGACGAACGGCTCCCATACCGGGGTGAGTCCATGCCGGAACCATTCCCAGGTGGGATGGAACTTGAAGTGGCCCGGCGGAGTGTGCAGGAGCGCGCTCCCCATCCGGTAGGCGAAGTAGTAGACCGGCATGAAGGTGAAGGGGTTCACGAAAAAGGTCGTGCCGCAGATGACCGGAACGTTGAGCCGCCAGATGATCGCGATGGTGCAGGCCGTGAGCAGGTGTACCGGCAGCGGGATGAAGCAGATCGCGAGCCCCGCGCCGAAGGCGTAGGTCACGCCCCGGCGGTGCAGCGTCCACAGATGCGGGTCGGAGATGCGCGCGCCGAAGATCCGCACGAACCAGCGATCCTGCAGCGAGTGCGGGGCCGGGACGATCCTTTTCAGCAGCTGGCGCGGCATGGGCCCCGCTGACTGTACCAGAACACCCCGGTGCGCAACGTGCGCTGCGCCCGGGACGCAGTTCCTTGAGCGGCGACGCTCCTCCGGTATGATGCCGCCTCTGCAGTTGCGGCTCGTGTGAGGATTGTCGTCGGATGTGGGAAATAGTGCGGGCGGGCGGCCCGCTGATGTGGCCGATCATTCTGTGCTCGATCACCGCCGCGGCCATCATTCTGGAGCGGCTGTGGACGCTGCAGGACAAGCGCGTGCTGCCGCGGGAGCTGCCGCAGAAGGTCTGGCAGCTCATCGAGTCCAACCAGGTGAACGACAAGGTGATCGCAGCGCTCGAGCAGAACTCCCCGCTCGGGCGATTGCTCGCCACCGGCCTCGCCAACCGTCACCGGCCGCGCGAGATGCTCATGGAACGTCTCGAGGACACCGGCCGGCACGTGGTGCACGAGCTGGAACGGTTCCTCAACACCCTCGGCACGATCGCCGGCGTCTCGCCGCTCCTCGGGCTGCTCGGCACCGTGACTGGCATCATCCGCTCCTTCAACGTCATCGAGGCGGGTGGCATGGGCGATCCGCGCGCGCTCTCGGGCGGCATCGCCGAGGCGCTGATCTGCACGGTCGCCGGCCTGTGCGTCGCCATTCCCGCGCTCATCTTCTACCGCTACCTGCGCGGCAGGGTTGACGGCATCGTGGTGGAGATGGAGAAGCAGGCCATCCGCATGGCGGACGCCCTGGAAACAGCGCGCGGGCGCGAGCGCCCGGCGCCTGCGGCCGTCCCTTTCGAGCCGGTACGGTCTGAGGCTGTCAGGTGAACCTCAAGCCGCGTAGCCACGAAGAGCCGGAGATCAACGTCGTCTCGCTCATCGACGTGGTGCTGCTGCTGGTGGTGTTTTTCATCCTCTCGAGCAGATTCTCCGACGAGGGACGGCTGCGCGTGCACCTGCCGCAGGCGAGCGCGGTGCCTGCGCAGAAGGTCAGCGGCGAGCCGCTGGTGGTGAGCGTGACGCAGCAGGGGAGCTATCTGGTGAATCAGCGCGAGCTGATCAACTCGAGTCCCGAGACGCTGCGCGCGGCGCTCCTCAAGGAAGCCGGCGGCAACCGTGCCGTGCGCGTCACGCTGCGGGCCGACGCGCGTGCCACTCACCAGTCGGTCATCACCGCCATGGACGTGCTCGGGCGCCTGGGCTTCGCCGAGGTTAATATCGCAACGGTCAAGGAAGAGCCGGCGAGCAAGCCTTGAACGACACGAGCCGAGCGGCGCGCGCGACCGGGAGCAAGCTGCCCCGCGACGGCGACGGTGCGCTCCCCACCTACCGACGGCTCCTCGGCTATCTCGCGCCGCACAGCGGCCGCTTCATCCTCGGCATGCTCGGCGGAGCGCTGTTCGCTGCCACCATGATCAGCTTTGCGCTGGTCGCCAAGAAATTCGGCGACGGCACTCTGGTGCATCAGGACCCGCGCACCATCGTGTGGATCCCGGTCGCGCTCGTGGGACTGTTCGTGCTGCGCGGCATCGGCGACTTCACGCAGACGTTCTTCATGGGCGAGATAGGCCGCGAGATCATAAGTCAGCTGCGCCGCGAGCTCTTTCGTCACATCCTGCAGCTGCCGATCGGCTACTTCGACCGCAATTCCTCCAGCGCGCTGCTGTCGCGCCTTACCTACAACAGCGAGCAGATCGCGCAGGCCACCACCGATTCGGTTGTCGTGGTGGTGCGCACCACGCTCACCATCATCGGCTCGCTCGGCTTCCTGCTGTGGCTGAATGTGCGGCTGACACTGATCGCGCTCGTTCTGAGTCCGCTGGTCGGGTGGCTGGTCTCGATCATCAACCACAAGTTCCGCCGCTACGGCCGCCGCATTCAGGATTCGATGGGCGATGTCACCCGCGTTGCCAAGGAAACCCTCGAGGCTCCGCGCCTCATCAAGGTGTACAACGCCCAGGAGCACTTCAGCCGCCAGTTCGACGCGGTCGACGCGCACAACCTGCGCTCCAACATGAAGCTGATCCTGACGCGCGGAATATCCAATCCGGTGGTGCAGCTGGTGACCGCCATCGGCGCGGCCATCGTGCTCTCGATTGCCATCCGCGACGCGGTCCACCAGCGCATGAGCATGGGGGACCTGCTCGGCTTCATTACGGCGCTCGTCAGCATCGCGCAGCCGCTGCGCGACCTGGTGGGGGTGGCCGGACCGCTGCAGCAGGGTATTGCCGCGGGACAGAGCCTGTTCGAGGTGCTCGACGAGCCGCCCGAGCCGCAGGGCGGCGCCTGGCGATCGCCCCGCGTGCGCGGCGCGGTGGAGTTCGAGCACGTGTCGTTCAGCTACCCGGCCGGCGGGCGCGGGGCGGCTGCCGAGAGCGAGCTGCCGAAGGCCCTGGTCGACGTGTCGCTGCAGGTGGCGCCAGGCGAGACGCTCGCGGTCGTCGGTCGCTCGGGCAGCGGCAAGTCGACACTGGTCAACCTGCTGCCGCGGTTCTACGACGTGATCAGCGGCAGCGTACGCGTCGACGGCCGTGACGTGCGCGAGTTCGAGCTGAAAAATCTGCGCGAGCAGATCGCGGTGGTCAGCCAGGAAGTGGTGCTGTTCAACGACACCATCCGCGACAACATCGCCCTCGGCCGCGAGGTGCCCGACGCCGACATCGAGCGTGCCGCCGAAGCGGCGCATATCCTCGAGTTCATCCGCACTCAGCCCGGCGGGCTCGATGCGCTGGTCGGCGATCGCGGCATGCTGCTCTCGGGCGGACAGCGTCAGCGCATCGCCATCGCCCGGGCGCTGCTCAAGGACGCGCCGATACTGATCCTCGATGAAGCCACTTCCGCCCTCGACACCGAATCCGAGCGGTACATCCAGGCCGCGCTCGGTGAGCTGCTGCGCAATCGCACGACCTTCGTCATCGCGCATCGTCTTTCCACCGTGGAGCAGGCCGACCGCATCGTGGTGGTCAACGCCGGCACCATCGCCGAGAGCGGTACGCATGCGCAGCTGCTGGCGCACGGCGGCCTGTACGCCCAGCTGCACCGGCTGCAGTTCTCCGACTGACGAGTCCTGCGGCGATGGAGCGGCAGCTGACGCAGCTGTGGTATCGCGAGCACGCAGGCGCTGCGCTCCTGCAACCGCTCGCCTGGGCTTACGGGGTGGTGGTGGCGCTGCGCCGGCGCGCCTATCGATCCGGATGGGCGCGCAGTGCGAACGCCGGGCGGCCGGTCGTGGTGGTCGGCAATCTCACCGTGGGCGGTACCGGCAAGACACCGCTCACCCTGTGGCTGGCGCGCGCGCTCGGCGCGGAGGGGCTGCGCGTCGGCATCGTCGCGCGCGGCTACGGCAGCCGTAACGGCCGCGGACCGCGACGAGTCGAAGCTGCCTCCGGCTGGCAGGAGGTCGGCGATGAGCCGCTCATCCTGGCGCGCCGCAGCGGCTGCCCGACCGTGGTCGGCATCGATCGGCTCGCCGCGGCGCGCGCACTCGCCGCCCAGGGCGTGGATGTCATCCTCGCCGATGACGGCCTGCAGCACCTGCGGCTTGCGCGTGATTGCGAGATCGTGGTGGTCGATGGCGCGCGCGGCGTCGGCAACGGCCAGCTGCTGCCGGCCGGGCCACTGCGCGAGCCCGCGACCCGGTTGCTGCAGGTCGATGCCATAGTGGTCAACGGCAACGCGACCCACGGCTCGCTGGCTGCGCTGCTGCCCTCGGCAGTGCTTGGCATGCAGCTCGCGGCCAGCGAGGCGGTCAGCATCGATGAGCGCGTGCGGCGGCCGCTCGCGTCCTTTCAGGGGCAGAGCGTGCACGCCGTGGCCGGCATCGGCAATCCACAGCGCTTCTTTGCTGAGTTGCGGGGTCATGGCATGGAAGTGATCGAGCACGCGTTTCCCGATCACCATCCGCTCACCGCGGGCGAGGTGGCATTCGCCGACGCGCTCCCCGTGCTCATGACCGAGAAAGATGCCGTAAAATGCAGCGCATTCGCCAACCCGCGGCTGTGGTACGTGCCCGTCACCGCGCGGCTCGCGCCGCGGGATGCGCAAGAGCTGCTGACACGCGTGCTGGCGAAGGTGCGCGGCACCGCCCGCGCGGGAGGTGCTTAGCTGTGGATGCACGATTGCTCGAGATACTCGCCTGCCCGGTGTGCAAGGGACCACTGCAGTTCCGACGCGAGGCCCAGGTGTTGGTTTGCCGCATGGACCGGCTCGCATACCCGATTCGCGACGCGGTACCCGTGATGCTCGAGGAAGAGGCGCGTCAGCTCGCGGCCGATGATCCGCTGCTCGATCGCTGAAGCGTGCAGCAGCGACCTCAGCAAGGTCCGCAGTCGTTCCGGGTGGTGATACCGGCGCGGCATGCCTCCACAAGGCTTCCCGGTAAGGCGTTGCTGCCGATCGGCGGCAAGCCGATGCTGCAGTGGGTGTACGAGCGCGCCCGTGCGGCCGGTGCGCACGAGGTGCTGATCGCCACCGACGATGAGCGGATCGACACAGCCGCACGGACATTCGGCGCAGAGCCAGTGATGACCGCGAGCACACATGCGTCCGGCACCGACCGCATTGCGGAGGTGGCCCGCAAGCGCAACTGGGCGGCTGAAGAAATCGTGGTAAACGTGCAGGGCGATGAGCCTCTCATGCCACCGGCGGTGATCGCTCAGGTCGCGCAGCTGCTCGCGGCGCACACCGATGCGCAGGTGGCGACGCTCGCTACGCCGCTCGAATCGCTCGAGCAACTATTCGATCCCGACGTCGTCAAGGTGGTGACGGACGCACAGGGATTCGCGCTGTACTTCAGCCGTGCGCCCATTCCCTGGAATCGCGACGGCGCCCGCGCGGGACTCGCGAGTCAGCGGGATTTCGCCGGTGCGCGGCGCCATCGCGGCATTTATGCCTATCGCGTTGCGCAGCTGCTGCGCCTTGCGCATCTGCCGCCCGGGAGCCTCGAGGAGCGCGAGAATCTCGAGCAGCTGCGGGCGCTCGAACACGGGGTGCGGATCGTCGTCGGGGATGCGCTCGAGAGGCCCGGCCCGGACGTGAACACGCTCGCAGATCTCGAACGTGTCAGGGGTCTCATCGCGCCATCCGGCTCACGAGCGGGCTAGACTGAACATGTCTCGAGGATGTCGCGCCACGCTCACAATTGCTCACACCGGACTTCCGCGCTGGCCGCGCCCGAGGCGCGACGGTGGAACTTGTCGCCACGCAGCGGCGTCAAAACTGCAGGAAGTTCCGTGTGTTGCATTGTCAACGTTGGGCTTGCGTACGGCGTTTTTCGATAGACAGGTTTTGATCCTGGAGTTGTCTCGATGAAGATTCTCAGCCACACAACCGTTCGCAGCGCCATGCTGGCCATGACGCTCGCGGGCCATGCGGCACTCTTGGCCGGCTGTGCGACGACTCCGCCTCCCGAGCAGCGGCCCGCACCACCACCGCCGCCGCCGGTCGGAACGGTGTACGCGCCGCAGCCGCCGCCGCCACAGGTGAACTCCGATGTCTACGCTTATCCGATTCGCGGTCAGCCCCCACAGCAGCAGGACCGCGATCACTATGACTGCAGCATCTGGGCGACGCAGCAGACGGGCTTCGACCCGAGCGCGCCGGGTGTGCCGCCGCAGCACCAGGTGCACGTCGTGAGTGGGCCCGCGCCCGGATCAGGGACTGCCGCCGGCGTCGTCACCGGCGCCATTCTCGGTGCCGTTATCGGCGGCCCGTACCACGGACCGGGACCTGCGCTCGCAGGCGCAGTCGTCGGTGGCGCGATCGGCACCGCAGCGGAGCAGAGTGCCCGCCAGTCGCAGACGGTGACCGTCACCGATCAGCGCGCACTCGCCCAGGTCCAGCAGAAGGCCGCCAATTACCGGCGAGCACTCGGTGCCTGTCTCGATGCACGCGGCTACAGCGTGAAGTGACCCGATGAGCACACGGAACTGGAATCGGGCGTTCGGTGCCGCCACGGGCGCGCTGTTGATCTTGATGACCGGCGGTGCGCTGGCGCAGCAGGCCGAGCACGGCCATGGAGGACACGCGCCGCGCGCGGCACCCTCCGCGGCGCATTACGACAACCGCTACAGTCACAACCGCTACTACACGACGCACGGCGTCGAAGTGGCCAGTATCCCGGGCAGACCCTACGTGCTCGCGCACGGAGGCGGGCACTACTACTATTCCGGTGGCGTCTGGTACGCCCCCCGCGGGCCGAATTTCGTGGTCGTAGGCCCCCCGGTCGGAGTGTTTGTGCCGGTGCTGCCGCCGTTCTACACCACGGTCTGGTTCGGCGGGGTTCCATACTACTACGCCAACGAAAGCTACTACGTGTACGGCGGCCCGCAGGGTTATGAGGTGGTCGAACCGCCGGGCGATCCGAGCAGCGCGGTTCAGGGCCCGCAGGGGCCGGCCTACCCCGGTGCGCCACCGCCGGCACCGGGCGGTGGGCAGCCGGAGGGTGAGGACATCTACGTCTACCCGCAGCAGGGGCAATCACCGGACCAGCAATCCAACGACCGCTACGAGTGTCACAAGTGGGCTTCGTCGCAGACGGGCTTTGATCCCACCCAGGCTGGCGGCGGCGTGGCCCCGGACCAGACCGTCGCCAAGGGCGAGGATTACCGGCGTGCCATGCGCGCGTGCCTCGAGGGCCGCGGCTACAGCGTAAGATAGGATCCGTGCGGGTCCTGTTCGTTTGTCTCGGCAATATCTGTCGTTCACCGACGGCTGAGGCCGTGGTGCGCGCGCTTGCCGTGCTCGAGGCGCCCGAGCTCGGACTCGAGGTCGACTCCGCAGGCACCGCCGGTTATCACATCGGCGAGCCTCCCGACCCACGCATGCAGGCTGCAGCGGCCCGCCGCGGTTATCAGCTCAAGGCCCTGCGTGCACGCATCGTCGAGCCAGGGGACTTCGAGCGCTTCGATCTCATCCTCGCCATGGACCGCGAGAACCTCGCGGTGCTGAGCCGGCGGGCGCCGGAGCACGCACGCGAGCGCGTGCGTCTGTTTCTGGAGTTCTCCCCTCAACCCGAGCCGCAGGAAGTTCCCGATCCCTACTACGGCGGACCCAACGGTTTCGAAGAGGTGCTCGATCTCGTCGAGAGCGCCGCCCGCGGGCTGCTGGGCTATCTGCGTCAGCGCGCCCGCGCGGCTTAGTGCCCGAGCGCGCGGGTGTCCGCGCTGCTCGCGGTCATTCCTCGGGACCGCGGTTGCCGGTGTCCTTCGGCGGGGGCGCCGATGACCACACCACGTAAGGCTTGTTGGGAGCGCCGCTCGGCTCGGGCCTCGGGCCCGGCTCGAAGTGTGCAAGGGGTGCGCTCTCGTGAGGAGGAGTACCCGGCTCGCGCGGCGCCGGCGGCTCGGCATGGTACTCGCGTGCTGCGGGCTCCCGCGCTTCGGGGCGAGGTTCAGCCGCGGGCTCGTGCACCTCATGTTCAGCGGACGGGCTGGGCAGGTCGTGCTGGCCGTTGCCGGAAGCGCCCGGCGAAACTGGCGCAAAGGATTCCCCCGCAGTGACATCGGCTGCGCCCGATGACCCAACGCCCTCGCGTGCGCCGCCGCCACCGCGTCGTCCGCGACGCCGTCCGCGGCGGCCGCGGCTACGGCCGTCCGGTCGTTCCGCACGCCCTTCGAGCGGTGGGGCCGAGCCCTGCACCGCGCCAGCGAGATCCTGACGGGCTGCCTCGGGCGGGCTGCTGCGCTCACCGTTGTTGTGGTCGACGTTGCGTTCGTTAGAGCGATCAGTAACCCGCTCGGCGGCGCGCTCGCCGCCGCGTTCGGTCAGCGGCTCGCGCCGTCGACTGCGGTCGCGATTGCGATCCCGATCACCATGATCGCGACCGCGCTCCCGGTCGCGCCCGTCGCGCCCGTCGCGCCGGCCCTCGCGCTCGCGACGCGCACCATCGGCGTAACGGCCGTGGCGGGAGTGCTCGCGCCGGCCGTCTCGCCGCTGCCCCTCATCACTCCGTGGTGCACGTGCGACGGGTGCAGCGCTCAGCTCCGGCGCGGGCCCGGGCGCTGCTGCCACGGGCTCACCCGCGAGCATTCTCTTGAAACGTGACCAGAAACCTTCCTGTGCCGTAGCCGCGGTGGCAGGTGGCACCGCCGCTGGCTGCGCGGCGATGGGGGCGGTGGTGGTGGGTATCAGCGGCGCCACGGCAGCTTCCTGGGGAGGCTTCCGGTCCTGTGCACCGGGCTCCGCGACTTCGGGCGCCGCCGACATGAGGTAAGTCGCCTGACGCTGCTCGGGCAGCTCCAACTCGTCTTCGCGCACGCGCTTGATGGAGTACTCCGGAGTCTGGATATTCTCGTTCGGCACGATGATGAGCTCCGCCTCGCTCTTGTCCTCGAGGGTTCGGAGCCATTCCCGCTTTTCATTGATGAGGTAGGTAGCCACGGACACCGGCACCTGCGCGATCACGCGCGCAGTACGATCCTTGCGCAGCTCCTCGCCGATCAGCCGCAGCACGGCGAGCGCCATCGACTCGACGCTGCGGATGCTGCCGATGCCCACGCAACGCGGGCAGACGATATGACTCGTCTCCCCGAGCGAGGGCCGCAGCCGCTGCCGTGACATCTCGAGCAGCCCAAAGCGCGACAGCCGCCCGATCTGGATGCGCGCCCGGTCCATCTTCACCGCATCACGAAGGCGATCCTCGACGTCCCGCTGGTTTTTGCTCGCCTCCATATCGATGAAGTCGATGACGATCAGGCCGCCGATGTCGCGGATGCGCAGCTGCCGTGCGATTTCATCGGCCGCCTCCAGATTGGTATTCGTTGCCGTGGTCTCGATGTCGCTGCCGCGCGTCGCGCGCGCGGAATTGATGTCGATCGATACCAGCGCCTCGCTGTAATCGATCACGATGCTGCCCCCGGAGGGCAGCTGTACCTTGTGCGCGTACGCGGACTCGATCTGGCTTTCGATCTGGAAGCGGGTGAAGAGCGGGATGTCGTCCGTGTAGAGCTTCAGGCGCCGCTGCGCATCGGCCGGCATGAAGCGCTGCATGTACTCCTGGGCCTTCTGGAACGCCGCCGGGCTGTCGACCAGCACCTCGGCGATGTCATCGGAGAGGTAGTCACGCATGGCCCGCGTGACGGCGTCGCTCTCGCGAAACACCAGAAACGGCGCCGGGCGGTCCTTGGCGGCGGCTTCGATCTGCTCCCACTGGACCTTGAGGTTGTCGAGGTCCCACTGCAGCTCGGGGGCCGAGCGGCCGACACCGGCCGTGCGCACGATGGCACCCATGCCATCGGGGATCTTCAGCTGGTTCATGACTTCGCGCATCTGGTCACGGTCCTCGCCCTCGATGCGGCGCGAGACGCCTCCGGCGCGCGGATTGTTCGGCATCAGCACGAGGAAGCGCCCGGCCAGACTGACGAAGGTCGTGAGCGCAGCGCCCTTGTTGCCACGCTCCTCCTTTTCGACCTGTACGATGACTTCCTGGCCCTCCGAGAGCAGCTCGCGGATGTTCATCCGCCCGCCCTGGGGCGTCTGGCGGAAATACTCCTTGGAAACCTCCTTCAGCGGGAGGAACCCGTGGCGTTGGGCGCCGTAATCGACGAAGCACGCCTCGAGGGAAGGTTCGATGCGCGAGATACGCGCCTTGTAGACGTTGGCTTTCTTCTGTTCGCGGGAAGGTAACTCGATACTCAGGTCAAACAGCTTCTGTCCATCAACCAGAGCGACGCGCAACTCCTCTTCCTGAGTTGCATTCACTAGCATTCTCTTCATGTGCCCCTACTGTGCAGTAAAGGGCCGGCAAGCACACCGCGGGAGGCCACGGGAGCTCATGCCCGCGGCAGCGAAGATTTCCTGAACCCGGCGAATGAGAGAGAGTCTCGTTATTCACGTTGATGACCGCGGTCCAATAGGGCGGTCGTAAAGGTAACCTTCGGTGAACTCAACCGACGGCGCCCACTGCGGAAGTCCGAAGCCTCGGTATTCGACGCAGCTGACGCGTTCCTGGCGGCCCAAGCGATGGCCTCGATTCAAGAGACCAACTAAACGGGCGACGGCACTGCCGCCGCCGATTGGCGCGTCCGCTCGGCGGACGACGGCGAGAGTATACTCGACAGACCGTTGTAGAAACAATGTCTTACGCCAAAAACTCCACGCCGCCGCAGAAGCCGGGCGAAAGCCGCTCGAGCGTGCAGCATTTCGAGGTCGGCGAGGAGGAGGCCGGACAGCGCCTCGACAACTACGTCCAGCGGCGCCTCGGTGGGCTTCCCCGAAGCCGGGTCTACCGGGTGATCCGCAAAGGCGAAGTGCGAGTCAATGGACACCGCGCAGGCCCGGAACAGCGCCTGCAGCTGCACGATCGGGTCCGTATTCCGCCGGTGCGGCTCGCATCCCCCCGCGAGCCGGGCCAGCCACCGAGCGAGCTCGTCACGCGCCTGGAGCGCGCCATCGTGCACGAGGACCAGAGGCTCCTCGTGCTGGATAAGCCCACCGGCGTCGCAGCGCATGGGGGCAGTGGCGTGAGCTTCGGCGTCATCGAGGCATTGCGCGCAGCGCGACCCGACGAGACGCTCGAGCTCGTGCACCGGCTCGATCGCGAGACCAGCGGCTGCCTGTTGATCGCCCGCCGCAGAGCCGCGCTACGCGAGCTGCACGGGCTCATGCGCGACAATGCCTTGGAGAAGCGCTACCTGGTGCTGGTGAGGGGCAAGTGGGACCTCGGTGCCAAGCGTATCGACGTGCCGCTGCGTACCGATACGCGCGTCGGCGGCGAGCGCACCGTGCGCCCCGGATCCTCGGGCAAGCCCTCGGTGAGCGACTTCAGGCCGGTCCAGTTCTTTGGCAGGACCGCAACGCTCATGGAAGTGATGCTACACACGGGACGAACGCACCAGATCCGCGTGCACGCCGCACACGCCGGTCATCCGGTGGCGGGTGATGAGAAGTACGGCGATGCGGCTTTCAACGAGATGCTGCGCGGTATGGGTCTCAAACGGATGTTCCTGCACGCCCACAGCCTGAGTTTCTCCTGGCCACGGGGCGGGGAGTTCAGTATCAACACCCCGCTGCCCGCGGAGCTTTCGACACTGATCGATGTGCTCGTCGCGCATCCCGGCAGAGCACGACGCGGACGCCTCAGGGGAGCGCAAAGCCCGCCTGGCGCAGCGCCCCGGCGAGCCAAATCAGTGGCAGGCCGATGAGGGCGGTGGGATCGCGGCTCTCGATGCATTCGAACAGCGCGATGCCGAGCGATTCCGCCCGAAAGCCTCCGGCGCAGTCGTAGGGCCGCTCGCGCGCGACGTAACGCTCGATCTCCCCGGCGCTCAGCGCGCGGACCAGCACGCTGGTCGTATCGACGTGCGCGAGGTGAACCTCGCGGCTGCCGCCGAGCACCGCACAGGCCGTGTAGAAGAGCGCCGTGCGGCCGCTGAGCGCCTCGAGCTGCTGACGGCTGCCCACCGCACACCCTGGCTTGTCGAGAAGCCGCTCGCCGCACGCGGCAACCTGGTCGGCTCCGATGACCACCGCCTGCGGGTGTCCGCGCGCCACTGCACGCGCCTTCTCCAGCGCGAGCCGCATGGCCCGGTCGGCGGGGGATTCGTGGGCGATGTGCGCCTCGCTCACCCCCGGCGCGAGCGTCTCGAACGGCAGCCCGAGTCGGGTGAGCAGCTCCCGCCGGTAAACGGAGGTGGAGGCGAGGATCAGCGCAGCCACTAAGCTCTCTCGGCGATGAGAATCGCCTTCAGGAAACAATGATTTAGCCCAGTCTCGGCTTTGACTTGGGCGAGGTCGATACCTATTATACGCGCCCCATGCGAGGGCCCCGGGAAATGGCGCCTCTCCCAAAGAGGTGCGTGTTGACTGTGCGGGGCAAGCGCAGTTTCCCGGAGGGCTAGTTGACGCCCTGGTCGCAACCGCTCGAGGTCGATCGGCTGGCCGACGGCGGAGCCGCCGTCGACTTTGCTGTCCCGCTCGCTGAGCTTTCCGGATTGCGCTCGTTGCGTTCCGGGGTGGCCGGCAGCGTGCGCGGCCGCGCGCATTTTGGGCGCGAGGAGGGCATGCCGGTCGCTGATCTGCGATTCAGCGGCACGGTCACTCTTCAGTGTCAGCGGTGTCTGCAACCGTTGGAGCGGCCGATCGAGGCAGAGAGCCGTATCGCGCTGATTGGCTCGGAGTCGGAGACCGCTCGCGTGCCCCTCGAGCGCGAGCCGGTGCTGGCTCCCGGCGGCCGCATCAGCATCGGCGAGCTCCTCACGGAGGAGCTGCTGCTGGCGGTGCCGATCGTGCCGCTGCACGAGGACCGCGAGCGCTGCGCGACGGAGTCCGTGGCGGGAGAACCAGCCCAGGGTGGCGAGACCCATCGGCCGTTCGCGAACCTCGGGGACCTGTTGAAGCGTTAGAGTTGCAGAATTCGATCCAGGAGCTGATCCATGGCTGTTCAGAAGAGCCGCAAGACGCCGTCGCGTCGCGGCATGCACCGCTCGCACGACGGACTCGGGAAGCCCGCACTGTCGAGCGATCCGCAATCGGGCGAGACACACCTCCGCCACCGCATCACCCCTGACGGTTTCTACCGCGGCCGGCGGGTGCTCGAGAAGCCCGCCGACGCGGAAGACAAGGACTGAGCGCGGATCGCTCCGACACTCCCCGGTGCCGGCGTGCTGCCGATCGCCATCGACGTGATGAGCGGCGATTATGAGCCGCGCGAGTACCTTGCCGGCGCGTTGCGCGCGCTCGCGGATGATCCACAGCTCAAGGCTCTTCTGGTGGGTGAGCCCGGGCTGATCGGCGCTGCGCTCGCACCGCTGCCCACCGCGGTGCGTGAGCGCGCGACGGTGGTGGCGGCCACTCAGGTGGTCAGCATGGAGGAGACACCTCGCGAAGCCATCCGTCGCAAGAAGGACTCCTCGATGCGGGTCGCGGTCGATCAGGTGCACGGCGGGCACGCCGCGGCCTGCGTCAGCGCCGGCAACACCGGAGCACTCACGGCGATCGCGCATTTCGTGCTCAAGACACTCCCTGGCGTCGAGCGGGCCGCAATCATCTCGGCAATTCCCGCCGCGCACGGCCACACCTACATGCTCGATCTCGGCGCCAACACCAAGGCGACCCCTGGGCAGCTGCGGCAGTTCGCTGCGATGGGCGCCATCGTCGCCCGCGATATGTATGGCGTGTCTTCTCCGCGTATCGGCCTGCTCAACATCGGTGAGGAGGACATCAAGGGGCACGAGGTCGTGCAGGAAGCGCATGCGTTGATCGGCGCGAGCGGCCTCAACTACGTCGGATTCGTGGAGGGAGACGACATCTTCTCGGGTGACGTCGATGTAGTCGTGACCGACGGTTTCACTGGCAACGTGGCTCTCAAGACCATGGAGGGTGTCGCAGGGTTGATCGCCGACCGCCTGCGCCAGGAATTCCAGATGTCGCTGCTCGACCGCCTGGCCGGTCTCATCGCCCGCCCCGTGCTGCGGCGTGCGGCGGCGGGGCTCGACCCACGCCGCTACAACGGCGCCTGCATGGTCGGACTCTCCGGGATCGTGGTAAAAAGCCACGGCCGCGCTGACGGTGTGGCTTTTGCGCGTGCCATCGGCACGGCGGTGCTTGCGGCGCGGCGCGGACTGATGTCACACATTGCGCAGGCACTGCAGGCGGAAGGGGCGGTGAATTGATTTATTCACGTGTTGCTGGCACCGGCTCGTACCTGCCGAAGAAGATCGTCACCAACCACGACCTGGAGAAGATGGTCGATACCACCGATGAGTGGATCCGCTCGCGCACCGGCATCGAGCGGCGCCACATCGCCGCCGACGGAGAAACTACGGTCGACCTCGCCGAGCATGCCGCACGAGCTGCGCTCGAGGCAGCGGGAGTCGCGCCGGCCGAGGTCGACTTCATCGCTTTCGGCACCACCACCCCGGACCTGGTGTTCCCCAACTGCGGTACGCTCCTGCAGCAGCGTCTCGGCTGCCGCGGAGTGCCGGCCTTCAGCGTCGAGACCGCGTGCGCAGGCTTCATGTACGCACTGTCGATCGCGGACAAGTACGTCCGCTCCGGGGAGGCGCGGCGGGCGCTCGTGATCGGCGCCGAAACACTCTCGCGCATCACCGACTGGAGCGACCGGGCGACCGCGGTGCTGTTCGCCGATGGTGCGGGTGCGGTGGTGCTCGAGCCCGCGCCGACACCTGGCGTGCTCTCGACCCATCTGCACTCGGACGGCGAGTACAAGGATCTGCTTTATTGCGGCAGCGGCGTCTCGAAGGGCTTTGGGTCGAAGCTCGCTATCAGTATGGCCGGGAGCGAAGTCTTCAAGGTCGCGGTCACCAAGCTCGGGCAGGTCGTCGATGAGACCCTCGCCGCTAACGGTCTCGATCGAACTGCGCTCGACTGGCTCGTGCCCCACCAGGCGAACATTCGCATCATCCAGGCGACCGCACGCAAGCTCGACCTGCCCATGGAGCGGGTGATCGTCACCGTGCAGGATCACGGCAACACCTCGGCCGCGTCAGTACCGCTGGCACTCGATGTGGCCGTGCGCGATGGGCGGATCCGCCGCGGAGAGCTGCTGCTGCTGGAGGCCTTCGGAGGTGGCTTCACCTGGGGTTCGGCGCTCGTTCGCTACTGAGCGCCGTCGCGGCAAACCCGCTACTAGAGATGATCGCGTCAGCGAAGTAAATGGGCCTTAAGTCCTACTTATGATGGTGAGCCAAGTCCTCACAGTCAGGTCCCGGAGGGGTGTTCTGACTCCTAACAAGAGGTGTGATCATGAAAATGCGAACGGGGATCGTGGGTCTCGCGCTCATTGCGCCGCTGTCGGTTGCCTGGGGGGCCAAGGCCGTCGATCCGGAGACGATGACAAAGGTGGCGTGCTCGGACCTTCATTTCGGCACGGCCTTTCTGCAGAAGTATCCGCATGCACTGGACGCCTGCATCGAAGGACGGCAGGACAAGAGCGGCGCGAAGTACGCGAAGTTTCACGCCAAGATCTATCTCAACAGCTCCGACCGTACCACGGTGCAGTTGCTGGACGCCAAGGGTGCCACCAAGACGACCTTCAGCTTCAAGCCAAAGCCGGACTCGACGATCACGGTCAACGGAAAGAAGTCCCGTGTCCAGGACCTGAGTGCGGGCGATGAACTCGACTTCTGGGTGCCGGAGACGCGCTTGACCGCCGGGTCGTTGCCGGCGTCGACTGCGCAATCCTGGACGGTGTTGCCGCCGCTAGAAGCGCAGAAGTAGCGTTTTTACCGGCCTTTTCCTCGCCTCGCGCGGCGCCGCCGCCGCGCCGCGGCGAGCCGCCGAGCTCAGGCATAAAAAAACGCCGCGCATCTGCGCGGCGTTTTGATCTTCGAGAGACCTGGTTTTACTTCGACACCGACCGCTTGAACATGCGGTCGATCTTCTCATTCGTCGCGTCGCAGCACGACTGGCTGGCATGTGCCGCCGCCAACGCCTGGTTGGCCGTGCTCTGCGCACCGCTCGCCGCCTGGCTGGCCGACTGCGCGGCGCTGTTGGCCGAATCGGCTGAGCTCTTGGCGCCCGACACATCACTGGCGTTCTTGGCCACCTGGGCCTTCAGATCGTCGATCTGTGCCTGGATGGGCTTCAGATCCGTACAAGCTACCATTCCGGCTACCGCTGCAACGGCAGCCGCGACCTTCACAACACTCGCGCACTTCATAAACGTCCCCTTTGGGTTGTTGATTCGGGATCCCTAGATAACGGATGCGGCTCCCGTGATGCAAGTCCGTATTCGCCGAAAGGTAACTGCACCAAATTTGCCTCGGGAATGCAACTCCAACACCGATCTGTCTTTTACATGCGACAGTTTGATAGGTGGAGCGTAAGCGTGTGTGAGAGGCGAGCGGGACGAGTTGGAGGCAGATTTGGCATGGAATTTTCGTCCCACAGGGGCAGCGCGAGAGCCAAGGGGGCTTGCCGCGGGGGTGCCTGTTGGCGCGGCGGGCACAGTTCCTTGTCAGTCTTTGATCGCGAGGGAGAGAGAGCTGGCAGCGAGGCTCGAGTTGCAGCTGTGTTGTTTTCGGGGAGGCAGCCGTGGAGAGCGTTGCGGGTGGCAGCAATGGCTCTCGCAGCGGGCTGTCCGAAGGTGCCTTGCGGGACTTGGGGAGCGGGCAGGTGCAGGAAGAAATGAGGCTCTTGCTGCGGCCCTCGATCTGGATATAATTACATGCCTGTATATTTAAACAGGCAGGCTCAAAATGTCCGACCTTACCCCTCGCCAGACACAGATCCTGCGCCTGATCCAGCGGTTCATAGCCGAAACCGGAATGCCGCCGACTCGGGCGGAGATAGCCCACGAGCTCGGGTTCCGTTCGGCAAACGCTGCCGAGGAGCATTTGCGGGCGCTTGCCCGTAAGGGCGTCATCGCACTCGTGCCGGGCACCTCGAGAGGGATACAGCTGAAGGACACCATACGCGAACAGATGGGACTGCCGCTCATCGGACGGGTGGCCGCCGGCAAACCCATCTTCTCGGAGGAAAATTTCGAGTCGCGGCTGCAGATCGATCCGGGTGTATTCCAGCCGCGGCCGCACTACCTCCTGAAGGTGATCGGTATGAGCATGAAGGATGCCGGCATCCTCGATGGGGATCTGGTCGCGGTGCACCGCACATCCGAAGTACGCAGCCGACAGATCGTGGTCGCGCGGCTCGAGAATGAGGTCACCGTGAAGCGCTACCGCCAGGAAGGCTCGGTCGTATGGCTGTTGCCCGAGAACAGCGAGTTCGAGCCGATCAGGGTGGATCTGAAGGAGGAGCCGCTGCTCATCGAGGGAATCGTCGTGGGCGTGGTGCGGCGCGGACGCGCGAGCGGGCTGATGTGAGCGCGTGTCGCTGCGCTCCGGCAATGCCTTTCCCGCCAGAGGTTCAATCAAAGTTCGTTCGTGAGCTGACATGGTGGCCGGCGATCCGAAAATCACTCGGCTGCTCGAGCATCCCGCCATCTGGCGCGGGCGCAGCGCCACGCGACGATCGGGATTGTCCACCGGATTTGCGGCGCTCGATGAGCACCTCCCCGACCAAGGCTGGCCGCGCACCGGTCTGATCGAGATCCTGGTTTCCCGTTTCGGCAGCGGTGAGCTGACACTGCTCGTGCCCGCACTGGCGGCGCTGACACGCGCCGCCGCGGCACGCTGGTGTGTATGGGTGGCACCGCCGCTCGTGCCGTTTGCGCCGGCGCTCGCTTCCTGCGGAGTGGTGCTCGATCGGATAGCGGTCGTCGGTGGCGCACGCCCTTTGTGGGCTTTCGAGCAGACGCTCGGCTCGGGCGCCTGCGATGCAGTGCTCGGCTGGGTGCGGCAGCCGAAACCGCGGGATATCCGCCGCCTGCAGCTCGCCGCCGAGCGCGGCCGCACGCTCGGTGTGTTGTTTCGACCGCGCGGCGCGGCGCGCGCAGCCTCCGCCGCGGTGCTACGGCTGAGCGTCGAGCCGTTGGCTGCCGGAGTGCGCCTGACTCTTATCAAAGGGCGCAGCGCCTGGCGCGGTGCGCTCGATCTCCCCTGGCCCGGCAGTTGAGTCATGCGCCCCCTGCCATCCGCCGGCCTATCACCGGCCCGAACGGATCCCGCACCGGCGAATGCGCCGCTGCGCAGCGTGCGGCGTGCGGTGCACGCCCCCTCATCCCGAGAGCTCTGGGCCGCACTGCACCTGAGCGGATTCGAGCCGGTGCCAGGCCTCGAACAGCTGGCGACCCTTGCGCAACGCTTCACTCCGCGCGTGAGTCTCGCACCCCCCGATGGACTGTTGCTCGAAGTCGCGGGGAGCCTGCACCTGTTCGGAGGAGTGGAGAGTCTGCGGCGTGAGCTCACCGGGGAGTGCCTGCGTTTTCAGGTCCGGCCCGTGCTCGCACTCGCCCCCACACCGCTTGCGGCACTCACCGCGGCGCGTGCCGGTCAGGCGCTGGTAATCACCGACCTCGCGCAGCTGGTAAGTCTGCTCGCGCCCCTGCCGCTCGATGCTCTGCGCTGGCCGGAGGAAACACGTGCACGCCTGGCACGCGCCGGCGTGCGCACCATTGGCGCCGTGCTGCGCTTGCCGCGCGCGGGTTTCGCGCGCCGCTTCGGTGTGGCGCAGCTCGCCATGCTCGATGCGCTCACCGGGCGCACCCGCGAGGTGCGCGCATCTCATCGAGCGCCCGTGCGCTTTCGCCGCCGCCATGAGCTCGACTACGAGGTGAGTGATCATGACCGGCTGCTCGCGGCACTCGAACCACCGTTCGAGGCGCTCGATGTTTTTCTTACCGCGCATCAGCTCGGGGTGGTGGAGCTCGAATGCCGCCTCGTGCACCGCAATGCCCCACCGACGAGTTGCGTGCTCACCCTGGCGGCGCCGTGCACCGACGGGCCGCAGCTGAGTGCGCTTTTCGGAGAGCGTCTGCATACGCTGCAGCTGCCGGAACCGGTACGTGCGCTCGAGCTGCGAGCGGATCAGCTGATGCCGCTATGCTCGCCATTTCGTGGCCTGTGGCAGCCCGGTGAGCAGGGCGGTGAGGCGGGTGAAGAGAGCGAGGGTCTCATTGACCGCTTACGTGCCAGATTGGGTCCCGAGGCAGTGCATGGCCTCGTGCTGCGCGCGGAACACCGGCCGGAATTCGCCTGGGCAGTGACGCGGCCGCCGGCAGTCGCACCGCGGCGCGCGGCAGCCGCTGGGGCACCCCCAAAAGCGTTGGATGAGGCAGCGCTACCCACCAGACCCTTGTGGCTTCTACCCACGCCGCAACCGCTCGCTGCGCAGGAGGGTCTCCCTCGCCGTCGCGGACCTCTGCGGCTGATGAGTGAGCCTGAGCGGATCGAGACCGGCTGGTGGGATGGAGGGGAAGTCGCGCGTGACTACTACACGGCCGTAGACCGCCATGGCGTGCGGCTGTGGGTGTTTCGGGAGCGTGAGGAACCGCACAGGTGGTTTCTGCACGGGGTCTTCGGATGAGTTGTGCGATTGAAATGGCACTACCGCCGACAACATGCGAACCCGCATATGCGGAGCTGCATTGCCTCTCGAATTTCACCTTCCTGCGCGGCGCCTCGCATCCGCACGAGTTAGTCGAGCAGGCCGATGCGCTCGGCTACAGCGCGCTCGCCATCACCGATGAGTGCTCGGTGGCCGGGGTGGTGCGGGCGCACATGGCAGCGAAGCGCCGTCAGCTGAAACTCATCATCGGCGCGGAGTTCCGACTCAGCTGCGGACTGAAGTTCGTTGCGCTTGCCATCGATCGGCAGGGTTATGGGCAGCTGTGCCGTCTCATCACCCGCGGCCGCCGGGCAGCCGTCAAAGGACAATACGCGCTCACGCGCGAGGATCTTCAGGCGCTGCGTCCCGAGCAGTGCTTCATCCTGTGGCTGCCCTCGGCGCGGCCGCTGCCCGAAGAGCTGCACTGGCTCGCCGCGCGCTTTTCCCCTCGCCGCGTTCGCCTCGCGGTGGAGCTGCTGCGCGAGGGGGAGCATGGCGGGCGCCTCGCCACGCTGACGCGCATCGGCGCCGAGTGTGGCATCGGACTCATCGCCAGCGGCGATGTGCACATGCACGTGCGCGGCCGACGTCGCCTGCAGGATGCACTCACCGCGATCCGCCTGAACGAGCCGATCGCGCAGCTCGGCACGCGGCTCTACGCCAATGGCGAGCGTTACCTGCGCGAGCGCGAGCGCCTCAAGCGGCTGTACCCGCGCGAATTGCTCGCCGCCACCGTGGAGCTGGCGCAGAGCTGTCACTTCTCACTCGATGAGCTGCGCTACGAGTATCCACACGAGCTGGTGCCGCCCGGTGAGACCCCGACGAGCTATCTGCGGCGCCTGACGGAAGAGGGTGCGCGCTGGCGCTGGCCAGGCGGGGTGCCTGCAGCCGAGCGCACCGCGATCGAGCACGAGCTCGCGCTCATCGAAGAGCTGCACTACGAGCCTTATTTCCTCACCGTGCACGACATCGTCGCTTACGCGCGCCGCCAGGGCATCCTGTGCCAGGGGCGTGGGTCGGCGGCGAACTCGCGCGTGTGCTATTGCCTGGGCGTGACGTCGGTGGATCCGGAGCGCGGGGCGGCGCTGCTGTTCGAGCGCTTCATCTCGCGCGAGCGCAACGAGCCGCCCGACATCGATATCGACTTCGAGCACGAGCGGCGCGAGGAGGTGCTGCAGTATGTCTACGGCAAGTACGGCCGCGAGCGCGCGGCGCTCGCCGCCACCGTCATCATGTACCGCCCGCGCAGCGCGCTGCGCGATCTCGGCAAGGCCTTCGGTCTCACGCCCGAGAAGAGCGGCCGCCTCGCAAAGGTCATGCAGTGGTGGGACGGCAGCGCGACCATTCCCGAGCGGGTGCGCGAGGCCGGCTTCGATGCCGCGAGCCCGTGGCTGCGACGGCTGCTGCCGCTCGCCTGTG
>Ga0210408_10001373_pt1 | contig 25763 bp, 37 predicted proteins | sample IncBWH4MmetaG_FD_155471 | JGI IMG/M metagenome (GOLD analysis project Ga0210408, IMG submission 155471) | Forest soil microbial communities from Barre Woods Harvard Forest LTER site, Petersham, Massachusetts, United States - Inc-BW-H-4-M | ecosystem: Environmental > Terrestrial > Soil >...
GGACCCGGTTAAGTCCACTGCTTCTTTGTCAAAGGAGAATCGCCATGTCCGCGTACATGCTTCTCTGCAATTTCACCGATCAAGGTGTTCGGACCATCAAGGAAATGCCGCAGCGTCGAGCGGCCGCCAGGGAGTTGGGCAAAAAGCTTGGCGTTGACATCAAGGCCGGCTATCTCGCCATAGGAACATATGACCTCATCATCCACACCGAGGCCACCGACGATGAGGCCATGGCGAAGTTTCTCTTGTCGCTGGCCGCCTTGGGGAACGTGCGGACGACCACGGTCAAGGTGTTCCCGGAAGCGGATGTTGACAAGATCATCGCGGGGCTAGCGTAAGCTAACGCAAATCAAAACAAAGGTCAGTTGTTGGCACGTTTTGCGACATGCCGAGCTCGTCGAGCGATGTCCGTACCCAGCAGTGCACCGGAAAACATTTGCTCAGGCTGAGTTCTTCTCAGTTTTGACCCGGAGCGGTCGTTCAGCTGCGCTTCTCTGTCACATGCTGGGGAGGTATTTCGGAACCAATGCCGCGGTCGTGTAGCGTTTCGCAAGGACTCTCTGTGAGATATGTTTCTTCGCTCAAGCCAACTGCTCATGCGTCCGGCACGGCGTACGGAGCATAGCCATGGCCGAAGCCATCTCGCTTAGAAAACAAGCTTCGCTTGTTCCTGGCAACAGGAACGGGCCAAAGCCGTGCGCGTAAAGCAGCCTCTGCAAATGGCGGCCGTCGCGGTTTGAAGACTGCCGCTCGGTAGGAGGTACCAATGACCCACGTCAAAATTAACCCACTCTCATTGATGGAAACGGCTGTTCTTTGCGCAGCCCTTGTGACCATTGTGCCGGCAGCTGCGGGAGAACAAACAACAGAAAAGAAGGGAACAACCCCTTACGTGACACACTTCATTTTTCGCCCGATCATGAGTATTGACATCCCGGGCCTTGGCACTGCCACCAACCTGGAAGCTGTCGGGACTACGCAAAACATGAAGGGAGAGAAGATGCTCGACAAGATGTCGGCTCGTTGCGCAGCGCTGAGCGTTGCATCAGGCGACAAGAAATACATCGACGGCGCTTGCGTGCTGGCTGACAGCGACGGTGACAAAATTTTCTCGACATTTGATACTCGCGACGTCGACAAGTCGCAGCCAGAAATGAAGTGCGGCACGCATATCATCACCGGCGGCACCGGCAAGTACAAAGGCATAACTGGCACCGAGCCATTTGCATGCATAACGATGCCAGCTCTCGCTGGCCCCGGCGATTATACCGCGATGGATATCCCGCATAACACGGCGTGGGAGATCAAGTGACGGGAAGGCGCGATGCGCCCTCGCTTTGTCGACATGCTACGCGCGAATGATGTCGCCAGGCGTTCACGGTCGGATTGAATATGCTACGGATTGAGAAGGACGGGCCAGCGGCAAAATCTGGCTCGGCCTTCCTGTCGTTATGTCGCCTGTCCGCGTTAGATCGCACTTTGTCGGCGGTTGGCTTGAGCGCCGATTGTGGACCTGGGCCGCCCAGGCGCAACATCTGCTGCACGGTCAGCTCCCAGGGGTGAAACAGACTGGTTGTGCTCGCCGTGAGTTCTTCGGCCTTTGACCCTGAGCGCAAGTCGTGCTCAACGCCGCAAAGTTAGCCCGTCCATTTCCGTCGGAGCTATTCCCGATTTGGATGAGGCTAGGATGATGCGTCACGCTTGCTAATTGCTACTGGGGCTTGCGCCCTGGCAAGTCGGTTTACTTTCGCGACTTCACCGTTAGAATCGGCCCTTCGAATGCGTCTAGTCAGTGGGACTGCGCGTGGGGTGCAGCATTCATCAGCAGTACACCAAAAAGAAGCACCAGATAGAGCATCGAAAACACGAACAGGCGACGAGCAGGCCGCCTTTCCTTGTCGTCGCTCCGACGTACTTGCCACGCGAGAAAAATCATGATCGCTCCGAGCATCGCCGCAGCCCCGCCATAGATGGCTCCCGCGAACCCCAGTGCCCAGGGTATCAGTGAGATTGGAACCAGAAGAATGCTGTAGAGAAGAATTTGGCGCTTTGTCTCGGTCCTGCCCGCAACGACCGGCAACATCGGCACACCGGCGCGGGCATATTCTCCAGCAAGATTGAGCGACAGTGCCCAGAAGTGGGGTGGCGTCCAAAGGAAGATGATCAGGAACAGGATGAGCGGTTCGAGCCCGACATTTCCAGTGGCCGTAACCCAGCCGATCACTGGTGGGAGTGCGCCCGCCGCACCGCCAATGACGATATTTTGCGGTGTTCGGCGTTTGAGCCACATCGTGTAGACGACGACATAGAAGAAAATTGTGAAAGCAAGCAGCGCAGCCGCGGCCATGTTCAACAAAGTGCCGAGGGCCAGAATGGCGCACATGCCAAGCATCAGTCCGAAAACTAACGCTTTCGAGCGCGATACGCGGCCGCTAGGAATTGGACGCATGGCTGTACGCGCCATCACCGCATCGATGTCGGCGTCGTACCACATATTGAGCGCACCTGCGGCGCCAGCTCCGGCAGCTATGCAAAGAAGAGCAACGACGCCGGTGAAGGGATCGATGCCGCCTGGTGCGACCATGAGACCGACTAGCGCGGTAAAGACGACCAGCGACATAACGCGCGGTTTCGACAGCGCGACATAGTCTCCGATGTTGGCATAGCTCCCGCGAAGAATTGAACGATTGACCCGCCCGAGATTAATGCCTCGCGTTGCAAGCGACATGGCGACCTCTTTCAGTCGGATACTCAAAAAGCTATCGGTTGCAGAACATTCTCGTCAAGCAGTCCGTAGCCTTCAATTGTTCCTGCCTTTCCCCGAAGAGCCCGTTGAGCACTGGGCCAACGTCGTTCTTTGCGTTCTCCCCGACTTGGTGACACGCCTTGCACCGGACGAAAATCTTCTCACTCGAAGCCACGTCCTGGGCATATCCAGGGGCAATCGCGAAGATTCCGGCCCCGAGCAGGAGATCGCGCATCCGTCCGTGGCTGTTCGCGAGCACACTGTTGGTCGGCTGGCGCAATGAGTTGATGACTTCCCGATCCAATTTGCAGGCATGACGTCTCTGGTCGTAACCGTCCTCCTTCGGCTACCGAGCGATGTTAGCTACGCCGTTGGCGCGAAAAATATCGCCCGGAGGAGATGAGTGTAGTCGGATTCGAACACCATGATCGCCACAAATACCAACACCAGCACCGGCGGCAGCAGGATGGCGTAGGCCAAGGCCAACCGCTCCCAAGCCATGTGCATGAAGACAGCGACGATCAGACCGGCCTTCAACACCATGAACAGCAGGATCAGCGACCATCTGAGATGACCATGGATGCCAAAGTAGTCGACGAGATAGGAGCAGGTGCTGAGAACGAACAGCCATCCCCACACCACGAGGTAGAGCTTGATCGGGTGCTGCTGGCCCTTTGTGTGTGCGACTGCTGGTACGAGCGCGTCATGCGCTTGAGCGTGGAGCGAATGTTCCCGTCCTTCTAACTGTACCGCTGTGTCGGTCATGCGCCAACCTCACCAGAGATAAAAAAGGGCAAAGATGAACACCCACACGAGATCGACGAAGTGCCAGTACAGGCCGGTGATCTCGACGATCTCGTAGTGTCCTTTGCGGCTCGTGAAAAAACCGCGCCTTCCGACATCGAAGTCTCCCCGCCAGACCTTTCGCGCAATGGCGATAAGGAAAATCACGCCGATCGTCACATGGGTGCCGTGGAAGCCGGTGATCATGAAAAAGCTTGAACCGAACTGCTCGGCGCCCCATGGGTTGCCCCAGGGCCGGACGCCCTCCATGATCAGCTTGGTCCATTCGAAGGCCTGCATTCCGACGAATGTTGCGCCAAATGCCGCTGTGGCCAGCATCAACGCAGCGGTCCTGGCGCGATCATGGCGGTAACCGAAATTGACGGCCATTGCCATCGTCCCGCTGCTGCTGATCAGGATGAAGGTCATGATGGCGATCAGGATGAGAGGGATTTCCCTGTCGCCGATCCTGAGGGCGAAGACTTCGCCGGGGTTGGGCCACGGTACAGTCGTGGACATCCGCGTCGTCATGTACGACAGCAGGAAACAGCTGAAGATGAAGGTGTCGCTCAGGAGGAAGATCCACATCATGGCCTTCCCCCAGGAAACATTCTTGAAGGCGCGCTGATCGGAGGACCAGTCGGCGGCGATGCCTCGCCAGCCTTCAGGCCGCGTGGTCGATGCTACGGTGTCCGTCAGCGCGGTCTCTGCCATGCCGTCTCAACCCCCTAGGTGAGCAACTGGCGACAGATGTCGACGAAATTTCCAGCCCGTCAGCAGACCGAGCAAGACCAGCCAGACCAACAGGAGGAAATGCCAATAGATAGCGCAGAGTTCCACGCTCAGCCGCACCTGGATCATCTTAGCGCCACGCCACACCTTGGCAGTCGTTCTGCCAAGGGCCACGAGCCCGCCCATCAGATGCAGTCCATGCACCGCGGTGATCAGGTAGAAGAACGAATTGGCTGGATTGGACGCTACGAAATAGCCCGCGACCTTCAACTGTTGCCAGGCCAAGAGCTGCCCAACCAGGAATATGACGGCGGATGCCGCCCCTGCGAGCAGGCCGATGATTACGCCGTCCATGTCGTTCCGGCGCGCGGCCATGTACGCCCATTGCAGCGCGATGCTGCTCGTGATCAGAACGCCCGTGTTGAACCACAGCAGCTTGGGTACGGGCAGCGCCCGCCAGTCCACCATGCTCATGCGCATGGAGTAAGCGCTGATAAAGAGTGCAAACAACGAGCCGACGACCGCGAGAAACACGCCCAATCCAATTTTCGCCGGCGGCAGGGACGAAGCATTGTCGCCGCGAAAATCGACAAGTACTCCTTCCTCTAGCCACGGTTTCGATGCCAGCCGTTGCTGCGAGAGCCACCATCCGGCAATCGCGGCTATTCCTGCCATGAACAGGATAATGGCACTCACGGGTGGGCCCCCTGCGCCAATAGTCTGGTCGGCGGTTCATTTTGCGGCACGAAATCCCTGGTGGCGCCAGGCACGCTGTAATCGTAGGCCCAGCGATAGACGATCGGGAGTTCCTTGCCCCAGTTGCCATGCCCCGGCGGGGTCTCCGGTGTTTGCCATTCCAGCGACGCGGCTCCCCAGGGGTTGCCGCCAGCCTCGTTTCCCTTGAACAGGCTCCAGATCAGATTGAACAGGAACACAAGCTGGGCAAAGCCGACGATCAGGGCCGCCACGCTCATGAACGCATTGAGGTCGTGGGCGGATGCCGGGATGAAGGCCGTTTCTCCAATGTCGTGATAGCGGCGAGGCATGCCGAGCAGGCCCAGATAATGCATGGGGAAGAAAATCGCATAAGCCCCGAGGAACGAGACCCAGAAGTGGAATCGTCCAAGCGCCTCATTGAGCATTCGTCCAGTGACTTTCGGATACCAATGATAGATCCCGCCAAACACGGCCATAATCGGCGCAATGCCCATCACCATGTGAAAGTGCGCGACGACGAACATCGTGTCGGACAGCGGTACATCCACGACCACGTTGCCGAGGAACAGGCCGGTCAAGCCGCCGTTCACGAACGTGATGATGAACGCGAGGGCGAACAGCATCGGGATGGTGAGATGGATATCGCCGCGCCACAGGGTTAGTACCCAGTTGTAAACCTTGATGGCCGTCGGGATGGCGATGATAAGCGTCGTGGTGGCGAAGAAGAACCCGAAATAGGGGTTCATGCCGCTCACATACATATGATGCGCCCACACGACGAAGCTGAGGGCGCCGATGGCTACGATCGCCCAGACCATCATGCGATAGCCGAAGATGTTCTTCCGCGCATGGACGCTGATCAGATCGGAAATGATGCCGAAGGCCGGCAAGGCGACGATGTAGACTTCGGGATGGCCGAAGAACCAGAACAGGTGCTGGAACAGGATCGGGCTGCCACCTCCATACTTCGTCAGCTGGCCCATCTCGACGAGTGTGGGCATGAAGAAACTGGTTCCCAAAAGGCGGTCGAGCAGCAGCATGACCGAGGCGACGAACAGCGCCGGAAAAGCCAGCAGCGCCATAACGGTGGCCGTGAAAATTCCCCAAACCGTGAGCGGCATACGCATCAAAGTCATGCCGCGCGTACGCGCCTGCAGCACCGTCACCACATAATTCAACCCGCCCATGGTGAAGCCGATGATGAACAGGATCAGGGAGGCCAGCATGAGAACGATGCCCCAATCCTGCCCGGGACTTCCGGAGAGAATCGCCTGTGGCGGATACAACGTCCAGCCAGCGCCGGTCGGCCCGCCGGGCACGAAAAAGGTCGAGGCCAGCACCACAACTGCGAGCAGGTAGACCCAGTAGCTCAGCATGTTCACGTAGGGGAAGACCATGTCCCGGGCGCCAACCATCAGTGGGATGAGGTAGTTTCCGAAACCTCCCAGAAACAGCGCGGTCAGCAGATAGATCACCATGATCATGCCGTGCATGGTGATGAGCTGGAGATACTGGCTCGGATCGATGAACGAGAAGGTGCCTGGGAATCCGAGTTGCAGCCGCATCAGCCAGGACAGCACCAGCGCAACCATTCCGATAGACATCGCCGTGATCGAGTACTGTACGGCGATAACCTTGGCGTCCTGCGAAAAGACGTACCTCGTCCACCAGCTTTTCGGGTGATAGAGCTCGACCTCAGCTACTTCGGCCGGCGGGGCGCCTGCGACTGTGTCAAACGGGATATCGACCATCGGAATACCCTCCTTGGTCTTCTCTTCAGCGAAGAGTTCGCCTCACGATATCTAGCGTCTCCTCATCGGTGTTTTTCATTTGCTACCTATCTTGTACGCCGCCTTGGCGACGTTGCGCTGCCCCGATAGCTCGGCGAACGTCCGCTGCTTCTCCAGCCACGCGTGATATTCTTTCTCCTCCTCGACGATGACCTTGCTCCGCATCTGCGCATGCGCCACACCGCAGAGTTCCGCACAGAGAACCTCGAATGTTCCGGTGCGGGTGGGCGTGAACCAGTAATATGTGACCGAGCCCGGTATCATATCCATCTTCGCCCGGAACTCTGGCACATAGAAATCATGGAGGACGTCAATTGAGCGGAGCAACACCTTCACCGGTTTCCCAATCGGGAGGTGCAAGTCGTCGTTTTGAATGACGATGTCGTCTTGTCCGTTTGGATCGTCAGGATTTAACCCCATAGGATTGTCGGAACTGATTTTGCGCGCATCGGAGGTGCCGAGCCGGCCGTCCTTTCCCGGAAGCCGATAGCTCCACATCCACTGCTGTCCCATGACCTCGACCTCGGTGGCACCGGCCGGAACCGTGACGAACTGGTGCCAGACAACCAAGCCGGGTGCCAACATGGCTGCGACGCCGATTGCCGTCCCGACGCTGAGCCACCATTCGAGCTTCTTGTTTTCAGGATTGTAGGCTGCCCGCCTTCCCTCCTTGTGACGAAAGCGGAAGACACAATAGGCCATGAACGCGACGACCGCGGAGAACACCGCCCCGGTGATCCAGAACGTCAGGGTAATCGTGTCGTCGATGTAGCCCCAGTTTGAGGCGAGCGGAGTCCACCACCACGGGCTGAAGAGGTGAAACAGCACCGAGGCGACCGCAACCAAAAGCAGTATGATCGCTACAGCCATCCCTATGCATCCTTGCCGTTAGAGGCTGAGGATACAAACTAAAGGGCGGAGCTCACGTCTGTCGCGATGGCGGATTTCAATTTCGCCATCGTCGTGCCTCTTGCCTCGCCCATTCGACCGGTCGCGACGCCAAAACCTGGGTCTCCGTCACGGCCGCTCATCTCACAGGAGCTGGGGGCATTCAGAACTTCAAGATGCTACCCGCCGCGCCCGTCGTCAATAGCTCAATAGAGGACTATGTCACTCCCCTCATCTGGCCCTGCAATGAGCACCCCATCGGCAGCAATCGTTTGGTGATGCAATGCAACAAGTGATGCGCAGATGCACAATCCACCCAACCGCGAGCGCTAGCCATCTGGCCTCCATCGCGCTACGTTCACAACACCGGTCGCGACAGGTGTCGCCCGGCAAAGCTCCTTCTCGTTGAACTTGGTTTGCCGGGCTCGATCGCGATTTTCGCGCACGAGGCGGATGCGCGCGTTTTGAGGGCGCTCCGTTCCCCTGCGACCACGAGCAAGGAGACCGGAGCCATGGCAACAGTATTCGCAAGACCCAAACTACAATTGTTTGGCGTCTCTACCCCCTTCGTCGTTCGCAAGATCACCCTTTCCGACCTGGGCAACGCGTTGCGTCTGGGTTGGGAAGACTTCAAGGCCATCCCAACTCACGCCATCGTGCTGTGCGTGATTTATCCCGTCCTCGGACTTGTCCTGTTCAGACTTGTCCTTGGCCACTCGGTGCTGCCGCTGCTGTTTCCGCTCGCCGCCGGCTTTACCCTGATCGGGCCCTTCGCCGCGCTTGGCCTCTACGAACTGAGCCGCCGCCGCGAGCGCGGAGAAGAAGCAGCAGCCTGGGATGCAATGCACGTGCTGCGCGCACCGTCCTTCGGCGCCATACTCGAACTCGGCATCCTCCTTCTTGTTCTGTTCGGCGTCTGGATCGCCACCGCGGATGCGATCTACGTTGCGACCTTCGGCTATGCTCCGGCTGCGAGCATCCCTGATTTCGCGGAGCGCGTGCTGACGACGCCTGAAGGCTGGTCGCTCATCATCGTCGGCTGCGGCGTCGGCTTCCTGTTCGCCGTGGTGGCCCTGTGCGTCAGCGTCGTCTCATTTCCGCTGATGCTCGACCGGCATGCGACAGCGATCGACGCGATCCGCACTTCGATTCGGGCCGTGAGGATGAACCCAATTGAGATGGCCGTATGGGGATTGATTGTGGCGGTATTGCTGGCCGTGGGTTCGCTGCCATTCTTCGTCGGTCTCGCCGTCGTTCTGCCGGTGCTCGGTCATGCCACCTGGCATCTTTATCGAAAGGTGGTGGAGCCTGACCCGAATCCCCCGCAGGAAGAGCTTCGCTCGCCGATCGGTCACCGCTACGCGGCAGATTTCCCGGCCTCTCTCTTTCCATGGAGCCGTGAGCGCTAGTGATACCGGGCTTGTAAGCCGCAGCGGAGGTCCATCATGTCCATAGCTCCCACACTGCAGCGATACTTGACTGCCGAAAACATCCAATACGACGTGATTCCGCATGACGCTACCATGTCATCGGCTCGTACTGCCGAGGCTTGTCGGATTTCGGGGGATCGTTTGGCGAAGGCAATCGTGTTGCGGGGCAATGCCGGCTATATGCTCGCCGTCCTGCCGGCGTCGCATCAACTTCGCCTTTCGGATTTGAGGGGTCAGCTTGGCGATAATGTTGAAATGGCCGAGGAACCCGAGATCGATGCGCTGTTCCCGGATTGCGCGCACGGGGCTGTTCCGGCCCTCGGTCACTGTTACGCGCTGCCTCTCGTCGTGGACGACAGCATCGAGGCGCAGCCAGAGATCTATATGGAGGCGGGCGATCACGAGACGCTGCTCCATATGAGTCATGCGCAGTTTGCTCGCTTGATGGAAAATGCACGACATGGCCGATTTAGCGAGGAGCTGCCGCACAGCATAAGCAATTCGATTGTGTGGGGGTAAGGTGCCCTTGCGGCCGCGTCACAATCGCCGGTCATTACGAAGCTGCGACAATCGAAATCCGACAGATTGCCGTCAAAAAAATTGCAGGAGCTTGTGTCCGAAGGAGGATCCACAATGACTACGGTGCGACAGCTGCTTGATCAGAAGGGCAGGCACATTTGGTCTATTCACCCGGATGCTACCGTCTTCGACGCTGTCGCGAAGATGGCTGAAAAAGACGTTGGATCGTTGCTAGTGATGGAAGGCGAGGAACTCGTTGGCATCATCACCGAAAGGCACTATGCGCGTAATGTTATTCTCAAGGGTAAGACATCTCCCGCAACGCCCGTCCGGGACATCATGGAAAGACACGTCGTTATTGCACAGTCAGGACAATCCGTTGACGAATGTATGGCCGTCATGAGTGAGAAGCGCGTGCGCCATCTGCCGGTATTTGAGGGAGAAAAGCCAATTGGCATTGTTTCAATCGGCGATCTCGTCAAGAGCATAATCGGTGATCAGAAGTTCGTTATTGTTCAGCTCGAGCAGTACATCCACGGTGAACGCGCCATTGTGGACGGCTGAATACGATCGCGAACGACAATGCGCTCGGAGGCACTACGGCCGATCATCACCGCGCCGAAGTGCGAAATTCGCGCCGCGCACTTGCTTGCCAACAATTAGCCTGTTCACTCAGTTCCCCGAGTCTGACGGGCCCACGGCTTATGGCCCAAACCTTTCTGCCGCGTTCAACCGTACTGCTTATTATGTGGATTGAATTATCCAGCGCGCAGTGCATGGTCGACAGCCGCACGCCCGGTTGCCGGCGGTCGTCGGACATGTTCGGTTCGAAGCTTGATGCTTTCGAGGCCGGCGTCGGCAAGCTTTCGTGCGACGCCGTCGATCTGGCCGGTCGTGCGCAGCAGGACGCCAAATGTCGCCCAATAAGGTTCCTCGTGCCTTGACGGCGAGAATCCATTCGACCAGTGCGCCGACCTCTTTCTCCTCGCTGGAGAAGCTCGCGAGCTCCGGCGCAGGGCCGCGGAATGCACTGGTATACCCCTTCAGGCTGTCGGCTCCCTCATCGAGATCGTCGACAGGGACGCCTTCAAGGACAGAGACCGCCCATTTGCGGATCTCATCGCTGGTCCGGTAATTCAGTCGCAACTGCCGCGAGCGGCCGCGCACGTTTATTCCGCAGGCGGTCATGGTCGCGCGGCGGCCATAGATGTGCTGGTGCGCATCTCCGACTATGAAGATCGAGTTGCGGTCGCCGCCAGTCTTTTCGGGCACAATTGCGCGAATGAGACGGAACGCCTGCTCGCCCATGTCCTGCGCCTCGTCGACCACCACGGCGCCATAAGGAAGGCTTGGGGCCTCGGCCTTGAGGATCTCGATCGCCTCGCGGTAAGCGTCGTCGGGTTCCGCCAGGCCTTCATCGATCATGCTTGCGCGATAGTCGGAGAAGATCTTCCAGAGGGCTGGCGCGGGTCTTTGCGACCAATCACCGCGCGGAGGATTGTGATCCAGTTCACACGCACAGAGACGCGGCAGGTGGGACGTTCAGATCATCAAACAACGAGGTTCGATCATGCCCGCCGTATTCGACATGCTGTACTACGAATATTGCCGCGCCCGCCTCGCCGAGATGCGAAAACAGCTTCTAATCCGGCCTGAGAGTCATGAAGTCTCAGAAGCGAATTGCGATGATAGCCGTCCTGACTTCACGGCCGATCGGGGTAGCAGCCCAGGCGACTCGCAACGCAAGACCGGACACTGAGCAGCGCCGGGGAGACCAGCACAAAAACGACCTACAGAGCCGGCTACTCCGGAGCCAACGGCAGCGATGCATGCTGCTGCTCCTGCCGCGAGACCCCGGGTATAGCTACCTCTTGGATTCAAGATAAGTAGTCCATACGGCGCTAGCCAATGTCTGCGACGTTTGCCGAGCGCATGTCTTTTCGACTTGAGGCACTATCGCAGCCACGTCAATTGTCGCCTGTGTTTGATTACTTGCTGCAGCAACGTAATTGAGTCCCGTCCAGAAGCCGTAGATCCAGATCGTTCCTTCTAACCGATGCTCTTGCGTAGACCGCCAGTTGGCACAACTCATGCGCCCCATTCCGATCATGTCGACGGAAACCCTGGCATCCTGCGCTGAGACCAGGCAGGCCGGGGCGACAAAGACGAGTGCCGGAATCAAAACTCGTTTTATCATGCGCCAAACCCGGGCGCCCCTCTACAGCATCGCTATAAATCGGGCCGCAGCGTGACGATTGAGCGCGGCTGGAAACGGACGTTCGACGGTCCACCCCCGTGGTCCCAAGCTGTCACGCTCGAGGATGCCGGCACCTACATCACGAAGCTTCCGAAGGCCGAACACGAAGCGCCGGAATGGTAGGCGGCGATGGAGGCGCTGATCCTGGTCGCAACGCGTGGCGGCCCGACGATGCTTGCGCGGATGCTGCGAACTCTCAGTCGTCACCTACCAACAGCGATAAAGCCCGCTGCGGAAGGCGACCAAAGGGTGTAGGATCGTTCGCTGAGGACGACCTAGCCCCGCGCGAGGGTCTCATGGCCAATAAGTCCCGAGGCACGTGGTACATCTCATTTGATCTGACATCGGCGAAGCGACGGCACCCAAGGGCGACCGAAACGTTTCCGGGCGAGCGAGAGGCCAAGAAATTTGCGAGAGCGAAGTTGGCCGAAGCCAAAAATGTCAGTGCGGGCACGCTTAATCCTTTATCTGCCGAAACGGACGATCGCTTCAGCGCATATTCTTGAGTGGCTCGAAGAACCGGATGAAGACGATTTGGCTTGAACAGGCCGGCTCACCTCGTTCGCGAGTTCAATCCGGACCGTCGGCCCCATTGGGGGACGTCGCAAGCTGAAGAGGGACCAATGACCGTGTTCGTTTACATCAACACAGCGAAGGAAGTCGGCGACGTTGACTACATCAAGGTATTCGCCAATCAGGAAGCCGCCGAAAGGTGGTTCGAGGAGAACGACCCCGAGGGCGTCGCGTTCGAATACGACGTTCTGGAGTGAACCGCATCGGCCGCCGTTGTCGGTCATGCCCTATCCTCACTCCAAACTGCCGCCTAGGCGGCTTCCTTCAGGCGCTTGGCAATCTTCGCGATGGTCGCGCGGCTGCAGCCGGTCGCCCAGGACTGCCCCACCGCTAGCATCCGGCCAATACCGTCATTGCGTTCGGCATCTTCCGGGCGGCCTTTATAGCGACCTTCGGCTTTCGCCTTGGCCTGACCCTGCGCCTGCCGGCGGCGCCGATCGTCGTAGTCCTTGCGGGCCACGGCCGCGAGCATGTCGAGCAGCATGCCGTTGATCGCTTCGAACATGCGCCCCGTGAATTCGTCCCCGGCTTTGGTAGCCATCATCCAGGAGGTCGGAAGATCCAGCGCCACCACGCGCATGCGCCGCGCGGTCAAATCGGCTTTCAGACGTTCCCAGTCTTCGGCGGTGAGGCGCGAGAGCCGGTCGACCTGCGCGACGAGGAGAATATCGCCGGGATGCGCAAACGGAAATGCCTTGCTCCCGGTGGCGAACCTTTGGCTCTTCGCGACACAGGGAACCGACGCGGCGCTCGGCGAGCGCTGCAGGACGAAGTGACCAACGGGCCTGTTACCGGATCCACAATGCCGCAACAGCGATGGCGAAGCCCACCACAAGAATGGCTGCGGCCATCACGACGACCAAGTCAATGGTCCACGGGTTATCGCCTTCGCCCACAAGGTCGAGGTGACTGGACCGATTCTTATCTCGATACATGTGAAGGTGCATTGGCAGCGACCTCCATCTGCGCAGTGACGAGAGGCCCCACTTTTGTTTGCGCAGCATACCACCTTCTCCGGCCGCCTGGGGCCGCATAGACGGACGTCCGGCTCCGACATGGTGGCGCGGCGCTGTGCGGTGGTCGACGGAAGGGCAGGAGAATGACACCCGACTTGCCGACACTGGAGCCGGAAGCTGAAAGCCGTCCGCCGGGAGGTGCGCAACCTGCAGGTCCTGCAGATGCGGCCGGGCCAGTCGGCAGAGAAGCTCAAGCTCCTGGCGGACCTGGAGCGCTCGGCGCGTGCGGAGGTGAAGTAGCCTGAGGAAATCCCAGTGGCGAATTAACTCGCGCTCGAGACCATGGCGGCGCATACTTAACTTATCACCGCCCCGCATCGGCATCCATCGGTGACAGAGAGTGTTGCGCTCCCGCCAGTTCAAGGGAGGCCGGCCCTCATGTCCCAATCTCAACTCGTCGCGTCCGTCGTTCCGTTCGCAGCAATTGGGCGCCCCGCTTGTCCGAGGTGCAAAGCTGCGATGATGCTCGTCAGCATCGAACCAACACGCGCCCAGGACGTCGACTTGCATAGCTTTCGATGCGCTGTCTGCAATCAGACCCTTGAGAGCTTTGCCGCGTTTGAAGACCCGATGAGGTCCAAGGGCCTTGGACGCTGGCTTCAAGGCGATTTGCACCCACCGAAGTAGCGCGCGCCGCCACTAAGAGCATCCGCCGGATTGCCTGAACAAATAACGCGAATTATCTAGCTATTGCCGCCCGAAAAAGTGCAGCTTGGCTCGGGCGCCTCGACGGGAGGTCGATCGTGGCCGGCAATATTATCAACAGCCAAGGCTTCCACGTCGCTGTGGTGGTCGGCTCTGAGATCTTCGATCTCACGGGCAAAAAACTCTACAACCTTAAAGGGGCCAGCATATATCGTCCATCTGGCGAACTGGTCGGGCATATGAACGACGCGAGAGGCTCGGACAAGCGTCTTGCTCGCTCCACTGACAGGCTGTTTCCCGCCCAAGGCAACTCGTAGTCCCCGGCCTGGTCAAACTTGGGCTGAAGGCAGAGCCAAATGAGTGTTGCCGGTTCTATCGAAGCCATGCGTCAACTCTGCGCCGACTTGGACAACTTGATCGAACTCGCCAAAGAAAGTCGGGCGCCAATTCGCGCCCTCTCGTTATTGAGCGGGCCGCGCAGATTTGCAGGCCTACCTCGATGAGATCGCGCGAACATCAAGCGCTCCCCGCGCCTGGTCGAGCTTGGGGCTGAAGGCGAAGAAATGAGAGAGACTGAAAGAACTGGAAGCAATGGCGGCGAAGCTACTAGAGACCGCTCGCAAGCATCCATCGGGGCAGGACCGCCACGACGCGCTTCGGGAGATCGAGAGATTTGGGGCGCGGATAACTGCTCAGCAACGCGTCGATTTGCGGTCGGCTCAGTCGCCGCAACCTTATGACTTTGTAACCAGGCCCTGCACGATTCACGCGGGTCGCTTTCGCTGGGACATCAGAGAGAACGGAAGACCTATTCAGTCTTCCATGGAATCGTTCGCCACCGAGCAGGAAGCTCACGCGGACGGTCGCCACGCGCTCGAAAAATTAATCCAAGTCTCGAGGTTGTGACTGGCGCGGCGCAGGCCGCCCATGGCTTCAGCACAATTGGCGCGGCTGGTAACCGGCCGCGGATACGAGGAGCTTGTGAAGCTCGGGAAAAGCAGCAGAGACCCAAAGCCCCGCCGCAGCGAAGGGTGGGGCTGCCAAGGTTCAAACCGAAGGCCGAAAAGACTGAGCGGCCAAACCCTCACGGGCTGTTCTCGGCTCAATATATTCTTGATCGTTGCGGTCCGAATTAACTTGCATGCCCTCCGCACAAGGAGCAGCGTTTGGGGCATCACTTCATCGCTGGCTGAGAGTGTTGCGCTCCCGCCCAAGAGCGGGGAAGCGTTGTGTCAAATCTCGCACTGCGCGCACATTAGCCCTGGGCCAGTCACTACAAAACTCATGGGGCAGGTCAACTCAAACGGAGAATGACCATGAGCGAAAACGTGACTTCATTTCCGGACATCTTGCTACCAGCAGCTGCTTTGAAGGCCTACGCGCCGATAGTCGTCAAGTTCTGGGAGAACCAAGAAAATGCGCTCGAAGACTTGAAGGAATTCGCGGACGGTTGGTTTGCCCGGCGTCGCGATGGCATGCAAGCGGCGCTTGAAGCGGCCATACACATTCGCGATGCCGGGACGCCCTCCGATATACTCCAGGAATATCAGACCTTGCTCAAGCGAGAGATGGAACTGTTGGCGGAGGATGGGAAGGCCTATCAGCAACAAGTGTTGAGGGCCGGAAGGCACCTGAGCGCACCGCCGGAAGCGCCACAGACCGACGTGCGTCGGACCGGCTAACGCTCCCTTGTCGTAAAAGCGGACCATCCCGCACAGGCGGCTTTCAGGCCGAATAGTACGCGCGGCCGGATGTGAGTTGGGAACAACGCTTCGACGACCCAATTGAGCTCCCGGATAGCCGTGTGCTGCGCAGCCTTCGCGATGCCGGTGAATTCATCCAATCGCTCCCGAAAGCGACGCACGAGCTTCCAGTGTGGCAAGGAGGCAGTCGAGGCCTTGCTTCTTCGTCGAGCACAACCGTGATACCCTGCCTGCGCGGATCGGCATCATGCGAGCCTTGAACGCCGGCAAGTCGACCGAACTAGAGGCGCGCCGCAACCGAGCCAAGAAGCATAGGATAGTAAGATGAACCGCATCGGCCGCCGCGGCGTCGACATCAGGCGGTGTTTAACTGCCGCAGCCCGCGCCATTTTGTCGCGCAAAACCCGTGTTCACTTGACATCTGAGGTTTTTGCGCCAGACCCAAGTCGCTTCACTGATCCCCCGTAATACTCACCCACGGAACGGCCCGTCGAGCTGTTCCGTTGGCGGAGATTCGACAATGATCGTTGAACGCTTTGACCGCCGAACTATGGCTGCGATGGAAGTAGCGCTTGAGAAGGCTTGCGAATGCTGGTCACACGGTGGAAAGCACAATCTTCGTAAGCGGGTCGCCGAAAGCATCATTCGCTGTGCGAAAACCGGGAACACTAGCCTGGACGCGTTAACTGAGGCTGGCGAACGCGCCCTAGCGCAACTGCCGCAAGGCAGCAGGAGATCAGCTAAACTCAAGGGCGCGGACATTCGGCCCAATTGGCAGAACGCCGCATAGCGCCCAGCGGGAGCAGGGCCCGTCTCGCGACAGCGAATTCCCAAATGCGCGCTCGGAGCGCTGCCTGTCATGCGCCTTCAGACATATCGCGACGAAACCCGCTCCAGACATTTCGATCTCATCGGCGGAGCAGCCATCCGTGGTCCGTTGACCTGGTCGCCGTAACAGCCGCGGCCATTCTTGTGGTGGGCTTCGCCTGTGTTCTGGCAGTGGGTCCGCTAGGCTGACATGGATCGGGAATCGAAGCGGGAAATCTTGCTTTTGGCCCTCGGCACGATCATCGTCGAGGTGCCCTTCGTAGCGATCGCCACCCCCGGCCATTTTGACCCGGCCCGCTGAGGTCCCTTCAGGCCCTAATCGGCACGACCTTAAACGCCGTCGAGATCGATAACGCGGGCTTCGACAAGCCCACATAATTCGAGCAGGTGATGCCAATCGCGACCGTTTCGCGCGAGCCTGGACGCATCGAAGCATAGAACGGCGCCAACCTTGCCGGCGCACAGCCAGGCGACCAGGCGGTCGAAGCCGGGGCGCGCTACCGTCCCGCTTGCCGAGCGGCCGAGATCATCATCGATGATTTCAACATCGACTAAACCGCGTTGGCGGGCAACATCGACCAGATCATATTGGCGACGCTTGCTCTCGAGATTGGTCATAACCTGGGATTGCGTCGACTGGCGCACATACACGTCAGCCTTCCTCTTGAGAACGGCCGCCGGAATCATCTCAGCGCTGGTCATCTTCAAGCTCCTCGACGCTGAGGCCGGCCGCCTGCATGAGGATCTGGGCCAGCACCGAGATGATCTTGTCCCGCTCCACCGAGGCCACCCCTTCCAGCCGGCTGTCGTCGAATAAGAAGTTGATCTGCCGGCTCGGCGCCGCCGCGGGCAATCTCAGAGACTTCATTGCCTTCCTCCTGAACGATTGCGAGATCGTTCCGGGAACTGTGCGGGGTTGGCGGTGCCGATCAATAGCCGCTCCAACTCGACGAGTGCGGCCACATCGACGCGCGGCGCGCCGATTGTCATTCCTGCGCAAATCACAGGATCGAGCATCCAACCGGCGATCGATACGACGATGCCTGCCGGCCATTGCACTCTAAGAAATTGGCCGGTCGCTCGCTGCTCTATGCGACGCACCAAGACCTTGCGGCCGAAGTATGGATGATGCCGGTAATGGACTTCCAATTCCTGCCCGACATGGGCAGAATGAACGGGCAACAGCTCTTGGAAGAAAGGCATGGTTGTTCGCCGGCTCGGATCGCGGTGCCGAGCGGGCCGCCGTGATGGCGGCGCTCATCATGACGGCGCGTCTCAACAACATCGACCCGAAAGCCTGGCTCGCCGACGTCTTCGCGCGCATCGCCGACATGCCGCAAAAGCCGGCTGCACGAGTTGTTGCCGTGGAACTGGACGCTCCCGCGTCGGCATCCTCCGCTCAGGCGGCGTAATCATGCACGTTAACAAAGTTCATTCCGTCACCACCATCGGCCGCGTCGCGAAGGACTCGGCCAAGACGAGGACTGGCTATGGGACGTCGCCAACGGAATGGATCCAGAGGACGGCCTCATCTGGGTCTTCGGTGTCGGTGACGACGGCATCATGGCGTTCACCGACTTCGGCATCGAAAACCTGATGGAGCTCATCAGGATACACAAGGAAAACCCCGAACTCCTCAAGAAAAGCGGTGATCCTCCGTCCACAATTTCGGAAACGCCGTTGGGAGAAAGGCATGATAGCCGGAAAGCGACTATTGTCTTCGGGGTTAGCTTTTAACAGCCGCAGGCTGTCCTCAAGCTCCCCCAGATCAGCTTCAGGCTTTTCACTGGTTGAGCGTCAAATCATGTTGAATAGCTTTGGCTAAGGAAAAACGAAGTTCCCGCCGTAGCGCAACGGATATCGGTCAACCAAAGTCTCTAGCAAAGCAAAAAGCCGGCGCTAAGAAAATCGCAAAGGCATTGAATCGCACTCCGGGTGCGACAACGGTAAAGGCGCATATGAGGGCAAAGGTCGCGATTATTAGCAAGTAGTCTGCCACATTTGAATTGAACGGCTTTCTTTTTGATTTGCCGGAACGAACCACCGTATGCTCGGTTGTCATATGTTTCCGACGATTAGGGAGACGTGATGACAAACAGAATGATCCCAACAAGTATGGTCAGCAGAATCGACAGGGCGATTGGTCCACTAAGTCCGGCCAGAACCCGAATCAGACGCTTGGCCAACCGGCGCAAACTTCAAACCAGGGCGGCCAGCAGGGCGGCGGCCAACAAAGAGATCCGAAACGCTGATGGAAACGAACTGCTCGCTTCGACGAGCAGTTTTGTTTAACAGAGCTCTTCCGGCTCACAATCCGCATGCTCCTCGGTATCGTGTGTTCGTGCACATCTCCGCGGTTGAAAAAGCTGGACTCAGCACACTCAATGAGGGTGCAAAGGTGAGCTATGAGGAAGTGACCAACAATGGGAAGACTTCGGCGGAGAATTTGAGGGTCGGGTGACTTCGGAGGGGATGGCGAAGCCCGCCAGCTCACGCCGGAGGGGACGCCCGCGGTTCGCTGCGCTGGGTATTTGCAGTCCAATTGCGCGTCGCATCGAGGTTTTGGAACCTTTGAAGGCATCGGATGCCGAGAAATCCGCCACTGGCGGATGATTCATGCGGCTTCGCACCCAAACGCTGGATCAGTTTGATTGTGGCGGCGGGTTTCCACTTGTTTCGGAGTGCCGTGGGCGCATATTCCGAGAATGGCGACAATTGTCCGATGCAATTGCGGCGCTGAGTACAAGCGCACATGGGGGGCATCTTGAGCAGCGAGCACGTAGAGCGGTACTGGCGGCGGATGTCGCGGGCTCTTGCCGCTTGATAGGGATCGACGAAGATGACCGGAGGACATACCCGCAAGATGGCCAGAAGTATTGCGCTCTGATTCTTGAGGTCACCATCATCGACCACGGGCCCTATGGATGGACACGCAATTTTTGCTTGCCTCTTGTGAGTCTTTGCCTGCCTGATCAGGGAGAACAGCGATGACAGCCGAGTTGGATGAAGACCGCTTCAATATGGCTATCCGTAAATTTCTGAAGCATGTCGGAGTTACATCGCAACGTGAAATTGAGAACCTAGTGCGTAGCGGAGAGGTGAAGGGTGGCAAGCTCAAACTGCGAATGACCCTGACCGCTGAGGAAACGCCGCTGAAACATGTAATCGAGGAAACCGTCGCACTCTGACGATTATCCCGGCTGCCCCGGCAGGCTGCCCTCTTGGTGGAGGACTCATCCTGCTCATTTCCAATTTGGTCCTCGGTGTCGATTCGACAACGTCCGTGATAGGGTCTCCAGGGAGAACGGACTCTACTCAAAACCGGGGATGTTTTAGAGGAGTAGATCACAATATATGCTGAATTGGCTCCTTGCGCTGGAGGGAGCGGACATGCTCCAGACAGTATCGCGGCTTCTTCCGGAGCTTCCGCTATTTCTCATGATTGCCGTCGCTACGCATTTGGTCATGTCATTTGCGCAGACGCTGATGCATTACAAGTTCGGCCACCTTCCAATGGGCGGTAAGTTCTTTCGCAACCATATCAACTTCCATCACACCTACTATTCCAAAGATCATCTCGTGTCACGGGCGTACCGCGGTGACGAAGGCAACAATACACCCTTCTTCTTCATTCCTGTGTTCCTGGTGGGAGCTTGTACATACCCCTTATTGCCCATTGATCTCTTCGTGGTTCAGGTAGTTGCATGTGCGGCGTCGTTCTACGCGCACGTCTTTTTCGACAAGGAATACCACGTAGAGGGATCGCGGCTTCAGCGGTTTGCATGGTTCAGACGCAAACAAGAACTGCACTCGTTCACTACCGGCACGCGAACTGCAATTTCGCGGTGATCCATTTCTTTTGGGACAGGATTCTCGGTACCTATAGAAGGCCGGATGCTCGGTTTCGTGGACAAAAGGGATTCCCAAATCAACTGGTGTCTTATTCAAAACCGCATCTCCTTTCCAGATGCGACCTTGAGTCAAACGCCGCTTGGAAATCCCTCTATGGAGTGGCTCAAATCGTAGCCAACCCCGCCAGCAATATCCGTATTCCCAACGCCTCCAGCCCGGGAACCATTTGCCCCGACCCTCTTGAAATCAACCATGGAGGTTGACCATGTCAATGGCCCCGACGCTCGCAAGATATCTTGATCAAAACGTCACGTACGACACTCTCTTTCACGAGCCAACGATGTCCTCGATGCGCACAGCTCAGGCCAGTCACATCTCCGGGGATTGCGGCAAACCACGGCCCGGCTGGTAACAGCGATAGAGCGACTGGGCCGCATTATGGGCCTTCATGCTGAGGTCCTGCCGCGGGTGGGCACCCTACAGCTACCGGCACGCGACACCGACGGCCAATTGCCCTACGTGTGTCGGAAGCCGAACCTGTTGACGCGGACATGAATCGCGCGGCCGCCACCATGCATGCGATCGACGATATCGAAGCTGGCCGCCTTGCCAGTCTGTCGTATCGCCTTTGCGAGGGTGGCCCCAGGGCAGTTTGCACTTCGTCCATCTGTGGGTCAGCGAGCCTGACCAAGCGTAGCAAAACGCTTCCGTTGTTGGCACTAAACGGACCCAGCGCTCTCTCGCTGCTAGTCAGGAGTTGAATGTAAAGCGCACGTGACGAACGGAGCCGGTCAAACATAACCGCTGGATTGTCTCGACGTCGACCGCCGATGGAAATTGAAGGACCGGGCCCAGAACCGGGATGAGCCACCATTAGATTCCGCGACTGGACGGCGATCAGGCTGAGCGGTGCGACGGTAGTTTGCCTTTCGCTAGTCGCCTGATGGCAGTGTTGTCGGTAACGGGCCATTGGGCCGCACCCCCTGCAGCTTCCCGGATAGACGCGATGAGCGAAATCCGGACAAACATCTTCTCGGCGTGATTTTGTGCGCACGGTGGCGCCAGCACGACGGATCGGGCCGACCGCGAGGTGAGAGCGAGCACCGAACCTAGCCCGGTCGACCTGTGTTTGGCTTCGATGGCGCACCGAACGCCAGAGAATATCCGTTGTCGTCACGGATGCCGAACTCGTGTGCGCCGTAGTCGAAATCATCCACCGCATAGATCACCTCGGCGCGGTCCTTCACAGCTGCCCACAGCGCATCCACCTCGTCGGCCGTTGCTACATCGATATAGAGCTGTCCGGTAAAGTTGGGGCCCTTCCAATCCCCACGCGCATTTGGCGCAGCCAGCATGATGCGCACGGCGTCGCGATACAGGTTGGAATAGCCGGGGGTCTGCATGCCACAGGTAAACCCGAGCACATCGACATAGAAGCGGACCGACCGGTCCATGTCCTCCGTCGTGAGGATCGGGGCCAGCGTCGTGAGTGTCATGGGGAGCTTCCTTCCTTTGGGACTCAATCATTCGGCATGCGCAACATCGCCTGGACGTCCAGTCCGGGTCGTTCGCGTCGATATTGCCATCTCCGCTCCATCGATGGGACGAAAGGAAGGCTCAACCTTCAAGAGCATGTGAGCAGCGTGCTTTTTCGTCGCGTGTAGCGTCTTCGTGCGACACTGATCTCCGCGGACTGAAAAAAATTCCGACGGATACGCCATTCGATTGAGGCCATCTCGATCAATCCCGGGGAAAGCGCGATGCGTCAATTCATCGGCGCGATGGCGAGTCGTCCAGTCTCCAACAACGCCCCACACCGATAGACGCCGAAATTTTCGGACGTGTCGATCCAGGCGTAATAGATCAGCCCCTTCAGTCGACCATCATCGACATAAGGGCGAAAATTGTCACGCATTTCCCGGACCAGGGCGACCTGATCAGTTTCCTTTGCGGGGCAGGCCGCATCGGTATTCTTAAAGCCCCATTCCGTGAGCCAGCATGGCTTGCCGTCAGCGCTGCCAGGTGGACGGCACTGCTTCAGGACATAAGCCTTGAGCCGGCTTCGCCGTCCAGCCGCGGCATCGGCTTGGCCCGGACCGTTGGCCCACGGGTAAACATGCACGGAATAGCCGTCCACGAGCGCGTCGAGCCCGTTGCTCCGCCAGAATTCGAGGGTGGCGTTCGCACTGACCATGTCCTTGGTGGCGCCCTTTCCGAACGGACCTTCCGGCGCCTCATAGGCCACCAATCCAGCGGACAAAATCGGTGTGACCCGATTGAGCTTCGAATGATCGCGCACGTCCTTGAGCACCTTGAGGATCTTGAGGTATTGCAGATAGCCCCTGGCGATCTGCCGTCCCTCCGGATCTTGCTGAAGATCACGCAGGCCGAATTGCTTTCCCTCTCCGGGCAATGGAAATTCCGGATTGAAAGAGGCGCCATTGATTTCATTGCCAAGTTCGACGGCGGCCAGTTGGACGCCTTCAGCGTCGAGCCTGTCGAACAGCGCCTGAAAATAGGATCGGGACAGGTCGGCAGACGCGTAAGACAGAGGCGGCCCGGCCCAGATGCCAGGCCATTCCTGCGGGCGATAAGGCCTGCTCGGCGCGTCGGGAGGAAATTTTGGCGAAGTGATCCACTCGACTTTAATTCCGATCGCGTACGCGCGCTTGACGAAACCGATGGTCTTGTCGTCAGGCGTAATGCCTGTCCGGATGATGTGGACGCCGGCGGCCTTCAAATTGTCCAATATGTCGTTCTCCTGCGCCACCGTCCGCGATTGAGGATGAACAACGTTAATGCCGACGACCGCTGAAGCGGCCTTCGCTGGCGTGGTCGCAACCGACGACAGCACCACGCCAAGGATGGCGATGACCGTGCGCTTCACCGTGAGGGCTCCTCTATTTCGGCGCGGGCTCATAGGCGCGAAGACGTACGACAATCGTGCACACACGTCCTAGCTTTCCGGAAGGGACTTGGCACCGAATGACCTCTTTCGTAGCTGTACGCGGGTCTGAGCCGGCCACTTGCGCCACAAGGACGGCCTCTCAATGCCTGACCCCGTCCGTCGAGGTCGTATCGATCGAGAGTGCTCCTGCACCAACCATCGCGTTCTTCGATAGATAGACATTGTGCGCGTGCGTGACGACGATCGAGCCGTTGAGATCGGGACTGGCGTTCGGAACGCGCGAGAGATTTGTGTTCTTGAATTGATTGTTGACGACAACGACGTCATTGGCTCTGGAGATGAACAGACCGGCCCCCTGAAGATCGCTGAAGACGTTGGCGTCGAAAATCAGGCCCTCGTGAACCGGGCTCATCGCTTTCACATTTTCGGGGCCTTGAAGAACGGCGACTTCAACGGCGCCATAGCGCACATCCGCCTTGGGGCCAGAAGCTGTGGAGGGAAAGCTACCGACGTTCGAAAATCGGTTGCCCCGAAACGTGACGTTTTGCACGCCCGGGCCCTCGCCATAGCCGGCGCCGACGATGATGGCATGCATCGTCTGGCCGGTGAATTCGTTGTTCTCCACCAGGCCGTGCGATGACTGCAGGAGCAGTCCGCGCGCGCGGTTGAACAGCAACTTGTTGTTCCTGATCACGAAGCGCGCGCTCACTCGCGACAGGTCGGAAAGCTGGGTGGCGCCCTGAGGGGCATTATCTTTCAAGGCGAGGCTCAAGCCGATCTTCGGATTGGATCGCGATTGGAGGCTGGTAGTGCCCAGGAAACCAAACGTCCCGTTGAAAAAGCCGAGCGTGTCGGTGCCGACAATCCAGCCGTAAGGCGCGTAGGAGCTTTCGCCCCCTGCGGTCCAGTGCAGCGAATTGTCGGGCTCGCGCTCGAAGGTGCCGACCGCGCCATGGATGTTGATGCCGTCGTCACCCTGGTAGCCGAACGTGCTGTTCTCGATGATGATGTCGCCGGTATTGTCCGCGACGTGGACGGCGTCCGCCTCGCTGGAAACGAGCCTCGCCGCATTGAGTCGCGTGACGCTGCAGTGTGAGAGACGATAACCACCGCCGCCCGACAGCAAGAAGCCCAGAAATGGGCTCGCATAGATGTTCACATTCTCGAAATCGATGTCGTAGGCAGCCCCAGTCTGGATCGCGTTCTTCCAGGGCGCCATGCCCCAATGCCTGATCATCATGACATCGCCGACTTTGATGTTAAGATTCCAATATGGGATTTCAAAGGTGTTGTTGCCCAGATAGACCGTGTGCGTGTTGTTGGTGTATTGCTCTCGGTGATCCCTCAGCGCGAGATGCGGATTTTTCGGATCGCTCTTGGCGTCCCAGAGTGACAAAGCAACAATATGGGTGTTCGCGTCGACCTTGTATTGAGGCTCGATCTTGACCGTCATGCTGTGGTGCGCGTTGTCGACCGAGGCAATGGTCCCAATCGAGGCCATCAACTCGTTGGGCCAGTCGATATTGAAGTTCTTGAAGATGATCCGCTGCGAGCCGCCGATCGTGACGCCGGCAACCACGGGCGAGGCGAAATTGAGGGTCGAGCCCTGACCGTCGATGGTCAGATCCTTGGCGCCTTTGATCGTCCAATGGCCTGGGCTTGTCGTTGGCGGCGCAGTAAAATTATAAATGGCTTTCGGAAAAACCACGGCGGCGTAGCTGCCTGAAATCGCCTCCTTGACGGTTCGGTCGAAATAGTCATTGGCGCTCTCGCCTGAGGCGATCGGCGGCGCCTTTAGAATTTTTCCGGGCTCCGCCGGAGCGGGCGCTTTCACGAGAATGCGAACTTCGCTCCCGTCCGGGGCTTCAATCTTCTCAACGAAGTCGCCCGACGCCGCGGGCTCGCCACTCGATCGCGGAATGTAGTTCGAAAACGGCTGGCCGTAGGCACCCAGCGCCTTCACGAGGCTTGCGTCATAATAAGCCAGTGTGTTCGGCGAGTTATTTTCAGCCGCACTTGTCGGATGTCCGAGAATACCGACCAGTGCGATGGCTGCCGTGCATGCGGCAATCTTTCGCTTCTTGAACGAGGTTTCGCGCATACACCCATTCGTTGCGGTTAAGGTCATACAAGCTCGCATCTGAGGTCAGAGAGCCTTAATCATCCAGAGCTGCGAAGCCGGGATGACAGACAAGAAGTCTGCAAGTTTTCTCCCGGCAACCATCTAGCAGCGCGATCGCACAAAATCGTGGTCTAGCGTAAAAAATCACAGAATGGCGCGCCACGGCCGATGAAGATGGGCACTTATATGAGGCTTCTTCAGTCAAGAGGTTTTTTGCTAGAGCTTCGCTTTCTTGCTTCCCAAGCGGCCTGGGT
>Ga0210408_10001375_pt1 | contig 25760 bp, 29 predicted proteins | sample IncBWH4MmetaG_FD_155471 | JGI IMG/M metagenome (GOLD analysis project Ga0210408, IMG submission 155471) | Forest soil microbial communities from Barre Woods Harvard Forest LTER site, Petersham, Massachusetts, United States - Inc-BW-H-4-M | ecosystem: Environmental > Terrestrial > Soil >...
AAAACCGCTCCAACTAGAGACCGGATACATTGATGCAAGACCGCTCACCGCCAGCTCGGCGAAACCACTTGCAACGCGCGGCCGGACCATACATCCGGGTCAAACTGAGAAAAGCTCGGTATGAGCAGATGTCTTCCGCTCTTCCCCCGCGGGCCCGCCACGACTGGCGGCCAGCCAACCGGTAGGGGCAGGCAACATAGGCACACCCTGGGACAAACTTTCCTTCACGCCGGCTTTCCCTGACCTTGACCGATCCGCTCCCAATGGGGAGTCTGGTCGTCTTCTTGGCGGTGGCTTGCCCGAAAAGCCGGGAGCCTGGAAAGTTATCTGAATGAAGTATTGGTCGGGATGTTAGCCGCTGCCGCAATTGTTCGACACAGTCGAATAGCGGCAGAGACAACGAAACGTCGGAGGCACGAGGGCTCACGAAGCGTACCTACGCGACCTGTTCACGGGATGGGCTGGATGGACGCGAAGAGGCGCGTCGTGTGTCGTAAGCGGCTCTACTCAAACTCAATCCGGATGCCGCTCAGATTGGCGGCGAACTCCAGGCCTGCCCTCACGCCGTGCAGCGTGATGATGACACCTTTTTCGTTCTTCAACTGCACGCCGCCGCCGCCGCCCACCAAGGCTCCGCCAACACCGACCGAGGAGTAGATACCTTCAAAATCACTCAATTGATCCAGATAGGATGCGCGCCCGGCCAGCTTTGCTACCGAAGCTCCGATCGTGACACCGACACTGAGGCCATAAACCCGGAACGGGTGTTCCCGACCATCATATGTCAAGACGCCGCGTCCGACGCCTCCGCCCGCGACCAGCGCCGCCTTTGTGAAGACGACTCGAACAGAACCCATCTTCGCATCCGCCGGCGGGGTGAACAGTGTCGATGCCACCAGCGCGAGCAGAGCGAGCTTGATTGCATGGTTGCGCATGAGATCCTTCCTGCCAAAGACATTGTTCAACGAACAACCTCGCCTCACGGGACCGCCGAACGCTTCAACCCCAGCGCGTGGAGTATTTACCCATCGGAACGACCCTCCTTCTATTACGGACTCGCGACCTCGACTTTTTTCCAGGTTTGATCGGGGTCGAACCATTTCATGCGCTTGGCAATGATTTCCGTCAGCTCGCCCAGATCCTTCTGGTAAACAGTGCCTGCATGATTGACCTCGAAGGTCATGACGCCGGAATTGCCGTATTCGGCGGGGTAAGCGATGAGTGCGAAACCACCGATCATCTTGCCTTTGGCGACATAGTCCAGCTCGCCGCCCGGAGCGTTCGGCCCCTGTCGGGTCAGGATGCGAAAGTAATAGCCGTGGTAAGGCTGCGGCTCGCCGCTGCCGACCTTGTAGCCTTCTGCTGACGCCTGAGCAGCAAGTTCACCCAGCGGGCTCTGATCACCATCCGACGGCCAATAGAGGCCATCCTTCTTGCCGGAGCTGGAGACAATGCGCTGTGCATAGACTCCCGGCCCCGCGCCGCGGTCCTTATCGGCATATTCATCCTGTGCGTCAACATAGGCGAGACAGGTCTGGATCGCGTCGAGCTCGTTGCGTCCAATTCGACGATAAAGGATCTCGATGCGGCCGGCGGCCGTCTCGAATTTCCATCCTGCCTTGGTGTGGTAGAGCGGGATTGGGAAGGGGAAATCGTCCTTGCCGAGCATCAGAATCGCCTTCTTGTCGCCCTCCATGCTGATGGAATGCTTGGCGTCATAGGCAGCCACGAAACGCTGTCGCGTATCGGTATCAGCGACCATGTCTCCGGACTCGACGATATCATCAGCGTCGCGACCGAGCACTTCGCGGAAGTCTTTGGTTTCGCCCGATTTCGCCGCAACGACGAGAGCCGCTGCAGCATCGTCAGGCGACTGGAAGGACTGCTGGGGTGATGCAGTTGGAATCGCCACAGCGAGCATGGCCGCAGCGATCAGTCCTGTGGACCAGCAACGATCAGATCGTGTCGACTGAAGCAATGTCATGATCACATCCCCGCTCGGGTTGGGATTTGCGCGCCACCGGCGAGCCAGTCTTGATAGGTGCGGAATTTCAATCCGAGCTTGTCGTAATGGACGCAGAGATAGCCGTCGCGTCCGCGCGTGACCGCATCGGGCCGCGCAGCCTCGACCTCCTGCGCGATGACGCCGACATAAGCCTTGTCGCTGCCTAGATAGCTGAACCGATAGTAGCCGAGTCCATTCTCGAGGCGTCCGAGCAGCTCCACGTCGTGCTTCAGCCACAGATCGGACCGTCGGCCACCACCGCCGCCACGTCCTCCGCCGCCACCACCGCGGAAGCCACCACCTCCTCCACCGCCACTGCGGATTCCGCCTCCGCCACCTGCGGAAATCGCTCCGCGCCCACCGCCACCGGCGCTGGCAAAACTGGCGCTGCCACGCGCAGACTGAAGATTTGCAGCGCGGCCCGATGAGATATTACCGAGGGCATTGTCACGGCCGCCGCCCCTTGCCCCGCCCGAGGGGCGCACGCGATCAGCCGGCCGCGCCTGTTTCGCGCCACCGCCCTTGCCCGGCCCACGATCGCCGCCCTTAGCTTGCCCGCCTCCGGGCCGATCGCGCGTGTCGACACGATTGCCACCACCGCGATCGCCGCCACCGACGCGATCGCCTCCGCGATCACCAGGTCCACGGTTACCTCCGCGATCGGGGTTGAGCACCTGCTGGCCACCGCGACCGCGGAAGTCCATTCTGTCAGCGGCGCCGGCACGCACCTTGTCGCCGCCAAATCGCTGCGCCACGTTAGCGTTGTTGTATCGGACACCCTGGCGGTGGTTCACGTTGTGCGACCAATTGACGTTATTCGAGCGGTTGATGAAGAAGTTGTTGTTGCCCCAGTTGCAGCCGCCGCCCCAATAATTGCCCCAGCGCCCAATGGCCCAGGCCGTGCCGAACGCCAGTCCGGCAGCGATGACGCCGGCGCCGATGTAGGACGGATACCCGAAGTAATAGGGTGGATAGTCGGCATACGGCCAGGTGCCGTAGACGGCCGAAGGCTCATAGTAGGGAACGTACATCGCGTTCGGGTCGGTCGGCTCGATCACGATCACCTGCTTGTTCTCGACCTTCTGAACCGTGACTTTCTGCTCCTTGGTGGACACCAGCTTGTTGTTGGCCTGCGCCTTCGCCCGCAGGCGCTGGATCGCATCCATCACGTCGGGCTGCTGGGCGAGCACCGCGTCGCCTAGGGACTTGGTCCAGTCCAGCTTGTCGCTCATCATGTCGAGCACACTCGGTGTGCTCGTCAGCGCTTTGACGCTGTCGTCCCAAGGTTGCTTGTCGACTTCGGTCTTGAGCTGATCGCCCTTGAGGTTCTTGTGGTCCTTCACCCAGCGCCCGGCCGTCACCACCTCCAGCGGATAGGTCGCTGCCGCCAGCATGTTGGCGAGCAGCGCGTCGGGATAAAGCGCGATCGGTGCGACCAGAGCGTCGAGCTGCTCGGGTTTCAGCAGGGCCTCCCCGGCTTGCGGGGGCGGTGTGGTGGCGGATGGCTGAGGCGGCGCGTCCGTTCCTTGCGCAACCACGGTGAACGGGGTTGCAAGAATGATCGCTAAAGCCAGCAAGGCTTTTCTGCAGCACAACATGGCCTGTCTCCATCGGAACCCCAAGCTTGAGGGAACCCCGACTGGAGAGCGGACACTTGATCAAGATCAAAGATCCGCCCGCGAACCGCGCGCTAGTGCCCGCTCAGCACCAGCGTCTTGATCGGCAACACCAGCGCCTGGATGCGAAGAAGCATGGCATGCACGAGGCCGACCGCATCGATAGCATGCAACACGAAGCCTTGAAACGCACCGGTGTCCTTTGACGCGATCTTGTCGTGATTGCTGGTGTAGGCATTGACAATACAGGAGCTGCCCGCCGTTACATCCGCAATACCGTTCTTATCGATGGGCTCAAGAAACACGAGGATTGTGCCGGGCCGCGCTGCGCTCGCGTCAATCAGCTGCTCGCCGCCGCGGAACTGACCGGTTGCGATATAGTCCTGCACGTTGGTGATGACCATCGGAATGATAGTCCAGGGCACGGACACGCACGCCGCCTCAGCAATCATCCCGGGCTTCAGCACCTGCGCTTCGATCTGTCCGAACCCGGCCTGCAGAGAGCGCTGTCCCGCGCCTTCCGGGATCAGCACGCCGGCGGGTCGCGCAAGCGGATTGACGATATCGCCGGGTCGAAGGGAAAACTGCTCGACGCGACCGTCGACGCCCGCGCGGACGACGGTCTTGTCGAGCTCGACCTGGGCCTGCGCAAGCGCTGCTTCCGCGCTTGCCTTCTCTGCCGGCAGAAGGGTCGCAACATTGATTTCCGCAGATTCTTTCGCTGCAGCGGTAGCATCGATCGCGGCCTGCCGTCCGGCGACGAGCACCTGTAGTTTCTCGATATCGCGCTGCGGCACGATGCCTGGATTGCGCCGCTGCAACTCGCTCTTCACATCCAGCTCGTCCTTGGCCTGCTTGTAGTCGCTGTTGGCCTGCTGAATCTGCGCCTCGGCTTTGATCACGTCGACCTTTGCGGAGACCAACGACGCATCGACCTCGGCGATCTTCCGTTTGGCTGCTTCCACAGCCGCCTGCTGCTTCGAACTATCCAGCGTGAACAGCACGGTGCCCCTGGTGACGGACTGGCTGAAGCCGACATTGACTTCTGCGACGCGTCCTATCGTCTCAGGAGCGATCGGAACCGTCCGGAAGAACAGCATCGCCGAAGTGGTCGACGGATGGAAATAGAAGATCGTCGTGATGAGCCCGACCGTGAGCATCAGACAGCCCGTGATGCCCCATCGCAGCTCGTACCATACCGAAAAGAGCGTGATTTCCTTGCCAATGCGCTTGCCCTGGACATAGCGCCGGTAGAGATAGTCTGGCACCAACGTGAATAGCGAGCAGAGCATCAATTCAAGCATGGCCGCGTACCTCCTTCTTCGGAGCGCCGTGATCTGTCTTGTCGGAGGCCGTCGCGGCCGGAGCGGTGCTTTCTTCATCCGCGGCTTCCTGCTTTGCCGCTCCCTCTGTTGAATGGGCTATCTTCTCGACCGATCCGGCGATGCTGCGCAGCGGCGTGCCAAAATCCGGGATATCGATCACCGCCAGCAACAGAGCTGCTATCCAGAACAGATGGATGTGCGTAAACAACGCGAGCAAGCCCAGGATAGCGACGATTTCAAACTGAAGCTTCTGCGACTTGTGAGCCATTCGCTCCGGCAAGGAGTGCACTCGCAAATAGATATTGCCGATGCCAAGCACGGCGGCGATCAGGAAGATCCCCATTACGATCATCAGAACGTCGGTCTCGCCAGGCTTGGCGACATAGAACGGCAAATGAAGAGGTGTCATCGGGTGGAGCTGCTCGGGCAATCGACCCTCCCATATCCTACGGCGCGACGGTGCGGTCCTACGCCGCACGCTCGCGTTGTCGCGCGAAGTGTAATGCTAATCTTTCAAATGCAACAGGGTCTTCAGATCTGACAGCGATAGTAGAAGATTTCCATGTCCTCCATCCCCGGAAACAGCCGCCGGACCTTGTCCTGATTGACCACGTTCAATTGAAACTGGACGGTGGAGAGCATGATGTCGGTTGCGCAGCTTGCGACGATGTTCACGGTCTGACCGTCGTCCTTTTTCGCCTTGATCGCGCATTTTGCGGTGCGTCCGATCAGCCGGTTCGGCTCTGCGATAAATCCCCCGCCATGTACCTCGGACATCGGGGCGAACGTGATCTGGTTCGCCTTACCTTTCCGAACGAATACGTTTTTACATTCCTCCGCGCTGGTAGCCCACGCCCCGGTAAAATTGATCGCTCTTGCCGGCCCTGCCGAGACCGCAATCGACATTGTCACCGCCGCCAAAACGGCTTTTTGGCTCCCGCTCATTCCATTCTCCTCGCTGCGCGCTTGGCTGGGCTCGAACGGCTCGACCGTGCAAAGACTGCGGGGGGACGCCAAACGGAGGCTTGATTTGGATCAAGGCCGCCAGCCTCCGCGCCCTCAGCATCCTCGCCAGGAAAGATGCCGCGCCTTGCGAGGAGAGACCCATGGCCGAAAAGATCGACGATCTGCTGCCCACGGCAAAGGAGATTCAGAAACAGGCCGCGCTGAAGGAGGCGGAAAAGGCCGACAACGAGGCGAGAGCTTCGGCCGCGGCCGAGGCCGAGAAAAGAACGCTGATCGAGAAACTCAGCAAACCGTCCGGGCTTTCGGAAGAAGAGAAAGTCAAGCTTGCCTCTACCGTGATTCAGCGAGCAGTCCGCAACGGCCTGACCGAAGTCCAGGTCTATCGGTTCCCCAACATGCTCTGCACCGACAAGGGCCGGGCCATCAACCAGATGGAGTCGGGTTGGGAGAAAACGCTAACGGGTATCCCAAAGGAGATCTTTCAACTCTGGACCGACTACCTGAAGCCTCGGGGTTATCGCATTAGCTATCAGATCATCGACTTTCCGGGCGGCATGCCCGGCGATATCGGCATCACCATCAGTTGGAAGAGCTGACAACATGCACGGGACGCCGAGGATGGCGCAGGGCGATGAAGCGGCTTCAAAGATGAAGCGGAAGGACTATGAGAAGGAACTCCGCAAACTTCAGGTCAAGCTTTGTCATCTCCAGGAATTTGTGAAAGCCAAGAAGCTCCGGGTCATTATCCTGTTCGAGGGACGAGACGCTGCCGGCAAGGGTGGCACCATCAAGGCGATCACGGAAAAAGTCAGTCCACGCGTGTTTCGCGTGGTCGCCCTTCCCGCGCCGTCCGATCGCGAAAAGACCCAGATGTTCGTCCAGCGCTACATGCAGCATTTTCCGGCCGGCGGAGAGATCGTGATCTTCGATCGAAGCTGGTACAACCGCGCCGGCGTCGAATACGTCATGGGTTTCTGCAGTGAAGAGGAGCACGAGCGCTTTCTGGAGCTGTGCCCGGAAGTCGAACAATACATCGTGGATGGCGGCATCATCCTGATCAAGCTCTGGCTCGAGGTCGGGATGGACGAACAGGAGGGGCGGTTCAAGGCGCGGATCGACGATCCGCTCCGGCAGTGGAAGCTGAGCCCGATGGATACCGAGTCCTACCGGCTCTGGTACGACTATTCGCGCGCGCGCGACATGATGCTCAAGGCGACGAGTTCGAAGCACGCGCCCTGGACACTCATCAGGTCGGACGATAAGCGGCGGGCGCGCCTGAACTGTATCGCCCACATCCTGGACAGCATCCCCCACAAGCGCCTGCAGCATCAGCGCGTGCGCCTGCCGAAGCGCTCGAGCAAGGGACGCTACAACGACCAGGCGACGCTGCGCGGCATGAAATTCGTCGAAGAGCGATACTGAGCCAGAGCCCGCCGGTTCGGCCTACGCTCACTTGAGCGCAATCGTCACTCCGCCTACCGCGGCCGACAGTTCGACGCCGACCTTGCCGCCAGTCAGCTGCAGGATGACGCCCTTCTCGTTCTGCAATTGCACGCCGCCAGCACCCGCCGCCAGCGCACCACCGGCACCGATAACGGCGTAATTGCCCTGGATGTCACCTGGACTCCTAAGGTTCAAGGCATGCCCAGACATTCGGGTGGTCGATGCGCCGATCGTGAAGCCCACGCTCATGCCGGACACGTTAAACCGGTAGTGGTGCCCGCGGAACGTCAGGACGCCCTCGCCGCCGCCGACCCCCACGATGAACCCACCCTTCGTGAAGACCACACGAACGGCGCCGGTATCGGCCAGAGCCGTGGTCGGCAGTCCAGCCGATAGGATCAATCCCAGAAGCACCAGGTTGACCAATTGCACCCCAAGGACTCGCATTACACTCCTCCCTCAGAACGACACAAAATCGCGCTTTATTGTCGCAGCTTTTTCCGAGCGGGAGGCAAACGCTTGATCCAGATCAATCGCGGACGGGTCGCGCCCTCTGTGGGTCTGCCTCAAACCGGCCGAAACCTCTCCTGTTGCACGACAAAAATGCTCCAATTCCGATCAATGTTGAAAATGGTGCAGATGGCGTCCTTGAGAGGATTCGGCGGCCGAAACACGCTCAAGAACAAGCAGCCCAGTCGTTTTTCTTGACTCACGTTGCGCGAGATAGTTTCCTTGATCTCGCTCAAAATGAGCGATGGAAAATTCATCACAATCTCTCGAGGGGACTTCACCCAACGGCAGCTCGTTCAAACAGGGGGAGATCCATGTTTGTCAACGTCAACGCCACTCCGGGCGATCGGCCAAAATTTCTCGGCGAGCATGGCAGCCTGTCCCACGCGCAGTTCATTCTGAGTGAGTTCAAATACAGCCGCGGCGCAGAGATCTTCGGAGAGTCAGAGCCTGCGAAATATGTATATCAGGTGGTTGAAGGTGCAGCGCGGAGCTACAAGCTGCTCTCCGACGGCCGTCGCCAGATCGGAGCATTTCATCTGGTTGGCGACATCTTCGGCCTGGAGAACGGCGCGATCCATCGTTTCACGGCAGAAGCGATCGTCGATACCACGGTTCGCCTTGCGAAGCGGCTGAGCCTCGAGCACGTTGCACGCGAGGATGCGCTCGTCGCCCACGATCTCCTGAGCATGACGACGAGCAATCTGCAACACGCCGAAAATCACATGCTGCTGTTGGGGCGCAAGACTTCGCTGGAACGGGTCGCGGCATTCCTGCTCGAAATGGACGGTCGCCTATCAGCCGCGGGTGTGATGGCGCTGCCGATGAGCCGCCGCGATATCGCGGACTATCTCGGGCTCACGCTCGAGACAGTATCCCGCGCGCTCTCGAGTCTTCACGAGAAGGGATTACTCGACTTCCTCGGCCAGACCCAGCGGCAGATCGTCCTGCGCAATCGACCCGGGCTAGCCCAGCTGGATCTATAGCTCGTCGGAACGACCGACCTTGAATGCGAGAGAGTCGTCTCGGCCGATCGCCTTGATCAGCACCTCGAAGATGAGTGCTGTCGACCAGCCGAACATCAGAACGCCGTTCATGGCAGTCATCGGCCCGAGCAGGCGCCATTTCGCCAACGGCGTTACATCGCCGTAGCCCAGAGTGGTGTAGTTGACGAACGCGAAATAGACCAGGTTCGCATCGTCGGGCGCCGCGTTCACGATGGCATAGGCGACCGACCAGACAAAGACTTCGAGCGTGTGCGCGGCCATCAGCACAAGTGATGTTGCGATCATCACGCCTGCCAGATAGTGGAGCGGACGGGACATGCTTTGGCGCGCGGCGATACGCGCGATCCGTATGGCGATCATCGTGACCGTCGCGTGAAGCGTGATGTTGATCGCGCTGACGGCTGATCCTACCAGTAACTGAATGAGCATGCCGGCTCCGCGTTGCTGCCAGACACGATCTGCCGAGGTCGAGCGGGACCCTTGACGTAAATCAAAGGGCTGCGCGCGGGCGGCATCATCGTTTGTGGCAGCGTGAGATCGACCGCTCGACAATCGGAGCCTCCCCGATGAGAACCGTGTCTGTGGAAGAAGCTATCGCAATGATCCCCAACGGCTCGAGGCTGATGGTGGGCGGCTTCATGGGGGTCGGCACGCCTGAGCGGCTGGTTGACGAGCTCGTACGGCAACGTAAGTCCGAACTTTCGCTCGTTTGCAACGATGCTGCGGTTCCCGGCAAGGGCGTTGGCAAGCTGATCGACGCAGCGCTCGTGTCGGCACTGACCGCAAGCCACATCGGTCTGAATCCAAAGGCGCAGGCGCAGATGATGGCGAACAAGATCGCGGTCGACCTGGTACCCCAGGGCACGCTGGTGGAGCGCATCCGCGCCGGCGGTTGCGGGCTCGGCGGCGTGCTGACCCCGACCGGCACCGGTACAATCGTCGAAGAAGGCAAGCGTCAGATCGACGTCGACGGCAAGATCTTCCTGCTCGAAACCGCGCTCCGCTCGGACTTCGCGCTGATCCATGCATTTCTGGCCGACTATCTTGGCAACCTCGCTTACGCACTGACTGCACGAAATTTCAATCCCGTGATGGCGATGGCCGCCGACACCGTCATTGTCACGGCAGAGCATATCGTTCCGGTCGGCGTGATCGCGCCGGATCACGTCATGACCCCTGCGCCTCTTGTCGACTATCTCGTTGCGAACGGGTGAAACCATGGATGCACAGACGCTGATCGCCCGACGCGTTGCGCTTGAACTGCGATCGGGGAATTTGGTCAATCTCGGGATCGGGATTCCCACTCTCGTCGCCAATTACGTCCCGCCGGAACTTAAGGTGTTCTTTCAGTCCGAGAACGGCTTGATCGGCACCGGGCCGATTCCCGAGCAAGGGATGACTCATCCGCACCTGACCGATGCCGGCGGACGGCCCATCAGCGCGCTCCCCGGTGCATCCACGTTTGACAGCGCAATATCCTTCGGATTGATCCGCGGCGGGCACGTCGACATCACCGTGCTAGGCGGACTTCAGGTCGACGCCAAAGGCCATCTCGCCAACTGGATGATTCCCGGCAAGATGGTGCCCGGCATGGGAGGCGCAATGGACCTGGTGACGGGCGCCAAGCGAGTGATTGTCGCCATGCAGCACGCTGCCAAGGGAAAATCGAAAATCGTCCAGAAATGCAGTCTTCCCCTCACCTCCTCTCGACCCGTCGATCTCGTCGTCACTGACCTCGCCGTCATCAGCTTCCCGGGCGGACAGATGACGCTGCTGGAGACCGCGCCGGGCGTCAGCGTGGCGGAGGTGATGGCTGTCACGGAGGCCGATCTTCTGATCCCGGAAACGGTTCCACAAATGAGAATCTAGGATTCGCTGCAGAGCGAACGCGGTGCGTGGCATGAGAATATTCGATGGGTTCGACGAGATCAGGTCCGCGCTCGGTCAGGAAATCGGCGCGAGCGAGTGGATCGAGATCACCCAGGATCGCATTCATCGGTTCGCTGAGGCGACCTGCGACGAACAATGGATCCATGTCGACCAGGAGAGAGCGGAAAAAGAGCTTCCGGGAGGCAGGACCATCGCCCACGGACTTCTTTCCCTCAGCCTCGCACCAATGTTCATTCGCTCGGTGATGGGTCTTAAAGGACTCAAGAATACCCTAAACTATGGCGCGGACCGGATCCGCTACCTCTCCCCCGTTCCTGCAGGATCGCGCATCCGGGGTCGCACGACCATTACTGAAGCGGAGAACGTACCTCCTGACGGGCTGCGCGTGAACTACCACATGGTCATCGAGATCGAAGGCGGGCAGCGGCCGGCCTGTGTCGCCGACCTGATTGCCCTGCACTACCGTTGAGACAGGTCCTTTCAATCGGGGGTGCCCCTAATCGATGATGTGATATCCGCCGTCGATGTACATGACATCGCCGGTAATCAGCTTTGCGCCATCGAGCGCGAGAAACGCGGTCGCGGCACCGACGTCATCGATGCTGACCAGGCTTCGCGCCGGCGCCTTGCTCTGCGCCTTGTCCAGGAGCTCGTCGAATTCCGGGATGCCCGACGCGGCGCGCGTCGCCAACGGTCCGGGCGAGATCGCGTGGACCCGAATGCCCTTAGGGCCGACCTCGGCAGCGATATAGCGGACAGTGGCTTCAAGCGCGGCCTTCGCCACTCCCATGATGTTGTAGTTCTCCACGACCATCTGGCTGCCGTAATAGGTCATCGTGAACAACGTGCCACCGTTCTTCATCAACGGCTCTGCGAGATGCGCCATGCGCATGAAGGACCAGCAGGACACATCCATGGTCTTGAGAAAGCCGTCCCGCCCGACGTCGATGACGCGCCCGTGCAACGCCTCCTTCGGCGAGAAGGCGATCGAGTGCAGCAGGAAATCAAGCTTTCCCCATTCCTTCTCGATCCGCTCGAAGACCTGTTCGGTCTGACCTTCTACCATCACATCGAGCGGCATGAAGATCGACGCTTCGAGCGCCTGCGCCAGCGGCGCGACAAACCTTTTCGCGCGATCGTTCAGGCACGTCACCGCAAGGTCCGCGCCCAATGCGCGAAACGCCTTGGCGCATCCCCAGGCGATCGACTGATCGTTGGCGATGCCGACGATCAGTCCCTTCTTTCCCTTTAGGGCCACTTTCGTCTCTGGGAATACCGGAATGTTCATGACGCTCTCTCGCGTTTGGTGCTTGAGTTGGCGGCCGACAGCACCGACAAAGTGTGCTCGGCGATCATCCGTTCCTCGTCGGTGGGAATGACGTAGACGGGAACGCGGCTGCCGCTCGACGATATCTTCAGCGCGTGCTTGGCATTCTCGCCGGCATCGAGGGAAACACCAAGCCACGCGAGCTTCTCGGCGATGCGCGTGCGGATCGCGCTGGAATTCTCGCCGATCCCCGCGGTGAACACGAAGCCGTCAATGCCTTGCAACGCGGCGGCGAGCATGCCCGTACAAAGCCCGGCCCTGTAAGCAAAGTAGTCGATCGCGAAGGCAGCGCGGGGATCGCGGCTTTCCAGGAGTTCGCGCATGTCGTTGCTGACGCCGGACAAACCCTTCAGTCCGCACTCGCGGTAGAGAAAGTCCTGCACTCTTCCGGGCGCCATTCCCTTTTCCGACATCAGGTAGAGCACCACGCCGGGATCGATCTGGCCGGGACGCGTTCCCATCGGCAGGCCATCGAGCGCCGTGAAGCCCATCGTGCCTTCGATACTTCGACCGCCCCGAAGTGCGCACATCGAGGCACCGCTGCCGAGGTGGGCAACGATCACGCGGCCGGCCGCGATACCGGGCGCGACCTTCGGCAATGTCTTGGCGATATATTCGTACGATAGACCGTGAAATCCGTAGCGCCGCACTCCCTCTTCATAAAGCTGATGGGGGATCGCGTACTGATCCGCGACGCCGTCATGGCCGCGATGGAAGGCGGTGTCGAAGCACGCGACCTGCGGCAAGGAAGGAAGATTGGCAAGCAAGGATTTGATTGGCGCAAGATTGTGGGGCTGATGTAACGGCGCCAGTGCGATGTAACGCTCCAGGCGCGCAACCAGCCCATGATCGACGGGCACCGGCCTGTCATAATCGGGGCCACCATGAACGACGCGATGTCCGACCGCCATCGGCGTGATGCGGAGTTCGTCCCGCAACCAGGAACCCGCGACCATCAACGCGGCCGAAACATCCTCCACGCCCTCAATCGGATAAGCACGGTCGGCCAGCGTATTGCCGTCGGCTCCGGTCGCCCGAAGCCGCGGGCGGCTTCCAATTCCGTCCATCTGCCCCTTGAGCTGGCGCTGCAGCCCGCCGTCTCCATCGACCGCAAAGACCTGGAACTTCACGCTTGAGGAACCCGCATTGACGACGAGGATCGTATCCATGGCGATCACGCAGCAGCGTTGACCGCCCGCCGCCGGCGCCCGTCCGCATGGAGGGTCGCCACCGCACAGGAGGCCATGCGGGCGCGTGGCGTGTCCGCACGGGAGGTCAGGACGATCGGGACGCGGGCGCCAAGCACGACGCCTGCCCCGTCGGCCTTTGCAAAATAGGCCAGATTCTTGGCCAGCATGTTGCCGGCCTCGAGGTCGGGCACCACCAGGATCTGGGCACGTCCCGCGACTTCCGACTTGATACCCTTGATTCTCGCCGCTTCCGTGTCGACGGCATTGTCGAACGCAAGCGGCCCATCCAGCAAGCCGCCCGTGATCTGCCCGCGATCCGCCATCTTGCAAAGCGCGGCGGCCTCAATGGTCGAAGGAATCTTGGATGTCACAGTCTCGACCGCCGACAGAATGGCCACCCTGGGAAGTGTACCGAAGCCCGCCTGCGTAAACAGGTCGATGGCATTCTGGATGATGTCGCGCTTGCCATCGAGATCAGGGAAGATGTTGATGGCGGCGTCGGTGATGAAGACGGTGTCGGCATAGGTCGGCACATCCATCACGAACACATGGCTGATGCGCCGGTCGGTCCGCAATCCTGTTCCTTTGGCCGTTACGCTGCGCATGAGCTCGTCGGTGTGCAGGCTGCCCTTCATCAGCATCTCGCCCTTGGCCGCGTGAATAAGCTCGACCCCCTTCGCGGCGGCCTCCTCGCTATGCTCGGCATCGACGATTTCGTAGCCCGAGATATTGATGTTGTGCTTGGCGGCAACGCTCGCGATCTTCGACTTGGGGCCGACGAGGATCGGCTTGATGATTCCCGCCTCCGCCGCGTCCGCCGCCCCACGCAGCGAACTTTCATCGCAGGGATGCACCACGATCGTGGTAACAGTCGGCACTGCCTTTGCTGCCGCGATCAGGCGGTCGTATTTCGAAGGCCGCGCTTCACCAGCCGCTTGCGTGCTCATTGCCTGGCTCCCGGTCATGACGCCTTCGCCTGTGGATCGAAAGGGCCTGCGCTCGCTTGCGTCGCGTCGTCTTCGGTGACGCCGAACAATTCGGTTACCCGGTGCAGCCGGTTAGCCGTCTCGCCGGAAATTTCAGCACTTGCCGAAAGTACCTCGCGGATCACCGCGAGGCCGGCGCGGCGCGCCTGCGCTTTTTTTGGCAACAATTCCGGGATTGCCGCAAGACTCGCCTCAGGCTCGAGCAGCAGCATGAAGAACTGCTCGCGCACCAGAGACTTGAACTCGGACAGCGTCAGCCGCGATCCACTGTCATTCGTCCGCGCCCGACGCAATGCTTCAAGGCTGCGCTCGTCGACCATGCCGCGCGAGGCGCCGACGTAAAGCAGGCCACGAATGACGCACTCTCTCAATCCGCCGCTTGCGATACGTGACTTCAGCTCCGCGATGCGGGCGTCCAGGCGCTTGCGATAATCCTGCGACATTTCCGGCTTGGGTGACGGATCCGCTTCGGGATCGATCCCGACAGCGGCCTGCAGCGCGGGCGAGCCATAGACCGAGAGAAACATCCTTTCGCTGAGTGCCTCCTGGACGTCGCGCCATTGATCGAGCGCGCTCACGATGCCTTTCGAGATGGTCTCCTGGAATGCAAGGAATGGATTGTCCGATGCCGCCGGCTTGCGATGCTCACGGACCTTTTCGGCGGTCGTCTCGATCGTCTTGGTCAGCGGATTCTGTCCCGCAAGCACTTCATATTGCACGCGGAGCGGATGCCATTTGTGCATCAATTCTGCCATTTGTGGCGTCGCCATGGCCTTCACCCACGGCTGCACAAACTTGCGATAGTTGGCGACATTGATCTCCGATACGCGGGCAGCTGTCGCAAAGCGCCTTTCATCTTCGGAGCTGTTACCTCCCATAGCCCTGATGTCGTCGAGCGTGCGCCGCTCGCAGCGCATGATCCATTTTCCGGACGCAAGATCGGGATTGGCCGTCTCAGCGGATTTTGCTTCGAACGTCGCCTCGTAGAGTCCGGGCGGCAGCACATCGATGAGATCGATGTTGCTTGAAAACTCGCTGTGTTCTTTCTTCGCGACGCCGCCCGAGACGAAGATCCCGAGATGACCGACGGTCTCGTGCACCGTGTAGACGATGGTCTGTCCATAAGCCCTGATCTCGTCGACGTCACCATAGAGGTCGAGGATCCAGCCGAGCGCCTGCTGCGGCGGCGTGATGTTGTCGCCCTTTGAGCAGAACACGACAATCGGCGAGCGGATATTGCGGAGGTCGATGACCTGACCGTCGGAGGTCTTGATGCGGCCCGTAGCCAGATGATTGCCGATGAAGAGCTCATCAACGATAAACTGAATCTCGTCCGCATTCAGATTGACGTGTCCGCCCCACCACCGTTCAAATTCGAGATAGCGGTCCGCCTCGGTATCGACCTTCGAGAACACATTGTATTGCTTGGACCAGAGCGTGTTCGCCGGATTCATGTTCTCGAAGTTCTGCACCAGCCAGGCGCCGTCAAACTTGCCGGCACCGAGGTCGCTCGTGAGCGTGGTCAGCCAGCTGCCGCCCAGGAGACCACCCGAATAGCGCATGGGATTCTTGCCGCGGATACCTGCCCAGTAAGAAAGGGGAGCACCGGCGATGATGATCGGGCCGAAAAGATCCGGCCGCAGCGAGGCCAGTATCATCACGGCCCAGCCGGCCTGGCAGTTGCCGATCACGCACGGCTTGCCGTCGGCTTCAGGATGCAGGGCAATGACTTTTTCCAAGAACACGCCCTCGGCGCGCGCAATGTCCCCGATCGTTTGCCCCGGCATGGGCTCGGGCATGAACCCGACGAAATAACAGGGATGACCTGCTTTCATCGCCACGCCAATCTCGCTGTCGGCCTTGAAGCCGCCGATCCCCGGTCCGTGACCAGCGCGGGGGTCAACTACGACGAACGGGCGACGTTTCAGATCGATCTCAACTCCGCTCGGAGGCGTTATTCGCACCAGACCGTAGTTGACGGGCCGCTCGAGAGTTCTGCCGTCGACGACCAGTTCGACGCTGTAGTCGAGGACATGCGGCACGGTTTCGGCCAGATGCTCGCGATACTGAAGTCCGCGCTGGCGCATGACGTCCAAGAACAGCACGCTGCGCTGTCCGGCATCGACCAGATACTCCATCGCGGAGGCAAAGAACGAGGGCGGGGCACCGTCCGGGATTTTCGGCAGCTCGGTTGACATGCTTGAAATCTCTCGCTGTCTGAATGTTCGGCTCAGGATGGGCCCGGCTGAGGGTGACCCCTTGACATAGGTCAAGGGAGGCAAGCGGTCGCACTCGGGCGCACGCCTGCGTGCAGACGGTATCTCGCTGCTCGGAGCTGTCGCAAAAAGTTCATCCAGCTGGGGCGCGCGCTGGGGGAGTGATCGCATCGCTGGCTTTTTCGTCGCGGACCCAGGCCATCATCAATTCCCAGCCGACAGCCAGCACGATCGGACCGATGAACAGGCCGACGAGTCCATGTGCAAGAGTTCCGCCCAACAATCCAATCAACAGGACAGGCATCGGCGTCGTCAAACCGCGCCCCATCAAGAGCGGCTTCAGTACGTTATCCATCAAACCGACCAGCACCAGATAGACCGTGATGAGGAGCGCCGGCGCGACATCCTTGGTCATCCAGATCCAGACAATACAGGGGATCAGGACGATGGCTGCGCCGACCTGCAGGATGGACAGGATCATCACCACGAAGGCCAGCAGGCCGGCGTTGGCGAAGCCGGCAAATTTCAGTCCAATTCCGAACAAGAAGGCTTGCACGAGCGCGATGCCAATCACGCCCTGCGACACCGAGCGTATGGTTTTTCCGGCCAGCGCGACGAAATCTTCGCTCCGCTCCGGCAGCAAACGCGCCATGATAGACTTGCTTGCCTCAACAAGGCGCGGCCCCGACGGAAGCAGGAAGCCCACCAAAATCACCGCGACGACAAATTTAAGCGCGCCGATGCCCGCGCCTCCCACCGTGGCAAGCGTGGAACGGAGCAGCGGCTTCAGGTGGGGCGCAAGCTGGGTGAGGACGGCTTCAAGATTGGTGGACGCCTGGTTCCATAGATCATAAAGCCGCTCACCGACGAGCGGCCAATCCTTGATTGCGGCGGGAGGCAAAGGCACCAGCGGTCGGTCTGAACCGAGTTGCTCGTGGATTGTTTGCAATCCCTCGACGAGGCCGACGCCAAGCCACGTCGCGGGAACGATGACAATCGCGGCTGCCAACATCGTGACGATGCTGGCCGAAAATTTCGGCCGCTGGCCAAGATTGTCGGATAGCCATGTGTGGAGCGGAAACAGCGCAACCGCCAGGACCACGCTCCAGGCCAGGATGCCTATGAAGGGACGAACAAGGACGAAGCACCAGACGATGAGCGCGCCGAGCAAGCCAACGCGAAGGGCGATCTGGATCACCTCTTCGCCCGACCGGCTCTGCCGAAATGGGCGCAATGGCATTTTCCACCATCCATCGGGCTTTGACGAGCCAGCCTATCGACGCGTGTCGGACGTCGGGCTTGATCCAGATCAAGCACCCGCCGGCAACCGCGGTCCCTTGTTCGCAACAGCATGTCACCGTCCACGATCTTTGCGGAGAGCGATGATGGCAAGTGCAGCGGACTATTCGGCCGTGGAACGTCTCCGCGACGGGCGCACGATCGAAATTCGTGCGTTACGGCCGAACGATCAAGAAGATATGCTCGCTGCGGTCGACCGCACCAGCGTCCAATCACTGCAGCGCCGCTTTTTTGTTCCCAAGCGAGGCTTCTCCGACAAGGAGGTCTCCTTTTTCATGAACATCGATTTCACCAATCACGTTGCTCTGGTTGCGCAGATCGACGAAGACAGCCGGCCCGCAATCGTTGGAGGTGGACGCTACATCATCGTGCAGCCGGGCCAGGCTGAGTTGGCATTCGTTGTTGTCGATGCCTATCAAGGCAAGGGAATTGGAAAGATGCTCATGCGACACCTGCTTTCGATCGCCCGCGACGCGCGATTGAAAGAGCTGACTGCCGAGGTTTTGCCTGAGAACGCGGCAATGCTTAAGGTCTTCAACGGATTTGGCTTCCGTGCCCGAGCGGGCGGCGATCCACAGGTCAGACACCTGGCGTTGCAGCTCGTTTGAATCGCCGGAATCGCTATTAGCGAAGCCCAAATGCCGCGATCGGCTTGAGATAGATCAAAGCTCGTCACTAAGGCGAGCAAATCCTGATGACATTCGCCCTTTGGGTCAATTCGCGACGGATTCGGGAGTAGCGCGGTGAATCTTTGGATCCGCTGGTCGCCCGGGATCGGCACGCTCCGGCGATACGAAGCGGCGTGGCTGCCGCACGACATCTTCGCTGGCCTTGTGCTGGCGACGATGCTGGTCCCGGTCGGTATCGCCTACGCGACGGCATCGGGCTTGCCTGGGATTCACGGCCTCTACGCGACGATCGTGCCGCTCCTGGCCTACGCGTTGTTCGGCCCGAGCCGCATCATCGTTCTCGGACCGGACTCGGCGCTGGCGGCCGTTATCCTTGGTGTTGTCACACCATTATCCGGCGGCGATCCCGTTCGCGCCGCAACGCTTGCCGCCATGATGGCCCTCGTTTCAGGGACGGTGCTCATTCTGGCGGGCATCGCGCGGTTGGGCTTCGTGACCGAGCTGCTCTCCAAGCCGATACGGTACGGCTACATGAACGGAATCGCGTTGACCGTCTTGATCAGCCAGCTGCCGAAGCTGTTCGGCTTCTCCATCGAGGACTCAGGACCTCTAAGAGACCTGTGGGCGATCGCCGGTGCAATCTACGACGGAAAGACGAACTGGGTCGCATTCGCGGTCGGGCTCGGCACGTTGATCGCCATCTTGCTGCTCAAGGACAGCAAGCGGCTGCCGGGCATCCTGATTGCTGTCGTCGGAGCGACCGTTGCCGTCGCCGCACTTGATCTCGGGGCTCGTTATGGCGTGAAGGTCCTGGGGCCGCTTCCCCAAGGTTTGCCGGCATTCTCTATTCCTTGGATAGGTTACAACGACTTGGTTCCAGTGCTGCTCGGCGGAAGCGCCATCGCACTGGTCTCATTCGCCGACACCAGCGTGCTGTCTCGAACCTACGCCGCGCGATTGGGCGACAATGTCGATCCGAACCAGGAGATGGTCGGTCTCGGCGCCGCCAATCTCGCAACCGGCTTCTTTCAGGGCTTCCCGATCAGCAGCAGCGCCTCGCGTACGCCGGTCGCGGAAGCCGCCGGCGCCCGCACCCAACTGACCAGCGTCGTCGGCGCGCTTGCCATCGCTTTCCTTCTGCTGCTGGCGCCAAACCTGCTGCAGTATCTGCCCAATGCCGCCCTGGCAGCCGTCGTCATCGCCGCGGCGATCGGCCTGATCGAGATCGCCGATCTCAAACGTATCTATCGCATTCAGCGCTGGGAGTTCTGGTTGACGGTGTTGTGCTTCGTCGGCGTGGCCGTGCTCGGCGCAATTCCAGGGATCGGTCTGGCGATCGCTGTGGCCATCGCAGAATTCTTGTGGGACGGCTGGCGTCCCCACTCCGCGGTGATGGGGCGCGCCCGCGGGGTCAAGGGCTATCACGACATCACGAGATATCCCGATGCGCGCCGCGTCCCCGGACTGGTCCTGTTCCGGTGGGATGCACCGTTGTTCTTCGCCAATGCCGAGTTTTTCCGGGAGCGCATTCTCGACGCAGTGGCAAAATCGCCGACGCCCGTGCGTTGGCTGGTCGTCGCCGCGGAGCCGGTCACCAGTGTCGACGTTACCGCCTGCGACACGGTCGCCGAGTTGGACCAGGCGTTGCACGCGCGAGGCATTGAGCTTTGCTTTGCCGAGCTCAAGGATCCCGTGAAGGACAAGCTGAAGCGGTTTGGTTTGTATGCCCAGCTTGGTGAAGCCTACTTCTTTCCGACCGTTGGCTCGGCCGTCTCGAGCTACCTAGAAATCAACAACGTCGAGTGGGAGGACTGGGAGGATCAGGCCAAGGTCAGGGCGTGATACGGTCGTAACCCCGCGCCAGCCACCCATTGACATAGGTCAAGCCTCTCTCAGGACAAAGCCGGGATGGCTAGTCCGGGATTGAGTGAGGCAGCCCCATGACTCCTCTGCTTGAAGAGATTCGCCAAACTCCGTTGTTGTGGCTCCTGGTCCTGGTGCCGGTTGTTCTCGTGGCGCAAATACTCCAACCAGATGCGCACACGCTCCTGTTCCTGCTCTCCGTTGCTGCCATTGTGCCACTGGCGGCGCTGCTCAGCCTTGCCACTGAGTCGGTGGCCGCCAAAACGGGCGACCTGATCGGCGGCCTGCTCAATGCCACCTTGGGCAACCTGACCGAGTTGCTTATCGCGCTGGCGGCGCTGCGTGCCGGGCAATATGTCCTGGTGAAGGCCTCGATCGCGGGAGCGATCGTCACAAACTCGCTGTTCATGCTCGGCGCATCGTTCCTGCTCGGCGGACTGAAGCACCATGTCCAAGAATACAATCGGGATTCTGCGCGACTCCAGGCCGGAATGCTCTTCCTTGCGACGATCGCGATGCTCGTTCCATCGCTTCTCGCGGCTGCTGATAACACCCCAAATGCTGCGTTCACGCACTCGCTGAGTGTCGGTCTGTCGGTTTTGCTCATTGTTACATACGGTTTGGGTCTCCTATTCTCGCTCAAAACCCATCGTGAGCTTTTCGCGAGCAAGGATCACGACACCTCGGACGAAAAGGTATGGCCCTTGTCACTGGCCCTGGCAACACTGGCTGGGGTGACCGTGCTGGTCGCGCTCGTCAGCGAAGTGTTCGTCGAGTCTGTGCAGCAAGCAGCCGTCACGCTCGGGATCACCCCGGCCTTCGTTGGTATTGTCGTCGTTGCTCTGGTCGGTGGCGCCGCCGAAATGGTTTCGGCATTTGCCGCCGCGCGCAAGAATAAATTAGACCTGAGCGTCGGCATCGCATTGGGGAGCGCCGTTCAGATTGCCCTTTTTGTTGCACCTGTGCTCGTTCTCGTCAGCTACCTGATCGGTCCGACACCGATGGATCTGCAGTTCTGGCGTGGTGCAGTTGCGATGATGTTGATCGCAAGCGTAACGGCGACGTTTGTTACCAGTACCGGCCGCTCGGCGTGGTTTCTGGGAGCGTTGACGCTGACCGTCTATGTCATTTTCGCGATCACGCTTTACCTACTGCCGCCGCGGACTTAGCCGGATCTAGAGACGACGCACCTTCTCGACGACTGCGGTTACGGAGAACGCGCATGAGGGGAAATCCTGCCCTGGCAGTCGCTGCGATTACGGCTTGCCTCATATTGATATGGTTGGTGGTTTTTCTGGGTTTGGTACACTAACCAGACGCCGGATCTACACCGAAGTTCAGTCGCGCCAGCGCACGTCGGAGCTGGCGCATGAGGAGGGACTGAATGAAGCAATGACTGAAATGGGTCAATCGCGTCGATCGACCGTTGTCCGGTTACTTCCGCTCTTCCCCCCGTAAGCCGACTTTTTCAGGAGCCGTAGCCATGTCTCAAAGGTGCCCAAATCCGGACCTTCCGCCATTTTCTCCAGTGCTGTATATCAGTCCGGGGTCGAACGCGATTGATCCAGGGTGATCACAACCTTGGTGATGTTGGCGGACACTTCGAGGCCGCCCTTGGGACCCTGCAACGTGATGGTGACGCCCTTGCCGTTCCTGAGTTGCACGCCGCCAACGCCGCCTACCAGGGCGCCGCCCGCGCCCACCACCGAATAGGTGCCGGCAAAGTCGGAGAGTTCGTTGATGTACTCGGCGCGTCCGACCAGCTTGTTGATCGAGGCGCCCGCCGTGAGGCCGAGGCTTAAACCCTGCACCGTGAAGGGATAGTTGCGGTGGCGAAAGGTCAGAACCCCCTTGCCGCCGCCGGCGCCGACGATGAAGCCCGCCTTGGCGACGGTGACGCGCACGGTCCCGGTGATGGCATGCGATGGCGCCGCCATGCCGACCGCAACGGCGAGCGTCACCCAGGTGATCCAGCTCCCGCAACGCTCGCTCATGACGCGTTCCTCCCCTTCTCTGATGCTGAGGCGGAACGGAACACCTCCGGGTTGATCTAGATCAATGGATGTCCGTTCCGGATCGATGCTGTCGAAAAACGGGTTGAGGAGCCGAGTGAACGGTGATTCCTGCTTGGGAGGCGGCAGGAGATTCGGCGATGATGGGGCCGCGGTGACGGTTCTGACGGGACGCCAGCGGCAAAGCCCGATAGCAAACAGCCGAAGGTGATCTCGCCTTCCGATCCCTCGTCGGCGTCGACGGCGAAAGCCAACAAGCGCGTGCAGTTCGGGTATTGGCTCAACTATCTGATCGGCGCGGTGCGATCGCCATGATGCTGATCGCTAGTGTGACGGCATCATTGGTGACCAGCACGGGACGTTCAGCCTGGTTCGTCGGCGCTTTGACCATCACCGTCTACATCATTTTCGCAATGACGCTTTACCTGCTTCCGCCCGCCGGGCTGCCCGGCTCTTAATCCTAACCCAAGAGTCCCGGTCTCATGTCAAAAAGTCCCGCTATCACGGTCACCGCGATTACGATCTGCCTCTTGCTGGCGTGGCCGGCCGTCTATTTCGCCTTTGCCGGATAGTCAGATGCAGGCAACCAGAAAATCGTGCTGCGCGTCGGAAGCGTTGCCGCACGATCGCCGACGTTCGCAAAACAGATGTTATGGAAAGGCGTTGTCTGCTTGACCCCTATAGCGGACATCACGCGAGCCGAGTGCTACGTCTGCTTTGTGCCAAGACCCGACATTCCAGTGTAAGCCTCGCTGATTATTCGAGGCCCTCGACGATGACCATGCGCGCAGAGCTGCATGCGTCTCGTATGCTTTTAAGCCCTTGGTAGGTTGCACCATTATAAAACGACTCATAAGCCGCAACTGACGGAAATTCGAACAATACAATCCGTCGAGGTTCCCAATCTCCCTCGTAAACCTTGTGCGCTCCACCTCGCGCCAGATATTTGGCTCCAGCCGTTTCCAAGGCCGGCTTCACGCCCGACATGAATTCTTGATATCGCTTCGGGTCACGAATATCGACGTCGAAAATGACATAAGCGACCATTGAATTTCTCCCCAGCCATTTGCGTTGGAAGCGCATTCTGTCATGGATCGATGATAAAGGGGGCGTGCACCAACATTGGCAAATCAACATCTGTTGAGGGTCATTCGCGTCGTTTTGACGGTCGGCCAGCGACTTCCGGTCCACCCCGATCAGCGGACATTCGCAGGGCACGTCTCAAACGTCCCAAGATCGGAAATACCGGACGCGACGTTGCGGCGTAGGCAGAAGCACCGGAACTATTCTGGCGTTCAATCCGACAGAACGAGGAACGCGACGTATGGATGCGAGCGCCATGGGATGTGAGGCAAAAGGCGTGGCAGCGTTCCTTGCCGGACGAGGTGCATAGTATCGTCGCGCGCGGGCTTTGGCCGAGAATTCGACGAGCCGATCGCTCTGCCGAACGGCCGCGATGCCCCCCATGACTTAGACAGCGCCGCCAATGCGTTGCGCCGGCCGTTAGCCACCGGACCGAAGCAAAAACGGATCCACGGACTCAGCTAACAGGGTCGCTAATTGGGCGGCGGCAGGCGTGGACTGCTTTTCGGGCGGCAGCGAGCCGACAGAATGGACCGCCAGTCCAGCACCAGCGGCGAGGGCAGCTATCGCAATTGCAGCAAGATATTCGATCCTCATGGCGATGGTTCCTCCATCGACCCCACGGACTAACCGGACACGCTCTGAAATGGTTCCAGAGCGCGCATCTGATCTTGTCTGCAATCGCGGCCGTTGCTCTCCTCACTGCAGCAAGCACCATGCCGCGGTCGTACTCACCGTCGACCAAGCTTCACGCTGCCGGTGCAGTCATAGGTCATTGCAGAATTTCCATAGCCTGGCCGGGACAAACGCTTCCGAACTTGGGGGCCAGTGACCCGATATTCCGCGCGGCAAGTTCCTCAATGCGTCGGCTCGGCGCTCCAATTGCTTCCCCCTTCCGTCCGAACGGCGTCACGATCAGAAGTCAGGGAACAAAAGCTCCGGTCAAGACTTTAGAAGCACGAGACCGTCGCTCGCCGTTAACTACATGGCGCATATCGCGGATAGCCAAAGGTTCCTACTGCAGGCCCGCTGTTCTCAAAAGCAAGCGCTCGCGCGGATAGCCAAAAGCGGCGGTCTCCGATTCCGCTCAGAATTGCCAGCCCTGCTCGCAAGCGGGAGGGGTCGGTGCCAATGCTGGCGCTTTCTTACCCGAACGAGGCTTCGTTATGCGCAACCGCATTGACATAGGCCCCAAACACAGCCGAGCAATTGCTCAAGAGATCGGGGAGAGACTACGCGCGTTCCAGAAAGAAGAGCTGGAACTCCCGGGGAGCCTTAGAACGCAAATCGACCGGCTCCGCGAACTGGAAGAGCAGTCACCATCGATCATTCCAGCGGCTGAGCGTTGGGACAAGCGTCGCCGTTGAGCCGCTTTGGACAGCACAGACGGCTCGGCCGAACATGGACGAGCAATGCCATCGGTGAAGCGCCGTGCGTCAAAAATTTTGAATGAGTACGGTGCGGCGCAATCCGAATTGATCGGCAAAGCCGTCGTGCTCACCGACGGAAAGGCAGGCACGGTCGAGAACGTTTGGCTGGATGAATTGCACGGGCTTCGGATTTCCATCGAAGGTCATGATGGAAGATGGCCGGTCTCAACCATCAAGTTTGCGGAGTCCTAGACCTCGCATCGGCTGCGCGTTACCCAGATCGCGCGCTCCTTTCAAAACATTCCAATCAAAATGAAAAACCCAACCTCTGTCAGGAAAGTGACACTCATGATCGCGACCGTAAAGAACACGTCTCTCGCCGAGAGAGGGTGCATGAATGCCTCGCGCCTTCCGAAGCCCCGGGGAGTAAATCATTCAGGCTAGAAAAGGTTTCGGTTCCAAACGCAAGATGCGAGCGGCCGCTGGCATCCGAGGCGGCCTAAGGCGAAGTCCGCTGAGGGTCAATCGCGTCATTTTCGCGGTCGGTCACCCAAATTCTGGTCTTCACCGTTAAGCAGACATACCAGGCGTTCCACGGTACGTCGCAAAGGTGCCAGCAGGAGACACGCCGGCCATCGGTCTTTGTCTGCCGCCGACGTCAATGCTCATGGTCGTCTCGCCGCTCGCTACGATCACTCAAGCACCCGCGGGCACGAAACAGGCCGCGGCCACCCTGCGACCTTTCGTTGTCCGGACTTCAGGGGCGCCGCTGGCGATCACCAACCATAGCGATACCCGCGATAGTACCCAGGGCCGTAGTAGGCGTATGCGGGGCGAATAACGCGCCGATACCCAGGACCATAGTAGACGGGGGCATAGTAACCCGACCGGTATCCGCCGTAGTATGCGGGGGCGTAACCGTAGTTGTAGTACGCCGGGGCGTAGCCGCCGTAATACGCAGGGGCATAGCCGCCATAATACCCGTAACCTGGTCCGCCATAGTAGCCGTAACCTGGGCCGTAG
>Ga0210408_10001376_pt1 | contig 25748 bp, 21 predicted proteins | sample IncBWH4MmetaG_FD_155471 | JGI IMG/M metagenome (GOLD analysis project Ga0210408, IMG submission 155471) | Forest soil microbial communities from Barre Woods Harvard Forest LTER site, Petersham, Massachusetts, United States - Inc-BW-H-4-M | ecosystem: Environmental > Terrestrial > Soil >...
AACATCCTGCCAAACAACACGATCCAGGGCACGACACTGCGCCCCTGGACGATCGGTCTGACCGTGACGCAGGTCTTGTTCAACGGCAACAAGACCGCCAATAGTGTTCGGGTCGCGGAGTTTCAGGTGCTGTCCGGACGCGAGGCGCTGCGCAATACTGGGCAGGGTGTGCTGCTGGACGCGGTCACGGCCTACATGAACGTGCTTGCCAACCAGGCGCTGGTGGAATCCCAACGCACCAACGTCACTGTGCTGCGCGAGATCCAGGAGACCACGAAAAAGCGCCTGGCCGCGGGCGACGTGACGCCCACCGACACGGCGCAAGCGGAGGCGCGGTTAAGCCGCGGGCTTGCTGATCTCAATGCGGCCGAGGTCGCGCTCGACATCAGCAAGGCGCTCTACGTCCAGGTGATCGGTGCGCCGCCGTCGCAACTCGCCGCAGCCATCCCAGTTGATCGCTTTTCGCCGGTAACCATTTCCGCATCGATCGAGACCGCCGCTCACGAGCACCCGGCGGTGCTGGGCGCGGGCTACGATGTCGATGTTGCCCAGACCACGATCAAGGTGGCGGAAAGCGCGCTATTGCCGACGGTCTCGGTGCAGGGAAGTGCCAGCCGCACCCGCGACACCGACACCAGCCTCACCACGACTGCAACCGACCAGGCCTCCATCCTCGGCCAGATCAACGTTCCGATCTATGATGGCGGCATGGCGGCCTCGCAGACCCGGCAGACCAAGGAGATGGCCTCTCAGAGCCGAATCGTGCTCGAGCAGGTTCGCAATCAAGCGCGCACCGCCGTTGTCAGCGCCTGGGTTTCCAATGAGGGAACGAAGATCGCGCTTTCCGCCACGGAATCGGAAGTGCGTGCGGCGGAGATCGCGTTACAGGGCGTGCGCCGGGAGGCCGTCGGGGGACAGCGCACCACGATCGACGTACTCAACGCGCAGCAGGATCTGACCAATGCGCGGGCACGGCTCATTCAAGCTCAGCATGACAGGGTGATCGCGTCGTACACCTTGCTGAGCGCCGTCGGTCGCCTGGACGTACACACGCTCAATCTCAACACCCCCGATTACCTGCCTGAAGTGCATTACCATCAGGTACGCGACGCCTGGCACGGCCTCCGTACTCCGTCAGGTCAATAGAGGTTCAAGAGCAGGTGCGAATGATCCGCAACAGAGGTGCAGCTGGAGCCATCGCCGTTGTTATTGCGGGGTTGGCGTGCTTGACCCTGCCGACACGAGCGCAGGACTTCGGTGAGCGAAGCATCAAACCGTCTTTTCCGGTCGAGAACCGTCCCAAGGTGGATGAAAAGGCCTACAAGGCGGCGCTCGAGAAAATACCGTCCCCAGCGAGAAATACGATCCGTGGGGGACCACGCGGTCGGCCGAGAGGCCGAAATCCGCAAGGAAGGCGAACTAGGAGTGGGCGCTATCATGACGGGGGCCGGTCCGTTTTGCCCGCGCAGGCTGTCATCCGTTCACTCGCGATGACGCGGAGGATCTCATGAGCGAGCATGTGATTGTCACCGACGAGGACGAGACGCGCACGATCACGATGCGGCGCCCGGAAAAGAAGAACACGCTCACGCAGGATATGTACCTGGCGATGAGCGATGCGATCGACCAGGCGCAGTCAAACCCGTCCATTCGCTGTCTGATATTGACCGGCCGTTCCGGCGTGTTCACCGCCGGTAATGACATCGGAGACTATCTGCAGGCCGCCACCTCGGCACAGGACGCAGCACGCCCGCGAAACTCGGTGATCTTCCTGCAGTCGCTGGTGAACAACAGGAAGCCGATCATCGCGGCCGTCGACGGCATCGCCATCGGCATCGGCACCACGATGGTCTTCCACTGCGATTATGTGGTCGCCAGCACCACGACGACGTTCTCTTCACCGTTCCTGCAATACGGTCTGGTCCCCGAGGGGGCGACGAGCCTTCTGGTGCCGCGCATGACGGGCCACCAGCGCGCGTTTGCCATGCTCATCATGGGGCGCCCCATGAGCGCTCAGGACGCCCGTGAAGCCGGCTTCGTCAATCAGATCGTTCCGCCGGGACATGCCCTGGTGGAGGCTGAGAAGGTGGCCCGCGAGATTTCGGCTTTGCCGCCTGAAGCGGTCGCGATCTCACGAAAACTCTTGAAGCTGCCGACCGAGGACCTGGTGCGCCGGATCGACCAGGAGGATCACATTTTCGGTGAACGGATGCGCTCGCCCGAGGCGATTGCCGCTTTCCAGAATTTCTTCCAGCGGAAGAGGAAATGACCGACCATTGTTGCGCTGCCGTATAGCCGCGGGACGGCTCCTGATCGGCCAAGTGCTGTCGTGCACTTGCCCACAATTTCACCGAGCGTCTGCTTTGCTGAAGTTTCGCGCAATTAGTCCGAAGTTTGCGCTGTTGAATCGAGCAACCGACTGATCTGACTCACGATTCCCGAAAATCGCCTTTTCCGTTACTGGACACACAGTTCGCAGCGGCTGAGCGGCGAATCGAATCACAAATTGCATGATTTGTGAACATCGGCTTGAACAATCACATGGACACTTTTGACGAGTGAATTGGGCCTCAAGTGATTCAGAAGATTCGGCTTTCTGCGTATTGCGGGCGCAAACTTCAGGTTAGGTCGTCGGCAATCATGGGCGGCTGGGTGGCTATCGTCGAGACCACGGTGACGCGGAAGCCGCGGCGCTGCATCGCCGCCACCAGGGAGCGGAAATCGCCGTCGCCTGAGAACAAAACCATCTGGTCGATATATTCGGCGAATTCCATCGCATCTACCGCGAGCTCGACGTTCATATTTGCCCTTCACCTTCCGTCGGCCGCTGGCATCGAAGAACTCCTTGGTCGCCTCGGTGACGACGGTATAGCCATTGTAATCGAGCCAATCGATCAACGGGCGGATAGACGAGTATTCCTGATCCTCGATAATCGTGGTGTAATAAAACGCGCGCACCGCTGTCCCACGGTTTTGCCTCAGGAAAGTGGAGAATGCAGCTACAAGTCGCTGCCTCAGTGCAACGCGCCGGCATCGGGCCGCTGCGCCCAATGCGATGTCAATCTCTATTTCGCGGGCGCAGGAGCAGCCGACACAGAACCAAACGCCGATTAGGTTTGGCCCGCGCCCGCCTTGATCGCCACGTTTGGGCCGGAAACGCTAATTGGCGTTCTTTTGAAGTCGCAAGCAAGGATTTGCCGACAGCGACTGGCCGCTACTTGCCCACGCATAACATCCCGTCTAGGTTGCGCTTGTGTAGCACTGGCGGGCCAGAGTGACCGGGCTTTCGTTCAGGATCGATAACAGCGGCGTGATGGTCGTGATCACTCGGCTTCCTGTCGCGCCGACTTGCCGAGATGAGCACTTAATCGACGCGAGCATTAAGGCGCTGAAGAAGGACCTCGACATGGTCACCGCGACGATGAAGGAAGTCTTGCGCCGGCGGACGCATGAAGAGCTCCCCGTCATCCCGTTTCCGCCCAACCCCGCGCAGCCACGAAGGTGACGCTCCTCGCCGGAGTGGCCTGCGTGTCGGATGCGCACCGGATTTGCATACTCTGGTCTTCCCGTTCGCCAAGGCGCCGATCGTGACGGCGTTCGTTCGCAGTATGATGAATTAGGTGAGTAGATTTGACGGGAACGACAGAAGAGCAGCACTGGCACTACATCAAGCGAGCGAAGATGACGCTCGTATCCTCGCGTAGCGAAATAAGGGAATGGCGCGTTGATCAAGGACGGTCGGCATCACCTTTGACTCGCGCGGCGTTCCCAGCGTCACTTGATTCGATACTGACTTCCTTAAGGATGGTCGATCCGCTGGAGAGCCGTCGTCCGAGCGCTTCGACAAAGCGGTCGTAGCGCTCGGCGCCCTTCGCACGTGCCGCAGGGCTCGAATGCTCCGGCAACGCCGGTGTTGATGTGAGCCAGAAACGGATGAACAGCGCGATCGTCTCAAGCGCAACACGGTCATTGCGCTCAAGCCGTTCGAGCACCCGCACAATCCGATCCAGCCGCTTGGCGATCGCCGCTTCCCGCCGGTCGGAATCGTCAGGAGAAAGGAAGGAGGCGATCGCGGCCTCGGCGACCAGCGATTTGGGCTTATTCTGGCGCTTTGCGAACGCCTCAAGACTGCCGAGGATCTCCGGATCGAGGTAGATGCTGAGCTGAGCCTTTTTCATGTCGCCGCTCAAAGGTCCATTTGGTCGTCCGGGTCGAGGCTGACCGAACGTGCAAGGTCCTGGATCGAGCACAGCCGTTGCTTATGCGTCGTTCCCGTCCTCTTCCTCAGGACCGGCATCAAATTCATTCTCGGCAAGCGGTGCCTCGATCACGACATCCTCGTGTTGTGGCAATTCCGGCTCGCGGCGAATACCGCCGTTCGGATCGCGGACCTTGGGCTTCAACGCCGCAAGCAGTCTCGCTGAGGGCGGAAGCGGCCTGCGGCCCGACCAATCGTCCGGCTGCGCGACCGCCGTGACCGGGCCCGTACACGAAGGCGTCAAGATTCGGCCTTGCAATTGCGGATCCTCGTAATACCGAACCTTGCGGGCGCGCACGGGATGCACGCCCGAAACCATCACAATCGCCTCATTGGGCGAAAGCTGCATGACTTCCCCGGGGGTTAGCAGCGGACGTGATGTTTCCTGACGACTGACCATCAGGTGACCGAGCCAGGGGCTCAACCGGTGCCCGGCATAGTTCTTCATCGCGCGCATCTCGGTCGCGGTCCCGAGTGCGTCCGATACACGCTTGGCGCTGCGCTCATCGTTGGTCGAAAAAGCGATCCGGACATGGCAGTTGTCAAGAATCGCGTGATTCGGCCCATAGGCGCGTTCGAGCTGGTTCAGGCTTTGGGTGATCAAAAAGCTGCGGATGCCATAGCCGGCCATGAAGGTAAGCTGGCTCTCAAAGAAGTCGAGCCGGCCGAGTGCTGCGAAGCTCCGTCGCGTCGCGAACAGGCGACAAATCAAAAATCTAGAAAATGTTAACGGCTGACGGCGCCCTGAGGGAGCAGCACCAGAGAACCGGTCGTCGCACGACTTTCCAGATCGCTATGGGCGCGGCGAACATCCGCCATCGGATAGACATTTGGCCGATTGGCGACTACTGCGCCGGACGCGAGCGCCTCGAACAGCCGCCGCGCTTGCTGCCCGACCTTCTCGGCAGTGTCGGTATAATCGCCGTAGTTCGGGCGCGACAGCGTGATTGAGCGGCTCGCCAGCGCGTCGATCGACCGCGAGCCGACATCGCCTGACGCCTGACCAAAACTGACGAGATGGCCTCGCGGCGCGAGACAGGCGATCGAGGTCTCGAACGTGTCGGCGCCGATGGCGTCGTAGACGACGTCGACCCCGCGTCCTCCGTTCAGTCCGCGCACCTCGTCCGCGAGGTCGGCGCGCCCCGCAAGCAACACCTCGTTGCAGCCGGCCCGCCGAGCGACGTCGGCCTTAGCCTTCGTCGACGTCACACCGGTCACGTGAGCACCGATCGCCTTGGCCCAGCGACACAGGATTTGTCCGACGCCGCCGGCCGCCGCATAAACCAGGATGCGATCACCTCCCTTCACCGCATGGACGTCATGCAGCAAAAAGCTCGCAGTCATGCCTTTTAGCATCAGCGCCGCAGCGTTCACGTCGCTGAGGGTGTCCGGTAGCTCCACCAGCATCTCCGCGCGCAAATTGCGGAGGCTTGTGTAAGCTCCTGGTGGAGCGCAGGCGTACGCCACCCGGTCTCCCGGCTTCACGGACGTCACGCCTGGACCGACCATGTCAACGACGCCCGCCGCTTCCATGCCGAGCACGCCACCCGGTGGCACCATGGTGAAGCTGCCGCGACGGCAATAGACGTCGATGAAGTTGATTCCGATCGCGGCCTGGCGGATCCGCACATCGCCCGGGCCCGGATCCGGTACATCGCTCGTCTGCAGCTCCATCACCTCAGGGCCGCCCCATCGCGTGACGACCACCGACTGCGCCGCACGCCGTCCTAAACCCGGTTGCATGGGAGCCGGTCTGAGCTGCGGAGCCGAGACTACGCCGTCGAGCACCGCGCGGCGAAGCGCCGCAAAGCCCGCCAGCATGATCTCTTCGCGCACGAAGCGCGTCAGCGCCGAGCGCTCCAACGGAGGCGGCTCGAACCGCGCACGCCACTCGCAAAAGGTCGTGTTGTCCGAAGTCACCGGCAGCAGGCGCATGTCGGCGACGTAGCCGTGCAGCGGGACCGGCGCCTCGACGATGAAATAGCGGAAGCTGCGGTCGCGGTTCGACAGCGACAGCAGCTGCTCGCGCAATACGGCACCGTCGCGCAGGCGAAACTTGCGCACGCAGCCGACCTTGTCGGACGGCTCGTCCAGCTCGATCTCGCTGAGCTCCACAGCCGGATGCCAGCGATCATGACCGTTGAAATCGCGCAGTACGGTCCAGACGCGATCGATCGGCGCCTCGATGATCGTGGAACAGCGAAGCCGGATCATCTCAGCGGCTGAAGCGCTGTTTGAGCGCCTGCAATCCGGCCGCGAACACGTTGCGGCCGATCTGTTCGACCAGTGCATCCTCCCGCTCAGGCGCGGCGTCAAACTCGGCGTCCCACTCCGCGAACGTGTGATCGACATCCGTCACCGGCGACAGCCGGAACGTCGCATAATAGTTCTCGACCCCCATCGGGCTTTCGAGGATCGTGTAGCCGAACGACATCTCGTAGTCCGAGAGCTCGACGAGCTGTTCGCGAATGCGACCCCCGTCCTTGAGACGGAAATTGCGGATGCAGCCGACCTGGTCTGATGGCTTGTTCTGCTCGATCCGGCTCTCGGCAACGAACGGTGTCCATGCCGGCAGGGCATTGAAGTCGCGGACCACCGTCCAGATTGCGTCCGGCGGCGCCGGAATTACCGTCGAGGCGTAGACCTTGGCCATCGATCGTTACCGCCGATCATCATCGTCGGAGGACGACCCGCGACTGCTCTTCTTGGAAACCAGGTTCTGGATGTCCTTTGCGTCGCGTAACACGTCGGTCATCCGTCCAAGCCCGCCCCCCTCGATGCCGATCTCCTTCATCAAGCTGTCGATCAATGGTGCCTGCACGCGGTAGCGCAGTGCGGAGTCGATGACCTCGTCCGTCACGTTGCGGCCGGCTCCGGAGCCGGCGCCATTGACGCCGTCGACATGTAGGATCTTGATGCCCTCGATCTTCTCCATCGGCTTGACGCTTTCGCGCACGATGCCCTCGATCTTGTCGAGCAACTTACCGCGTAGCCGCGACTGGCGCGCGGCCTCGCTAAGCAGGTTCTCGGCCTCGTTGATCTTCTGCGCACCTTGCGCTTCGACCTCGTAGCGGGTCGCCGCGGCGGCGGCCTTGATCTTCTCGGCGTCGGCTTCGGCCTGTGCGGCGATGCGCTGGGCCTCCCCAAAGTCGGTCGCCGCCTTCTTTTCGGCATCCGCCTTGGTGGTCAGACGCATCGCCTCACGCTCGTTGTCCCGCGCGGCCGCGATGAGGTCGGTTTCCTTGCGCCGCGCGGCGATGGCCCGCTCGCGCACGCTGATCGCCTCCTCTTCGGCTGCGATCGCCGCCGCACGCGCCTCTTCAGCCGCAGCCTGGGCAGCTGAGCGTTCGCTGGTCGTGCGCGCCACCTCGATTGCGCTCTGCAGCTCTGCGATCTGGATCGACTTGTCCTTCTCGATCTCCAGCCGCCTGAGGTTCTCGTCGCGTGCCAGCCTGGCTTCGGCGAGGCCGCGTTCGGTGGCGATACGCGCCCGCTCCACCTCCTCGGCTGAGACGATTTCCGCCTCCTCGAAGGCCTGGCGCTTGGCAATGCTGAGCGCGTCAAGCTGACGCTCGCGCTCGATGCGGGCCTGGTCAAGCGTCCGCTCGTGCTGCAGGCGACTGGTCTCGACGCCCTGCGTCGCCGCGATCTCCGCTTGCTTGCGAGCGGCCTCGGCCTCGACGAGCTCCGCGTTCTTGGCGGCAATCGCGATCTGCCGGCCAATCTCGGCAAGATCGAGCTTGCGGCGACGCTCGACCTCGAGTTCCTGCTGCTCACGCTCCCGTTCGATCCGCGCCTTTTCCAACGCAAGTTCGAGCGCGATCTGCTCTTTCTCCGTCGTCTCTCGCGCGCGGATCTCGGCCTCGTTGACCAGGCGGCGACGGACGATCTCGCGCCGTTCGACCTCCTCCTGGTTCTGTATCCGTGCTTCGGCGAGCGCGCGCTCCTGCGCGAGACGAGCCTTCTCGACCTCCTCGCGGGCGACGATCTGCGCCTGCTCGGCCTCGCGGTCGCGCGCGGCGCGGTCCTTGGCGAGCTCGACCCGCTGCGCCGTCCGCCGCACCTCGACGTCGTGTTCCTGCTCGAGGCGAGCGTACTCACCTTCCCGTTCGATCTCGAGCGCCTTGCGCTGCGCATCCAGGTTCTGGGCCCGGATTTCGATCTGAGTGCGCTGCTCGATCTCGTTGCGCATCCGCCGCCGGGCCCCGATCAGCTCGGTGAGCTGGGTGAGACCCACGGCGTCGAAGGCGTTCGAACTGTCGAAGAATTCGAGATTGGTCTGATCGAGATCGACCACGGCAACGCTTTCGAGCTCGAGCCCGTTCAGCGCGAGCCCATCGGAGGCCGCCTGGCGGACCTTCTCGGCGTAGAGCTGCCGCTCCTCGTGCAGCTCTTCCAGCGTCATCTGCGCCGCCGCAGTGCGCATCGCGGAGGCGAAGCGGCCTTCCAGCAGGTCGCGCAGGCCATCCGGCTCCAGGGTGCGGCGGCCTAGCGTCTGCGCCGCGTTGCTGACCGCCTCGCGACTGGAGCCGACCTTGACAAAGAACTCGGAGTTGACGTCGACGCGGATGCGATCGCGCGTAATCAGCGCCTGCGACTCGCGCCGTCCGACCTCAATCCGCATCACGTTCATGCCGACCGGGTTGATCTCGTGCAGCACGGGAATGACAAAAGCGCCGCCGCTGACGACGACCTTTTCACCACCGAAGCCTGTCCGTACGAACACGATCTCCTTGGTCGACCGGCGATAGAGCCATCGCAGCAGATAGACCGCGATGACGATCACCACCGCCAGCACGATCAACCAAAGGATGATCGGTCCCAAAGTCTCCGCGCCCATGACCTTCCTCCCTCACACGGCTCTGGCAGCGCCGGCAATCGCCTTGAAGCGCCGAGTTTGTTCCACCATCGCCTTCTCGGTCGGCAGCCGCTCCATCGAGGAGGCGCCGTAGAAGCCGTGGCAATTTTTCGTCATGCGGAGGATGAACTCCGCGTATTCGGGCTCGGCGACCGGCCCCCCATGCACCAGGATCAGCGCGTCGGGCTTGACCGACAGCGCCGCGTCGGCCCAAGCGTCGACCAACGCCGGGCATTCCGCCAGTTTGCGCCCGGTCCTGGCACCGATCGCGCCGCCGGTCGTCAGGCCAGGATGGCAGACGATCACATCGGCACCAGCCTCCGCCATCTTGCCGGCCTCGGCTTCGCTGAACACGTAGGGCGTCGTCAGCATGTCCTTACTGCTGGCGCGCGCAATCATCTCGACCTCGCGGTCGTAGGACATGCCGGTCTCTTCAAGATTAGCCCGGAACACGCCGTCGATCAGCCCGACAGTCGGAAAGTTTTGCACGACACTAAAGCCGAGGCGCTTCAGCTCGTCGAGGAAGGAGTTGAACAGGCAGAACGGATCGGTGCCGTTGACGCCGGCGAGTACCGGCGTGTGCCTGACCACCGGCAGCACTTCGTGCGCCATCTCCACTACGATCTCGTTGGCGTTGCCGTAGGCGAGCACGCCGGCCAGCGAGCCGCGGCCGGCCATGCGGTAGCGACCCGAATTGTAGATGACGATGAGGTCGATGCCGCCCGCTTCCTCGCACTTCGCCGACAGGCCGGTGCCTGCGCCGCCGCCGATGATCGCACGGCCTGCGTCCTTGAGCGCGCGCAGGCGGGTCAGGATTTCGGCTCGAGACTGCGGCATCAGGCGCTCCTTTCCCGACGCGGCGCAACGGACTCGAAGGCAGCCACCATTGCGGTGATGAAGGCATCGTCGTTGATATTGGCGGGCACGCGCTCGATGCGCCGCTGCGTGGTCTGGCGGACCGTGGACTCCAGCGCCTCGAACAGCGCGGCGTCGGCTTCGGGATCGTGGAATGGCTTGCCAGGCGCGTCAAGCGCGGACACGCCGCCCTCGGGCAGTAGGAGACGCACCTGCCCCTCCATCCGGTTGAGACGCTCGCCGATCCATTCCCCGATTATGCGGTTCTCCGCCGGCGTGGTTCGCATCAGAGTGATGTTCGGATTGTGGATCACCAAGCGGCGGTTGCGGAATTTCTCGGGCACGGTATCCCGTGGCCCGAAGTTGACCATGTCGATCGCGCCGACCGAGGCGACGTAAGGCAGCCGGGTGCGGATTGCCGCGCCGAACCGGTCGCGATCGGCCGGGAACACGCCGCCGACCAGCATGTCTGCGACTTCCGTCGTCGTCAGGTCGATGAAGCCCTTGAGCAGGCCGGAATCGGCGAGATTCTCCATCGAGCGCCCGCCGGTGCCGGTGGCGTGGAACACGAGGCAGTCGTATTCGCTTTCGAGGCGCTGGGTGATGCCTTGCACCGCTGTCGTCGTGACGCCGAACATGGTGATGCCGATCGCCGGCCGCGCGCGGCGGCGCGCGGCTTCGAGCACCTCTGCCGTCGGCGCGGCGGAGATCATCCCGGCGAGAGCGTTCGCGGCATTGCCGAGCACGCGTTCGGAGATCGGGTTGAGGCCCTGAACGTCAGACACCGAATAGAGCATCATGATGTCGGAGGCTCCGACATAGCCGCCGACCTGGCCGGATGCCACCGTCGACACCATGAGCTTAGGAATGCCGACCGGAAGCCGGCGCATGCCGGCGGTGGCGAGCGACGTGCCACCCGAGCCGCCGGCAGAGATCACGCCGCCGATGTCGCGCTCGCCCTCAATCCAGCGGGCGAACGCCTCCGCCATCTCGGCGACCGATGTGCCGCGGTCGCCGGAAAACACCGCACCCGAACCGCGCGGGTGCATCGCCGCCACCTGCCCCGGCGTGATGTCGGCGCGCGAAGGTTTTCCGGACGTCGACAGGTCGACCGTCTTCACCGGCACACGGTGCGAGAGCAGCCGGTCGCGGATAAAGCGCAGCTCGCGGCCTTTGGTGTCGAAGGTGCCGACCACCAGCGCGATGCGGCCGAATCGCTCGCCGGGCGGCATCGGCAGGATCGGACGGTGCTCGGGCTCGCGTGCCGCGGTGGATGTGGACGTCGTCCCGCCACTGCGGCGACGCAGACCCCACTTGTTCGGCACGCTGTCGGCCCGGAAGGCGATCACGCCGTCATCGACGCCGCCGGCTCCCTGCCGGGCCACGCGAAAGACCCGGGTCTCGCCGGCGTTTGCGGCGCTCGGCGGCGCTTCCGGCGCAGCGGCGTCAGTCTCATCATGGCCGTGGCGGCCGACGCCGAGCAGGCGCTGCTGCAGGTCGCGGTCGCTGGCGAGCGCGCCCGCGCCCATGACGCGGTTGATGCGACCGTTGACCATGATGGCGACCTGCTCGGAAACCGAGGTCGCGACGCCGATGTTCTGCTCGACCACCAGCACGGAGATGCCTTCCTCGTGTGCCAGCCGGATCAGCAGATCGCGCACCTGCGTGACGATCAAGGGCGCGAGGCCCTCTGTCGGCTCGTCCATCACCAGCAGGCGCGGATTGCCCATCAGGGCACGCGAGATCGCGAGCATCTGCTGCTCGCCGCCGGAGAGCTGTCCGCCGCCATTCGACCGCCGTTCGGCAAGACGCGGAAACAGCGTGTAGACGCGCTCGATGGTCCAGGCTTTGCCGTTCGCCCCTTCACGGAACGCCAGCCGCAACGTCTCATCGACGGAGAGGCTCGGCCACAGCCGACGCCCCTGCGGAACGTAGCCGACGCCGGCGCGCGCGATCGCGTGCGGCTCCAGGCCGAGGATCTCCTCGCCATCGAAGCGCACCGAACCGGCACGCGCCGGGATCACGCCCGCGATGGCGTTGCAGAGCGTGGTCTTGCCCATGCCGTTGCGCCCGACCACTGACAGCACGCCGCTTTCCAGCACCAGCGACACGCCCTGCAACGCATGGGACTCGCCATAGTAGACCTGCAAATCCTGGATCTGCAGGATAGCCTTTGGCGCCGCCGGACGCTTGCGCGCGGCTCTAGCCATGGGGGGCTCCGAGATAGAGCGCCTGCACTTCGTCGTCCTCCTCAATCTCGCGGGGCAGGCCTTCCTTGAAGATGCGGCCGTTGTGCATGATCGTGACGTAGCTCGACACGCGCAGCGCGATGTCGAGGTCGTGTTCGATGATGATGAAGCCGATGTGTGCGGGCAGCGCACCGAGGATGGCCACGAGGTCGCGCCGTTCGGCCGGCGAGAGCCCAGCTGCGGGCTCGTCGAACAGGATGAAGCGCGGCGCGCCCGACAGCGCGAGCGCGATTTCGAGCTGGCGCTGCTGGCCGTGGCTCAGCACCGCGATCGGCGTGGCGAGAATATCGTCGAGGTGCACCAGATTGGCGATGGTGTGCGCCTGCGCCATGGTGGCGTCGCGCTCGCCGGGACGCAGCAGCGACAGCCGCGACCGCGACACGCCGCGGCAGGCAACGAAGATGGCGTCGATTACGGTCAAGCCAGCGAACAGCTGGCTGATCTGGTAGGTGCGGCGCAATCCGCGGCGGATGCGCTCCTCGATCGGAAACTCGGTGATATCCTCGCCGAAGAACCGAATCCGGCCGGACGTCGGCGGGAAATCGCCGGTGATGGCGTTGAACAGTGTGGTCTTGCCCGCGCCGTTCGAACCGAGGACGGCGCGGTGTTCGCCCGCGCCGACCTTGAGATTGATGTCGGCGAGGGCGACGAGCGCGCCGAACCGGCGGCCTACACCCTCGAGCTCCAGCGCATGCACGCTGGCGCTCGCAAGCCGCTGGACCGCGCCGTTCTCCGCCATAAATCGCCCTCCCTAATGGCTCTCTTACTTGCAGTCCGGATTATCGCGGTTGGCGACACCGAGCTTGAGGAAGTCAGCTTCCGGCATGCCGAGCGTCTGATTGACGCCGCGCACGACCTTGATGACCTTGTTGTAGAGATGCCCGTCGTCAGCCTTGGCAACCTCGGTCAAGTAGTTGTCCGCGATCGCCTGGCGATTCTTGTCGAGCTTGACCTTGCCTGTCGGGGTGTCGAACTCCAGGCTCGCCAGCATCTCGCGATAGGCCTTTTCGCCGTCCGAGAGGTCACCCTTGACCTTGTCGAGGGCGAGCAGCACCGCCCTGGTGTTGATGTAGTATCCCTGTGCGAACAGAGACGGCGACGGGAAGCCATCCTTGTAGGCCGCCTTATAATCGGCGACGAACTTCTTCCAGGGCGCGTCCTCCGCGTTGTCGGCGATCGGCCCGGCCGACGGCGTGCCGACGACGTAGTCGCGCTGCTTGCCCTGTGTGCCCAGCACCGTCTGGTCGACGGTGATCGAGCCGCCGATCAGCGGCGCCTGGCCCCCGGCCTGATGGTACTGGGTCAGGAAGTTGACGCCGTCGGCGCCGCCCAGCGCGACGTAGATCGCGTCGACGTTGTCCGGGATGGCGGCAATCACCGACGAGTAGTCCTTGTTGCCAATCGGCACCCAGAATTTCTTCGGTACATGGCCACCAGCCTTGCAGAACTCGGCCATGAAGCCGAACACTTGCGTGTAGGGGAACGAGTAGTCCTCGGCGATGGTGACGACCTTCTTGTACTTCTTGTTGTTGAAGGCGTAGTCGCCGAGGCCAGCCATCCACTGGGCGCCATCAGTGGTGAAGCGGAAGAAGTTCGGCGCCGGATCGCGCAGCGTTGTGTCCTGTGCGGCCGACGTGCCGTTGACGAAGGTGACGTCCGGCTTGGTTTTGGCATAGTCCTTGACTGCGAGACCCTCGTCGCCTGAGAGGGGCCCGATCAGGATCTTGACGCCGTCCTGCTCCACCAGCTTGCGCGCCGCCTTCACCGCGCTGTCGGGCGAGGCGTCGGACGAGCCACGGACGATCTCGATTTTCTTGCCACCGGCGGAATAGCCGGCTTCCTTCAGCGCGAGCTCCGCGCCGCGCACGCTGTCCTGGCCCAGCACTGTGAATGGACCTTCGAGTGTCGCCAAGAGACCGACCTTGATCGTGTCCTCGGCATGCGCCGCCGCCAGGAAGGCGGCGCCTCCCAGCAGACTTAGCGCGTACAGACTCTTCTTCATACCACTCTCCTCCCGTTCTTCCGTGGATTAGTCCATCGGATTTGAAGCGCGCTGAGCGACGTCGATGCGGTCGCCCGGGCAAATCGCCGCCACAGGCCGAACAAGCCATCCGGCGAGGCAAACACAATGATTAGAAAAATCATGCCGATCAGCGTGTTGAACCGATCTGCACCAACAATGTCGATCGCAAAGGTCTTCAGCAGGACGTAAAGCAGCGCACCGGCAAAAGCCCCGATCGGGTGACGCATCCCGCCGATCACCGCAATGACGAGAATTCCGATTGATTCGGAGACGCCGATCGTGCCTGGCGAGATACGGCCGTTGAACCAGACCAGCAGCACACCGGCCGCGCCCGCGATCAGCCCGGACAGAAAAAAGGCCATGACACGCACCAGCGTGACGCTGTAGCCGACCGCGCGCATGCGCCGTTGGTTGTCGCGGGTGCCCACAAGCGCCCGGCCGAACGTCGAGCGTGCGGCATAGACGACCCCTACATAGCCCAGCGCCGCGACGCCGAGACAGAGATAGTAGAAGGGCACCGCGCTGGACCAGGCCACGCCGAACACCTGCGGCGGCGCCAGCCCGCGAAAGCCCGAATGGCCGTTGAAGATGGTGTAGTTCTGCTGCGCAAGGAAGAACACGCCCATCGAGACCGCGAGCGTGATCATGATCATGTAGATGCCGGCGGTGCGCACCGCGATCGCGCCGATCAGCGCCGACACGATACCCGCCAGCAGGATCGCCGCAGGCGCGTAGAGCCACCACGGCCAGTTGAGGCCGAGCACGCCAGTGCTGTTGGAGCCGAGAATGGCCACCGCGTAGCCGGCGATGCCGGCGACTGAAAGCTGCGCCAGCGACACCATGCCGCCGTAGCCGGCAAGCACCACCAGCGAGAGCGCGATCAGCCCCAAGATCAGCGCCTGTGCTCCGATCTGGAACACGAAGAAGGATGACGCCACCGCGGGCGCCAGGATCAACGCGATTGCGAGCACCGCTGTCGCGGTGTCGAGCCGCGCCACGACGATGTCGCCGGCGCCGGCGGCGCGCGGCGGATCGGCGGCACGCAGCCGCGCATTGCCCAGAATGCCCTGCGGCCGCAACGCCAGCGTCACCACCATGATCGCGAAGGTGAGGACGACGCCGTAGGTCGGGAAGTAGACAAGCCCGACCTGCTCGGCGAGGCCGATCAGGAGCGCGCCGATCGCCGCGCCGGTGATCGAGCCCATGCCGCCGACGATGACGACCACGAGCGAGGCGAGCAGGTAGCGCACGTCTTCGCCCGGCGCGACCGATAGCGCGGAGCCGCCGATCACGCCGGAGAAGCCGGCGAGCGCCCCTCCGATGGCGAATACACCGACAAACAGCAGCCGCACGTTTACGCCGGCGACGGACAACATCACCCGGTCGTCGACGCCGGCGCGGATCATCATGCCGACCTTTGTGCGGTTGAGTGCGAGCCAGAGCGTAACCCCGATCACCACCGAGGTGGCGAACACCACTAGGCGGTAGAACGGGAAGCGCAGGAACACGGCCTGTCCGCTCGACTTGATCGCGGTGATGATCGGCAGCGTGACGGTGCCATCAAGCACGGCCGGGACCTCGAACTGATAGGTCTTGCCACCCCACACCGCGAGCATCAGGTCAGCGGCGACAACGGAGATCCCGATCGTCACCAGCGTCTGGCGTAGCTCGTCGCCGGCAAGCCGCTGAAACACCAGCACCTGCATCAGCGCACCGACGGCCGCGAGCACCACGGCGCCGGCGAGCGCGCCGACCCACCAGCTTCCGGTCCACGTCGCGAAATCGTACCCAATATAGGCGCCCAGAAGATAAAGCGAGCCGTGCGCAAGGTTGACGTTGCGCATCAGGCCGAACACCAGCGTGAAGCCGCTCGCGACCAGGAAATAGAGGCCGGCCAGCGTAATCCCGTTCAGGATCGCGCTGACGAAGGCTTTCTTGCCTTCGAGGAGGGAATCCAGCCAGTCCGGCCAGACGCCGAAGATCATCCACAAGACGAGGGCTGCGGCGAGCAGCCCAAGCCCCGTCCAGGCCTGACGTGCGGTCGGCCCCTGCGCCGCGGTGGTCGTGGTCAGGCTCACGCGATCAGCCGCCGGCGCTGCTCGTTCATTTTCGGCGCCTTGTGAAACTTGCCATCCTTCATGATGGCGAGCAGCCGCGTCTTGTCCTGCAGGGTGCGGATGTTGGCGATCGGGTCACCGTCGACCAGCAGCATGTCCGCGAGGTAACCTGGCTTGATCATGCCAAGCTCGTCACCCATACCCATGATCTGGCCGCCGAGCTTGGTCGCGGAAACGATCGCCTCCATCGGCGAGAAACCGAGCATCTCGACGAAGGTCTCGAGGTCCTTGGCGTTGGTGCCCTGGGGCGTCCAGGCGAAACCGTAGTCGCCGCCCGGCAGGACACGGATGCCGCGCCGGTGCATCTTCTTGCAGGTCTCGACCGCGGCCTCGAGCTCGCGCTCATAGGCGATCGTCAGCGGCGTGCCAGGCTTGATGCCCCATTCGCCGGCGTGGCGCGCGGTATTGATGAGCCAGGCGAGGCCCGGCGCGACGAAGTGCTTGTCCTTCGCCGCCTCCAGCATGTCGAGCGCCTCCTCGTCGGCAAATGAGGCGTGATAGATGTTTTGGATGCCGTGGCGCACGCACTGCTTCACCGATCCCGAGGAGCGGGCGTGGGCCGCCAGCACCTTGTTGCGCGCCCGAGCCTCTTGGGCGGCCATCGCGACTTCTTCCTCCGACATCGGCGTCTCTTCCGCCTTCATGCCGGTGATCTCCTCGCCGGAGAGGTTGAGCTTGATGCTATCGACCCCGTACTTGATCAGCATCCGCACGGCGCGGCGCACCTCCTCGGGGCCACTGACGACAATGCCGAGATTAAGCCCTTCGTGCGGGATGTGCGACGGCGCGGAATCGCCGAGTCCGCCCACCGTGGTGATTTCGGGACCCGCCGCGGTGTAGCGCGGTCCGGGTATACGGCCGTCGTTGATGAAATTGCGGACCACGACGTCGAGGCGTGGCTTGGCTGCCGCGGCCCCGCGTCCCATGGTGAAGCCGGCATCGAGCACGATCTTCGCCATTTCCGCGGTGACCAGCGTATGCTCCTCCGGCGGCATCATCTGGATCGGATCGATACCGGGCGCGTTGTTCCACGAGAGATGGAGATGGGCGTCGCACATGCCGGGCATGAGCGTCGCGCCCATGCCGTCGATCACGGCCTGGCCGCCGCCCCCTGCAGCGCCGATGCGCGCGGAGCCGCGAGTTACCGAGCGGATGCGATTGCCCTGTACGACAACCTCGCCAGTGAATGGATAATCACCGGAGCCGTCGAGAATCCGAACATTCGTGAAGATCACGCCGCCGGAGCCATTCATCCCTTTGTCATCGGCCATCGCGTTTCCTCCCTTTCGAACATTTCGCGCAGTCAATTCATGTGCGCCCGCATGTACTCGGCGGCCAGCTTGCCACACTCCCGTGGTCGCTCAATGGGCGTCCAGTGGCCACACCGCTCAAATACCTTGAGCCGCGCGCCTCTCAATTTGTCCACCAGCGCCTGGGCGACACTGGGCGGTGCGATCGCATCCTCGTCGCCGGCGACGACCAGAACCGGGCACCGTATCAGCCGCAGGTCGGCGGCCTTGGCATCAGCCAGCGCCTCGCAGGATTGCGCAAAACCCTCCGCATCCTGGCGCATGTGGCTTTCGCGCACGAACGCGACGGTCACTGGTGACGTGGCACGGGTCGTCGACGAAAGGCTGGTGGACGCAATGCTGTCTGCCACCGCGACCATGCCTTCACGCCGCGCGATCGCCGCCCGCTCGCGCAGCCGCTGGCGCGCGGCGTCGCCGGGCTCGAGGATCGGGCCGAACAGCGTCAGGCTGCGAACCTTCTCTGGCGCTTCGACCGCGACGTGCTGCGCGACCAGCGTGCCCATCGAATGACCGACGAGATGAGCACGAGATCCCGCCATCACGTGCAGGACGTCCACGATCGCGGACGCCATCGCACCGATGCTCAGTGTTTCATACGGGCGCGGCGAGCGCCCGGAGCCCGGAAGATCCGGGCGAATGCAGCGGAATCCTGCAAAACTCTCAAGCATTGCAGCAAAGGTGTTCGACGTGCCGCCGAGCCCATGCACGAACACCACAGGCTCGCCCTGCCCGTCGACCTCCAGTTGGATCGATCCGACCGCTGCTGCCGTCACTGGTGCACCTCGACGAAGGGGTTTTCCAGCACGCCAATGCCACCGATCTCGACGCGGGCGACATCGCCCGGCAGCAAATATTTCGGCGGTTCGAATCCGATGCCAACGCCCGCCGGCGTCCCGGTGGCGATGACATCTCCCTGCTGCAGCGTTACTCCCGCCGAGATTGCCGCGATGATGGTCGGAATATCGAAAATCAGGTCGCGCGTATTGGCGTCCTGCCGAAGTTCACCGTTGATCCAGCACTTGATCGGCGTGTTCGCTAGATCAACCTCGTCTCGCGTCACGGCCCATGGGCCCATTGGGCAGAACGTGTCCTGCGATTTGCCGATCAGCCACTGGCTATAGCGGCCCTGCAGGTCACGCGCCGTGACGTCGTTGACGATCGTGTAGCCCCAGACGTGGTCGAGCGCGTCTTCCAGACGGATGCCACGGCCGCTCTTGCCGATGATGACCGCAAGCTCCGCCTCGTAGTCGACGGCCTGGGTGATGGCGCGATCAATGCGGACCGGCTGGCCGTGCGCGGTCACGCATTCCGGAACCTTGGAGAAGATGATTGGATGCTTCGGCACCACGCCTGCCGTGGCGCTCGAATCAAAACCGCTGGACGCGAATTCCTTGGCGTGCTCGTGATAGTTCTTGCCGACGCAGAACACGTTACGGCGTGGACGCGGGATCGGCGCCTCGAGCATCACATCCTTGAGCGGCACCGGAGCGAGTTGGCGTGGCAGCGTAGACAGCTCGACCAAAGCGAGCGCACCCCGCTCGGCGCTTTCCATTGAAAGATCGAACGCGGCCACGGTCCGCTCGCGTTCGTCCACCAGACCAACACGGCGTTCGTCGCCAACCTTGAAGGTCGCAATCTTCAAAACGAAACCTCCCGAGACCTGAACCAATCCAGGATTGGTCCTATTTTTTTCAAACACTGCATGGGAGCGTGAGCCTACGCAAGCCTTTATTTAACGGCATCGTCCCGCTCCGGTTCATAGCGTCTGAAAATCGTACTAGACACAGATGAACCTTTGCGTAGATTGGTATAATGTCGAACGGAGTTTGTGCGCGCCATGACCAAGGGAAGGTCCGCTGCGATTTCCGCGCATCTGCGTGAGCGTATCCAGGCGGGCGAGTGGGCGGTGAGCCGCACGCTACCGAACGAACGCGAACTCGCGGAGGCGTATGGCGTCGCGCGTAACACGTTGCGAAAGGCACTAGACGAACTCGAGGCCGAGGGCCTGCTGAGCCGTCACATTGGGCGCGGCACCGAGCTCCGCGAACCAATCGATCGCGGGCTCGCCGCCATCACGAGGCAGATCCTCGGCTCGAGCCCGCTTGATATCATCAATCTGAGAATAATGATTGAGCCGCCTGCGACAGCCATGGCCGCGACCAACTCGAGCGTTGCCACCATCGCGGCGATCCGCGAGGCCCATGACGAGGCCTGCGCGACTAAAGAGATGGAGAGCTTCGAACACTGGGACATGGAATTCCACAAGCGGATTTTTGCCGGTACCCGGAACGAATTTCTCGCCAACTTGCACGAGCTGCTTGCGATCGTCCGAAACCGCGAGCCGATCATCGAAATTCGGCGAAGACACTTCACCCTTGCACGTAAACACGCTTGTTGTGATCAGCATGCCGAGATTCTAGAAGCTCTTTTGCGCCGCGATGCCGAAGCTGCCAGTGCAGCGATGCGCGACCATCTGCTGGCGCACTCGCGCAATCTTTGCAATGGACAGGACACACATGACGGACGTCCTTGAGGCGCTGTCTCCGCACGCGAACCGCATCGCGATCGGAGACGATTTGCTGGCCCTGCTGCGCCGGATTCCCGGCACGAGCCCGCTCGATGTCATGAACGTGCGCATGATCCTCGAACCGCAGGCGGCCGAATTGGCCGCTACGCAGGCGAGCGAGCTCGCGCTCTCGGGGATTCGTGAGGCGCACGAGGCCGCGATAAAGTCTGTCGAAATGGAGCCGTTCGAACGGTGGGACGCAGAATTCCACCGACGGATCTTCGCGAGCACGCGCAACGAACTGCTCACAAACCTTGACGCCATGGTGCAGTTGATACGCAACCAGCCCCCCTGGGTCGAGCTTAAGCGCCGATCCTTCTCGTCAGAGCGGCGACTGGTGTATTGCCAAGAACACGAGAACCTGCTTCGGGCGCTGGAGCGGCGCGATGGGCATAGTGCCGCCGAGGCGATGTACATTCATTTGGATGGTGTCGCCAAGACTCTCTTTGCAACGCGTCGCTGGACTTTCGACGTGAGATGAGCACCGACTTCAGCTCCCGCGTAGCTCGAGACTCTCGCTCGGTTCAGGTGGACACTGCGAAAAACAGGCCCGCTGAGACCGACGGCAAATTGGCGCGCGGTCAAAACTGCGAGCTTTTCACTGTTCGGTTGACGGCACCAAGAACGCTGGCGTCGCGCGAGCGCTTTTCGGATCCGAGGTCAGGTTGCGCTGCAACAAACAAATTGAGACTGCCTGACACACAATAAGACTGCCTGCGAAGTCGCGCACCGTCGCACGCTGATAGTTTTCACGAGGCGGCCGTCCCGCAAACATGAGACCGAGGAACACCCGGACGATCATGTCTAGTCGGCCGCTTCTTGAATATCGCTGTGAAACCCCAGGAGGAGTGAAGGTGAAACACATTCGAATCGCGGCAAGCCTTGCCGTACTGGCGTTCGGGTCGTCGATCCACGCCGCAGATTTGCAGCTTCCCGAAATTAAGACCCAGCCGACTCCACAGGCCGTGCTCGATGAGCATCTCGATGCTCTCAACAAATGCGATTGGAATCGGCTCGTCGCTCAATACCCCGAGGACGCCCAGATTCATGTCCCCAATGGTACAGTTATCAGCGGTCGCAAGGCCATCGGTGAACTGTTTGCCGGATTCTGCAAAGACCCAAAGGATGGTGGCTTGAAGGGGATCAACTTCAAGGTGGTGCAAAGCACACTGTTTGGCGAAACGTTTGCGACGCATTGGGTCGCCTCCGCGCCGTTTCTCGCTGAACCGTATAATGGCTCAGACGCTTACATCACTAGGAACGGTCTTATGCAGGCTATGGTGACGACCTTCGACGGCGCTGCTCTGAAGAAGAAATAACTTTCCGCGTTGAAGTGCACCGGCTGCGCTCGGCTTCGCTCATTGATTGTGGGTCGTGCGGGGTGTGGTGCGGATTGCGGCTGAACGTCGAGCGCTGGGGGCGGTTCTGGAGGCTAGAGACTTGTCGGTCGGTCATCACACCATCGAGGTTACGCCTGTGACAGCACATCGCCTCCCCTCGTCTTTCGTGGCGCCGCTGAAGGGGCTCCATTGGCGCGGCGCTACGCTCGTATCACGTAACCGACCCTACGGTAATGAGTAGGTGCGAGCCCTGTATTTAGCGCGAAGAAGCGGGAAAATGCGCTCTGCGAGGAAAATCCGAGATCGAGACTGATATCAGAAATCGTCCTGTCTGTTTCCACCAATTCATGAAAGGCCCGTTCAAGCCGAAGCGTATTCCAAAATGTTCGAGGGGTGACGCCCAGCTGCGATTGAAAAAGCTTAAAGAAGTGGGATCGAGATAGTCCTGCGGCAGCGGAAACTCGCGCTAGATCGAGATTGACGTCGAAGCGATTCCCCATGAGGGCCAGGGACCTTCGAATGCGAAAATCACTGCAAAGCGCGCGCGTACCCGACATCAGCGGAAGGGCGACGTCCTCGCGTGTCAACCGAAAGCAGGCTCCAGCAAGCTGTCGCAGCTGATCATCGAATGCCTGAGAATTCTCATCTTCCGACAGCAGCTCAGTGATACGCCCGACCATCTGGCGAACTTCGGCCGTCATCGGAAATGAATTCCGTCCGACATACAGCCCTTCTCTCGTTAATTGGGGAATGTCATTAAACCAATTCGGCCGAATATAGAGCACCAGAAGATACTGTCCGCTGGTCACTTCAGGCGCATAGCTATGGACTTGCCAAGGGTTAATCGCAACAGCCGTCTCAGACGAAATTTCGTACTCATGGCCGTCGACAGTTACCTTGCCAGATGCTCCGGATAGATGAAAGAGAAGATGCCCTTCGCGATGAGCATGGGCGATTAGCGCACGGTCCAGATGAAAGAGCGCTGCCCGCCCGAAACTTCCATGATGAATCTTGATTGCCGCACTCACCCTCGTTTCCTCCCTACCCACCTTTCTTCCGAGGTGCTTGCCTCTACACGGACTTTCTACGAGCGAAGTTAGCCTCGGCTCAATGCCATGATGGCTCTGTCGCAAAAAAGATACCAATTGAAAAGCGCCGCAGCGCTGGATTACGCGCGCCGGTAGAGCCCCACATTGAGCACCCCCGCCTCAAATCAAACTTAGGCTGGCTCGCAAGCAGCAAATGGGCTTCCACCGCATCCGCCACTACGGGCTCTTTGCCAACGCCAAGCGAGCCGAGAACATCGCGATGGCACGCGCACTCCTCAATGTCGCCCCGCCTGCCGCTGACCCGCAAGAGCCGCCAGATATTGCGCCGGATGCGCCTCGTGTGCTGCCGTGTCCATGCCCGCGCTGCGGCGCCCGCATGATCGTGATCGAGGTGTTCGCGCGCGGCTGCGAGCCGAGGTGGCGCCCGATGTCGAGCAGGATCGACACATCATGAGCCAGACCTCCCGTCGGCCTCGCAGTTTTCCCGTTCGGACGCGCTGGCTTCACGCTGGCAGCGATACCTCTCGATCCGACCACGGCCATCAATGCGCTGAGCGCCCCCGAATGCGCTCCGACCACACCTCGAGATGCCCTTGCACGCTCACGACCCCGCCCGCCTGCATCTCCGCAGCTCGCAGCCTGCCGGCGTCACCTCCACCATCGAGGTCGGCGCCGGCGTAAATCCCCATAACACTCGCTGCCCAACCGGCGCCAAACTTCCCGCGACTTCGTGCCTTGGCGCTTCTCGGACGCCGACCGCATCAGTGCGTGGAGCGTCTCGTCATGTCGGCGTCCGAGAAACCTACACAGGAGCGGAAGTTAGCCTCCATAGGCTGCGCTAGCGGGCGGGCTGTAAGCCGAAGCTAGAGCAACCGCCGTGTTGCCAACCCCGGCCTTTTGTCACACACATCTCAACGTGGTCTGCTGACGGGCAAATGCGCCACGCTGCTGCCGCTTTAGGTAAGCGCGCGGAAAGGCCCGTGCAGCCAGCCTCACGCATCATTCTCACCGCGCTTTCTTCGCAGCCTTCTTGGCGGATTTCTTCGCCGACGTCTTGGCCTTCTTGGCGACTTTCTTTGCGGCCTTTCGGACCTTCTTCACCGCGGGCTTCGTGAATGGAACTAAGTGAATGCGATCGAACGTCCCGCCAGTCGCGGCGAAACTCTTCGTTGCGGCTTCAATCAAGGCATCCACCTTGGCAGCATCAAAAGCGGGAAGAGCAGCATTCAGTTCAAGATCGGTTTCCACTATCAGGACTGTTTCAGTACCCTTTTCGTCTACTTCAATCGTCGTCCAGATGCCTTTGACATTGGGACCCTCGATCGTCATAGCGTCCACTCCCTGTTTTCCACTAAGCACACCACAGTAACTACGCTGGCGCGACCGCCCGTCAAGGGCACAAAATTCAAACTGAGACACTACCCGCGGCTCTCACCACGCTCGGCCGAGTTGGCCGAACTCATCAAGCACCAGATAGACGGCCCGGTCGGCCCCCGTTGTGCTCATCGCGAGCTATTCCGAGTCTGACCCGGAGCCGACCTCGAGGGTTCGCATTGCAAATGCTGTCTTGCAGACGCCAGGATGCCGAGAGCCGCCGCTCTACGTGTGCTCGGTGCCATATTTTTCCCTCTCTAGACACGAGCAGCGTCGCAGCAGCGGTCACTCCGGCAGACCCGCTTTGCGCAAACCTCGACGCAACGACTGCCGCCGATCTGGGTGACGCGCAAGTCAATGGTTTCGAAAACTAGCGCTGGAGGCCTGATCTTGGATGCTGATTAACTGCGCTGCTCTGTATATCAGCCACGCTGCCTAGTATTTAGTTCGCCACACGCCTTCGTGTGTTGCATTGGGTTTGGAACGGCGGATGGTCGAGTTCCGGCGGCCCGCGCGCGCCGCCTTCGCCCACGTACCCATGGAGGTCACCGTGGCGCGTTTCGTCCCCAACGCCAATATCGAGCATTACCGGCGGCTGATAGCCGAGAGCGAACGTAATCCTAACTGGGACGACGATCGGCACAAAACACTGTTGACGTTGCTCGCCGAAGAAATAGCCAAGGACAAGAAGCCGCTCAGTTAGTCGCTTGCCTCCGTGTGAATAAGCGCCCGCGAGTGACCCCTCCACAGCAAATTGGCTCAATAGCTTAGCGTGCCGATCGGCGTCGGGATGAAACCGCTGCTGGCGGCGGTGAGAGCGTGATACGGGCGCTGGCGCGCGCCGTTGCGGTTCATGGGGCGCGTGAAAGAGCCCCGACATGGCGTCAGGATGAGTTCTGGTCGAGTGGTCGTAAACTTTGCCCAAATCGATCGGATGGCGGTAGCCTGAGTTCGACCGCGCCGGTCCGCGTCATGCAACGGCGTTTTTACACGACCAAGACCCATTGCAGAAGTGGTCGGTTTGAAGGGTGCGCGCTGTAAACCTTCGTATCGTTCCGTGGCACCTTTGGATGCCCGATGATTACCCACGTTCAATTGAGCCGCTGATCGCGATCGTCTTAGCTGGGGTGTGCGGTAGCGCTCCCGCTATCGCTGCCCTCCTTGGGCGTTTCCTCCCTAGACTTGGGCCGCTTGCGGCAACGCAGGCGGCCTTTCTTTTTGTGTATGCAGTCACGTCCGCAGCAATTCCGCGCCAGCAAGATTCGGTTGACCTCCGGTAATGGCAGATAGTGTTGCAAAAGCCCCAAAGTCGATGGGACTAAATTTTCGCCAAATAATAAAAGCGAGAATTGCCGATCAATGCGGCCTTAAACCCGCTACCGGAATCGCCTGTGAGTTTGGCGCACCGGGGCTTGGTCCCCCACATCATTTTTCAAACGCCCTGCCTACGGCCTTGAGAATTTGAGTCCCGGCCCGCAAAAAGACTTTTGCAACAATATCGGCACGAAGCTGCCAATCCGGGATGTCCGTTGGACTGTCGCTTTCGAGGGGAAAGCAGAAGTCGCACCAATAAGCCATTTCGGTAGCGTTTGCCGAGTAGGCCCAGGGAATTTTACCCCGAGCACCGGGTCACGGGAGGCAGTCGCCCGCCTCCCGTTCCCACAGAACGTAGCGTGCGGATTTCCCGCACTACGCTCTTCGGCAGTTGGTTCACAGCTTTCACTGCTATCTGTTCAAGTTTCGTTTCCA
>Ga0210408_10001377_pt1 | contig 25721 bp, 16 predicted proteins | sample IncBWH4MmetaG_FD_155471 | JGI IMG/M metagenome (GOLD analysis project Ga0210408, IMG submission 155471) | Forest soil microbial communities from Barre Woods Harvard Forest LTER site, Petersham, Massachusetts, United States - Inc-BW-H-4-M | ecosystem: Environmental > Terrestrial > Soil >...
GCAGCCCAAGAGCGATATAAATAGATATTTCTGACCGGCGCAAAAGGCGCATAAAAATGATTAGTCAGGAAGGGTTGAGTGCTGGAGCCAAGGAGGGGCAGCCATCTGAGCAAGTTCGTCCGAAAAAAGTTCATGGCCCCTACCCTGTCGAAGGGATACTGGATGCTGTAACCGTTCCAGTTCAGGTTCGCGGTGTTGGTGCCGAGGCAGACGCCAATTTGGTTGAAAATCCCGTAAGTTGGCGCCGTCGGAGGGTCGGTAACGAGTTGGTTAGTACACCACATGCTGCCGATGAAAGCGTCCTGCACATACCTTTGGTCCGTGCCACAATGGGCTCCACTCGTGATCGCGGTGGTGAGGTCCTCTGGCCCATCCGCAGAGACCAGGCTGACGTAGTCCACGATTCGGTTGGCCTCGGTATCGACCATGATGAAACGAAAGCGAGTTTTCAGGTTGAGCCACCACCGCGGGACCGGGAACCCGGCGCCGGTTTCAAAGCTCGTTTGAAACGGCACGATAAACTGGCGTTGGACCTGGGAATAACTGCAATTGGTTTGGAAAAAGAAGAAACCTCCGTTGCTGGAGGGCAGAAAGGGGGTTTGGAACGAGTATTTCGCGTATTGAGGATGACGCAGATCGTCAAAGCCAGCCCAGGTATTGCTGGGGATCACGAGAGCGGGCGGCGGCGTAAATCGGATGACGCGATTGGAGGCCGTCGTGGAACCCGAGTTCGAATCAAACACCGGCACGGGCTGCCCGGATTCGTCGGTGATGCCTTCGGTCATGTCGGCCACCACCACCATCTGCAGGTCGCGCGGATAGATGTTGCTATACGAGTTCCAGGCCTCGACCCCAAAGGCATTCGAGATGCTCAGCAAATACATCTGGTTGGTTTGGTAAGGCTGCGCGTCCAGGGCATCATGCTTCAGGAACTCAAGCTTGCGGCAGATCTGCACCTGGGTTTGCATCTCGAACTCGTTGAAATTGGGGAAACCTTTCCTTGCGCCGATGACCAGCGGAATCCCGGCAACCAGCGGTTCGTTCTGATCACTGGGGTCGAATGGTGTTCCGAGCAGCGGGATCGTGTTGGTGTTTTGACCCGAATCCAGATCGACGAGCGATGGAGTGGTGGCGGCGTACGCCAGGTCGGCGTTGGTCACTTCACGGTAACCGGCAATCACGATTTGACCGCCGGCCGGGTCGCGGCGAAACAGCGGGCGAAACACGGTCGGAAAACCATTGCTGGCTGTGGAGACACCGTATGTTCGGTTTGTGGCCGCATCGTAAAGGTTGGCCGTCACTTGCAGCAAACGATGGACGGCTGGCGTATATTGGTTGGTCGGATAAATCGAGATGTAGTTCAGGTCCAGGTTCAGTTCGGATTGGAGCAGGCGGCTGGCGACGTTGGTGAAAAAAGCGACCGGACTCTCCGTGCTGACGAGCGGACCGGCCGGGCTATCAACGCTGAGCGAGATCACCAATTCTATTAATACGCATATCGATAGGCGTCTCAGGATTCGTGAACCTGCATGTGATGAATATCTCCACAGTTGCATAATGCGGCTGCATCGTGACAGAAATCCACGGTGGTGTCACGTAAAATTAATCTCTTGGCGTAGCCAAGAGGGCTTCAGCACCGATAGGGACAATTCCAAAAATTGGACACCGCCAACCTCCTTTCCTATCCCCGATATTTTGCTCCCTCCCGCCTCAATCGCCGTCTTCCCTACTTTTCCAGCCAATTTTACTCACTCCCATAAGCTTCCCAAACACATAAGATAACCTTAACTAAGTGGCAGCGGAAATGCTGTATTTTTGTCGGCCTATTGAATGGTGGCCAGGTCTTAAAAAGAGACCGCACCAAGTGACCAAGCGCCGACTGGCCATCGGCAGACAGAAGGGACCCAGATGTCCGCCATATTATGCCGGCTGCCCGACAGCCGATTTTGTCAGAGGAGCACCACCTCCCCACTCCCAAGCTCTGCCCTCTCTACTTTGCATTTGTCGGCGCCATCCAGCATCCACCATTCCGCATCCACCAATCCATTAATCCATTAATCCATTAATCCACTAATCCATCATCCACCATCCATCATCCTGCCATGAACCCCATAATCGTCGATCCCATCCCTTCCACCCGCCCGTCTCTCCCCTTTATGGCCTCCGCCCAGGACGCCGCCAAACTCAACGCCCAGGAGCGCACCACCTTTTACCTTACCGCCTTCATGTTCCAGTGCTGGCTCAGTCAGCTCTTTAATGACGGCATCGCCCAACTCGCCGAGAAGCCCAACCCCGCCGACCGCGCATTCCAATCCGGCCAGGCCCGCGCCGCCTTCGCCAAACTCTTCGGCCAGGCCTCCGACGCCGAATTCTCCGAGATTTTCGACAGTATCACGCGCTTCGCTGGTTACGACGACATCTTCTGTCAAGTAGTCCTCGACGCCGTCTTCCCGCTCTCCCTCGAACACGAGCTCACTGGCGATTACCTCGGCAAACGTACCCCGCCAGAACTGGCCCTCCAACCCAAAAAGGTCATCGCCTTAATGCGCCGGACTACCCACCGCCTCTGCGATTGGGTCGACTCCGTCCTCCACTACCAGGTCTTCCAATACTGGCACCTCTCTGCCGACTCTTTTGCTCCGGACCCCATCAACCGCGAATTAACCGCTCTCGCTCACAACCAGCGCGAGTTTGACCTCCTCGACCAACCCGCCCAGGCCCGTTGGCTTCTCCACATGTCCGACGCCGCCCTCGAATACAAGCACACTCCGCAATGGGCTGCCTTCCGTCAGACCGCCAACGGCTCCGGGCCCGAACCCCGCCCTTGGCCCAACCGTCAACTCGATCGAACCCTCATCAAACTCTGGCCCCTGCTCAAACCTTATCACTGCTCTGCCGCCGACCTCCTCTGCCTGCTCCAGGAGGTCCTCCCCGCTTCCAGCCTAGCCCCGTGCCAGACTGAAACCGCCCTCGCCCTCCGCCTCTGCGCCCCTGACGACACCAAACCTTCCGGTCCACTTATCCATTAATCCACCAATCCATCATCCATCATCCCCCCATGAGCGCCATCCTCCCCTGTCTCGCCATCGACTCCGACGCCAGGCTCGCCAAACATTTCATGTTCCATCAGCTCCACTGGATCAAGGCTGAGGAGGCTATCCACGCCCAGCATAAACAAGCCTACGCCCTTGCCGAAAAATCGGTTCGTATCGGCTGGACCTACGCCGACGGCTTTAAAAACGTCCGCAAACGCCTCCGCTTCAAAAAACGCCACTACCTTTTCGCCACCAAAGATTGGCCCAGCGCCCTCGAATACATGAACCAGGTTTACGAGTTCGCCGATTTCTTCAACCTCACCGGCACCATCGTTGCCCACGGCGAAGAGTCCATTAAAGTCCCCCGCCTCGACCTCGACGGCCATAAAACCCCGTTCACCGACGAAGTCAAAATCGGCACCATCAAATTCGACAACGGTTCCCGTATCATCGCGTTCTCCGCCCATCCCCAGGCGATGGCCGTTTACGGCGGCGATGTCGGCCTCGACGAATTCGCCAAACATCCCAATGCCAAACTACTCTGGGAAACCGCCCAGGCCCGCATCACCTGGGGCTTCGACATCGCCGTGTGGTCCTCCCACGACGGCGAAGACACCGAGTTCAACCAATTCGCCCAGCAGGCTCGCGCTGCCTGTAGCGCAGATTTCCGTAGCGCAGATTTCCAATCTGCTGTATCGCAGACTTCCAGTCTGCCAACCAGTACCTGCAACGGCGCTTCAAATACTTCTTCACTCGCCTCATTGGCTGAAATCAAAAATCAAAAATCAAAAATCAAAAATCCGGCCGTCCTTCCCTCTCCTCGGGGAGAGGGTCAGGCTGAGGGGAAACAGGACGTACCTCAGCAACCAGTCGCGCGAATCGAAAATCAAAATTCAAAAATCCAAAATTCCCACACCCCCTGGAACCTCTACTACCGCGTCACCATGCCCGACGCCATCGAACTCCGTCTCCTCGATGTCATCAACCGCACCCAGGGCACCCATTTCACCGCTGAACAGTTCCTCGCTGATTGCCGCGCCCGGGCCGGTTCCGAGGAAGTCTTCCAGCAATCCTACATGTGCAACCCTCTGGGCGCCTCTGCCGCTTCCATCGTCGAGTGGTCCGCTATCGAACGCTGCCGCTCCGATTACTCCATCGAACGCGTCCACCTCGAATCACCTCAGCTTCTCCAGCAGTTCGGCCAGTTCAATCCCGCCGCCCAGTCCGCCCGCGAATCCCAAATCCACGACTTCCTCCGCGCCAAGTTCCCGGTCCTTCTTGGCGGCGATTCCCCAATCGAAAATCAAAAATCAAAAATCAAAAATGTTCGACTCGGCTTTGACGTCGCCGCCTCCGGCCAGGGCAACCTCGCAGCCCTTTACATCGACGAAGCCAAAGGCGACCAACTCTGGCTCCGCGCCCTCCTCACCGCCCGCACCGAAGACTGGCACTTCCTCAAAGAAGTCCTCTTTTACTTCCTGCGCTCCCTCCGCAATCTCCAGGGCGCCGGTGATGAGTCCGGTCTCGGCCGCCAAATCTGCTGGGAGGCCGCCAACCATTTCTCCAGCCGCTTTCTCAAAGTCAATTTCGCCTCCAAAAAACACGACCTCGGCTTCGCCCTCATGAACCAGCTCACCATGGCCGAAAAACACTTCCCCCGCAACGAAGCCGACATCGCCCAGGATTTCTTCGCCCTGCGCAAAATCCACACCGGCACCAAATGGGTCTTCACCGAAGGCCGTAATTCCTTAAACCCGGACAGCCACTGCGACATCGCCTGGGCCGCCGCGCTTGCGTCCCATGCCCATACCAACAAACGCGTGCAAGCTGGGGGTATCGTCGTTTATGATACCGAAGAAGAGCAAAACGCCGCCCCGAACCGCGGTTACTTCGGTTGCGAGCCGCCTCCTTTGCCCCCGGCTCCGGTGGTCAACCCCAACCAGGAATACACCTTGGCTTGCGCCTTTTGCACCCATCGGCCCAAATCCTTCAACCCCGTTCCCAAACGATGCGAAAAATGTCGCTCCTACCTTCCCTCACCCGCATAGATACCAATCAACCAATCGCGTTTCACGTTTCACGTTTCACGCCCTGCAACTTTCAACTTTCAACTTTCAACCTTCAACTCTTGCCCCCCCATGACCGGTAAAATCTCTCGCCTCCCTGGCGAAATCCGCGACCAGCTCAACCGCCGTCTCGCCAACGGCGAACCTGCCGATACCCTCCTCCCCTGGCTCAATGGCCTCCCCGAAGTCCAGGCCGTCATTAACGACCAGTTCGCCGGACTCCCCGTCAACGAGCAAAACCTCTCCGACTACCGCAAGCGCGGCTTCCGTCGCTGGGAAATACGCCAGGCTGCCCTCGAATTCTCCGCCGAGGCCCAGGCCGACCAGTCCCCTGGCGCCCAGGTCTTCGCCGAACCCCTGCTCAACAACCTCGTTCACTGGCTCACTCTCCACTTGGCCGCCGTCGCTCAGTCCTCCACGCCCACCGATCAATCAGAAGCCGAGTTCCGCCAAATCCGTCATCTCCTCGCCGATGTCGTCGTCCTGCGCCGCGGCGACCTCGTCGCCCGCCGCATTCAACTCGAACAGCAACGCCTTGTCCTCGAACAAACCAAAAACAAGGAATCCCTCGAACTCCTCTTCTGGGAATGGACCAAACGTCCCGACATCCAGGCCAAACTCTTTCCCCATCGCGACCCGGACAAGATGCGCCGCGACGTCGTCCGTTTGATCGACACTGAACTCCTCGGCGTCCCTCGCTCCTACGATGATGACTCCGAAATTGACCCCTCCTGCCTCATCTAGCCATGAACCCGCCCAACCACCGCCGCTCAAGGTTAATCAAGGTTCAATCAAGGTTGGCTCAAGGTTCAATCAAGGTTTCAATCAAGGTTTCAATCAAGGTTTCAATCAAGGTTAAATCAGGCTCAATCAAGCTTGATCAAGGTTAATCAAGGTTGAAAAAAATTCCCGGGAAGGACAAACCGAAAAGTTCTGAACCTTTTCTGGTTTTCGGCATTCTACTGGGTACAAATGCTGGTCGTGGCCGAACCCGAACAACTGCCGGTGCCGCAAGCCAGGGCCGGAGACCCTGCGGCCTGGGAGGGGTTATTCCGGCGCTACCAGCTCCCGTTGTATGTCTATGTTTTTGAGCTGGTTCGCGACGAGCAAGCCAGCCTGGATATTGTGCAGGAGACGTTCATCAACGCCGTGCGCTACCTGGGCGGGCTGCGCGAGGACGGGAAGTTCGGCAGTTGGGTTTTCGGCATCGCGCACCAGAAATGCGTCCAGCGCTGGCGGAAACAGAATCGGCAACAGGAGGCCCTGGAAGCCCTGGCGGCGGCGCCCGAGGATTTCGAGGACAGCCCGGATGACCTGCTTATCCGCAGGGAACAGGAGGCGCGGTTCATGGCGTTGCTGGAGCGGCTGCCGGTGCCGCAACGCTCGGTGCTGCTGCTGCATTATGTGGAGGATTTTTCCCTCGAAGACATCGCGGCGGTTACCGGCGCCGCGGTCGGCACAGTTAAATCGCGCCTGTATTATGCAAAGCAGGCGCTGCGGAAATTAGTGGAAACCTATGAAGACACCCCGTGAAGTTTTGTTGGCACAGCACCGGGCAATCCAGCCCAAGCTCGACCGGATGCGGGAGGAGCTCCTCAAATCCGAAATGCGAAATGCGAAATCCGAGTGGAATCCGGATTTTAGATTTGGACTGGTTAGTGCGGCCGCGACCGTTTGGCGCCGGTTGATCTGGCCGAGCCGGCGCGTCTGGGCAGGCCTGGCCGCGGTATGGGTCCTCCTGCTTCTGATCAATCTTTCCGACGGTAAACCCGCTTCGTTGTATCCGCACGCCGCGTCGGGACCAGCCGTAGTGCAAGCGCTGGTTGAGCAAAAGCAATTGCTAGCCGAGCTGCTGCAAGCGAGCCAGCCTACCCCAGCGGAACGGCCGCGGCCTACTCCCCGGCCCCGGAGTGAGAGAGCTTTGGATTGGCGAGCGTGCTAAACCTGCCGCCCCTATCGCGATGAAACACAACTTAAGCGCGAAGCGCACGCACTCCAAACGCTTCGCGCCGTAGATTAATATGAACAACATTCCCACTCCGCCGCCGCCATCATCGGGTTCACCTTTAAAGGAAGCGGCCCTGGAGTCCTTCGGATGGCGGTTGACCCGGCGCATTTTGTTGGCACTCGCCGCCCTGGCGACGCTGCTGGCGATATTCTACACCGAGGAAAACTGGCGCGGCAAACGCGCCTGGCAAAACTACCGCCACGGATTGCAAGCCCAAGGGATAGTTGTGGACTGGGCGGCTTCCATTCCGCCACCGGTGCCCGACGACCAAAACATCCTCAAAGCGCCCAAGATCAGCGAATGGTTTGTAAAGAACGCTCCCGGAATGCAAAGTCCGAACGAGCTATCACGGCATCTCGGCGCGGGAGTTTTTCATGGAAGTTCCAACCCGAATAACAATCGTCCCACGTTCGTACGGATAGCCGAGTTGACCGTGGCGCCCGAGGCCAAAATGCCGGACGCAGGCACAACGAACATCGTTTGGCGCGCAGGCACACCGGAGGCACGGCATGAGGGCGAGAAGTTGGTGCAGGATGCGGTCGGACCGACGCTTTTGGGCGCTCAGGGGATTCTCCTCCTCGCTGCCCGGCCACTCGAAGAATTCAAACCTGTCCGGGTGCTGGTCCAGGCCGACCAACCGCCCAGCGCCGAGCAGCTCAGGGATTTATTCCCCACCAACACCGCGCTGCCTGGCTCCACGCGGTTGCGCGTCGAGCCCTCGGGCACAAATTCCTTTGGGGTTTGGCTGAGTCCGCCGGCGGCGGTGGCGGCGGCGGATTACCTGGATTGGGACGAGCAATGCGCGACCGATTTCGAGTTGATTCGCGAGGCGCTCAAGCGGCCTTATGCGCGGATGGTCAGCGATTACCAGCAGCCGTTCGCGATACCCATTCCCAATTTCGTGACGGTGCGGATTGTGGCGCAAACGCTGGCTCAACGGGCGCAATGTTATTTATTGCTGGGTCAGCCGGAGGCGGCCTGGCGGGAGCTGGCGCTGGTGCCGGAGCTTTGCAAGCTGCTGGAGGCGAGGCCCACGGGTAAACCGATGACCTTGGTGTCGGCGATGATTCATGTGGCGGTGACCGGGTTGTACGCGCAGATAGTCGCCGATGGCCTGCGGCTGGGGGCCTGGCGCGAGCCGCAACTGGCGGCCATCGAGGAACAACTCAAGGACACGGACCTGCTGCCGTATGTATCGGCGGCGTTTGATTGCGAGCGGCTGGGGGTGTGTCGCACCCTGGAAATAACCTCGGAGCGTGAACTGGGCAACCTGTTCTACTTCGGCACCCGCAACGCCACGCTGTGGCAGAGAATCAAAGAAGTGCCTAACGTGCTGGTGTCCGTCATGCCGCGAGGCTGGATCTACCAGAACATGATTTCTTGCTCGGCGCTGGACCTCGCGGCGATGGATGCGATCGACGTGAGCAACCGCCTCGTCATGCCCGTTCGAGCGGAAAACAGCTTCCGGGGAGTTCAAACTGCATTGGGCCGTTTTTCCCCTTATACCTTCTTTGCCCGCTACGCCGTTCCCAATTTCGTCAAGGCGACGCAAACGCTGGCGCGCAACCAGACCATGGCCAACGAGGCGCGGATCGCCTGCGCGCTGGAGCGTTACCACCTGGCGCACGGTGAATATCCCGAAAACCTGCCGGCGCTGGCGCCGCAATACCTCGAGCACCCACCGCGCGATTTGATGAATGGAGAACCGCTGAAGTATCGCAAGACGCCGGAGGGCAGCTTCGTGTTGTACTCGGTCGGGTGGAATCAGACCGATGATGGAGGCGCACCGGGCAAAACGGTTGAGGAAGGCGATTGGGTGTGGGGGAAGCTGTAGAACTATCTACTCGCCTGGGCGGCTTGGGTGGTCCGGGCGGCCACGGCGGCGCCGAGCGCATAGAATCCGCGCGCGACCAACTGTCGGGCCTCGCTGTTCAAATGGCCGCCGTCCTGGGTATAGCGGCTGCAGAGCCGCTGAGAGACTTTGCCTTTAAAGGTAAATGTGCACGGAGCGCCGCTGGGGTCATGGGCTTCGATGTCGGCAAGGTCGAACAAGACGCGGCCCCTGGTGCGGCACCAATCGCGCAGGCGATTGTTGAAAAGGTTCCGCAGGTGATTGTCGGCATCCTCGGCGGTGGTCAACGGCATGGTCGTATAGACAAAAACGGTTTCCGGGTAAGCCGACTCGAGGTTGGCCATCGAGTTGAGGTAATAGGTCAAGCTGGCGGTCTGGTCGATGAAACAGAGCTTGTTCATGGCAATATCGACGGCGGGGAACCGCCAGCCGTTGCTCACGCAGGAGTGAAACCCATCGAACTTGGCCTTCCAGCCCGGATTGCCGCGGTTGTGCTCGTAAATCGCGCCGGGCTGGGTCGGGGCTGGAGGGGTACCCGTGGCGGAGACGGCCCGGAATTGGTAAGAGGTGGCATCAAGTTGGTGCAGGTCTCCGATGCCGTCCATCATGTTCTCACCGACGGAGGCATGGGCGAAATAGCATTTGAGCCGGCCAATTTTTTCGAACTGGGCGCGGGGATAATTGGTCACCGCGACACACTCGGTGTAACCGATCTGGATGAACTTCTCCTGGGCCCCGGCCCCGGCGGCAAAGAGCCAGGGGGGAAGAAAGAACAGGAGCTTCTGTATTCGGTTCACGGCAGGAGCAAAACGCGATAGTATCGCTGGGTTGAGGGACCCGGGGCGTTGGTGGTGGTGGCGGTCGGGCCGGCGGCGGTCACGTCCGGGAGCAGGTCGCTCCATTGGGGGTCGCTCCAGTTGTTCTTGAATTCCAGCCGGTAGGTATGGCCGGCGACGGCGCTCCACGTGATCGTCACGAGACTGTTGGTTTGGCTAATGGCCTGGATGACTGGCGGAGGAGGAGCGGAAACGCAACAGGTTCCGCCAAGGACCGCGATGGAATCGATGAACCACCCGTTCCCGGCGCCGCTGCCGTTGCTGCTGTCGGTGCCGCAGCTCCAGCGCAGATGAATGGTCTGGCCCGCGTCGGCCGCCGGGAGGTTTACCAGAGTTGTGATAAAGCTGCTGGAACGGCCGCCCCAGGCCTGGCGTCCTCCAAGCGGGTTCTGGAACTGGGTCGAAATGGTTCGGTTATAACCGCCGCTGAGGAAACTGCCGCCGGCGGCGAGGATGTCGGTGAAAGCGTTGGTGCCAATCTGGATGTCCAGCACGCCGCCGTCGTAGGCGGTCACGGAGTCCGAGGCGGCCTCCAAATCGCAGTAATTCTGGAATGAAAGCTGGGCCGGCCCGGCCGGAAGGGTAATTGGCGGGGATACCAACGCGGTGAGGCCCACGCTGGCGGCATCGGGGGCGAACGCGGCGTTGGGAGCGGTGTCGTAAGTGGCGGATTCCGTTACCCAGTTGGTTTGGCCGCCGCTGGCCGAACTTGTCCAGCCGGACGGCAAGGCCGGCGCGGTCACGAGGTCAAAGTTCTGGGTGAAGAAGGCAGCCGTCTGGCCGAGCGGCAACGGTACCGAGACGGTGCCGAGACTGGTGGCGCCATCCTGAAGTTGCAGGGTCGCGGAAATACTGCTGCCACAGATTCCCGCTGCGGTGAAGGTAAATGGCCGGCTCACCGCCGCGCCGGAGGCGACGACCGACCCGTAAGTTTGAGGCCCGCTGGGGGAGATCACGCCGTTCGTGGGGAGCAGCGTTGCGACCAGATTGGTCGTGTTTCCCGGTCCCAGGTTCTTCAACGCGAACAGGACCGTTACGGCCTCGCCGGGGTCAATGGCGTTGTTGGTTGGCAGGCAGCTTTCGGAGACCAGGATTGTCGAGTCAGACGCCAGCAAGGGCGGAGAGCCGCAACAGTCCCCGCCGGTGATCGCGAGCGAATCGACGTGCCAACCGGTGCCCCTGAAATTGCCGCTGTCCACATCGGTGCCGCAAATCCAGCGGAGTTGGATGGTCTGGCCCGCCGCCGCGGGCGGCAGGTTCACCACGGTGTTAGTGAAGGTGCTTGCTGGTCCGCTCCAGGCCTGCCGGCCGCCGAGTGGGTTCTGAAATTGGGTCGAAAGCGTCCGATTATAACCCCCGGTGACGAAGCTGCCGCCGGCGGTGAGGATATCAGTGAAGGCGTTGTTGGCGATTTTGATTTCCAGGACCCCGCCATCGTAACCGGTGACGGAGTCGGGCGCGGGTTCGAGGTCGCAACGTTGCCGGAAAGTGAGCTGGGTGGGGCCGAGCGGCAGCGTAATCGGGGGCGACACTAGTGTGGTCAGGCCCACGTTGGCGGCATCGGGGACGAAGGCGGAGTTGGGCGGGGTGTCGAAGCTCGAATTGACGGTCACCCATGGGCTCTCGGAGCCGCTGGCCGAAGTGCTCCAGCCGGAGGGCAGAGCGGGGGCGATGACGCTGTCGAAAGCCTGCGTCCAAAGAGCGATACTTCGGCCGAGTTGAAAGGGGACGGTCACCAGTCCGAGATTTCCGACGCTGTCCTGGAGCTGCAGCACGGCCGTGAGGATGCCGCCGCAGGTTCCGGTCGCAGTAAAAGTGAAGGTGCGGCTGACCGCGGCGCCACCTGCCGCGAGCACGCCATAATTTGCGGGACCGCTTGGCACGTTCACTCCGTTGATGGCAAGCAAAGTAGCAGAGAGATTTCCCGTGTTGCGTGTGCCGGTGTTGCGCAACGCGAAGCTGACGGTGACGGTTTCGCCAGGGTCAATCGCATTGTTGGTCGGCATACAGGTCTCGGAAACCAAAGCAGTCGAGGCAAGCTTGATGACCGGCCAGGTAGCGCCGCCGGGGAAATCGAGGTTTACCTGCACGCCCCGGTTGGTGAGGCTCGAGTAGTGGGCGTAGCCCGCATACGACGGGTATTGGGCGTTTTGCGTCAGGTCCACGAAGGAGAGGGCTGGGTTCCAATTGTCCAACTGGGTCAGCAAAGAGTCCAGGACCGCGGAAGGCAGCTTGTTGGCGTGGGCATCGAAGGTCTGGAGGGCCGTGCAACCCGTGAGAATAAGGTTGGTCAGGACATTGTTGAAAACCCAGCACTCGAACATGTTGCTCTGCCCTGTAAAATCAGCGTAGGTGTACTGGTTGATGAACACCTCGACATCCGTCAGGTTGGTCGAGACGAATTTGAGCGCGCCGCTCTGGTTGGCATTCCAGAACCATGGCTCCTGGAGGGAATAAAAGTTGGTGAGGACTTGCGCAAAGTCCTGGGTGATTTGTGGATTATCGCGAAAGCACCAATGCCAAACTTTGGGGCCGGTGCCGCCGCCGAGGGTCACGCTGGTATAGGCATTGAGCGCGCCGCGGACGTCCTCGAGGTTTGGATTGTTGCTGAGGTCCAGCTCCTGCAGGTTGCACGCCTCGAATGAAACTCGTCTTAGCGAGGGGAGGCCGGACACGGCAACGTGCTGCAGCGTGGAACAATGCCAGCACTCCACATTCTGCAAACCGGTGAAACCAGTAAAATCCAGCGTATTGGTGATGGGGTTGTACGAAGCCGTAAAGTACTGCAGGTTGGTCAGCGGGTGGGGGAAGTAAACCGCGCGGACATTTTGCGGCGGCCAATTGGTGCCGAAGTATATGTTGGTCCAGCCATCGTCCGAACCGTCAAAGCCCAGGTTAATCTTGGTCAGGACGTTCTCTGGAGAAACGGACAAATACTGGAACCGGCTGGCTGCCGAGCCGAAATTCTTGGTGGCGATGGGGAAGCTGGAGGAGGTAGAGTTGTCCGACCAGGTCCAAAGGAAAGTTTGCGGCGTCCCGCCATCGCAATAGGCGGCGGGAGAAAAGGAACTGCCGAGGGTCTGGAACCGCGCAATATAATTGGCCGGCTGTGCCAGCACGGGCAAGCCGCAAACAACAAAGAGGGCAAAGTTAATCGCCGGTTTAATTCTCACCACAGCAGACACACGTATCACGTTCAAATTCGCACAGGGCCAAATAATCGCACGGCACACTGGGTGCCCGTTCCAAACCGCTTGAGTCTAGAGCATAAGCTGGTCTCGTTCACCACCATCGATTACGTAATGCCCTCCGTAAAAATGCGGAACGGAAACACCAAGCCCCAAACACCAAGCTCCAGAAAATCTCCAAATTCAAAGCTTCAAGGCCCCCCTTCCTCTGTCATGGGAGAAGACGGGCGATGCCGGTTGGAGGCATGGGCGAGCAACTCTGCGCGGTGCGCACTTGCGCGGGCGACCGGCAGTCGGTTTTTCAGCAGTTTTCCCGATGATCGCTCCGTACTTTACTGAATTGGCTTTTGTTAAACGCGGACTACATTGAACCCTGATTTTCGCCATACTAAGTAAGAGTCAATGACACGATTGCAACGGCAGTGCGCGGGGTTGTACCAACGGCTCAGAATCCTGAAGTTCAGGTTCTTATCCGATTGTAAACGCGTGGAGGGGAGCGCCAAAATACGCCAACCGGTCCAACTGCTGGGGGAGGGAACCATCCGGTTTGGAGCGGGAGTGACTCTGGGCTGGTATCCTTCGGCGTTTTTTTTCACCGGGTATATTTATATGGAGGCGCGCAGCGCCGGGTCGTTCATTCATTTGGGCGACGGGGTCTGCATCAATAATAACTCGGTGCTGGTGAGCGACGGGGCGGGGATAACGATTGGCAAAGGGTCGATGCTCGGCACGCATTGCGAAGTGATTGACTCCGACTTTCACGATTTGCATCCGGACCGAAGGTCCAACGGAGTTGCCAAGACCGGACAGGTGGTCATTGGAGAAAACGTTTTGATCGGTTCGAACGTCAAAATACTCAAGGGGGTGCGAATTGGCCGGAATGCGATCATCGCCAACGGGTCGGTGGTGACCCGTTCGGTTCCGGAGAATGCGGTGGCGTTTGGCAATCCCGCCAGGGGTGGTTTTGGCCTGGCCCCTGAACCCGTGGTCCCAGAACTACAGCCGGGAATGCAACGTTGAACGGCACCGACAAAAAATCTTACGGTCAAATACTGAAGTCCTCGGCCATCATCGGCGGGTCCTCGGTGTTGAATATTGGTTTTGGCATTGTCCGGACCAAAGCGATGGCGCTTTTCCTCGGACCCGCGGGCGTGGGGCTGTTGGGCCTTTACGGTTCGATCGCCGACCTGGCGCGGTGCCTGGCCGGGTTGGGCATCAACGGCAGCGGCGTGCGCCAGATTGCCGAGGCGGTCGGCACCGGCGACAACGCGCGAATCGCCCGGACCGTGACGACGTTGCGGCGCGTGGCGCTCTGTTCCGGCGCGCTGGGTGCGGTGCTCCTGCTGGCCCTCAGCCGGCCCGTCTCGTGGTTGACCTTTGGCGATACGCATCATGTGAGCGCAGTGGCGCTCCTGGCGCTGGTGGCCTTTTTTGGCGATGTCTCGGCCGGACAGATGGCGCTGGTTCAAGGCATGCGCCGAATCGCCGACCTGGCCCGGATCAATGTCCTTGGGGCTTTCTATGGAACGGCGTTCAGCATCGTGATTGTCTATTTTCTTCGCGAAGCGGGATTGGTGCCTTCGCTGGTCTGCGTCGGAGCAATGGGGGTGCTCACTTCCTGGTGGTATGCGAGAAAAATCAAGGTGGAGGCGGTTAGGATTACGCTGCGCCAAGTCATTGACGAGGCGGGCGAGCTGCTGAAGCTGGGCGTCATTTTTATGACCAGCGCGTTGTTGACGATGGGGATGGCTTATGTGGTGCGGCTGGTCGTCCTGCGCTCGATCAACCTCGAGGCGGCCGGGTACTACCAGGCCGCCTGGGTGTTGGGGGGACTTTATGTTGGGTTTATCCTGCAGGCGATGGGAGCGGATTTTTATCCGCGCCTGACTGCGGTAGCCAACAACCACCCGGAATGCAATCGCCTGGTCAATGAGCAAACCGAGGTCGGCCTTTTGATGGCGGGGCCGGGCATCCTGGGCACTTTGACCTTCGCGCCGCTGATCATCACGCTGTTTTATCGGGCGGACTTCGCCCCGGCAGCCGAAATCCTGCGCTGGATTTGCCTGGGCATGATGTTGCGCGTCGTCACCTGGCCAATGGGTTTTATCATCGTGGCCAAGGGCGCGCGGAAGATATTTTTCTGGACCGAGGTTTTAGCCAACGCCGGCTATGCGGGCCTGGTTTGGGCCGGGGTGCAGGTCTTTGGCCTGAAAGGCACGGGGATCGCTTTCTTTGCTTTGTATCTGATTCATTTCACGGTTGTCTATTTGATCGTGCGACGCTTGAGCGGATTCCGGTGGTCGTCGTCCAATCGGCAGTTGGCGCTGTTGTTTATCCCGTTGGTCGGCGTCATCTTCATCGGCTGGTATCTCCTGCCGCTGGCGGGAGCGGTGATTCTCGGGACGGTGGTTACATTGCCGACGGGGATTTATTCTTTGAAACTGCTCTGCACCCTGGTTCCGCTGGACCGCCTTCCGCGCGCGGCGCAGAAACTCGTCCGGCTTTTCCGGTTGGCCCCGGCAAATGTGTGAGAACCACGAATTGACACCAATGAACACGAATTATGTGAGCGGACTGGAGGTAGGGCGAGTTGTCCTCAACGCGCCGCCAGATTGTGTTCCGGGTGTAGCCGGCGCGTTGAGGACAACTCGCCCTACCTTGTTTTGTGCCCACGCCGATGCCATTCGTGTCCATTCGTGTCCATTCGTGGTTAAAGCCTGTCCGGAAGAGGAGGGCTGGAAATGCTGATCCAGGATTTTCTACGACGGTGCGCGGCCGAACGTCCGGACAAAATTGCCCTGGTTTGTGGCGGGCAACGCATCACCTATGGGCAACTCGAAGCGATGGCCAACCGCCTGGCTCACGGATTGCGCCAACAAGGGGTCCGGCGGGGTGACCGTGTGGCCATTTACTTAAACAACTCCGTCGAAGCGGTAGTGGGCATTTTCGCGGCACTCAAAGCCGATGCGGTTTTTGTCATTGTGAGCCGTACTTCCAAGCCGGAAAAGGTGGTTTCCATCCTGAACAATTGCCAGGCGGTGGCAGTGCTCCTGGACGCTCGAGCCATTGCCCAGGGCGTTGGTGAGAAGTTGCTAAGCGGCGTTCCTTCGCTTCAGGGGATCGTGGTTTGCGGCCAGAAGAATCCTGCTGCCGATAACGGCCACGCACGCTCCAAGGACCTGGCCTCGATCCTGGCCACCGGCTCGGCTGAGCCTCCGCGCTGTGAAAACATTGATCTGGACCTCGCCTGTCTCATCTATACTTCCGGCACCACCGGCGAGTCCAAGGGCGTCATGTGCGATCACAGCAATGTCGTTTTCGTAACTGAGTCGAATGTTGCGTACCTGGAAAACAACGAGCGGGACATTGTGCTGAACGTGTTGCCTCTGGCCTCCAGCTACGGGTTGTACCAGTTGATGGCCAGCGTTTGCGTCGGGTCCACGCTCGTCCTGGAGGAATCTTTTGCGTTCCCCGATGTCATCCTCGAGCGCATGGCACAGGAGCGTTGCACCGGATTTGCCGCCGTGCCCACGATCTATGCGATGCTGTTGGGGATGGATCTGTCGCGCTACGATTTGTCCGCGCTTCGCTATTTGACCAACGCCGGCGCGGGCCTGCCGGTCGAGCATGTCAAACGCCTGCGCCAGGCTTTCCCCCAGGTGCCGCTCTTTCTCATGCATGGCCTCACCGAGGTGGCCAGAACGATGTATCTGCCTCCCGACCAGACGGATCTTCGGCCCGCCGCTTCCGGCATTGCCATTCCCGGCGTCGAACTGTGGGTCGAAGATGAGAATGGCCGCCGGCTCGGGCAGGGCGAAATCGGTGAATTGATCGTCCGCGGCCGCAACGTGATGCGGGGTTATTGGAATGCGCCTGATTTAACGGCTAAGCGTTTTCGGCCCGGTCCGCTCCCCGGCGAGCGGGTTTGTTGCAGTGGGGATCTTTTCCGCATTGACGAGGAAGGCTTTTTCTATTTCGTCAGCCGCAAGGACGACATCATCAAGAGCCGGGGCGAAAAAGTGGCGCCGCGTGAAGTCGAAAACGTGCTGCACACGTTGCCCGGGGTGCAGGAGGCAGCGGTCATCGGAGTTCCCGACCCGCTCCTGGGCCAGGCGATCAAAGCCATCCTGGTTGCGCCCGGGACCAAGCTCACCGAGTCCGAGGTGATTTCTCATTGCAAGGCGCGGCTGGAATACTTCATGGTGCCACGCGAAGTGGAGTTCCGAACTGAACTGCCCAAGACCGGCTCGGGCAAAATTCGAAAAATAGATTTACGATAATGTGCGGGATTGCAGGCATGTTCAATCGCTCGGCCAGGGAGCCCGTTAAGGAAACGGACCTGCGCCAGATGCTGGCCTTGTTGCGCCATCGCGGGCCCGATGAATTTGGCATTCTGCTGGACCGCGAAGTTGGGCTCGGCAATGCGCGCCTGAGCATCATCGATCTGGGCGGTGGCAGCCAGCCCATCGCCAATGAGGACGAATCGCTCTGGGTCGTCTTTAACGGCGAGATCTTCAATTACCTTGAACTTCGCGCCGAATTGGAGCAGCGCGGCCATCGCTTTCGCACCTCCTCGGACACCGAGGTCATCCTCCACCTCTTCGAGGAATACGGTCCCCAGTGCCTCGAACGGATGAACGGCCAATTTGCCATCGCCATCTGGGACACGCGTCGCCGCCGCTTGTTTCTTGCGCGCGACCGGCTCGGCGTGCGGCCTCTCTTTTACACCCAGACGGCAGACACGCTGCTTTTTGCCTCCGAAATCAAATCCATTCTCAGCGACCGGCGCGTTCGCGCCGAGCTCGACCCCGCAGTGGTGGAACAAACCTTCCGGTTCTGGGCGCCGCTAGGTCCAAAAACCGTTTTCCGCGATATTGTCGAGTTGCCGCCGGGCCACTTCCTGCTGGCGGACAATCGCTCCGTCCACGTTGAGCCGTATTGGAAGAACCGTTTTTCAACCGAACCCGGCGTCAGGACCAATGGTGCCCCCGAACGCCCCATCGAGCAGGTGGTCGAGGAGTTTCGCGCTTTGCTGATCGATGCCTGCCAGATTCGCCTGCGCGCCGATGTGCCGGTCGGCGCCTACCTCAGCGGCGGACTGGATTCTTCGACCATTGCTTCGATCGTCCGGCGCCATACTTCCAATCGCCTGGTGACCTTCTCGATCGCCTTCACCGACGAGAAATTCGATGAGAGCCAGTTCCAACGCCAGATGGCCGCCCATTTGGGCACCGACCACCACGTGGTGGAAGCCACGCACGAGGACATCGGCCAGGTTTTTCCCGACGTCGTCTGGCACACCGAGGTCCCCATCATGCGCACCGCGCCGGCCCCGATGTTCCTGCTCTCCAAGCTGGTGCGCGAAACCGGGTTTAAAGTGGTGCTCACCGGGGAGGGCGCCGACGAATTCCTCGCCGGCTACGACATTTTTAAAGAAGCCAAAGTCCGCCGCTTCTGGGCGCACCAGCCCCACTCGAAATTCCGCCCGCTGCTTTTAAAACGCCTCTATCCCGATATCGGGGGACTGGCGCAAAGCAATCCCGAGTTCCTCGCCGCGTTCTTTGGTGAAGGGCTCAATGAAGTGGACTCCCCATGGTACTCGCACGCAGTGCGCTGGCGCAACAACCGGCGCACCCGGCGCTTTTTTGATGACGGTGTGCTCGCCGCGAACGAGGCCGCTCCCTTCGAACAACTCGCCGCCGCGTTGCCGGCCGAGTTCCAACGTTGGGGGCCGCTGGAGCGGGCGCAGCACCTCGAGATTACGATTTTCCTCTCACAATACCTGCTCTCTTCCCAGGGCGACCGCATGGGTATGGCCCATTCCATCGAGGGACGTTTTCCCTTCCTGGATTGCCGCCTGGTGGAATTCTGCAATGCCCTGGAGCCGCGCATGAAGATGCGCTGTTTGCGTGAGAAATATTTGCTAAAGCGGGCCGCGCAACCTTGGCTGCCCGACCTCATCCGCCAGCGGCCCAAGCGCCCCTACCGCGCGCCGGTCCACCGCAGTTTCTTTAACCGCTCCGCTCCCGGCTATGTCCGCGAACTGCTGTCCCCGGCCGGCCTCAAGGCCGCGGGCTTGTTCAAATCCGGACCCGTCGAGCAGTTGGTCAAGAAGATCCGGGGCGGCTCCCCGATCGGCGAAACCGATGACATGGCTTTGGCCGGCATTCTTTCCACGCAGCTCGTCCACCACCTTTTTGTCCAGAATTTCCGGCGCCCCGAAGGGCTGTCGGCTAAAGACCGCGTCAAAATCTGCAACCTCAACCCATCTGTCCCGTCTGAAAACACCTATGCGCTTCGCTAAAAACGTCCTGAACCTTGACCCCGCCGCCGAAACCGATCGCATCGTCAAATTTCTGCAAGACAATGTCCGCCGGCAAATGCGGCGGCACGGCGGCGTCGTCGGCATCAGTGGCGGCATTGATTCCGCTGTTGTGCTCGGGCTTTCCGTCCGCGCCTTTGGTGCCAGCAATGTGGTCGCCGTCATGATGCCCGACAAAGATTCCGACACGCTGAGCGAAAAACTGGCGCGCGAACTGGCCGCCCGGTATGGCGTCAAGCCCGTGCTCGAGGACATCACCGGCGCCCTCCAGGGCTTCAATTGCTACCAGCGGCGGGATGACGCGATCCGCCGCGTGGTCCCCGCCTACGACGCCGCCAAGGGTTACAAAGCTAAAATCGTCCTGCCCCAGGACTTGCTGGAAGCCGGCACGCTCAACGTCTTTTCCGTCACGGTCATCGCTCCGGATGGACGCGAGGAAACCAAGCCATTGCCGCCGCGCGAAATGCTCGAAATCGTCGCCGCTACCAACCTCAAGCAGCGGTCCCGCATGAGCACCCTTTATTTCCATGCCGAAGCGCGCCAATATGCGGTCATCGGCACCGCCAACAAAAACGAACACGCCCAGGGCTTTTTCGTGAAGTATGGAGACGGCGGCGTGGACCTCCAACCCATCGGCCACCTGTTCAAAACGCAGGTGTACCAATTAGCCCGCCACCTCGGTGTGCCTGAGGCAATCCAGAAACGCACTCCCACCACGGATACCTACAGCGCCCCTTGCGACCAGGAAGAGTTTTTCTTTCGGTTGCCCTACCAGACCCTGGACCTCATCTGGTTCGCGCTGGAAAATAAGATTCCCGCTGCCGAAGTCGCCCGTGGCATGGACCTGGACGAAGAACAGGTCCAGCGCGTGTTCGACGACATCGCGCGCAAACAGCGCACCACGCAATTCCTGCGGCTCCAACCGCCGCTCCCCGAGCCGCCCCAAACCCAGGCCGCATGAATCGGGAGAATTTAAAGAGTCTTAAACCTGGAACCATTTTTACCTTATGACTGACAAAGCCGAGAACCAGCAAATCGAACCCGCCATCCGTGAATTCATCGCCACTCGACTGCTCTACAGCAGCGACGGATTTTCCTACGCCGACGACGCGCCCCTGTTGCGCGAAGGCATCATCGACTCGCTCGGGGTCGTTGAGTTGGTCGAATTCGTGCAGGGCCAATTTGGGGTTAAAGTCGAGCAGCAAGAGGTTCGCCCCGACAATTTCGATTCGGTGTCCAAACTCGCCGCGTTCGTCCGCCGTAAGAAGGGAATTTAACAGAAGCAAACAAAGAGAACAAAGGCCTGAGCAGAAGGGCTCACTTCACGGTCCTTTGCTATCTCCTGACCTACCCCGCCGACGCCTTTGGTCCAGCGGGCCTTCCCTGCTGGTCGCGAAGCGTATGGAAAAAGCGGCGCCGAGCGCACGCACTCGATACGCTTCGCGCGGCTCGCCCGGTGCGCCTATTTCGCCGGCGCTATCCCGGCGCCCTTCAAGCCCGGTGGCACGGGTGAAAACATTTTGAAGGTGAGCCCATCGACATTTGCGCTGTCGCCATAGACGCGGAAATAAAAATACTTCGCAATTTTATCAAAAGGCGGCAGCAGGGAGAAGTCCATCCAGTCCTTCAGCTCCTGTCCGGCACCGGCTATTCCCAAACCCGGCACCAGATTGGCCGCGGCTGCGGAGGTCGAATTGCTCGTGGCCCCTGAGCCCTTCCTCAGCGACTCAAAGGACGCCTTGGTGCTTTCAACATCGTTTTCATAACCGAACAGGCTCGTGCCCGGCCCGGTGACCTTTTGCGCCGCCTCGGCCAGGCCGGCCGTTTCGCGCAGCGCCTTGGCCTGGCTATCGCTGCTGCGCAAATATTCCTCGAGCAACGACGCGTCCGTCGCAAGCGCCACGTAACCTCCGCTGGCGGCATAGCTCAGCGTCCGCGCGGCCGACGGCTTTGGGCTGGTGGTTGGGAACGGCAGCGCGGGCAACGGCACCGAATAAATTTTGCGGCCCAAAAACTCCCGTTCCGCGACCGTATCGCCCTGGGGGAAGATCACAAACAGACTTTTGAGCGCCGTGGTCAGCACTTCCGGCTTGGGAGAGCCGAGCAGGAAGATGGACGGCGGAGACTGAAGTTCCGCGGCGGAGCTGCCGCGCGGGGCTTTTTCGTAATAGACGATGTCGTCGCCCAGGTTGCCAATGAGATTCTTCCGGATGTCAAACTCCGAATCTTTTTCTTTGGCCCGGGCATCGGCGCTGTCCAAAACGAACTTCAGGACCCCGTAGGCTTGCTGGGAGAAGTCCCCCAGCATCTTCTCCAGTGTGGCCCAGGCCTTTTTCCCGTCGATCCGCCAGCGCTGGAATTTCACCGCGTCCGCCGGTACGAACGGCGGCGGGTTTGAATCCTTCGGTTCACCCGCGAGGATCTTGAACACGCCTTGCCGGCTGGCCTCCGGCACACCCGCGGAAACCTGCAGCAACTCCCCTTCATTGGAGCTTTGGAAACTGAACGCAAGGGTCTTCAGCCCGGATAACCCGAGCGCCGCGAAAACCTTCTCGGGCTTGAAATCAAACGGATTGGGCGCGTCCGGGTTGTCCTTCTTTTCGGCCGCCGCTTTGGTCAAAACATCCATAAGTGTTTTCACGTTGACCCAGCCATAGACCGGGGACTCCCGGAACATCGGCTGGCAAGCTTGATACGAAGCCTGCTCGCCCAGCGAAGCCACCGAACCCCCGGCCAGTCGAACCATGACCTTCTCCACAACTTTGGTCGAGTTGCCGAAAATCAGCAACGAATCGACCTGGCCGAGCACCAATTCGGTTTTGGGCGCGGCCTTTTTGGTTTCCTTTTCGTCCCCCAACTCCTGGACTTCGGACGAGGGCGGGAAAAGCTTGCGCAGCGTCTTGGGAACATCATTGCTGGACAACGGCAGGACGATGAACTCGACGTCCCGGATTTTTTCGGTTTTCAGGCTCTTGCCGGCATCGACCCATTTCTTGCGGAGGTCGGCCAGGTTTTTCTTCAACTGCGCGCCCTTGTCCCTGGTATCGAGCAGCACCAACACGCCCGGCGACGCATCGTCTCCGCCTTGCCAACCGTTTTGGGTGACCGCAAACGTCAGTTGCCCCTGGAGTAAGCTAGTGTAATCGTCGCATTTCGCGTCCAGTTCCCGTTCCAGAGGTTGGACCACCTCTTCGTTCCACTTCGAAACGAACTTTTCACGGAACGGTTTCATGGCCGGGTCATCCCAGAACTGCCGTTGCGGCAAGCTGCGCCACATCGCGCTCAGTTTTCCGAAATCCGGCGCCGTCACCACTACTAACGTATCCTCCGGCAGCAACTTTTCCGGGCTAGGGATGGCCGCCCTCAAGGCCGCACAGAAAGCAAAGCTCGCCGTCAGCAAACCAAAGACCAACCTTGAACGCACTACGCCCCTCTGCCGCGTCTCCCGTTTCTCACTTCGATTCTTTATCATTTATTGCCCTTTTCTTATTAATTGGCCCGATGCGACATCGACCTTACGGTAAAACGAACCTCTGTCACAACCGGAATTTCAAAAATTGAAATTGAGTTGCGGCGTAGCTTGAGGCAAATTATCAGCGTGAAAGCGACAACGAAACGCCGGGCAAAATCCGAGGCAGAACTCCTGGAGCACGCTACGAACAACCTCTTGCGCTCGCTCAAACGGGACATGCTAAAAAAGGATGGTCGTGTCGATCGCGAAAAGCTCCTTAAAGAGGGCTACAGCGAACGTCTGCTCGCCCGATTGGACCAAGCCTGATCTTTACTCATTCTTCCGCAGTCGTAGAAACTCCATAACGGAGATGTCGAGCAAAGGAGCTGCTTTCCTCGCCAACTTCAAGGCCTCTGCGTAAGATAGGCCCGAGGACATCTCACGCACTATTCTGTCAGTTGGCCAACCCCGGGCCCTCGCCATCTGAATCACTGCCGCCAAATCCGTATATCGCAAGATGTGCTCGTCGCTCATGCCACAGAATTCCGGCAGGGTAACAGCGCGCCTGCGTTGGCTCAACGTGATTCCCCGTTCGGTAGTGCCTTAAAATTAAGGCACAACCCAGAATTCGAGAGCAGAAGCGTTCTGCCAACCCCTTGGTTTTTTCGGATTTCGGCCCTCGGATCTTTCGTCACTCCTCGGCCAGGTTCTTGCGCGTCCGGCTCGGTGGTTCCAGGTAACGGTAGGCATTGCTGGGATTGTCGTTGGAGTAGGCATATGCGTCCCGATGGTCGAGGAAGTACTTGACCGACTCAACCGGGATGGCGAACCCCAGGCCCTCGCCAAATACGATCTTCATGTTCGTGATGCCGACCACCTCGCCCCGGAAATTGAACAACGGACCGCCGCTGTTGCCGGGATTGATCTGAGTGGTGGTTTGCAGATAAAGTTCGCCTGCCAATTGGCGCGTCTTGGTGCTGAGAATCCCTTCGGTCACGGTTCGCTCCAGCCCGAGCGGGCTGCCAATGGCAAAGACACCCTCGCCCACCGACAGCGCATCGGCGCTGCCCAACAGCACGTATTTGAATTTGGGCGCGTCCTTGTCGTCGATTTTCAACAGCGCGAGGTCCGCGAACTTGTTAATCGCGATAATCCGCACCTGCTTGTACACCTTGCGCTCCAGCTCCCCGCTTTTCTGGAGATAGACTTCCACCGAAATCTGTGTCTCGCCCTCGATGACGTGGAAGTTGGTCATCAGGAAACCGTCGGCGTTGAGAATGAAACCCGACCCCAGCCCACCGGGCGTGCGGACCTGCACGACCGCCTCGCCGAGTTGATTGACCAATTCGCGAACCGCCCGCGAAGCCGGCGGCTTGCTCGCGCTGGAGTAAAAACCGGACTTCGCTTCGAAGGAGGGCAGGCTCTCCGCGCCGCTCTCGACGGTGGGCGAAGGTTTGCTGCTGGCAACCGGCTTCACGGCGGTTTCTGGCGCGTCGGTCTTCAGAATCTTCAGCACCTGGTTGCGCGGGATGACCAGCACGGTGTAGCCAACATCGACCGCGATCTGGTCCCGTTTTTCCGCCAGCACCGTGCCGGTGATGGCGGCTTTATCTCTCAATTGGATCGTGTCGGCCAGCCCCGATTCCAGGGCGCAGAAGGTGAGGGCCAGCAGAAAAAGGCACTTTTTTAGCATCGCCTGACATTAGTGAACAAAAGTGCCTTTGACAAGCACGTAGAGAAATACCTGTTGCTCCCGGCGCCTTCTCTGCTATAGTTTGAGGCCCTTTTTGCCGGCGGTGCACAAATGCGCAAGCTGGTGAAGGGGGTTGAACGGCCTTAAATCGTCCCGTGCCAGTGAGTGCGGGCGGCCATAACAACACTAAACTGAATCCCGTTTTCCGCGGGATGGTTCGCCCAAGGGCGAGCTTTTAACAAAAGGAAACTTGTGATTAGTATTGGGTTAAAGGAATTGCTGGATGCCGGTGTTCATTTCGGACACCAGACCAAGCGGTGGAATCCGAAGATGAAACCGTTCATCTTCGATGCCCGCAACGGGATTCACATCATCGACTTGAGTAAAACACTCAGCCAGTTGGAGGCCGCCTCCAATTTCCTCGCCGAGACGGTCCGCAAAGGCGGCAAAGTGCTGTTCGTCGGCACGAAGAAACAGGCACAACAAGCCGTGAAAGAAACGGCCAAGGAATGCGGCCAGTACTTTGTCACCGAACGGTGGCTGGGGGGCACCATGACCAATTTCGCCACGATCAAACGCTCGATCGGGCGCCTCAAACAGATTGAAAAAATGGAAGCGGATGGCTCCATTAACGTTTACGTCAAACAGGAGCAATCGGTCATCCGCCGCGAAGCCGCCCGCCTGGTCAAGTTTTTCGACGGCATTCGCGCTATGGACAAGTTGCCCGGCGCGATGTTCGTTGTGGACATCAAGCGCGAGCACAACGCCGTCGCCGAGGCCCGGCGCCTCAAGATCCCCGTCGTGGCCATCGTCGATACCAACTGCGACCCGGATCTCGTGGAGTACCCCGTTGCGGGCAATGATGACGCGATCCGGTCGGTGCGGATGGTCCTGGCAACCATCGGCCAGGTGATCACCCAAGCGCAGGCCGAATACGAAGCCAAGTACGCCCGGCGCAAAACGCTGGAGGAAACCGCCTCCGAGCAGCCGGCCGTTCCTTTGGAAGCCCCACCAGTGCTCGCCGAGACGACCGCCTCCGCCGCCACGGCTGCCCCACCGATCTAATCGGGGCTTGGAATCGTGGGTTGGCGAGTGGTCTTCATCTTCGCCTTCCCGCCAGGAGCCATTCACTCTCAGTTGTCCGAGCTATCAACCGTCAATTTTTAACTATCGACTAACTATATGGAAATTTCTGCTGTCGCTGTGGCCAAACTCCGCGAGATGACCGGCGCGGGCATGATGGATTGCAAGAAAGCCCTGATCGAAGCCA
>Ga0210408_10001379_pt1 | contig 25714 bp, 11 predicted proteins | sample IncBWH4MmetaG_FD_155471 | JGI IMG/M metagenome (GOLD analysis project Ga0210408, IMG submission 155471) | Forest soil microbial communities from Barre Woods Harvard Forest LTER site, Petersham, Massachusetts, United States - Inc-BW-H-4-M | ecosystem: Environmental > Terrestrial > Soil >...
ATTGGCGGGGGCGGGGGCAACGGCGGGTTCAGCGTCGCCGGCGGCTTGGTCACCAGCACCAACGCTAAACAACTCTCGATCAGCCTTGGCGGCGCGGGCGGCACCGGCAATGACGGCGGCACGGTTAACGTCAGCAACACCGCCGCGATTATGACCCGCGGACTCGGCTCGCTCGCGATCTTCGCCCAAAGCGTCGGCGGCGGCGGCGGCAATGGCGGCTTCAGCTTCACCGGTGATTTTTCGCAAGGCGGCTCAAAGAACGGTTCGCTATCGATTGGCGGCAGTGGCGCCGGCGCCGGCAACGGCGGCCTCGTTCAGGTCAACAACGCCGGAGAGATCGTCACGATGGCCAACGATTCGGAAGGCATTTTTGCCCAGAGCGTCGGCGGTGGTGGCGGCCGCGGCGGCTGGAGCGCCGCGATCGATCTGACCTCAGGCAGTACGAATGGCAAGAGCTATAACCTTGCTGTCAGCATCGGCGGCAACGGCGGCGCCGGTGGCACGGGTGGGGATGTCCATGTCAGTGGAACCAGCGACATTTTTACCTCGGGTGACAACTCGCAAGGCATCGTGGCCCAGAGCCTGGGCGGCGGCGGCGGCAAAGGCGGCTACAGTCTGGCCGGCAGCCTGACCATCCCCGCCAGCGGCACGAACCTGTCGCTGGATGTCGCCGTCGGCGGCAGCGGCGGCAACGGCAATAACGGCGGCGCGGTAACCGTGAATCACTCAGGCAGCATCGGCACGACCGGGGACGGCGCTCACGGCATTTTTGCCCAGAGCCTGGGCGGCGGCGGCGGTTTGGCCGGCGACGCTCGATCGGTCGCGCTCTTCGTCGGGGGCGGCACTAATAACAACAACAAAACTTTCAATCTTAGCATTGGCGGCAGCGGCGGCGGTGCCAGCGATGGCGGCACGGTCGGCGTCACGAACGTCGGCGACATCTCCACCGCGGGTGGGGATGCGCATGGCATTTTTGCGCAGAGCATCGGCGGTGGCGGCGGCGCCGGCGGCAATGGAGATTTCGGAAAGCCGGTCGGGGTTCCCGGCGGCACCGCTAAAGCGTCCAAGTCGCTGCAAATCACCGTTGGCGGCAGCGCCGGCAGCAGCGGCAACGGCGCCGAAGTCGATATCGACGAAACCGGCCACATCGTTACCCAGGGCGACGGCTCGATGGGTATTCTGGCGCAAAGCATCGGCGGCGGGGGGGGAATTGGCGGCAATGGCGAAACTGGGTTGACCGGCAAGATCGCTGTAGGAGGTGGCGGCGGCGCAGCCGGGGATGGCGGCAATGTTAATGTCAATCTCAACGGCGACATCGATACGCTCGGCGCAGGGGCCAGCGGCATCTTCGCTCAGAGTGTCGGCGGTGGCGGTGGCGCAGCCGGCGATGTGACCCGCGGCCTCCATTCCCGAACCAACATCGGCATCGGGCTGGCTTTCGGCCAGAACGGCGGCAGCGCCGGTAACGGCGGCATTGTCAACGTGGTGAGCACGGGCAACATCGTCACGCGCGGCTCCGGCGCCAACGGCATCTTTGCCCAAAGCGTTGGCGGTGGTGGCGGAGTCGCTGGAGACCTTGGCAATAACATCGCGCCGCTTTCCTTCCTCAATTTTGCCGGCAGCGTCGGCGGTGGCGGTTCGGCCGGCGCAGTCAACATCAACCATACGGGCAACATTATGACCTTCGGCGATTATTCCCACGGCATCTACGCCCAAAGCGCCGGCGGCACTAATGGATTCGGCGGTAACGTCTCGATTACCCTCAATGGCTCCGTTCTCGCCCAGGGCGCGGAGTCTGACGGCATCTTCGCCCAAAGCCGCGGCGATAAGGGCAACGGCAACATCACGCTCGAGCTTTTCAACAATACGGTTCAGGGCGGCTCAGGCCAGGCCGCAGGCATCCGCATCACCGACGGGGCTAACAACACGGTTCACAATTCCGGCACCGTCACCGCCTTGAGCGGTCTCGCCCTGATTGGCAACAACGGCAATGAAAGTATCGAGAATGACGGTCTGATGATCGGCTCAGTCGATTTGGGCGCCGGCCACAACATTTTCCATAACGATGGGGATGGCCGCGTCGAGGGCGGCTCGTATATTAACATCGGCGCCGGCAATCTCTTCATGAACAACGGCGACCTCGCCCCGGGCGGTCTTAATGCCATCCAATCTACCGCCCTCACCGCGACCTTCCGCCAGTTGACCAATGGCGTGACCCATATCAAGCTCGGCGGACCCTCCGTGAACGACCGGGTCAATGTCAACGGCACCGCTGCTCTCGACGGAAAGCTCTCGGTGGGCCTCTTCGGCGGTTACCTGCCCCGCAAAGCCGACCAGTTCACCGTCTTCACCGCCAGCCAAAACATCACCGGTCGCTACTTCAGCATGTTTGATCCGCTTAAAGGCGTCTATGCCCTCCAACTCGGCACTGTCTATAGCGCCAACAGCGTCGTTCTGCAAACATTGCAGGACAGCTATTCTCAATTCGCCATCACCCCCAACCAGCACTCCGTTGCTCAGAACCTCGACACGGTTTCCGGCCTCGGTACCATGGGCGGTGACCCGCGCGAAGCTGCCCTGGTGGCCTTCCTCAACACCGTCCCCGGCACGAACCTGCCCGTCCAGCTCGACCTCATCTCCCCGGCGTCTTACGGCGCCCTCTTCGACGCCACTGCCGGCGCTGCCGATATCCACGCCCGCAACGTCGAACGCCGCACCGCCGAGCTCCGCGCCGGCACCGCCGGTTTCGGTGGTTTCTCCCTCTATGACCCCAAAGGCCACCTCGATGCCCCCTGGGCCAAACAAGGAGGAGGCGGTGGCGGTGACCTGACCTCAGATAAACCGACTGCCTCACCCAATGCGTGGCATGCCTTCGCCATCGGCAGCGGCCAGATTCTCGATGTCGGAGATACCGCCAACGCCGCCGGCTACGATATCGAGACCGCTGGCGCTACCCTCGGCGCTGACCGCCGTGTGAGCGACAGCTTTGCCTATGGTCTTACTGCTGGTTACGTCGGTGACCGCGCCTTCCTCGTCAACGGCGGCCGTGTCACCGTAAACGGTGGTCGCGCCGGCGCTTACGGCACTTGGTTTGGCGATGGCCCGTATCTCAACGGCTCCGTCGAAGGCGGCTACAATTATTACGACACCCGGCGCACCGGCATCGGCGGCACCGCTGCCGGCAGCACCAGCGGCCCCGAAATCGATGCCCTGCTCGGCGGCGGGTTCGACCTCAAACGCGACCGCCTCACCTTCGGGCCGGTTGCCTCCGTCCAATACACCTACATCGAAATCGACAACTTTACCGAAACCGGTTCGATGGCCCCACTGCATCTTGAGGATAACCATAGCCATTCGTTTCGCTCCCTCCTGGGCGGTCGCGTCGCCTATGACCTCCCGGTCGACGGCATAACGCTCCGGCCAGAACTCCAGCTCGGCTGGCAGCATGAATTCCTCGATGTTGACCGCTCTATCAATTCCCGCTTTGCCACCGGCGCCGGCAACGTGTTCCGGGTCACCAGCCCCACGCTCGGCCGCGACAACCTCGCCGTCTCCGCTGGTGTCGGAGTCCAATGGTCGCGCTCCCTCGGCACCTCCGTCTATTACGACGGCGAACTCGCCCGCCAAAACTACGTCGCCCACACCATCAACGTCGCCGTGAGCCTGAACTTTTGACGGTATGAATATTGATCGCAGAATCGACCTGCAGGCGCCAGGCCGGCTTTCGCCGGAGGTTGAACTTGTTGCCGCGCCGGGCCATACGCCTGGGCACTCGTGTTTCCAGGTCAACAGCGGCGAGGAAAAGCTGCTGGTGTTCGGTGACGCGGTCCATCTTTATACGCTGCAATTTCCTCATCCCGAGTGGACCATGGCGTACGATGTGCACCCTGACATTCCCGCCTCGAGTTTTGACCACGGACCTCACGGATTACTTTTCACTCGAAAAAACTTCTGGACAATCTCCCCAACCCGGCGCTAAATCATCCCCGCTGCTCAGACCGTATCTGAACGGCCCGTGCATCTCGACTGGTTTCCTCAACAGTGCAAGGTGCAAGGAAGAAGTTCCTAGGCGTGTCCTTGATTCCAATTCCTCAGATTTTCGGCCGCGCCATGGCACAACAACAACAAACACGAACACATACTAACTGCCATGCAGTTGCCCCTGCCGATGAGCGCTGGCACAAGCCGGCGACCGAGCGCTGATGGTCTTGAGGAATTACTCCACCCTCTTTCCTTCTCCTCCCGTTCCCTGCTTCCCCCTGCCCTGCTCTTCCGCATGGTCTGATTGCACCGGCAATCTCTCGAAGCTATGAAACTTATCCTGTCCAAACTGCTCGGTCGCGCCGCCGACCTCGTCGATGTTCAACCCGTCCTCGCCCTCTTCCTGGGGGGCGCATTCCTGGCCGTCTTTCTCACGGCCGCTTTCCCACTCAAATCCGCTCCTGAGCCGGACCCCAGACCTAGCCTGCTCTGGACGCTTTACCGCCAAAGCGCGCGCCTTCTTTGGGCGCTCACACTCGTCGCGTTCCTACTCGCCACGCTCTCTTTGCTGCGTGTTTACCTTCACCAGGCCTTGGCCAGGTTCCAGCACGACCATGGCCGTATCACCCAGGCCAATTACAACGCCATCCAAACCATTTGGGGGACGCCCCAGGAACAGGGCGAATTGCGTTTCGAACTTTATTATGAGGAAGAAGTCACCGAACGCATTGAGTCCGAGGACCTCACCAAACCTGCGGTCACCCGCAAGAAAACCGTCCGCCACTACACCACTGCCAATCCCTTCGTCGCCGAGTGGCATGACGTGGTTATGCGTCAAAACACCCGTAAGAAGGGGTCCGCCCTTTACGGCGGCTATGAGACCACCTGCCGTTTCCGGTGGAAACTCAAAAACCCCGCTGACCGCGACCTCAATTCGCTCCTCAACTTCCCGCTGCCATCAGCCACCGGGATTTACGACGACCTAACCGCCACCCTCAACGGCAAGGACATCCTGCCGCAAATGCAACTCAAAGACGGCGCCCTCGTTCTCGCGCGCGACACCAAAGCCAATGAATCCCTGGACCTGGCCATCTCCTTTAAGAGCCGCGGCATGTCCGACTGGTTTTTTCAGGTCAAAGAGCCCCGCGAAATACGCGATTTCCTTCTCACCTTAACCTTGCCCGACCTGGCCAAAGCCCATCTGAACTTCCCCGAAGGTTGCATGACTCCTACGGCCATCAAACCCACGCCGGATAATCACGGAACCATTCTGACCTTCCGGCTCGACCACGCCATCTCCAGTAAAGGCATGGGCATCGCCCTGCCAACCGTGACCCAGCCCGGCGAGACGACCAATACCGTCCTGGGCGAGGTTGAGCGCGGCTGGTTGCTGGTTTTTGCCATGCTGGTCTTTGGCCTGACGCTTGCCGGCACCGGCCAGGCCGTGCTACTGAGCGTGCTGTTCGGCGCCGCCGGCGCCTGCGCTTACGGTCTGCTCGGCGACTTCAGCGACCTTCTCTTCGGCTTCTGGGGCACCGCCGTTTTAATTCTTCTGCCGGGCTTTGTCGTTCTGGCGTGGCTACTAACCAAGCTGGCCCCTCCTGTTTCGGCAAACCTGCTGGCGTTACAACTCCTCCTCTTCGGAATCCTTTATCCCTGCGTCGCCGGCCTCGATGTAGACCGACAATCCCTCTACTTCAACGTCGCCGCCCTGCTGTTCCTCGCACTCGCCGCCTGGCAAATGGGGGGACGATGGTTGAGACTTCAGCATCTGCCCGAGCCTCAAACCGCCTGATTCTGAGGAACCGGGAATCCAAGCAAAGCGGGGTGGTGGAGTATCAGAGTGTTGCGAACCCCGTCACTCCATCACTCCGTTCTTTGGCGTTTGGCCCTATGGTTGGAATTTAGAGCCTTCCTAAAGCTTGGAGTTTTCCAGAAGTTTGGTGGGTTGGATTGGAATTTTTCTGGAGCTTGGTGTTTGGGGTTTATTTAAAGCGCCTCGATCCCCCTCTCCTCTGTCCGAATGCGCACCGCCTCATCGATGTTCACTATGAAAATCTTGCCGTCGCCAATCTTGCCGGTCCGCGCGCCCCGCAGCACCGCTGCCACCGCGCTCTCGGCGTGCTCATCCGGCACCACCACCTCGATCCGGATCTTGGGTAGAAAATCAGTCACGTATTCGCTGCCGCGAAACAGCTCAGTGTGCCCCTTCTGCCGCCCAAACCCGCGCACCTCAGTCACCGTCATGCCCGCAATGCCCACGTCGCTCAATGCATCCCTGACCTCCTCAAGTTTATATGGTTTGATGATCGCTTCGATTTTCTTCATCGCTCTCTTGGGACAAGCAACGATGGTGCCACATAAAAAGCGATTCGGTCGTATGGCAAAAGCGCTTGATTCCGAATGAATTAACGGAACGCCCGAGGCCGGCGAACGGTTGCGCCTGTCGCGATTTGCTCACCAACTCAAGTTTTGGCCACCCGGCCGAATCCGCATTCGGGATTGGGATCTCGGCTCTCAGCTTTCGCCTGACCCGCACAAACATGCGGCATCACATGTTCCCCAGGCGGTGGTAACCTTTGACCGGTCACCTGTGCAGCGCGGTTTGGTGAGACCCTTTGTGATTAACAGCGATAGCGGACCTACAGGCCAGTTGCCCGGACTGGCTGGAAAATGCTTGCCCGCAAAAGATGTTAACCGGCGCGAGAATTCTCGCTCCTGGTGCAATCTCGTGCGTTTTAGTGGCCATCTCCTTTCCCAATCCTCTTTGTGCCTTCTCGTGCCTTTTTGTGGCAATTTCTTGTTCCGTACCGCCGGCCGTCCCTCCCTCGCTAAGGCGCAAACCCTCAAAGCCCTCGCTTGTCTGAACTGGCTGTTCGCCTGCGGCTCTGCCTCCACCGCCTTCGCCAGCGGCAACCTCCACACCACCTGGCTCTGGCACATGCACCAACCCATCTACTGGCCCGACCGCCGAAACTACGGCACCGACCATTACGAAGCCGCCTGGGACACCATCCAGCAACAAAACGCCGGACGCCCCCATCCCTCGCCTGAATCGCTTTCCACCATCTTCGGCGTCGCCGACCGCCAGTCCGATTACCAGAGCCGCGCCCACGACGCCCTTAACAATCTTTTCAGCTACGTCAACGCCGGCGCCCAGATGAGTTTCTCGGGCGCCCTCATCGAAAATGTCAACAGCCTCGGCGCCGCCGGACAGCTTGGTTACGCCGGCAATTGGAATTCTTACAACCAGCAGGCGCGTGGTTGGAACACGAGTGGTGGTAAACCCCGACTCGACCTCGTCAATTTTACCTATCATCACGCGCTGGCACCGCTGGTCAGCGACGAAACCCTCGAAATGGAGTTGCGCATCCACCAGCGCCAGATGGAAATCTTCTGGGGCACAAACCCAACCGGCTCGCGCGGTTACTTCCCCGCTGAAACCTGCTTTACCGAGCGCATGATTCCCATCCTCAACAAGGTCGGTATCGCCTGGACGGTCATCGCGAACAATCACCTCACCCGGTCCTGTGCCGATTTTCCGCTCGTGCTCGGCTCCGGCGGCGAGAATTGCGACATCCCTAATCCCGCCGACCAGTTTAATCCGGCCCAGGGCGCTTCGAATTATAAACGTCTTTCCATCGAGCGCGGGTGCTCGCCCAGCGCCGCGATGCCTTTTGCCTTCCAGGTCCATTACGCCCGCTACGTGGACCCCAACACGGGAAGTGACTCGCGGGTCATGGTTGTGCCCGCCGACCAGGCGCTCGGCTGGCGCGATAGCTACGGCACCTGGGACCTCCGCCTAATGAACGACCTAGCCGCGCGCAACAATCCAGCGAAGCCCGCCATCGCCCTCTTTGCCCACGACGGCGACAATGCCTGGAGCGGCGGCTACTCTTATTACATGGAATGGGCGCCCAACCTCGCCAGTCAGGCCCAGGGCCTCGGCTATTCACCCAGCACGGTTGAGCAGTTCCTCCAGGAAAACCCGCCCGATACCAATGACGTCGTCCATGTCGAAGACGGCGGCTGGGTGTTTGCCGATGGCGATTTCGGCTCGCCGATCTTCATCAATTGGCATTGGCCGCCGAGTTACTCGACCAGTGGCGGCAACGTCGTCGATCCGAGCCTTGGGACCAGTGACAAAGCCGACAATTGGCGCGTCATCATCGCGACAGAGAACCGAGTCAAGACCGCTCAACAAATCTCCGGCCTGACACCGCGCATCGACCAGGTACGCGACCCCGGCAGCTTCAGCACCGCTCCAAATGCCGTCGAGCTCGGCTGGCATTATTACCTCGCCAGTCTGGACAGCGGATTTGTTTATTACGGTTGCCACGACGACGAGTGCCAACGCACGGTCGTCGCGCAATCCAATGCCGTCCGCAACATCGATGGCATTCTCAGCGGCAATCCCGCCGCCGACATTACGCCCCCTACCCTGTTCCCGCCGCAGCGGCATCCCTGGAACCCCGGCGGCACCAACTTCGGGGTCCAATATGGCTACAGGACAGTAGTGGCAACCAACTCCGATTTCTGGGTCTGGACCTACGGCTACGATGTCTCGGGCGTCACCAATGTCAGCCTTTTGCTCCGCCTCGATGGCGCCAACCCGCCCACCGGCGACCAATTCAAGACCTACGCCGGCGGCGCGCTCACTGGGCCCTGGCTCACCTCCAATATGGCCAGGCGAGTCGTTAACCCCATCATCGGCGTCACTCCGCAATACATGGCCGATTACTTTTACGCGAAAGTTTCCGGCATCACCAACTCCTTCGTGGATTACTACATCACCGGCACCGACAGCCTCGGCAACTCTTACAAATCGCCCATCCAACATGTGTGGGTTGGTTCGGGTCAGCCGGGCAGGGTTGTGAGCGGTAATGGGTGCAACGGCCGGGCCTGCGTCTCCCCTGCCCCGCCCACAGCGGGAACGCCGGTGACGGTGCTCTATTACGCGGCGGGTGGACCCCTCGCCAGCGCCACGACCGTGGATATTCATCTCGGCTGGAATAATTGGGGCACCGTTATCTCGCCCGACCCAGCCATGACCTTCAATTCCGCATCAAATCGATGGGAATACACTTCCACCGTTCCTGCCAACGCCACGCAACTCGATGCCGATTTTAATAACGGGACTGGCACCTGGGACAATAACGGTGGCGCCGGTAACGACTATCGCTTTGCCGTGGTCACGAATACCAATTCCAATCCGCAACCACCCAGCCAACCGCAGAATCTGGTCCTCAACCCCATCCAGACAAACCAGATTAATCTGAGCTGGTCGGTGGACCCCGGCGCGGATGCTTACATCGTCAATCGCGCCGGTGCCCCCGTCACAATGACTACAGCCACCAGCTACTCGGACACAGGCCTGAGTCCGAACACCCCTTATTGCTATTCCATTGTCGCCTCGAACAGCGTCGGTTTATCCACGCCCAGCGTGACCGCTTGCACCAACACGTCTGCCGTCGCCCAGACCCAAACCAATTACCCGCCGTTCGTCATGGATGGTGCCTTTGATTATCCCGGCTACCTGCTCGCTTCCAACGGCATGGTCCTCTATGCCGCCCTGCGCGGCGCCACGCTCTACGTCGCTACCTGGTCCCCCGGCACCACCGGCCCAAACGACCATTTCATCTTTGTTTCCGACCAACTCCTGGCCGGTGCCACCACCCCGGCGCCCTGGAGCAAGGCCGGAAACATCGCCGTCGCGTCCACTAAACCACTCCTCGCCTCCGAAAGCCAAAACACCTACATCAGTTGGTACCTCAACGGGGTTGCAACCAATTTCCCCTGCTCCAAATCTTCGAGCGGCTCTGGTGCGATGGAAGGCACCCTTGATTTAGTCAAGGCGTTCGGCGCCGTTCCCGCCAACCTCTATCTTTGCGCCGCGGCTTACATTACTACCAATGGCGGCCCGCTTGTTGCCCAATGCCCCGCCGGCTCGGGACCGGATATTGACCCCAATGAGTTTTTCGTAATTCCCACCATTGCCCTGCGCGATAACAACGCCGACGGACAATTTGACCGACTCGACCCCGCCCTCGATTTCGTCCTGCAAAATGTGCAGCGGGTGAATGAGGGTTACGCCATCAATTGGGCCTCTATGCCGCGTCACAATTACCAAATCGTTTCCGCCGATCGTTTGGGCGTTGGCTGGAGCAACCTGCCGGGCTCGCTCGCCACCGCCGGCCCCCTCCAGATCTTCCTCGCCTGTACCGACGCGCCGCCGGCCTCTGTCACTCAGCGGTTTTACAAAGTAAAACTCCTGCCGTAGCCGGAGCCCGGCGAAGGAAAAATGGCCATCACCCACGCGGAAGCGCGCACCCGCACTTGAAAAGTCACGACGTGAGAATTCAAGACCGGGAACGCCTCTGAGGAGCATGCCGAGTCCCGCACATTCATGCGGTGGTGGGCCAGTCCCGCATCTGTCATCATCGACCCATGAGTGCCAGATTTGCAGCCAAGCGGCCGATTCGATTTGCACCGGGCGCGAAGAACACGAAGCGCAAGAGTGAACGAGGAGAACCTCGAGCTTGTCAGATTCTTCCCCTATCCCGTCACGGCACCAAACCCGCTGGTAATCTTGCTTACCTGGAATTTCATTTGGACTCCCGCATCCTGCGCCAGCTTGAACCCCTCGCCCGGGCAGCCCATCTCGGCATTTTCGAAACATGCGTCGATTTGTTGCAGGAGGAGCTTTCTCACCGGGGAGCATAGGCTCTGTCACTTTTGATTGCGCCTTTGCACCTTTGCGTCTTTGCGTTAAAGCCTTGATTGGGAGGCGCTTCCCCATCGGCTTCCCTAACGCCAATGGAATAAGCAGACTCTCTGCCTCTGCACGGGCATGGTGGAGAAACCGTGGCTTAGGCAACCCGCGTTTGGGGAAAGCTTTGCGCTCACTCCTGGGAAATCCGGCCCGCGTATTGGGTCGAACCGAAGCTCAAGTTGCCGGGATGGCCGCAGGGCGTTTGGTCATGGCGGACACAAAGAACTGAAGCAACACCACCAAACCTCAAAAAAACCCCAAGCCTCAAACCTTCGACTCAAATCGCGTTTGGAACTTGAAATTTGGAGTTTTCCTGGAGTTTGGTGTTTGGAATCTGGAGTTTTCCTCTCTATTCGTATCCCCAAAACTCGCGTCGTAGCCGATGCCGGTCGGTGTGCACTTTGCGCTGGGCCTTGGCTGTACGCAGGATGCGTAGGGCGAGGCTAATTGTCATTCCGAGGAGGAAAACAACAAACATGGCGCCCAGGAGCGGCAGGCCAACAACATTACCAATCAAGCCAGTCATACCCGGTGTCGCGCTGTTTGTACACAAAACGACCCCCCTTGTCAATCCATAATATTCCCTAAAAAAATCCGAATCGACTGGCGATCATTTCGGGCTTTGACCTTCGCCCTTTCCTTCGGCCTTCGGATTTCGGATTTTCCTCACTCCTCCACCCTGCTCCTCACCTCTCCCGCCTTCAGCCTCGTCCTCAACCCCTGCCCTGCTCTCACTTCCCCCGCTTCCCTTACTACCGTCCCTGTTTTGGCGTCCATCGTGATCGAATAACCCCGCGCCAGCACTTGCTCCGGCCCGAGCAACCGCAGCCGAGCTTTGACTGTCGCAAAACGGTTCTTCCACTCCCGCACCCGATGCCGGGCCTGTTCCCGCAAACGCTGCTCCGCCTGTTCAAAGACCTCCCGCCGCTGCCTCAACAGCGCCGCAGGACGAACCCTCGAAAGCCGCTCGGTCAGGTTTTTGAGCACGAGCCGCTGTTGCCGAGCTCCCTGCCTCACGCACCGCAGTAGGCTAGTCTGGAGGTCGTCCAGCCGTTGCAACCAATCATCCATCCGCCGGCGTGGGTGCATGCGGGCCAGCCGCTGACCTGTTTGCATCAGCGCCGCCCCCTTGTCCGCAAACTGCTGCCCAACTAGTTGCCGCATACGGTTCCCCGCCTCGGTGACGAATTGGCAGCTCGCGAAAACACCTTCGGTGATGATCTCCGCTGCTGCGCTTGGCGTGGCGGCCCGCACGTCGGCGACAAAATCGCTAATGGTGAAATCAATCTCGTGGCCGATCGCCGAAACCACCGGCAGCGCCGATTCAAAAATCGCCCGCGCCACCACTTCCTCATTGAACGCCCATAAATCCTCCAGACTCCCCCCACCCCGCGTCACCAATATCAAAGCCAGCCCTGCAGGAGACGACGTAAGGAGTCTCTGAGCTGCTGCGCTCCCTTCCTCCCGTGACCCCTGTTCCGATGCGACGGACACCGAAGATTGGTGTTTGGTGGTTGGTGTTTGGTGTTGTTGCTTCCGATGCCATTCATTGAGCAGCCGTATCGCCCAGGCAATCTCCCCCGCCGCTCCATCCCCCTGCACCCGGCAGGGCGCCAGAATGATTTCCAATCCCGGGTTGCGGCGCTCGATGACATGCAACACGTCTCGGATCGCCGCCCCCGTGGGCGAGGTCACCAACCCAATCCGCTGCGGATACCGCGGCAGCGGGCGTTTCCGCTCCGTTGCGAATAGCCCCTCGGCTTTCAGCTTCTGTTTGAGCTTCTCGAAAGCGGCCTGCAGCGCCCCCACTCCCTGCAATTCTACTGCCGTAACCCGCAACTGATAGGCGCCGCGCGGCTCGTAAACTGTGATCTCACCCCCTACCGTCACCTTCCGTCCATCCTGTAGCAGCCCTCTATCTACTTGCACCTCACCCCGAAACAGCACGCAACTCAATTGCGACCCCGCATCCTTCAGGGTGAAATAAATATGTCCCGACCCTTGTACCTTCAGGTTGGTGATCTCTCCTGTCACCCACACCCGTCCGACCTGCTTCTCCAGCAACCGCCGAATCTGCGCCGTCAACTCCGTCACCGACAAAACCTTCCGGGTCTGTTCCTTTGGTGCCTGCTCTTTAGGCGCCTGTTCCTTGGGCGTCTGTTCAGTGGGTGTCAGTTCCTTGCGTGGCTGTTCCACCGGGAACAACTCGCCGAAATCCCATTGTGTTTTCACCGGCCTGCTCATCAAGCGTCAAACCTCTCGCCCTACCGTAACCCACTTCTTCTCCTTCGCCCCCTTATATATCGCCTCCATAACAACCACCCTCGCGGCAGCCTCGCGGGGTCTTACCAGCGGTTGGTCCTTTGCCCCTCCCACCGCATCCAGGAATTGGTGCAGCGGCGGAAGCGGCGCGGGAGGCAGTTTCGTATAAGGGTCTTTGCTGTCCGTTCCGGGCAGCTTTTTGCTCCGGTAATACAGATGGTTGTCCTGGATAATCGCGTGGCCTTCCGTCCCGCTGATGAGTAGCGGGATCGGGTCTTCGATGTCCACCCAGCCGGCGGCCAGCGTCCCGATGATACCACTTTTGAACCGGATGAGGCCCTCGCCCGTCTCATCGCAATCCCCATAGCGGCCCGTGACGGACTTCACCTCGGCCGTCACCGAATCCACGTCCCCCAGCAGCCACATCAAAATGTCCAGTTTGTGAGTGCCCAGGTCGCCAAAAGCCCCGACGCCGGCGATCTTCGGGTCCGCCATCCAGCGATAGTCCTTGTCGAACCACCCTTCCAGCGCGCCGCTGTGGCAATTCGAGCCACGCACCCGCGTGATCGTCCCTAAATTGCCATTGGCAATCTCCTGTTTTAAGAACAGGTGCTTCGGATCCGTTCGCATGAAATATCCCGTGGTGAAGAGGAGGTTTGCTTTCTCAATCGCTTCCGCCATGGCCAGACTTTCTTTCGCGGTAATTCCCAACGGCTTCTCGACGAACATGTGTTTGCCCGCCTTCGCTGCCGCCAGAACCAAATCATGGTGCCGGTCGGTCTCCGAAAAAATCACGACCGCGGATACCTCGGGGTCGGTCCAAATCGCCTTCACCTCCGCCACAACCTGAGCGTCCAGCTCCTTTGCGTATTTTTCGGCCCGCGCCGCGTAATGGTCCCAAACCGATTTCACTCTCACATCCGTCCTCGGCTTGACAAGGCTGACAAAGCCCGGCGTGTGAATGTGCGCCGCTCCCACCAGTGCGACCGTAATCTTTTTGTCCCCCTGGGCCCAGGTCGCCGGCAGGGTGGCAGCGGCCAAAGTGGCGACGGTTGTGGTTTGGATGAAGTCTCGACGGTTGAGCGTTGATTTCATATTTGGTGGTTCATTAAGCCGGATAGCGAGGCATTCCACAACTCCGATTTGCTCGCTAAGAATGGGACTGGGATTAAGCTTCTCAGAGACGTTGAGTGCGGCTAGCTTTTCCCAATGCACAGAATTCTTGTTCCGCTATTGCTTTTGCTCGCCGCCGGTTGCGCCAGGCTTTCCCATTCTACCTCCGACAACCAACCCGCCATTGACAGCGCTTTCAAAGAGTTGGCCGACGAGTACATCTCCGGTCACCTCGCCTGGCGTCCGCAGCTCGGCACTTCCCTCGGCCTGCATCAATACGACGGCAAAGTAACTGACTTCACCCAATCCTCGCTGGCGGCCGAGCTCAAACGGTTGAAAGCCTTCGACCAGCGCCTCGCCAATCTGGACCCCAATACTCTCAGTCCCGGGGCTTCGTTCGATTACCGCATCCTGCGCAACGCCGTTCAACGGGAAATCTTCAGTTTCGAGGGCATGCGGCTCTATACGCACAATCCGATGACCTATTCCTCCGTCCTGGACGTCAACATCTATATCAAACGCAATTTCGCGCCCCTCGAGGATCGCATCCGTTCCATCACCGCCATCCTCAACCAGGCCCCGAAGATTATCGCGGCCGCCCGTGCCAATCTCGACGAGGCCCTGCCCCGCCCACAGGTCGAAACCGCCATCGACGAAGCCAACGGCGCCGTCGATTTTCTGGGCAAAGATTTGGTCGCCGCCCTGAAAGGCGTGCAAAATGAGACGGTCATGGCCGAGTTCAACGCCGCCAACCAGCGCGCCATTCAGGAAATGAGCAACTACGTCGGTTATCTCAAAGACCAGAAGCTTCCCAAAGCCAACGATTCCTACGCCCTCGGTCGTGACAATTACGCCAAACTTATCCAATCCGGCGAAATGGTCATGCTATCTCCGGAGCAACTGCTTGAGATCGGCCTGCGTGAACTGCAACACAAGCAGAAAATCTTCGCTGAAACCGCCCGGCAAATCGACCCCGACAAAAAGCCCATCGAAGTCTTTGAGGCCATCAAAAGGGACCATCCTACGCCGGAGAGCCTCATCCCGGATACTGCCAGGGATCTCGATGCCATCCGCCAGTTCGTCCTCGACCACCACATCATCACCATCCCCTCTCCCGTCCGCGCCCAGGTCACTGAAACTCCGCAATACCTGCGCGCTACCAGCTTCGCCTCGATGGACACCCCCGGTCCGTTTGAAACCAAAGCCACCGAGGCGTACTACTACGTCACCCCCACCGAACCCGATTGGACCGCACAGCAAAAGGAAGAATGGCTGAGCGCCTTCAACTATTACACCACGGACATCGTCTCCATCCACGAGGCTTACCCGGGCCATTACGTCCAGTTCCTCTGCCTGAATGCTTCGCCCGCGACCCGCCTGGAGAAGATTTTCGGCAGCTATGCCTTTATTGAAGGCTGGGCCCACTACTGCGAACAAATGATGGTCGATAAAGGCTTCGGCACCGGCAGTTCCCTCGCGGCGGCACCAGAGGCACAAATCAAGGCCGCCAAATATCGCCTTGCCCAAACCGTCGAGGCCCTCCTCCGTGTCTGCCGCCTCTGCGTCTCCATCAAAATGCACTGTCAGGGCATGACCGTCGATGAAGCCACGAAATTCTTTCAGGACAACTGTTACTACGACGAAAAGCCCTCCCGCCAGGAAGCGATTCGCGGCGCGTTTGATCCCGAATATCTCTACTATACTCTCGGCAAATTGGAGATTCTCAAACTCCGCGAAGATTATCAAAAACAGGAAGGCCCCGCCTTCTCGCTCCAGAAATTCCACAACGAAATGCTCCGCCACGGGGCCCCCCCCATCCGCCTCTTGCGCGAGGTCCTGCTCAAGGACCGCAGCCAGTGGGGTCAGGTGCTTTAATTCCATGCCGTAATCCCGGTTGTAATCTTAATCATCTAGTGAATAACCTGTGAATAATTGTTACTGGACAAATATCCAGTTTACTGGTCAAATGTACAGTATGAGGCTGATTGAATTGTCTCACCCGAGCGATGGCAGTCATAAAGCTGGCCTGAATACGAAAAGATCCTATGAAAGATCTCACCGACCGACAGAAACAGATCCTGGATTTCATCCGGCGCAAACAAGACTCGGAAAGGTTGACCCCCACCCTGCGCGAAATTGCCGCGCATTTCCGTTTCAGCAGCCCCAACGCCGCTCTCTGCCACGTCCAGGCCCTCCTGGCCAAGGGCTTCCTGAAGAACCTGCCCGGCCGCGCCCGCGCGCTCCAGGTTATTGGCCCCAATACTCCCGACCGTTCTCGGCCACGCGTCGTCTCCGTCCCCATCTACGGTTCCATCCCCGCCGGTCGGCCGGCCGATGCCACCCAGGAGGAGGAAGGCTGCGTCCTGATTGACATCGAAACCCTGGGGATTAAGCCAACCGCCCGCACATTCGGCCTCAAAGTCCGCGGCGATTCCATGGCCGGCAAGAGCATCATCGATGGCGATGTTGCTATTATCGAGCATGGCGTTCAGCCGCACTCCGGCGACGTTGTGGCCGCGCTCATTGACGGCCAGGTCAGCCTCAAGACCTTCGTTCTGCAGCGCGGCAAGCCGTATTTGCGCGCCGAAAACCCCCGCTATCCCGACCTGATTCCCCAGGAGGAACTCCAAATCCAGGGCGTCATGGTTGCCCTCGTCCGCCGCCGAAAATGAACTGGGAGGCCGCCATGAATTCTCATCGCAATCCCGGTCGCAATCTTAACCCCAATCTCTCTCGGGGTAGCGGCTTTCGCTGGAGCTTGAAACTTGCTATTTGAAGTTTCTCTGGAGCTTGGTGTTTGGAATTTGGTGTTTTTTACATGGTTGAGCCTCGCTCCATCGTGCATTTGGATGCCGACGCCTTTTTCGCTTCGGTCGAACAGGCGGCGGATTCCCATTTGCGCGGCAAACCCATCGCGGTGGGCGGCGAAAAACGGGGCATCATCACCTCCGCCTCCTACGAGGCCCGCAAGTTCGGCATTTATACTCCCATGCCTACTGTCCTGGCGCGCCGGCTTTGTCCCAAGCTCATTCTCCTGCCCGGCGATTTCGAGAAATACGAACTGTTCTCCCGTCTGATGTTTTCCTATGCCTACGACTTCACGCCGGACGTGGAAGTCGGCTCGATTGACGAAGGCTATTTCGACCTGTCCGGCGCGCGCAAACCCGCCCGGGGCATCGCCGAAACCGTCCGCCATGCCATTCGCCAGGCCCTTCGGCTCTCCGTCAGCGAAGGCATCGCCGCCAACAAACTCGTCAGCCAGATTGCTTCCAAACTCAAAAAGCCCTCTGCCTTTGAGTTCGTGCCCCACGGCGGCGAAGCGCAGTTTCTCTCGCCGCTCGCCAACAAATGGCTGCCCGGCATCGGCCCTAAAGCTGCCGGCCGGTTGAATGCCGCCGGCCTGGTCCGCATCGGCCAGATTGCCCAAACGCCCATCGACCTGCTGGGCCTGCTCGTTGGCAGCCAGGCGCCGCAATTGCGAAATTTCTCGCGTGGTATCGACGAACGGCCCGTCATTCCTGTCCGCGCTCCGGCCAAATCCTATGGCGAACAGGAAACCTTCGCTGCCGATACCACCGACGAGGAATTCCTCGACGCCACCCTCCGCCGTATGGCGGACAAACTCATGGCCAAAGTCCGCGAAGGCGCCAAAAGCATCCGCACCCTGACCGTCAAGGTCCGCTACAACGACATGGACGAGCAGCAAGCCAGTGAAAGCCTCGCCGAACCTACCGACCTCGAAACTGAAATCTATTCCAAAACCTCCGCCCTGCTCCGCAAGGCCTGGCAACGGCGCGTTAGCCTTCGCCTGATCTCCCTCAAACTTTCCAATGTCTATAATGGCTGCTTCTCCACTGGCCTCGCCCTGGACATTCCGTCTCAAAAACTCGCCGCCCAGCAACGTCTTGCCGAAGCCGCCGATCTCCTCCGCCAGAAATACGGCCGCGCCGCGCTCCTCCGCGGTCATGACTTCATCCTCCGCAAGGAGAATCCCGGGCCGCGCGTTCCCAAACCCGGCACGCCACAATTTCACAAAAGACTGGCTGCGAGCCTCCCTCTCCCCAAGGGAGAGGGCCGGGGTGAGGGGAAACCGAACCGCCAACTAGCCCCGTCTCCCGGCACGAATAACAACCCCCAAACACCCTCCAATCTCTACAACCTGGCCGTCGTGCAGCGCCAGCGCATCGGTAACTCCTTCACCCGAGTTGCTGCCTCTCCCGGCCCGGAACTCCGCTTCCGCATCGAACCCAAGCCCCCCTCGCACCATTCATCATCCGTCGTTCATCATCCCACCACACGTTTCACGCATCACCCATCACGCATCACACACATTCCCCTCAACCTCCACAGCTACTACTCCTTCCTCGATTCCACCCTTTCGATTAAAGCCATCATTGAGCTCGCCCAGCGCCACGAGCTTCCGGCCATCGCGCTTACTGACAAAAACAACCTGCACGGCGCTGTCGAGTTCGCCCAGGCCGCCGCCGCGGCCGGCATCAAACCCATCATTGGCGCCGAACTCAACTGGCATGGCCACCGGCTCTGCCTCTACGTCCAAAACCAAACCGGCTATTATAATCTGTGTCGGATTCTAAGTCAGGACCCCGCGGGAAATCCGAAATCCGAAAAAGTGGCAAGTGACGGATTCTCGTCACTCGTCGCCCTTCACCCGTCACCTTCAGCTACCAACGGTCTCCTCGCTCTCAGTCCCTCCCCTGCCCTCGCCGAATTCTTCCCGGACTGTTTCTACCTCGAAATCAACTCCGCTGAAACATTCGAAAAATACCATAACTCCATCACGCCCCCTCCCCATCAATCCATCAATCCATCAACCCGTCAATCCAGTCTGCCCGCGCTCGCCTCCTTCCCCATCCACTACGCCCTCCCCGGCGACCGTTGGAAATACAATGTGGTCCAAAGCATCCGCACTCTCACCCTGCTCCGCCAACCGCATCCCGAAAAGCGGCTCGACGGCGCCTATCATTTCCGTCCCGCCGCCGAAATGCAGCGGCTTTTTGGCGCGCACCCGGAACTCCTTGCCCACAGCCTCGAACTCGCCGAGCGTTGTTCTTTCAATTTCACGTTCGACAAACCGCAATTCCCTGCCTACCCGACGCCGGACGGCTCTCCCCCCGCTGTTTTCCTGCGCCGGCGCGTCATGGAGGGGCTCCAGCGCTGTTATCCCAAAAACCATGCCCGCCTCAAACCGCAAGTCGAACAGGAACTGGCTATCATCACCGAGGTCGGTTACGAGGAATATTTTCTCATCATGTGGGACATCCTCCAGGAATGCGGCCGGCGCGGCATCGAGTGGATCACCCGCGGCAGCGCCGCCGATTCGCTCGCCTGCTATTGCCTCGAAATCAGCAGCGTTTGTCCTATTCGCTTTGACCTCTACTTCCGCCGTTTCCTCAACAAAGAGCGCATGGCGCTCAACAAGCTGCCCGACATCGATGTCGATTTTCCGCACGACCGCAAAGATGATGTCATTGATCTGCTCTTCGAAAAATATGGCCCGTCCCGGGCCGCCGTCGTCGGCGGCTTCTCCACTTTCCAATCCCGCAGCGCTTTTGCGGAAGTCGCCAAGGTCCTCGGCGTTTCTGAATACCAGGTTCGCCGCCTTACCGAGCGGCTTCCCCATTTCTCGCGCCCGAGCGACCTGACCGAAGCTGTCGCCGGCTCCCTCGAATGCCGCGATCTGCCTCTCGCCGAGGAACCCTACTCGACCGCGCTGCAAATGGCCCATTTCCTCGACGGCTTCCCGCGCTATCCCAAGATGCATCCGTGTGGCGTGGTCCTCTCCCGCCAGCTCATGCACGAAATCACCCCCACCTTCACCTCCGCCAAAGGCTATCCCACCACCCATTTCGACATGGACTCCATCGAAGCCGTCGGCCTCGTCAAAATGGACGTTCTCGCCCAGGGCGGCCTGGCGGTGATGCGGGATGTGCTCGAATCAGTCCAAAGTCCAAGGTCCAAAGTCCAAAGCACAAATTCCCCTCACCCCGGCCCTCTCCCAAAGGGAGAGGGGGAGCCACTGCCAGTCTCACCTGAAATACCAACCGCCAGTTTCGCACAAGCTCTGGCTACGATTCTCCCTCTCCCCAAGGGAGAGGGCCGGGGTGAGGGGAATTTGACGTCGAAACTGCCGAGCCCTCCGAACACCGGCACAGTTTCGGATTTCGGCCTTCCCTCTCCCGCCGGTCCCTTCGACGATCCCCGCGTCTGGCAGCTCATCTCCTCCGGCAACGCCCGCGCCGTTCATCACATTGAAAGTCCGGCGATGATTTCTCTCTGCAAAATGTGCAACGTGCGCGACATCGACATCCTCATCGCCATCGTCTCCGTCATCCGCCCCGGCGCCGCCAATGAGAGCAAGAAAATGGAATTCGCCCGCCGTTACCAGGGCCTCAGCCCCGTGCACTGTCCGCATCCCTCGCTCGAACGGTGCCTGCGCAGCACCTATGGGCTGGTGGTTTATGAGGAGCATATCCTCCAAATCTGCGAGGCCTTTGCCGGCCTGCCTCCCGGCCGCGCCGACATCCTCCGCCGCGCCCTGGGCAAAGAAAAAACCGACATTATCGGCCAAATCCAAACCGAGTTCGCTGATTACGCCCGCCAGCGAGGCCGCGCCGAAGCCGAGATCGCCGAGGTCTGGGAACTGGTGACCGGCTTCCGCGGCTACGCCTTTTGCAAAGCCCACAGCACGGCTTACGGCGTCGAGGCCTACCAATCCGCCTGGCTCAAGCTCCACTACCCCGCCGAATTCATGGCCGCCGTCCTCACCAACGGCAAAGGCTTTTATTCGCCGTTGGTTTATGTCCTGGAATGTCATCGCCTCGGTATTCCACTCCTGCCGCCGTCCGTGAACGAGCCGGGCCCCGGTTTTATCGTGACAGGTGACGAGCGGCGGGTGACGGGGGAGAAAGAGTTAAAGGGGTTAAATAGGTTGAATAAGTTAAATGAGGCAGGCATTCAAAACTCGCTCGACTCCATTCCCCTCACCCCTGCCCTCTCCCAAAGGGAGAGGGAGACACGCATTCTCCTCACCCAGCCCCCGCTGCAAAAGAAGATTCGCGTGCCGGTTCTCCTGGTCAAAGGTCTGACGCAACGCACCAAAGAAGCCATTCTGCGCGAACGCGCCCTCGGTGAATTTTCTTCGCTGGGCGATTTCTTCCTCCGCGTCCAGCCGCTCCCCGAAGAAATGGAGGCGCTTATTCGCGTGGGCGCCTTCGACTCCTTCGGCCAATCGCGTACCGCTCAGTACTGGCAATTCAAAGGAATTGCCGAAGGCCGGATGCAAGGTGCCTGGCGCAAAAGCCCAATCGAAAATCAAAAATCGAAAATCGAAAATCACCAGCCCTGGCTCCTTCCTCCCGGCAATCTCGAGCGCCTCCCCTCCGTTCCCCTCTGCGAGCCGACCCGTATCGAGCGCCTCCGCGCCGAAGAAGAGCTTCTCGGTTACCCCGCCAGCGGCCATCCGCTCGAACTCTTCCCCGATATCGCCTGGGACACTTATTGCCCTATCAAGCGGCTCGGCAACTATCTCGGCCAACAAATCGTCACCTGCGGCCTCGTTATCGAGCAGCGACTGTTCCATCAAGTCACCGGCGAACCGATGAAATTTATCACCATCGCCGACCGGACCGGCATCATCGAAACCGAACTTTTCGCCCAAACCTACCAATCCTACGGCCTGAACACGATTCGCTACCGGGTCCTGGAAATCACCGCGACGGTCGAACCGTTCGAGAACGGCCGCGGGCATACGCTGCGCGTGCTGCGCGCCGGCAAGCCGAGAACAAAGAAATGAACTTCCTTTGGTCTTCTATGGTTTGTGCAATCGGTAGTACCCCGAGCCACCGACCACGCTGTTGGTTTTGACGAAGGTGTTCCCCAATAGAAACACACCGGTAGTCACAGGCGTCCAGGGACCGGGGGCCAACGTGGCCTTGGTCTCGAGCACGTAGTTGGTCGCCGCGGCCGGCCAGGACAGTACCAACTGGCCACCCAGAAGGGCCGCCTGCAAACTAAACCCGAGCCGCCCGACGCGAATCGTGTTGTTAAACGTGTCGGCGACATAGAGTTTTCCGGCGGCGTCCACCGCCAAACCCTGGGGGGCGCTGAACAGCGCGGCGCTGCCGGCGCCATCATTGGTGCCGATCACCTGCACCGAACCGGCTATCGTGGTTGCCACCCAGTTGGTTCCGAAGGCCATGAGCTCCCGAATCGCATCATTGTCGGTATCGACCACGTAAAGATTCGTCGCGCTATCGACGGCCACACCGAATGGAAAGTTAAACAGGGCGCTGGAATTCGTGGCGTCGGCGAACCCATTAAATTCGGCAAAGCCGGCCAACGTGGTGACGACCCAATTGGTTCCGGAGGGCGTGATGCGCCGGATAGTGGAATTGTAGGTATCGGCGACATAGACGTTGGTGCCGGGACCGGCGGCGACGCCGCAGGGAAACTGAAATCGAGCGACGCTATTGCTGCCGTCGGCAATGCCGAGAGTTCCGGCGGAGCCGGCCAGGGTGCTGACGGAGCAGTTGGTGCCCACCGGGACGAGCATGCGGATGGTATGGTTATAGGTATCGGCCACGAAAACGTTGCCCAGGGAATCGACGGCGACGCCGTACGGATTGAAAAAGCTGGCGGAGTAGCCGAGCCCGTCCCCGGTGCCGTGGCTGCCCGGGGTTCCCGCCAGGGTGCTGACGACCCAGTTGGTGCCGGAGGGCGTAATTTTCCGAATCGTGTGGTTGTAGGTGTCGGCCACATAAAGATTGGTTTGGGCGTCAACGGCGATGCCGTAAGGAAAGAAAAAGCGCGCGGCGTTATTGGCGCCGTCATTGGTGCCGCTGGCGCCAGGGGAGCCGGCGATGGTGGTTACCACCCAGGTGCTCCCTGCGGGGGTCACTTTCCGAATGGTATGATTCGATGTATCCGCGACATAAAGATTACCCGCGCCATCCACGGCGACGCTGCCCGGTTCATGGAACCGCGCGGTGCTGTTGGTGCCGTTGGCAAAGCCGGCGCCGTTGGTTCCCGCCAATCCGGCGGCGGTAGTGAAGGCGAAGGATTGGGCGTGGAGCGCACCGAGCGAGGCAAACCAGACGCTGGCGGCGGTGAGGAGGAGCCTGCTCAACCGGGCGGGTGAGAATGGGGGTGAATACTTCATGGTACTTTGAATTATCATTAAAGAAGCATGGGCTCGCGGTGTCAATCGAAACCCGGGCGGCAAATTCCCCCTCACCCCTGCCCCTCTCCCCAAGGAGAGGGGAGCCTGACGCCGGTTGAGCGGTAGCAAGATGCGCGCATCGAATAGCCTTGAATGTGCCCCGGTCCGGCGTTGACCATCGTCGAAACATTGATCCCGTATGAGCCAGAGCCATCCTCCACCTGATCCGCGGGGTTCGGGTCCTGGCCTGCTTCCGTCGCTGGGCCTGTTCTCCACGGTGATGATGGTCGTTGGCGGGGTGATCGGGTCGGGCATTTTTCGCAAACCGGGGGTCATGGCGGCGCAAGTGGGCTCGCCCGAGATACTTTTGGCGGTGTGGCTGCTGGCGGGAGTCATGACGTTATTCGGCGCGCTCACCAATGCGGAGATCGCCGGGATGATACCGGAAACGGGGGGGCAATATGTTTATTTCGAGCGGATGTATGGGCCGTTCGTGGCATTTCTTTATGGGTGGGCCGTGTTCGCAGTGATCCAGAGCGGGTCGATCGCGGCGGTGGCGTACGTGTTTGCGGAGTATGCGGGACAGTTCATCAGGCTGCCGGAGGCATCGGCGGCGCTGGCGGGGTGGTCGGTTCATTTGCCGTTCATCGGAGATATCGCGCCGCTCAAGGAACTCGGGACGAAAGGGCTGGCGGCGGCGTTGATAGCTTTTCTCACCGCGGTGAATTATCTCGGGGTGAGGTTCGGCGGGCTGGTGCAAAACGTGTTCACGATTGCGAAAGTGGGGGCAATGTTGCTGCTGGTGCTGGGCGCGTTCCTGCTGCCGACCGGCGGCAGCGCGGCCAATCTCACGACCACCAGTTCCGCCATCCATCCGCAAGGCCTGGCGCTGGCAGCGGGGATTGCGGCGGCGTTGCAGGGAGCGTTCTGGGCGTACGACGGCTGGAACAAAATCACGTATATCGCCGGGGAGGTGAAGGAGCCGCAACGGAACATTCCGCGCGCGTTGGTGGGCGGGATGGTATTGGTCACGGCGATTTACCTGGTGATGAACGTGGCGTATGCCTTTGTGCTCCCTGTCGACCGGATGGCGCAATCGAAGCTGGTGGCGGCGGACGTTGCGGAAAGATGCTTCTCCGGCGGAGGCCGGTGGATTGCGGCCGCGGTGATGGTTTCGACGCTCGGCACGGCCAATGCGGTCATTCTGGCCACGGCGCGGGTTTATTTCTCGATGGCGCGGCGCAATGTGTTTCCACAATTCCTGGGCCAGGCCCATCGGCGGTTTCACACACCGGCGGCCTCGCTGGTGGTGCAAGGGGTCTGGAGCGCGCTGCTGCTGTTCAGCGGCACTTTTGACACGCTCACCGATACGCTGATCTTTGTGAGCTGGGTCTTCTACGCGGCGGGGGCTTACGGGGTATTTGTCCTGCGGCGCAAAGCGCCGGAAGCGCCCCGGCCTTATCGAGTGCCTGGTTACCCGTTTGTCCCGTGGACGTTCATCCTGTTCGCCACGGTTTACCTGGTGTTCACGGTGTACAACGACATCACGGGTTACCAAGCGGCCGTAGCGGCGGGCAAGCCCGCGATGATCAATTCGGCATTCGGGGTTGCGCTGGTGCTGGTCGGCACGCCGATTTACCTTTGGTATCGCGGGCACAGGGAAAGACATAAGCCGTAGCTATCCATTTTGTCACAGAAGGAAACGAAGGGGATTAGGGCCAAAGTTATCTCTCCCTCGGCGCGAACGTCGCCAATATCGTCACCTTGCCGCCCTGTCCGAGCTTGCGCACGCGTGGCTGATACTTGTGGGCCTCGTCGTCAAGGACCGTATATTCCAACACGAAGAGGTCACCACCTTTTAAGGCAACGCCCGTCGGCGACCATGGGGCCTCGGCCTTCAAGACTGTCTCGACGCGACCGCCGGGCATAATCTTGATGACACACCGGCAACCGGTAGCCGCGGCATAAACCACCCCATGGTCGTCTACAGCCAGGCCGCGCAGGAAAGGGGCGTCCGCGACCGGTGGTTGCGGGTCGCAGTCCGCCACCACGACCGGGTTAAGCAGTGTGGTGACCTTCCCGTCGAGAGTGAATTTCAGGAGCGCTTTGGGGTAGCTGGCGTAAAGCGAACGGCCCGGTCCGGCGGCCAGCCCCTTGATCCCTCCCAGCTCGTCTGAAGTGCGACAAAACGCAGGACTCAGCAGGGTCTCCTTGCCCTGCGGAGTCAGCCGCGCAACCAGCAGCCCTCCGGGAATCAGCCGTTCATCGTTGCAGACATAGTATAGGTCTCCATCGGGCGCGACGACCAGGGGTGAACCTCCGTCAGTGATGAGTGCGGGCCGCGCGCCGGCGGGAGTGCGTCGCTTGAACCAGCGCGGCCAGTGCGGCGATTTCTCGACGTCTACCTG
>Ga0210408_10001380_pt1 | contig 25713 bp, 18 predicted proteins | sample IncBWH4MmetaG_FD_155471 | JGI IMG/M metagenome (GOLD analysis project Ga0210408, IMG submission 155471) | Forest soil microbial communities from Barre Woods Harvard Forest LTER site, Petersham, Massachusetts, United States - Inc-BW-H-4-M | ecosystem: Environmental > Terrestrial > Soil >...
GCAACTGTGCTTCAGTGGCCTTGCCTGCCTCGACCTTGGAAGATGCCAGACGCACGCCCTGAGCCCTCACGGAGAGACTGGTGGGCGCGGTGGTGGTGGGCGCGCCCGGCTTCCCACATGACGTCAGCACTGCACAAACTGCGATGGCGAAGATATTGCGGCTCATAGGCGTAAAGCGGCTAACACCCGTGCTGAGTGGTGCCCGGCCAGGGACGCCCGGCTGCAAACGGAATTGTCCACCGGACATCCACTCCAGCACGATAGTCGGGCGCGGCGGCCATAAACTTAATATCCGGAGACATACTGAAACTCCACGCCGTGTTGCCCGCAGTATTCTTTGAAATCGCGAATGGTCATTTCTGAGTGGGCCAGCGGAATCATTTCATAACGAAAGCAGCCTGAGTTCCAACGCACCACCGAACCCGGAGGCAGGGCGGCAACAAACGCCTTGAAATCCTGAAGCGTCCCGAATCGCCGTGTCCCGACCTTGAACGCGAGGGGCCACTGCTGCGCATTGTCTGCATCAGGTGCCGCCTCGTGGATGCGAACAGTTTTCGTCGTTGGGGAACGTCGGGATGCGCAGCCCGAGAGAGCAAGAACAACAGCGACGAGTAGCACGATCTGTTTCATAGCGCCCAACGCGGAACTGAGCCGCAGCCGCGGGAGACCGAGCTCCAACGAAGCCTGGGAGCGATGATTTTTCCAGCACCTCCGCAAACAGAAGGGCTGGCGGCTGGCGGCTCAAGTGAAAAGTTAGTGCGCATGGTGGACCGGTGCCGCTGACAACATCACTGCGATCAAACTCACAAATACAAATAGGAAACACAGAATGAAAACTAGCATCGTTTTGCTCAAAGAGGATAGGGAGGGATCATTCAGCGCTGTGTCCTCGCGCTTGAAGAGAAACCTCAAGAGAATAAGGCTCGCGCGCGGGGGATTGTTAAAGAAGAGCGTCGGCTCGCCCATGGCGTGAAATTTTTCAGGGTGATGCTGCCTGAGCCGGCGATAAAGCGCGGAGACCATGAAGAACCAGACGATGACACTCAGGAAGACAAGTGGAAACGCAATCGGAATGATTGATTCAGGTTTCATGGGTCTTCAGCACTAACGTCCCAGATCACCGACCCCGCGCCGCTGATGTCCGACCTGCAACTGGAGCGTCATCGCGGGGTTCGGCGCAGCCAGTTCGGCCGTTCGTTCATGGCTTGAACTCCTGGGCTGTGCCAAACTCGGCTCGGCTGAGGAGTCCGAGAGCCGCATCGAAACCTGGGAAGATGAAACTGTATCGGAGCGTATCCCCAACGCCGAAGAGCCCATAGCAGCCTTGGCCCGCTCCATGCACCACTTTGATGCTCGCGCCAAACTGCTCAAGCAATCCAGCCACAAGCGCGGCCCTCGCGCCCGGCGCAGGATGTGAAGCAGGGTGTGCGCCGAAGGTTGCGACAATGACGGATGCGGACAGCCCATCTATAAAAGCCTGATGTGCCGTGGCCACCTGGCCCACACGCCCGATAAGCTCTGAAATCTCCTTGGGCGTGTTGCCGCGCACGAAAACCAAGACGACCTCAATTTGGGATTCGGTCAAGGGCGGTCGCTCCTCGCGCCCCTCGATCATAGCCTCGACAACTTCAGGCTCCACGAGCTTCCCAAAGGTTCTCTTCACTCTTCGCTTCTCCAGAAACGTTCGCAGCATGGCATGAGATCCCTATTTCGTCGAACGAGTTGGGTCAGGCGCGCCGGACCAGCGACTCAGGAAAACAGGAAGGCGCAAACCGGCGTCGCCTGCACCCAGTGGTTGGCTGATTAGTATGTCACCACTCGTGTGATTTTCGTCTCTCTCCATTTGCCTCCTTTGTTCTTCATCATGCAACAAGTGGCCCCGCCTGCGAGGTTGCCTGCCTCGTAACCGCGCATGGCCTCCACTTTAGAGTTGTTTAGCCAGCGCAGGACACTTGCAGAATAGATCGCCCCCGGCTCCCCGGTGACCTTGTCCACGACGCGAGAAGTGGCGTCTCTGCTGCTTTCCGACGCTTTCCGCGCGGGGATACCAGAGGCACGGAGCCTTTCGAGAAATGCATCAGGCGGATCAAACTTCCTGTATTCCGAATCGCGAAAAGCCACATAGACCAGCCGGTTCGTGTCCCGAGACGCGAGTTCTTTGCCGAGAGCGGCTTCGCAAATTCTGCCTTCTTCACCTGCCCGATACTCCCGGGTGATCGTCGTGGTACAACCGCAGGCGAGGACCAGGGGGAGCAGAGTGAGAACGGGTAGGGCCTTCATGTTAATTTCAGCCAACGCCGCACCTCAGGCACCCGCGCCACTGACGCCCAGCATGCAATGCACACGTCATCGCGGGTTGCCTGAAGGTGCTGGTTCGGCATGCGAGATCTAGTCAAACCATTCCTGCTCTCGAATCCGTCCGTCGTCATATTTCAAAGTGAATAAAACGCCCTGACGCTCTGTAAGTCGTCGTCTGATAATCATCGGCTCTCCTGCGAATGGGCCTGACTCGATGTTTAGTCTCTCACCAACGCGCCTAAGCTTTGGATACCGCTGCTGCAACACTACTGCATCTGGATCGTTTTCGGAAGGCGTCATGGCTCAATATGCCGAACGCTCCGCAGCAGCGGCCCCGCGCCACTGGCACGATATGCAAACAGCGCGGAATCGCGGGGTCCGCTGCCTGCGGTGGTTAGCAGCCTCAATTGTGGCGCACATAAACTCCGGGGTAAATCTGTTGGCGTCGCTGATTGGGGTCAATCGGCTCAATGAAACTCGCAGACCCAATATCTATCCCAAAGCTCCCGAACCCACCCAAGGACACCAATGTAATGTTCGAGGTCCCCACCCAGAGCTGCCACTCGGTGCAGGGTGGTCTCAATCGCGAAACGAAGGATGGCCACTCGGAGCGCGGAGGTGGAACCGAATTTGTCTTTGAGCGCGCCAGGACCTGACCAGCCCAGTCCTGCCACTGCTGTGCGGTCGCCGCATTCCTGACCTGTGTGCGCAAGCCCTCATACTCGTCGCAACCGGGACTGAACAAAGCCAGGCAAACCAACCACAAGGCTGGGCGTGATTTTGGAGGTTGTCGGGTTGAGTTCATGTCGCACACGAACTTCTGCTAACGATGAGGATGAGCCATGACGAGGAGCGCGTCAAATGCTCTCGATGTCGGGACAAACGTGAACGCGCTCCTCGTGATTGGCTCAATCCTTCAGGGTTGGGCTCCGCTGCTTTTTTGGAATCTCTCGGGATGTTCGTGCATATACTTCATCTTCCGATTGTAAAACTCGACGAACTGCTCTCTGGCGTAGTGGTGCGCACGCCCAAGCGAAGGATAAAAATCGGCAACCCAGATTTCAAATGGCCCCTCGTTAGTCCCCGTATATTTGGCAGCATTGCTCTCGCCAGCGAGTTGATACAGACGCAGGCGTCCTTGTCGGAAGTCGTCCAACGCTTGCCGTGACGCCATCGCACCCGTCGCGCCATAAACTTGGTCGCGCCAACCACCAGGGCCGTAAACCTGCCAGTAGCCCAAAGCTAACAGCACCGCACAACCCAGGACACACACCCCGAGAAGCGCAATAAGGATTTTTGGCGCGCGCATTTTCACGAAGCCCAACAAGGAAGTAGACAGATCTGGTGATCCTGCCATTTGGGGAGATATCTAAACGACTGCCCGCCGTGGGATGAGAATTCCCTTTTCATCAATGCACCATTAGTCCTTCCCCGCCAAATGTAAAGTTAATTTCCCGCATTGGTGCATAAGTCATTGCCCCACAGTCACAAGCCTCCGCCCGCCTCACTGTCTTTATGAACCCATCACTGATTTAGGGCCGACGCGGCGGGGCCCGGCTTGGCGGGCAGGCCATAACCAAGGTTCCCCTTCTGAATCTCACAAAAAAGACGGCATAATCCGCCCCGTCCGACGTTGCGTAAGGTCCTCTGCCTGCCTGCGAACCAACAGGTCTCCTTATCCCCAGAATTCGCCCGAGTGAAATTTGCAAAAAAAGTGCTCAATCGCGAAGATCTCGATGCCTTAATATATAGAGGCACGATGCTTTTTTGCTGCTGCGTCGCCCCCGAAACAACCATTAACCCAGGAACAAAAGCGGCCACGCCGCCAGCCGGCACCGCCACTATCGAGAAATCATGAAAAAAACCGCCTTATTCCCCTTTCCCGCCGATTCCCGGCAGGACCTCCCTCCGGCGGCAGAGAGGACCAGCAGCAGCGTCCAGCGGCTAACGGCGGGTAACAGCGGGTATTCGCGGATAAGTTCGCTCCTCACCTATCCTTATTCCTCGGGTTTCTTCCCAAACTCAACGGCCGGCGCGCCCTCATCCACACCCCGACCGGCACGATGTTCAACCGGCAGGGCCAGGAACTCACCATCGCCCATGAATTCTCCGCCGCCCTGGGCAACCTGGGCCGGACCGGCATCGAACACTAAAAAACTGTTTGCTAATTTGAGAACTGGCTTGGTTGATGCTATTAGCATCCCTGACGCTTAAAAGGCGCCGCTGCCCGCACCGGCCAAAGCCGGAAACCGTCAGCGTCGAGAAAGGGAACCCAATGTTCTCAAAGTCTGAATTTCGCCCGCCCCTCAGCCAGGGGTTGCTCACACTTTGTACTCTGCCTGACAGTCGCCGCCGTCTTGCGATTCCTCGTTCTAGGACCTATTCGGAGCTATTAGGACCTATTAGGACCAAAAAATGAATCTGGCTTCCTCGCCACGAGCAAAAAATGAAACACCCGAAAGACCCTCGACTGCATCTCGACCGATGTCGAGCCAAGTCGAGCCAAGTCGAGCCAAGTCGAGTCAAGTCGACCAAAAATATGACACCCCCACTCCCCGACCCTGCCACTCCCAATCTCTCGGTAACCGATCCGAGTAAATCCGAGTAAATCCGAGTAAATCCGAGTTAAAAAAATAAAAAAAGCCAATCCTAAGCGAATCGCTCATGTTAATCCGCTCCAGTTTCAGGGCAACCCGCCTCCTGCGACGCTCAACCACGATTCGTCCGCGCTTATCCACGCCAAAACAAAGGATGTTTTTCGGCGGTCAGCGGCCGCAGCTTTCCCATCATTGCACCAATCCATCAATCCACCAATCCAACAATCCCCCCTTCCCCCCACCTGCCTCAACCCTTATCTTCCAGGTCTCGGCCCGGTGGGCCGGGCTGTTTACAAAACGCACTATGGAATCATTGCCAACTGTTTTACTAAAACCGGGCGAGGCCGACCGGATCAGCGCCGGGCACCCCTGGGTCTATCATGGGTCCGTTCTCCGACTCACGCATCCCGCTGCGGACGGCGGCCTCGTCCAGGTGAAAGACCACCGCCAGCGCTTTCTGGGAGTCGGTTTCTACAATTCGAAATCCCGGATCAATGTGCGCGTCCTCGCGCCGGAACGGGTCGAGGTCAACCAGGCGTTCTTCGAGGACCGCATTCGCGCCGCGCTCGCGGTGCGGCAGAAGCACTTGCCGGACGCCAGTTCGTTTCGCGTCGTCAATGCTGAGAGCGATTTCCTCAGCGGGTTGATCATCGACAAATACGAGGATGTGCTCGTGCTGCAGATTTCGTCCCTGGGCATGGACCAGCGCAAGGCGCTCATCGTCGCGGCGCTGCAAACGCTCTTCGCGCCTCGGGCCATTGTCGAGCGCAGCGATGTGGGTTCGCGAAAATTCGAGGGCCTGCCCGAAGCCCAGGGGCTGCTGGCCGGGGAGCTCGCCGGACCGGTCACCGTTCAATTGAACGGCTTGAAATTCGAAACCGATCTTTTAACTGGGCACAAGACAGGGCTTTACCTGGACCAGCAGGTGAATTACCGGCTGGTCGGCGAGCTCGCCAAAGGCGGACAGGTCCTCGATTGTTTCAGTTTCCTGGGCGGGTTTGGCCTGCACGCGGCCCGCGCTGGAGCGTCCCAGGTCCATATGCTCGACCAAAGCGCCGAGGCCATCGCCGCCGCCCAACGCAACGCCGCCGCCAATGGCCTCGCCGAGAAATGCTCGTTCGAAGCCGTAAACGTTTTCGACTGGCTCAAAGCCCAGACCGTCACCCGGCCCCACGAGAAGGTCGTCCCCCGATGGGACTTAATCGTCCTCGACCCGCCGTCCTTCACCCGCAACCGCGCTTCGGTGCCGGACGCCTTGCGCGGTTACAAGGAAATCCATCTGCGCGCCCTCAAGCTGCTCAAACCCGGCGGCACCCTGGCGACCTTCTGTTGCTCGCACCACGTCGATGCCGGCCTGTTCCAGGACACGGTCCTGTCTGCGGCCTTCGACGCGCGGCGCGTGCTGCGCCGCGTCGCCATCTATTCCCAGGGGCCCGACCACCCGATTGTACCAATGATTCCGGAGACCGAGTATCTCAAAGGTTTTGCTTATGAAATGATCAGGTAGGGAAAACTCCAAATGCACATAACCCTGCCAACGATTCCCCCTCTCCCCACGGGAGAGGGCTGGGGTGAGGGGAATGCAACCGCCGACCATCGCGAATCTCGAAGTCTTGCACTTGAATCACGATTTGGGATTTGGAATTTGAGGCTTTCTTGGAGTTTGGTGTTTGGAGTTTCCATGATTAACCTCATGATTAGTTTTATCTTTAAAGATTAGAGGCGAGGCTAAAGCAAAAATTGGGTCGCCCGCCGCAAAAAAGGGTTAACTTTTGCCAACGCTGGTGAAGTCGCTCCCGCGGCTTGCGGGCAGATTACAGGAGTTTTTATGACCACCACCATGAATCCACAACAACGTGCGGAGCCAGCCCACGACATTCTTCACCAGGTCCGGCGCCATCCGCTGGACCCCATCTTTTCACCCAAAGTCGTCGCCGTCATCGGCGCAACCGCCAACCGAGGCAGCGTCGGTCGCACCGTGTTCCAGAACATGGGCCGCGGCGGGTTCGAAGGAACCGTTTACCCCGTCAATCCAAAGCGCTCCAGCGTCCTGTGCGTTAAGGCTTACCCGAACGTCGCTTCGATTCCCGAGAAGGTTGACCTGGCGGTCATCACCACCCCCGCCCCGACGGTTCCCGGCCTCATTCGCGAATGCGCCGAGGCCGGTGTGCCCGGCGCAGTCATCATCTCGGCCGGCTTTAAGGAAACCGGCGCCGCCGGCGCCGAACTCGAGCGCCAGGTGATGGAAGAGGCCCGCAAAGGCAGGATGCGCCTCATCGGCCCCAACTGCCTCGGCGTAATGGTCCCGCAGAATGGCCTCAATGCCACCTTCGCCAGCACGATCGCCCAGCCCGGCAGCGTCGGTTTTATCTCCCAATCCGGCGCCCTCTGCACCGCCATCCTGGACTGGAGCCTGCGCGAAAACGTCGGGTTCAGCGCCTTCGTCTCCATCGGTTCCATGCTCGATGTCAACTGGGGCGACCTGATCTACTACCTGGGCGATGATCCCAATACCAAGAGCATCGTCATTTATATGGAGTCCATCGGGGACGCCCGTTCCTTCCTTTCCGCCGCGCGCGAAGTCGCTTTGACCAAACCGATTATTGTGATCAAGGTCGGCCGCACCGAAGCCGCCGCCAAAGCCGCCGCCTCTCATACCGGCTCGCTGACCGGCAGCGATGAAGTCCTCCAGGCCGCTTTCCGCCGGGTCGGCGTGCTCCGGGTCGAAACCATCGCCGAACTGTTTCACATGGCCGACCTTCTGGCCAAACAACCGCGCCCCCAGGGGCCTCGCCTCAGCATCGTTACCAATGCGGGCGGTCCCGGTGTGCTGGCGACCGATATGCTCATCGGCAGTGGCGGACGGCTCGCGGAACCTTCTCCCGAAACGATGTCCGCCCTCAACCAGCTCCTCCCCCCAGCCTGGAGCCATAATAATCCCATCGACATCCTGGGCGATGCCGGCCCCGACCGTTACGCCCAGGCCGTCAAGCTGGCATCTGACGATCCCGGCAGCGATGGCTTGCTGGTCATCCTCACGCCCCAGGCTATGACCGACCCCGTCGCCACCGCCGAACAGCTCAAGCCTTACGCCAAGCTTCCGGGCAAGCCCCTGTTGGCCTGCTGGATGGGCGGCAAGGAAGTCGAGCCGGGCGAAGACATTCTCAATGCCGCCGGCATCCCGACCTATAAGTATCCGGATACGGCCGCGCGCGCGTTCTACTACATGTATCGCTACACGTATAACCTGCGCTCCCTTTACGAAACTCCGGCCTTCATGCCGGACCAGCAGCCTGACGTGAGCGGCCGCGCCAAGGCCGAAGCGCTCATTCAGCACGTCCGCAAGCAAGGCCGCACGATCCTGACGGAATTTGAATCCAAACAGCTCCTCAGCGCCTATGGCATCCCCACCGTCGAGACGCGGATTGCGAAGACCGAGGAGACCGCCGTCAAAATCGCCGACGAACTCGGTTACCCCATCGTCCTCAAGCTCTATTCCGAAACCATCACCCATAAAACCGATGTCGGCGGCGTCCAATTGAACCTGCGCAATGCCGCCGCCGTCCGCAAAGCTTACAAGGCGATTGAATCCGCCGTCGCTACCCGGGTCGGCAAAGAGCATTTCCTGGGAGTCACCGTTCAGCCGATGGTTTCTCTGGACGGCTATGAACTCATCATCGGCAGCAGCCCTGACCCGCAGTTCGGCCCGGTGTTGTTGTTTGGCGCCGGCGGCCAGCTCGTCGAGGTTTTCAAAGACCGTTCGCTGGGCCTGCCCCCTCTCAATGCGACCCTCGCGCGCCGCATGATGGAGCAAACTCGCATCTTCGAGGCCCTTAAGGGCGTCCGGGGCCGCCCCCCGGTCAACATCGCCGCGCTCGAAGAACTCCTGGTGCGCTTCAGCCAGCTTGTGGTCGAGCAACCCTGGATCGCAGAAATTGACATCAACCCCTTGCTGGCTTCACCCGAACGGCTCATCGCCCTGGACGCCCGCGTCGTGGTTTACGGTCCTAAGGTCACCGAAGACAAACTGCCCCAGCCCGCCATCCGGCCCTACCCAACCCGCTACGTCATCCCCTGGAAGCTCAAAAGCGGCGCGCATATCACCATCCGGCCCATCCAGCCCGAGGACGAGCCGCTGCTGGTCAGGTTCCATGAAACCCTCTCCGAAGAGAGTGTTTACTACCGCTACTTTAGCCAGTTGAAGCTCGATCAGCGCATCGCCCATGAGCGCCTCACCCGCATGTGCTTCAACGACTACGACCGCGAGATCGCGCTCGTAGCCGAATTCAAGGACCCCAAAACCAAGCACAACGAAATCCTCGGCGTTGGCCGGCTCAGCAAGGCGCGCGGCCTTAACGAAGCCGAGTTCGCCCTCATCATTAGTGACCGCTGGCAGGGCCAGGGCCTGGGCACCGAATTGCTCAAGCGCCTGGTCCACATTGGCCGGGACGAGAAATTGGACCGCATCACGGCGAACATTCTGGCTGAAAACCATGCGATGCACCATGTCAGCCGAAAGGTCGGATTCAAACTCCACCGTGACCAGGACGACCACGACTTCAAAGCCGAGATCCTGCTGAAGTAACCAGCCCAATCTCACATCCTTCTTAACAAATTATGACCCCCACTACTCTCAAAAAACCACTCACGCCCGCCGCTCGGCCCGCCCCTGCCCCGGCGAAAGCCAAAGCCGCCGATTTCAAAACCCTCGACGGCAACGAAGCCGCCGCTCACGTCGCTTACAAACTCAACGAGGTGATGGCTATTTATCCCATCACCCCCTCCTCGCCGATCGCCGAGTGGTGCGACCAGTGGGCCTCGGAAGGCAAACGCAACCTCTGGGGGACCATCCCCGCGATTGTTGAAATGCAGAGCGAAGGCGGCGCGGTGGGAGCCGTCCACGGCGCCCTCCAGACCGGCACCCTCAGCACCACCTTCACCGCTTCGCAGGGGCTGTTGCTCATGATTCCCAACATGTTCAAGATCGCCGGCGAACTCCTGCCCACCGTCTTTCATGTCACCGCCCGCACTGTCGCCGCCCATGCCCTTTCCATCTTCGGCGACCATGGCGACGTCATGGCCTGCCGCTCCACTGGCTGGGGCATGCTTGGCGCTGCCTCCGTCCAGGAAACCATGGACTTCGCCCTCCTCGCCCAGGCCGCTTCCCTCCGCTCCCGCATTCCATTTATCAATTTCTTCGACGGCTTCCGCACCTCTCATGAGGTAATGAAGATCGAGATGCTGACCAGGGAAGACATGGCGGCGCTCATTGACGACAACTTAATCGCCGCCCACCGCGCCCGCTGCATGACCCCGGACCGCCCGGTCCTGCGCGGCACCGCTCAAAACCCCGACGCCTTCTTCCAGGCCCGCGAAACCGTCAATCCCTTCTACGCCGCTTGCGCTGACATCACCCAGAAGGTGATGGACGAATTCGCCGCCCGCGTTGGCCGTAAATACAATCTCTTCGACTATGTCGGCGCTCCTGATGCGGAACGAGTGATCGTGCTCATGGGTTCCGGTTGCGAGGCCGCCCACGAAACCGTCGATCATCTCACCAAAAAGGGCGAAAAAGTCGGTATCATCAAGGTCCGGGTTTATCGCCCATTCGATGGCAAACGTTTCATCGAAGCCCTGCCCGTCTCCGTGAAATCCCTCGCCGTGCTGGACCGCACCAAAGAGCCCGGCGCTGCAGGCGAACCGCTTTACCAGGATGTGGTGACCGCTCTCTTCGAGGGCGCTTCCCATGGTTGGAGCAAATTCAGGCTCCTCCCCAAAGTCGTCGGCGGCCGCTACGGGCTCTCCTCGAAGGAATTCACCCCGGCCATGGTCAAAGCCGTGTTCGACAACCTCAAACTAGCCGTTCCGTCGAACCACTTCACCATCGGCATTAACGATGATGTCTCTCACACCAGCCTGCCGTGGGACGAAAGCTTCTCCACCGAACCCGACAACGTCATCCGCGCGATGTTGTATGGCCTGGGCTCTGATGGCACCGTCGGCGCGAATAAAAACTCGATCAAGATCATCGGCGAGGAGACCCCCAACTTCGCCCAGGGTTACTTCGTTTATGACTCCAAGAAGTCCGGTTCGATGACCGTCTCGCACCTCCGCTTCGGGCCCCAGCCCATCCGCTCGACCTACCTGATTACCCGCGCCAACTTCGCCGCGTGCCATCAACCAGGCTTCCTCGAACGGTATGACATGGTCAAAAGTCTCGTCCCGGGCGGCACCTTCCTGCTCAACACCCCTTTCGCCAAGGACCAGGTCTGGCCGCAACTCCCCACCCCGGTCCAGCAGGCCATCCTCGAAAAGAAGGTCCGTTTTTATGTCATCGATGCCACCAAAGTCGCCCGCGACAGCGGCATGGGGGGACGCATCAATACCATCATGCAGGTCTGCTTCTTCGCCCTCTCCGGGGTGCTCCCCAAAGAAGAAGCCATTGCGGCCATCAAAGAATCCATCCGCAAGACCTATGGTAAAAAAGGCGAGGAAGTCGTCCAGATGAACCTCAAGGCCGTCGATAATACTTTGGCCCATCTCCACGAAGTCCCCTTGACCAGTAAGGTCAACGGCACCGGCGGATTCCTGCCGGCCATGACCCCCAACGCTCCCGAGTATGCCCGCAACGTGCTCGGCAAACTCGCCGCCGGCCTCGGCGACGAGTTGCCCGTCAGCGCCTTCTCCTGCGATGGCACTTTCCCGACCGCGACTGCCCAATACGAAAAGCGCAACCTCGCGCTGGAAATCCCCGTATGGGACCCGGCGATTTGCATCCAATGCATGAAATGCGTTGCCATTTGCCCGCACGCAACCATTCGCGCCAAGGTCTATGAAGCCAAAGACCTTGCCGGCGCGCCCAGCAACTTCAAAGCCACCGCCGCCCGCGCCCCCGAGTGGAAAGGGATGAACTGGACCTTGCAAATCGCCGCTGAAGACTGCACCGGCTGCGCCCTCTGCGTCGATGTTTGTCCGGCCCGCAACAAGACCGAGACCAAGCTCAAAGCCATCAACATGCGGCCTCAGCCGCCCTTGCGGTTGCAGGAGCGCGAGAATTGGGACTTCTTCCTCCGCCTGCCGGAGTTCGATCGCCGCAAGGTCAAGCTCACCACCCTGCGCCAGCAGCAGGTCATGCGCCCGCTCTTCGAGTTCTCAGGCGCTTGCGCGGGTTGCGGCGAAACTCCTTACCTCAAGATGGTCACCCAGTTGTTCGGCGACCGCATGGTCGTCGCCAACGCCACCGGCTGCTCGTCCATTTACGGCGGCAACTTGCCGACCACGCCCTACGCCAAAAACGCCGAAGGCCGCGGACCGACCTGGTGCAATTCTCTATTCGAAGACAACGCTGAGTTCGGCCTCGGCTTCCGCGTCTCCATCGACAAACAGAAAGAAATGGCCGGCGAACTAGTCCAGAAATTGGCCGGTGTCATCGGCCAGGACCTGGTTACCGCCATCCTCGAAGCCAAACAGACCGATGAAGCCGGCATCTATGACCAGCGCGAACGCGTCGCTGCGCTGAAACAAAAATTGCAGAAGCTCGATTCGAGCGAAGCGAAATTACTGCTGACGATGGCCGACCAACTGGTCCGCAAGAGCGTCTGGATCATCGGCGGCGACGGTTGGGCCTACGACATCGGCTACGGCGGCCTCGACCATGTCCTGGCCAGCGGACGTGATGTCAACGTCCTCGTCCTCGACACCGAAGTCTATTCCAATACCGGCGGCCAGTGCTCCAAGTCCACCCCCCGCGGCGCGGTGGCGAAGTTCGCTGCCGGTGGCAAGGCCGTTGGTAAGAAAGACCTCGGCCTGATCGCCATGACCTACGGCCACATCTACGTCGCCAGCGTCGCCATGGGCTACAAGGATGAGCACACGCTCAAGGCGTTGCTCGAAGCCGAATCCTATCCCGGCCCCTCCCTGATTATCGCTTACAGCCATTGCATCGCCCACGGTATCGCCCTCGATGCCGGGGTCGGCGCCCGTCAGCAGAAATTGGCGGTCGAATCGGGCCAATGGCTCCTTTACCGCTTTGATCCGCGCCGCACCGAACGCGGTGAAAATCCGCTCCAGCTCGATTCCGCCGCGGCTAAAACCAAAGTGCAGGATTACTTGCTTTCCGAGAACCGTTTTAAGATGCTTACCAAGAGCAAACCGGAAGATGCAAAGAAGTTCTTCGCTCAGGCCCAGGTCGATGCGGACCAGCGCTGGAAGCACTACCAGTACTTGGCCGGCCGTGACCTCAAACCCGCCGCCCCGGCCCAAGCCAAACCGGCAACGACCGTCGATCAACAACCTTAAGCCTGATGTTCACGTTTCACGTTTTACGTTTCGCGCATCACGTCGCTTGCCTATTTAACTGTTTTAACTTTTTAACTCATTTAACCTTTTAACCCTTTAACCGCATGGACCTCTCCACTACCTACCTCGGCCTGAAGCTCCGCACCCCGCTCGTCCCGGCTGCCTCGCCGCTTTCCGAGGACATCGACACCATTAAACAAATGGAAGACAGCGGCGCCTCGGCCGTCGTGCTCTACTCGCTCTTTGAAGAGCAACTCCGCCAGGACCGCGTTGAACTGGCCAGGCACCTCGAACACGGCACCTTCAGCACCCCGGAGGCCCTCACCTATTTTCCTGAACCGGAAGAGTTCCACCTCGGCCCCGAGGATTACCTCAAGCACGTCTCCAAGGCCAAGCAAGCCGTCCGCATCCCTGTCATCGCCAGCCTCAACGGCTCCTCCACCGGCGGTTGGACCAAATACGCCAAAGCCATCCAGCAAGCCGGCGCCGATGCCCTCGAGCTCAATATCTATAATATCCCGACCGACATGAACCTCACCTCCGCCCAGGTCGAGCAAAACTATCTCGACATCGTGAAAGCGGTGAAAGCACAGGTGACGATCCCGGTGGCGGTCAAACTCAGCCCGTTCTTCACCAACTTTGCCAACATGGCCGCTCGTCTCGACCAGTCCGGCGCCGACGGGTTGGTCCTCTTCAACCGCTTCTACCAGCCCGATATCGACCTCGAAACGCTCGAGGTAAAACCCAATATCCTCCTCAGCACTCCCATGGCGATGCGCGTGCCCTTGCGCTGGATTGCCCTGCTCTATGGGAAACTCGACGCCACCCTGGCCGCGACCAGCGGCATCCACCGCGCATCAGATGTGCTTAAGATGCTCATGGCCGGCGCTGATGTCACCATGCTCTGCTCCGCCCTCATCCGCCATGGCGTCCGCCAAATCGGCGTGGTCGAGCGCGACCTCGTCGCCTGGATGGAAGAACACGAATATCAGTCCGTGACTCAGCTCAAGGGCAGCCTCAGCCAGAAGAATTGCGCCGACCCCAGCGCCTTCGAACGCGCCCAATACATGCGCGCGATTTCCCAGTTCCCGATTTCGAAATAGAGGGGCTTCCAATCCGCTCCGAGCCCGGCCTTTGCCCGCCGCGGGCTCTCCTGCCCCCTGCCACTTGGGTCCGGTCACGAGGCTCAACTCGCCCGGTTTTGAGCTTCCCTCAGGCTGTAGCCAGCCAGCGCGAAATTCTGATAAACAAATTATGCCTGTGCTGGCGAACAAGCTTGTGCTAAAAGAAGGTCCAGTATCTTTTCACTATCTTGTATGATGACAAAACATTTAGTACGAATTTCGCTCCTGGCCGCGATTCTCACCGCGCTCATTCTTAGAGCCCCAGCGGCCGAGCCACAGCCCAGGAACTACCAGGTCTATGTGTCCAACGAAAAGTCCGGCGACCTCACCGTCATCAATGGCGCAGATTTCAAAGTCGCCGGCACCATCCCCGTCGGCAAACGGCCGCGCGGTTTGCGCTGCAGCCCCGACGGCAAAACGGTTTATGTGGCCCTGAGCGGGACGCCCATTTCCGGCCCGCCCCCGCTCGACGCCAAAGGCAATCCCGTCCTCAACAAGCACAAGGACGACGACGACGATGACGACGCCAAGGCCGACAAAGCCGCCGATGGCATCGGCATCGTGGACGCGGCCCGGAAAAAGTTCCTGCGCAAGATGTCCGTCGGCTCCGACCCGGAACAACTTGCCTTGAGCACGGACGGCTCGCGGCTCTACGTTTCCAACGAAGACGTCGGCACCGCCAGCGTTTTCAACATCGCCAGCGGAAAAATCGAGCACATCATCCCCGTCAGCCGAGAACCGGAAGGCGTCGCGGTAAGTCCGGACGGCAGTTTCTTTTATGTGACTTGCGAAACGGGAGGCGAGATTTATGCCGTTGAGACGAAGGCTTACAAGGTAATCGCTCATTTCAAAGTCAACCCGCGGCCGCGCTCGGCCGACTTTCTGCCTGATGGGTCGCGCGCCTTCATCCCTTCCGAGTCGGCCGGCGAGATGAATGTGATTGATTCGAAAGACCACAAGTTGCTTCAGACCCTGGCTCTGCCGGCCGGCTCGCGCCCGATGTGCGTGAAAGTCGCGCCCGACGGGAAAAAGGTTTATGTGAGCACGGGCCGAGGCGGAACGGTCTGCGTCCTGGATGCGGGAACCTTCCAGCTTCTCAACACCATCAAAGTCGGTACGCGTCCCTGGGGCATCGCGATCTCACCGGATGGCAAGTTTTTGTTCGCGGCCAATGGGCCGTCCGACGACGTCTCCGTCGTGGACCTGGGCACGGAAAAGGAAATAGCGCGGGTCAAGACTGGCGGCAGTCCCTGGGGCGTGCTTATTGTTCCGCAGAGTCTCTGAGCGCCCCTGGCGCGGAAAGGACTGCTTTTAAACCGGAGTTGGTCTGCGGGTCCCCCTCTCCCCTTCATAAGGGGGGAGGGCGGGGTGAGGGGTTGCTCGTTGGCCCGGCGTGGCCCCATCTGACATTTTCCTGAGGCCTGGATTTCAAACTTGAAACAAGGCTCACGGCTGGCTTTCCAGTTTTACATAGTCCAACCCGAACATGTAGTTCTTAACGGCCTTATCATTCGCGCCGGTGATTTCCGCCGTGAGCTTGTGGGTGCCCGCCTCCAGGTCGAACTCGCCCAGCGCCATTGGACCCGTAGGAACGACGGATGAATGATAGAGGTCGATGGGTTCCCCCAGCTTTTTGCCGTCGAGATAAAGTTGGACGATGCCATAGTCGGGCGCTTTGGTCAGTTGCCCACTGAGCTTGTATTTGCCGGCCTTGGCCACAGGCAAGGCAAGGTCGAGCTTGTCGCCGGGTTTGGCGTCAGTCCACCAGAGATGCGCATCATTGCTCCATTCGCCGGCGAAACCGCCCATGCCCTGTTCGTGGGGATTTCCCCCCGTCTTGCCCAATATTTTAAGGCTTTCACCTTCGATGGCGCCGGCGACCTTGAAGGCCTGGACCGGGGTCCAATAGCCAATGCGCTCGCTCAGCGGCAGCGGCTGATAGGGGTCCTTGCCGCCCGGCGCCAGGTACCAATACGCCATCGCGGCGTAGAGCGTCGGACGTTGATTGGGAAAATACTTCTCGATGCAGCCTTCGAATGATTTTTCAAACGGCACATTGTCCGGGATGTGCCAGCGGTTGACCGAGATGTGGCCTTTGCTGGCGCCGTCGTTATGGGTTTGATTGTGAAAGGCGTGCTGAAAAAGGCCGGCATCCGACCAGGCATATCCGAAATAGTCTTCCGAGCCGGTGCCAAAGGTCGAAGGGAACTTCTCGCCATCTACGAAGAATTTTTCGTCGCCCTCACCCCACCAGCCGCCGCGCGGATTCCAAATATGCAGCATCACACCAACGAAACGGCCCGCGCCTTCGGTTTTCAGAATGGGCCAATCAATTCGGCGCTCGGGCTCCACCGGCGGGAAGGCATCCCGATGCCATTTGGCGTGGAAACGGGCGTATCGGGAAAGGTCGCCTTTGAGCGGGCGAGAACCGACGCGATAGCTAACTTTGGCCGAGAGCTGGCCTTCCTTTTTAATCGTGACTTCGGCACGTTTGGCAAAAGGCATAATCCAATTGCAATACCACCAGCCGTCCTCGGTAAGACCAAGGGGCAGGGACTTGTATTGGTTCGCTCCTGGTGCGGTGCCGAAAAAATCACCCAGCGGCGCCCAAACGCTCGGCTCGGGCTCGCCGTCCCAGCGAATCTGCAACGTGAGCGCGCGCAAGGCATCGAAGCTTGCTGGGCCGGCAGGGACCTGTTCCACCTTGATCCGAAGGTCAGTAATCGCGGCCGGTCCGTCGATGGTAGTGCTCTGGGTCCATGCATCGCCAGACGCCAAATGACCTTCGTTGCTGGCCCAAGTAAGATGGTCATCCTGGCGCGGGCCGCAGCCGCTCAGAACTTGGTTGGCCGTGTCCAGCGCGGACTCCTCCTCAGCAGAGAGTTGCCCCTTGAAGGTGGGCACTTGGGTTCCTTTCGGGAAGGTACCGTAAGTAAAATGGTAGTAGAGGCCCCAACCCGGGTCGGCAACGACTTTGCAGGATTTCTGATATGGGATGGGCGTGTAGTTGTTCCACCCGCGCGCGACGGTGTGCACGAGAGCAGGCCGAGTGAAGGGAGCGTTCTTCCCATCAAAATAGCCGCTGAAAGGCAGGTCCACCGCGGGCTCGTCGGCGCTATCGAGATAAATCCGCACATGGCCCTCCTTGGGTGTGGCGGACCAGATGCGCCAGATACAACCCGGACCTTGCATTTCCGCCAGGACTGATTTGTCGCCTTCTTTGCGGATGATGCCGCCGCCGTCGCCGTTGGCGTCCCAATTTATGTATTTGTCCGTGGCCTCGTCATAGCGGCTCCGGCGATCGTAGCTGGAACACTGGGCGCACTGTTCCCCAGCCACTGGCAGGGTGGCAAGGTACCCTAAATCGGTAAGTCGGTTAACAAGCGCAACGTAAGAGAGGCTTCGGTCGGCCGCGAAAGTCGAGCAACACAGGGGCAGAACCGCCAAAAGGCAAATCAATCTTTTCATACTATTTCGGTTTGCCTTTCCGGTTCACTTCAGTTCACGCCCGCCCTGCCCTACGCATTCCTTGTCGAATACACGCGAGCCAAGGGTGATTTCCTTCGGCACGGCTTCTCCGTGGAGGATCTTCAGCGCGGTGTCAATCGCCTCCGCGCCGCCGGTCGGATATTGGAAGGTCGCGTCCAGAATCCCCTGCTGAACGTAAGCGACCCCTTCCTGCGGCAGGGCGTCGATGCCGACGAAAAGCATCTCCTTCTCGCGTCCGGCGGCCTGCGCCGCGAGGTAAGCTCCATGAGCGCCTGGGTCGTTATGGGCGTAGACGCAATCAATCTTGCTGAAGCGGGATAGCGCCGACTCCATCTCCTTCCGCGCGTTCGGTTCGAGCCATTTCATGTCGGCGTCGAAAATGACCTCGATGTCCTTGCCAGCAATCGCTTCACGGAAACCGCTGTCGCGGTCCTGGCCCGGGGTCGAAGTCATCAGGCCCTTAAGTTCGATCAGCTTGGCCTTCTCGCCCGGTTTGGTCTTTCCGGCAAGTTTGTTGACAATCCATTCTCCGGCGGCGTGGCCAATCTTCTTGTTATTGGCCCCGATGAAGCACGTGAATTTGTCCCCCAGCAAGGCGCGGTCCAGGACGATGACCGGTATGCCCGCCTCCATCGCCTTGGCGACTGGCTCCGTCAACGGCTGGGCTTCTTTGGGGCTGATAATGATCAAGTCGACCTTGGCGCTGACAAACTCCTCCACATGCGAGCGTTGCTGGAGCGTGTCGTTTTGTGCGTCCTTGAAGACCACTTTCAGCTCAGGATGCTTCTCAGCGGCGGCCTTGATTTGGGCGTTCATTTCAACGCGCCACGGCTCGCCCAGGTTGCATTGGCTCATTCCGATAGTGTAGGTGGATTTGACCTTCTTTTCGCCGGCGGTCGCAGGTTGGCCGGCCGGCTCTGATTTGTTGCAGCCCGCCACGAACCAAAGCGTCGCGGCACAGACGAAAAGGAGTGAGGATTTGAAGAATTCATGGCGGTGACGCATAAGTGCTCTTTTCAATAGCGGGTCGTGAAAGAGTTGGAAAGCCGTATTTCGTGTTTCAGCTTCTTGTGCCTTTTTGCGGCCGCTTTGCCCTCCCTCACGGTGCTCCATCCCAAATTCGCCTTTCATCTTTCACCGGTTGGCTTACTTTTGTGCTGTGACTTTGCATGATCAAATGACCCAATTGGCCAAACAGGCCAAGGCAGCGTCACGCGAGTTGAGCAAACTCACCACGGCCGAGAAGAACTTGTGCCTCCTGGCGATGGCCGCCGCGCTCGAGCAGAACGGCGCCGCCATTAAGACCGCCAACGCGCTCGACCTGGAAGCCGCGGCAGAAATGGGCCTTTCCACTGTGATGCTCGACCGGCTCCAGCTCGACGACAAGCGTATCAACGCGATGGCCAAAGGCTTGCGCGAAGTGGCCGCCCTGCCCGACCCCGTCGGCCGGCTCCTGGATGAACGTGTGCGCCCTAACGGCTTGAAGCTCCGGAAGGTCACCACTCCTATCGGGGTCGTCGTCATCATCTACGAATCGCGCCCCAACGTGACCGCCGATGCGGCCAGCCTCTGTTTTAAGTCCGGCAACGCCACCATCCTCCGCGGCGGCAAGGAAGCGCTGAATTCCAACCAGACCATCGCCCGGTGCCTCGTCGAGGCCGGCCGGAAGACCCTGCCCCTCTTCCCCGAGTTCGCTATTCAAGTAGTAACCACCACCGACCGCGGGGCTATCCGCGAGTTGCTCTCCCTGACCCAATATGTGGACTTGTGCATGCCCCGCGGCGGCGAGGGCCTTATCCGCGCTGTCGCGGAATGCTCGAAAGTGCCGGTGATCAAGCATTACAAAGGCGTCTGCCACGTGTATGTGGATGCCGAAGCGGACTTGAAAATGGCCGAAGAGATCGCCATGAACGCCAAGGTCCAGCGCCCGGCCGTCTGTAATGCAATGGAGACGCTTTTGGTGGACAAGGCCATCGCGCCGGTTTTCCTGCCCGCCATTGCCCAGAAACTTGCTGACAGGCACGTCGAGCTTCGCGCCGACGACTCCGCCCGGTCCGTGCTCGACTCAAAGCCAATCATCAAAAACTTAAAACTCAGAGCGGCCACGGAGCAGGATTTCTACACGGAATATAACGATTATATCCTGAACGTGCGCGTCGTCGATGGCGTCCAACAAGCGATCGACCATATCAATCAATACGGTTCCTCGCATTCCGACAGCATCGTGACTGGTAGCGAAACGCGCGCGAAACAGTTCCTCAGCGAAGTCGATTCCGCGACAGTTTACTGGAATGCTTCAACGCGCTTTACCGACGGCGGCGAATTCGGCATGGGCGCTGAGATTGGGATTAGCACCGACAAGATCGGCGCCCGCGGGCCGATGGGCTTGGAGGAGTTGACCAGCTACAAGTGGATGGGCATCGGGAGCGGACAAGTGAGGACATGAAGCCGACGCAAGAATGGTATTGACAGAACTCAAACGGAGGGAGATAATCATGACTAACATTAGCAGTTAACTTATGATTGCCGCGGAACCACCAAAACTGACCCGTAACGAGGGCCTCAAGGAGGGCAACCCTCTCCTGGCCGGGACTATCGCCCAAACCCTCGCCGATTCCTCGACCGACCGTTTCACCGACGATGATTACGAATTCCTGAAGTTTCACGGCATTTATCAGCAGGATGACCGCGATAAACGGAAGGTGGCCAAGCATTACATGTTCATGGTGCGCACGAAGTTTCCCGGGGGAGTGCTCACCGCGCCTCAATACCTGGCCTGCGATAAATTATCGACCGAGTATGGGGAGAATACGATGCGGGTTACGACGCGTCAGGACTTCCAATTCCATGGGATCGTCAAAACCAACCTGCGCCAGGCGATGAAAAGCCTGAACGAGGCATTGATCAGCACCATCGCGGCTTGCGGGGATGTCGAGCGCAACGTGATGGCACCGCCGACGCCGGCGACCAGCCCGCTGGTGGATGAAGTGCTGGCCGAAGCGCGGAGGCTCTCGGATGCGCTGGCCCCCAAAACTTCCGCCTACCACACCATTTGGATCGAAGGAAAGGAATTGGATTTAAGCGACAAGACAAACGTTGATTTCGTCGATCCGCTGTACGGCAAACGCTACCTGCCGCGCAAGTTCAAGACGGCATTTGCGATTCCGCCGCTCAATGACATTGACATTTTTACCAACGACCTTGGGTTCGTGGTGATTGCGGAAAATGGCCGGCTGGCCGGTTACAACCTGCTGGCGGGCGGGGGCATGGGGATGTCGCACGGCAACACTCATACCTTCCCGCGCCTGGCGGATGTAATCGGTTTTATAGCACCGGGACACCTCGAGGTCTTTGCCAAAGCGGTACTGACGGTTCACCGGGATTTCGGCGACCGCACCAACCGGAAGCACGCGCGGCTGAAATACGTTTTGGAAGAGCGCGGGGCGGAGTGGTTCCGGCTCGAACTCGAGCAGCGGGCCGGCATCAAACTCGCGCCGGCGCGTCCATTTGAATTTACCCGCCAGGGAGATCTGCTCGGCTGGCACCAGCAAACTAATGGCAATTATTTTCTCGGCCTTTTCATCGAGAACGGCCGCATTAAGGACGCGAACGGGTATCAGCTCAAGACGGGGCTGCGCAAAACCATCGAGCGATTCCAGCCCGAAATCAGGCTAACGGCGTCGCAGAATCTTTTGCTGGTGAACGTGCCGCCGGAGCAGCGGGCGGGTATCCAGCGTGTCCTGGAGGAGCACGGTGTTTCCGTGGATAACCCCTTCAGCCGGACCCGGCTGGCTTCGATGGCCTGCCCCGCCCTACCCACCTGCGGGCTGGCTTTGGCCGAATCCGAGCGGACGCTGCCGGAATTCCTGACGCGGCTCGAGGGCTTGCTGGCCGAAGTTGGTTTACCAGAGGAGGAACTGATCGTGCGCATGACGGGCTGCCCGAACGGCTGCGCGCGTCCTTACATGGCGGAGATTGCCTTCGTCGGCAAAGCTCCCAATAAATACCAGATTTATTTCGGCGGCAATGAGTCCGGCACTCGGCTGAACCGGCTGTATAAGGACTCGGTCAAGGGCGATGAGCTGCTTAACGAATTGCGGACGGTGCTCACCCGCTATCGCCAGGAGCGCCAGGCCGGAGAACGCTTTGGGGACTTCTGCGCACGCGTGATTTGGGGGGAAACAGACGTGACCATTTAGTCTAAGGGGAAGTTGCAAACACCAACGGACATACTCACCCCGGCGGAGGTCCGGTCGCTAGACCAGCGTTTCAACCGGCAAACGACGGAAGACATTCTGGCGTGGGCCTGGCAGCGTTTTGGAGCACGCGCGGCCATTGGCACCAGCTTCCAGGGCGCGGGGCTGGTGATGATTGACTTGGCGAAACAGAGCGGTTTGCCCTTTCCAGTCTTCACCCTGGACACGGGCCTGTTGTTTCCCGAAACGCTCGCGCTAAAAAAGCGGCTGGAAGAATTCTTTGGCCTGACGATTGAATCGCTCGAACCGGACCTGACGCTTGAGGAACAGGCCGATGTGAACGGCCCGGAGCTTTGGAAGCGCAATCCGGACCTCTGCTGCACCATCCGCAAGGTCTTGCCGTTGCGGGATAAGCTCTGTGACCTCGACTGCTGGATTACCGGCCTGCGCCGCCAGCAATCCGATACCCGCGCCGATATCGGCATCATCGAGCTTTATGTTTTCGACGAAGCCTCAGGCCGAGACATCGTCAAACTCAACCCCATGGCCAACTGGACGCGCGACGCCGTTTGGAAGTACTTGCGTGACCATAAAATTCCCTACAATCCGTTGCACGACCAGGGGTATGGATCGATCGGTTGCCAGCCCTGCACGCGCAAAACCTCCAATGGCGAAAACGAGCGCGCCGGCCGCTGGACCGGCTTCAATAAAGTTGAGTGCGGCATCCACACATTTATGCCCAAGAAGGTCGATTTTCAGATTTAATGGACTACCTCTCTAAACTCGAAAACCAAAGCATCTACATCCTGCGGGAAGCGTTCAACAAGTTTGAGCACCTCGCGATGCTGTGGAGCATCGGCAAGGACTCGACGGTCCTTCTGTGGCTGGCGCGGAAGGCCTTCTTCGGCCATGTCCCCTTCCCCCTGGTGCACGTCGATACGACTTACAAAATTGCGTCAATGATCGAATACCGCGACCGGCTGGTGAAGGACTGGAAGCTTCAGCTTGTCGTCGGCAAGAACGAGCCGGTGCTGAAGGCTGGGACAACCTACCCGAACGGCAAGGCCACGCGCGTCGAGTGCTGCGGCACGCTCAAGAAGGACGCGCTTAAAAAAGTCCTCGACCAGCACCATTTTACCGGCGTCATTGTCGGCGTGCGCCGCGACGAGGAGCCCACCCGTGCCAAAGAACGCTATTTCAGTCCGCGGGACAAAAACATGGAATGGAATGTCGAGGACCAACCACCGGAGCTCTGGGATCAATTCAAAACTGATTTCGAGAAAGGCGCCCATATTCGGATTCACCCGCTGCTGCACTGGACGGAGTTGAACGTGTGGGAATATATCGAACGAGAAAGCATCCCGGTGATTCCGCTCTATTTTGCGAACGGCGAGGGCGAGCGGTACCGCAGCCTGGGGTGCGCCCCGTGCACGTTTCCCATCAAATCCAAGGCTAAAACGGTGCGCGCAATTATTGAGGAACTGCGGCAGACAAAGACTCCCGAGCGCGCCGGCCGCGCCCAGGACAAAGAAAGCGAAGATGCGTTCGAGAAGCTGAGGCGGGATGGGTACATGTGAAGAAAATCCGAAATCCGAAAGAAATCCCCAATTAATGACTCCCCCAAACGGCTCCTCAAGTGCTCCAACCGAGCAACTCAAAATCGTCATTGTCGGCCATGTCGATCATGGCAAATCGACGTTCGTGGGACGCTTATTCCACGACACCGGCTCGCTGCCGGAAGGCAAGCTCGAGCAACTGCAGAAAGTCGCGGAGCGCCGTGGGGTCCCTTTCGAATGGGCCAACCTGATGGACGCGCTCCAGTCCGAGCGGGACCAGAACATCACGATCGACACGGCGCAAATCTGGTTTCAGACCAGGAAGCGGCAGTACGTCATTATCGATGCGCCCGGGCATAAGGAGTTCCTCAAGAACATGATCACCGGCGCAGCCAACGCCGAAGCGGCCCTCCTGCTCATCGACGCCCACGAGGGTGTTCAGGAAAACTCCCGCCGTCATGGTTACCTGCTGAACCTGTTGGGCATTCGGCAAATCGCGGTCCTGGTGAACAAAATGGACCTCGAAAATTACAGTGAGGCCCGTTTTAACCAGATCGAGGCAGAATATCGCACCTGGCTCAAGACGATCGGCGTTGAGCCAAAAGTATTTATTCCGATCGCGGCGAAGCACGGCGACAACATCGCGACGCGCAGCGCCAACACGCCCTGGTGGCGCGGCCCGACCGTGCTCGAAACCCTCGATGAGTTCAAAGTTTCGGAGATGCCGAAGGACCAGCCGTTACGCTTTCCGGTGCAGGACGTTTATCGTTTTGACGACCGGCGCATCCTGGCGGGCCGGGTTGAGGCTGGCTCGCTCAAGGTCGGTGACCGGCTCGTCTTCTCCCCAACGAACAAGACCAGCACAATCAAAACCATCGAACGCTGGAACGCGCCGCCCGCCAAAACCGCGTCCGCCGGCGAATCCATCGGCATCACGCTTACGGAACAGATTTTCGTCGCGCGCGGTGCCATCGGAGCGCTGGAATCCGCGCCGCCGGTGGAATTATCGAGCTTCAAGGCCCGTCTGTTCTGGCTGGGCAAAAAGCCCTTCGCCAAGGGACAAACTTATAAGCTCAAGTTGGCGACCCAGGAAGTCGAATGCCTGATCGAGTCGATCGAGAAAGTCATTGATGCCTCGACTCTTGAAACCATCTCTCGCAAACCGAACGAGAGTTTTGTGGGCCGCCACGAGGTCGCCGAACTAACTATCCATACGCGGAAACCGATCGCTTTCGATGTGCATGTTGACATCGTGCCGACCGGGCGCTTCGTTATTGTCGACGGCTTCGATGTCTGCGGCGGCGGGATCATCGCGGCCAACAACTATCCGCGTCGCACGCACGACGGAACGAACAAGAGCGAGAACATTTTTTGGAGCCACGGAAAAGTCACTTCCGAACAGCGGTTGCTGCGCAATGGGCATCCGGGTTGCGTGCTCTGGCTGACGGGCTTGTCCAGCGCCGGCAAATCCACCATCGCCACCGAGCTGGAGCGGGAGTTGTTCAACCTGGGCCGCCACGCCTACGTGCTGGATGGTGACAACATACGGCACGGGCTGGGTTCCGACCTGGGCTTTTCGCCCAAGGACCGCACCGAGAACATCCGCCGCGTGGGTGAAGTCGCAAAACTATTCGCCGATGCGGGAGTGATCTGCATCACCGCGTTTATTTCACCCTATCGCGAAGACCGCGACCTGGTCCGCAAAATCATTCCCGCCGAGCGCTTTATCGAGGTCTATGTCAATGCCCCGCTGGAGGTCTGCGAACAGCGTGACCCCAAAGGTCTCTACGCGAAGGCGCGCGCCAAAGAGATCAAAGAATTCACCGGCATTTCGGCTCCGTATGAAGCGCCGCTCCAACCCGAAATCGAGCTGCGTACCGACCAACTGACGGTAAACGAGTGTGTGACCCGTATCCTGGACTACCTGCAGGTCCAGGACGGCGCTACAGCGATCTCGATCTGAATCTAAGGCGCCGATCACTCCCTGCCGTAGCGCGGACATTCCTGCCGCCGCGATGTGTTACGCGAGAGAGCTGGCCAGCAACCCGGGCCGCGTGGGCATCGGAAGTTGCTCCGCACCGGAATGTCAGACAGGGAATGTCCGCGCGCCGCTCGAATTTGAGTTTGCAAGTTCCCGAGGTGCGGTATGTTGGGC